>SDBV01002879.1_pt1 | contig 25636 bp, 22 predicted proteins | sample 2277081 | NCBI WGS metagenome assembly SDBV01 (sample SAMN10402039, study PRJNA504765) | marine sediment metagenome | isolation source: marine sediment core GS10_PC15, 223 cmbsf | place: Arctic Ocean: Southern Knipovich Ridge | collected 2010 | reverse complement strand
GGCTAAAGATTTCCGTCGAGCATGGCCGATGGAGTTGAATGTTGTCGATAGACGACGTTGCCCGTTGCTTTCGTGCTGGCATACCTGGTCGACGCCCTTGAGCGACGATCAACAAACGCAACCGTTCTCAAGCGAAGGCGCGGGCATTTCATCTGACAGCGGGCATTTCATCTGACATCTGAGAAAATCCCGGCATTACAGCCCCCCCCGCTGGCGCTCCACCGCCCGCCGAAACCATCAATGGTATTTGGCATTAGACGTGACAAAGCGGTTTCGCCTGCGGTGTCAGAAACGGTGCATTAAAACGCACCCTGCAGCGTCGAATGATTATCCTTTAACGCATATCAGGGGGACCAGTTTGGCCACCTTCACTGCCAGCGATGCCCTGTCGGATACGTTCACTACCTCGCTGACGTCTTTGTAGGCCTGCGGAGCCTCCTCGGCGATGCCGCGTATGGACCTGCTGCGAATCAGCACGCCCCGGTCTGCGAGTTTGCGTGCGACTTCGTTGCCGGTCCATTTCTTCGTCGCGGCCCGTCTGCTCATATTCCTGCCCGCGCCGTGACAGGACGAACCGAACGCCAGTGTTTCACTTTTTTCCGTGCCGACCAGGATGTATGACGCGGTCCCCATCGTCCCGCCGATCAATACGGGCTGGCCGATCCCGGCGTATTCGGCAGGCAGGCCCGCATGGCCCGGCCCCCACGCCCGTGTCGCGCCCTTGCGATGTACGAACAGGCGTTTTTGCTTTCTGTTTACCGCGTGTTCTTCGACCTGGCAGGTGTTGTGCGAGACGTCATAGAGCAGCCGTATGTTTGCAGCGGGCAATATGTCGGCCATCGCCTGGCTCAGCAGGTGCGTCAATATCTGCCGATTGGCAAGGGCACAATTTATGCCGCACCGCATGGCGCCGATGTAGCTCTGTCCGATGTCCGAGTTGATCGGCGCACAGGCCAACTCGCGTTCGGGAAGTCCAATGCCGTGATATTTGGCCGCGGCGGTCATTTTCTTAAGGAAGTCGGTCCCGATCTGATGGCCCAGCCCGCGTGAACCACAGTGAATACTAATCTTGATGTCGTCCAACTCGATGCCGAATGCCCGCGCGGCTTGTTCGTCGTAAATCTCGACGACCTTTTGCACCTCCAGATAGTGATTGCCCGAACCGAGCGTGCCCATCTGGTTCAGTTGTCGCTTTTTTGCATGGTCCGACACCTCGGCGGGCTTTGCCCCGGCGATACGGCCGGTAGCTTCGATGAAACGCAGGTCCTCGGCGGTGCCGTATCCGTGTTCGACGGCCCATTTTGCGCCGTCCCGCAGCACTTCGTCCAGTTTGCCCGGCGAGAGGTGTAGATTGCCAGTACTGCCGATGCCCGCGGGTGTCTGGCGAAACAATGTCTCGGCGATCTGTTCGCGGACGGGCATGACCTGGTCGGCTTTTAGGCCGGTGTGCAGCGTCCGTACGCCACAGGAAATGTCAAATCCCACGCCGCCTGCCGATATTACCCCGCCCTTGTCCGGGTCGAACGCGGCAACACCGCCGATGCAGAAACCGTATCCCCAGTGTGCGTCGGGCATGGCAAACGAACCACCGACGATGCCCGGAAGCGTAGCGACGTTTGCAACCTGCCGGGCGACCATGTCGTCCATCTCGTCAATCAGCCGTTCTGAGGCGAATATTACCCCTTCGACATTCATCGCCCCTGTCCGCTCGATGCGCCATTCGTACTGCGACCTGCGTTTTACCAGTTTTCTATCCATTCTATACGTCCACCACTCTATACATCCACCACGCACTGGGCGAACCAGTTGCCGTCGTCGTTGCGGGAGACCTTCAAATCCATGTATGTGGCTGCTTTGACCTGCACGGCGAATTCATGTTTGTCGGCGTCGGCCTTTTGTCCCCACGCCCTGCCGGTAAGCCTGCCGCCGTGGATGGATACCTCGAATCGGCCAAACAGCATGGACCGTGTGTCCATCTCGTAGATCAGTTCGTTGATCCAGTCGGCAAAGAGCAGGTCATGCTCCGGGGCCTGGCACTGGATGTCCACCTGCCGGTCCGGCTGGACAGTTTCGGGTGAACAGATCACCGCCATCAGCGCACGGGCGCCCTCGACAAACGCCTCTTCCATCGTGACGCCGACGCCCCGTATGCCGATATCGGCCTGGTGATGAAAATGTTCCCACATCTCTGTCCGCGCCTCCGGTCAAATTAGTAACCGTTCACAGTCAGAAGCGGTGCGTTAAAACGTCCCGGTCAGTATCGATAATGCTCCGGCTTGTATGGTCCTTCGACTGCGATGCCGAGATAGTCGGCCTGGGTCTTTGTAAGGGTCGTCAGCTTGGCGCCCAGTCTGCCCAGATGCAGCATTGCGACCTCTTCGTCCAGCGTCTTGGGCAATGTATATACGCCGGGCTTCAAATCCTCGGTGGCGAGCATAATCTGTGCGAGACATTGATTGGTAAAACTGTTGCTCATAACGAAGCTGGGATGTCCCGTGGCGCAGCCCAGGTTGACCAATCGGCCCTCGGCGAGCAGGATGATCGACCTGCCGCTCTTCAGCGTCCATTTATCGACCTGCGGCTTGATATTCTTCATCTTGCATCCCGCTGTCTCGTATAGGTAGCTGGTCTGTATCTCGCTGTCGAAGTGTCCGATGTTGCAGACGATGGCTTCGTTCTTCATCTGCTCCATGTGTTGGCCGGTAATTACGTCACAGCAGCCGGTGGACGTAATGAAGATGTCGCCTGCCGGGGCGGCATCGTCCATCGTGATCACCTCGTAGCCTTCCATCACCGCCTGCAGCGCACAGATTGGGTCGATTTCGGTAATCAGTACCCTGGCTCCCAGGCCCCGCATTGATTGAGCGGAGCCCTTGCCGACGTCGCCGTAGCCGCAGATGACGACGGTTTTGCCGGCGATCATTACGTCGGTGGCCCGCTTAATGCCGTCGGCCAGCGATTCGCGGCAGCCGTAGAGATTGTCGAACTTGCTCTTGGTTACCGAGTCGTTGACGTTGATGGCTGGGAAGGGCAGTTGGCCGGCTTCCTGCATCTGGTAGAGCCGATGCACCCCCGTGGTCGTTTCTTCCGAGACGCCGCGGATATTGGCGGCGACCTTTGTCCAACGCTGCGGATTGGCCTTGCAGCTCTCGGCGAGCCGGGCCATGACAACCTGCATCTCCTTATTGTCGCAGGTCTTGTCGAGCAGCGAGGGGTCTTTTTCGACCTTCATGCCCTGGACCACGAACATGGTCGCGTCTCCACCGTCATCGACGATCAGGTCCGGCCCCGAACCGTCCGGCCAGGTCAGTGCCTGCTCGGTACACCACCAGTATTCCTCCAGCGTCTCACCCTTCCATGCAAATACCGCGGCGGTCCCTGCCTTGGCGATGGCGGCGGCGGCGTGGTCCTGTGTCGAAAAGATATTGCACGAAGCCCACCGCACGTCCGCGCCCAGTTCAATCAGCGTCTCAATCAGCATGGCTGTCTGGATCGTCATGTGCAGGGAACCCATCACCTTCATGCCCGCCAGCGGCTTGTCCTTGCCGTATTTGGCGCGTGTGGCCATCAGGCCCGGCATCTCGTTCTCGGCGAGGTCCAGCTCTATTCGACCCCAGTCGGCCAGCGACATATCCGCGACCTTATGCTTCAGCGAGAGATCCGTCTCGATCACACCACTTTGTGTATTTGTCCCCGTCTCCATCCGGTACAGTCCTTTCAAAAAAATATTATTTTCGGGCGTGAATATAGGCCTGTTTGAGTCGGCTTGCAACAGTTATTTCAGCAAGGCTGTGTAACTACTGTCGGTGTAAGCAGTTAGAAATGCGCAAAAAAAGAGGGTCAGGCGATTTATCTCAATCTGATTATGGGCCTGACCCTCAGTTGCGATGTGCCAGCTTGCACAATACCGCGGATAGATGCATTGGCGAAACCGCCTGTCTGCAATCGCAACGTCCACAGTATAGCATAACCCGTCAGGTAAGTCAAGTCTGCTCAGCGCTTGACAAAAAAAAGCCCATCCGTATAACGACCAATTCTTCCTTAGGGGCGGTTAGCTCAGTTGGCTATAGCGCCTGCCTTACAAAACCTCATTAAATCCTCGTTTTTTCGCAAGTATCGATAATTTCGGCACTTAGCAAGTGGTAAATATCGCACAAATAGCAGATATTGCACCTTTTGGTTGTAGTATGGTTGTAGTTTTTGATTTTTTCATTTCAACATCATCTTGCCACAGAAGCACAAATAATATTCATGAAAAGATAAATGCTCATTTTTTGGATGTAAACAGCGTTTTTAACGGTCCGACGGTCGCTTGACAAGCACACATGGTACCGTACGCGAAATGCCAACCAAAAAGCAGTGGATTGGCAATTTACAACCGAGAAAGCAAGAATTAAATTGAAAAGACTGTACCCACAAATTCAAATGTTATGAGGTACTATTTTCCCTATATTGCGACGAGTTATACCCTGTATATTGCCATCTGATGTCGTTACTCATGGTAACGGGGAATTTATTGCAAAATGATGGATTTGTGGTTGCAATCATCCTCGAATCGAGATAGACTCGTCCCCCTTGTATGGGTCGGTGCCCGAGTGGCTAAAGGGAACGGGCTGTAAACCCGTTAGCGAAAGCTTACGCTGGTTCGAATCCAGCCCGGCCCATTGGATTCGGTAATACTGATGCCTGCGTCGAAAGTCTGCTCAGGCGGCGATGCTGAGCTTTGAAGATTTCTCTAATTCCAGGCAATGCAATAAAAATCGCTCGCTCACAGCTACACAAACACTCTTCACTGCTATTACTATCCTCAAAAATGCAAAATTGAACCCAAATACGGCCCTGTTGGCCCTTGTGTACACTATTTCACGCATCTTTGCGCACCAGCATATATACATGCTGTTGCCTTTTTGGCGTAAAAGCATTAAACTCAAGAGACTTAAGTAAAATAACCATTATTATCTACCAACTTTATTGGATGAGAACCATTATTCATTTGGTGGTTTGACATTGATTTTTGAGAGCAAATTTTCGGCATGGAAAACGACAAAAATTCAATCGAACAAGTCGCCCGGAATCTAAGGCAGCGATTGCTGGACAGTCGGGACGAGATGGGCTGCTGGCAGGGCAGGCTCAGCAGCAGTGCGATTTCCACTGCCACCGCGGTCTTTACGCTGGCCATGGTTGACGGCGACAAATACGAGTCAATGATCCGACACGGGCTGGACTGGCTGGCTGAGAACCGCAACCCGGACGGTGGCTGGGGCGATACGATCCTCAGCGACAGCAACATCAGCGCGACGCTTTTGTGCTGGTCGGCCTGTGCCGTTGCACGCCAGCCGGAGTTTTACGCCGACGTCGTCGAAGACGCCCAGACCTGGCTCAAGAGATACGCCGGCTCGCTGGACGCCGGACATCTCGCAGCCGCCCTCAATGCCAGATACGGCGGGAAGGACCGGACCTTCTCGGTGCCTATCCTTACAATGTGTGCGCTGGCTGGCCGGCTCGGCGGGGTTGCTGAGGCGTGGGGCTGGGTCAGGCCGTTGCCCTTCGAGCTTGCTGCGCTTCCGCGGTGCCTGTTTCGATGGATGCGGCTCAGCGTCGTCAGTTACGCGCTGCCAGCCCTGATTGCGATGGGCCAGGTAAACTTTCATTTTCGACGGCCGGGCAATCCTTTGGCACGGCTGCTGCGGCGTATGACACGCCGTCGAACAATGCGGCTGCTCGGCAGGATTCAGCCGAGCAACGGCGGTTTCCTCGAAGCGATACCGCTGACCAGTTTTGTGGTGATGAGCATGGCAGAGGCCGGATACCCCGGCAGCGATGTCGTCGCCAGGGGTGTTCGATTCATCGTCGAATCGGCCCGGCAGGACGGCAGTTGGCCCATCGATACGAATCTTGCGACATGGATTACGACCCTTTCTGTCAACGCGATGGCAGAGGGCGACGGTGGACCGGAGCTTTCTGAGCAGGGTCGTGCCGATATATGCCGATGCCTGCTTGAACAGCAGTACCGTCAGGTTCATCCATACACCGGTGCCGCGCCCGGCGGCTGGAGCTGGACGTCACTGCCAGGCGCAGTCCCGGATGCTGACGACTCGGCTGGGGCGATAATCGCGATCTATCGGCTCGGCAGAGGTGACCCCGTTGTTCGACAGGCCGCGATAGCGGGTATGAATTGGCTGTTCGGCCTGCAAAACCGTGACGGTGGCATCCCGACATTCTGCCGGGGGTGGGGGCGATTACCATTCGACCGCAGCGGTGCGGACCTGACGGCCCACGCGCTGGCTGGGTGGGGATTGTGGGTAAACGAATTTGACGGCCGGGTGCAACGGCGCATCGGCAGGGCGATGGAGAGGGCGATAGCCTTTCTGGAGGCCGACCAGCGCGGTGACGGGGCGTGGCTGCCGCTGTGGTTTGGCAATCAGCACGCCAACGCCGAGGCCAACCCGCTTTACGGAACCGCACGGGTGATAAGCAACCTGTGTTTAATGCCCGACGAATTCGTCGAGGCCTGCAGTGACATGTTGCTGGCCGGTGCCCGATGGATTGTCGATGCCCGTAACCATAGCGCCGACAGCGCTGACAATACCGACGACAACAACAACGATGGCAACGACTGGGGGGGCTGGGGGGGCTGGGGGGGCGACAGGGATGTGCCGTCTTCGGTCGAGGAGACTGCCCTGGCGGTACATGCCCTTTGTTCGGTGATGGAACATGAGGTGCTGGCCGGACGATTAGCCGACGTCGAGGGCGGAATTGTAACGACTGGGCGGATCAAAGAAGGTATTTCCTGTGGCGTTCAATGGCTGACGAATAATATATCGTGCCAGGGCGATCTTTCGCCGTCGCCGATAGGCTTTTACTTCGCCAAACTCTGGTACTTCGAGCAGCTCTACCCGCTGATATTCACCACCGCAGCCATCTCCAAGGCCACTAATCATCAATCATCAATCATCAATCATCAATAATCAATCATTAGTCATTGTATCACCTGGATTGCCGTTACGATTTGGCTAAGTTTTTCCGCCGGGACGTTGCCGATTGCGCCCGTTTTCACGATACCGTTTTTGTCGATAAAAAAACTGGAGGGTATATTCAGAACGGCGTCAAATGGGCTGGACACGGTGAAATCGCCTGCGACGACGGTGTAGTTAATACCTTCCATCGCGGCGAACGATTTGACTGTGTCGGGTGATTCACTCGAGATCGCGACAATTTCAAGCTCCTCGGCGCTGAATTCGTTACGCAGTGTGATCAGGTGGGAGATTTCCTGCCTGCATGACGGGCACCATGTGGCCCAGAAGACGACCAGGACGGTTTTTCCTCTCAGGTCGCGGAGTTTGCCCGTTTGGCCGGCAATGGTGGTATATGCAAGATTGCCAGCCGGCTGGCCCCAGAATTTCCGATACGCCGCGTCCCAGCCGCGTTTCGGGCCGTTGACGATGGATTTAAGTCCGGTCGGGTCCAGATTGTGCGAAATCACGTCATCCAGCGATTTATTAGCATTTTTGAGCGGATTTTTCAGGTAATATCGGCATGTCAGGGCCGCCAGTACGATCAGCAGGACATACATGGGCCATGCGTTGATGAGATTTCGTTTGTCCTGGGGCCGCATCGACGCTTCCTTATTGACTGTTCTTTTCGCGATCACTGTACACACATATATATCGGGATTCGCGCAGGAACGCTTTAATCTGCACAACTTCGCGGCAGCCGGGAGTTGGTTTTCACCCGGCAGCGGGCGGCGGCATCGGGCGGCGGCAGCGGGCGGCGGCAGTGGGAAGCGGCTCTGGACGGCGGGGTGTGAAAAATGCAGGGTTCTCTGCCGCCTCGGTTGGGCTGGATATCGTGGTTTGAGGCGAAAATGGCCCCGATGGGTGGAATAAACTTGACAAAAGGGGCATTTTGGCGGTATGATGCATGTCTTGATATTGACCCGTTTGTGGAGAATGTACAAGTGCGTTCAGTCAGAATAAGTACGGTTGTAACGGTAGTTCTGGCGTTAGTCCTGGGGGCGTCCCTTCCGGGTTGTTCGGACAGTCCGGAGGAAAAGGCCGCCAGGGAACTTCGCAGCTCCGTCGATAAGACACTGGGGCAGATGTCCGCAGCGACATTAACACCTGCACAGGGCAGTGCCGACATTGATTATGTCTCTATTTATGCGCAGAGTCGTGATCGTCTCAACATCGCTATGCAGAAGGGTCGCGTCGCCGGTTCGACCGAGGCAGGGGCCCGTCTTGCAAGCGCCGATCTTGCCCTGGCCCAGGCCGAGCATTTACGGCTAAAACTGTCGGAGAAGACTGGGCCAGTCGATAAGCTGCTTACCGAGGCGTTTGACTGTGCCGGGAGGATCAGCGAGTTGCAGGCACAGCGGGGCAGTCTGAACAATGTGCTGGAATCGATGGATTGCCACGTCTCTCAGCTTCGGGCCATCATCGATGGTTCCGCAGAACAGTCCAGCCTGAAGGAGCAGTTGAATGTTGTCAATGTCAAGCTCGCCAAACTCCTCCAGAGCAAGGGCCTGCTTGAAGAAGAGGCAAGGGCAAGCCGGCAGGTTCTGGATTCGATCCAGGCCCGTGCCGACGAGAAGATGACCCAGGCCGAAACCGCCTCCGGTGATGAGCAGTTGGCATTGAAGCAGCAGGGCTACCAGTTGATGCTGTCCAGGCGTAAGCATTTTGTCAAGATGCAGCAGGCCATCGACCAGGCCCGACTGGTGCAAAGTGATATAGATATTGTTCAGCCCCAGGTCCTGAAGATCAATGCGGACCTGCAGTCGGCCCAAAGCAGGCTCGATGCAGCCGAGAACCAGCCGAATCGGCCAGAGATCGACGAGCAGTTAAAGCAGATTGCCGGTGAAATGTCGGCGCAGGTGGGGCGGGTATCGGCACTGGCCGATGAATTGAAGAACGCCCAGACAGCCTATGCCCTGACAGTGCAGCAGATTGAGGATTTATTCGTCCAGGCCGTCACCGATTACGATGGGGTTTCGTCGCAGCGGGTCGCCCTGACTGCGGCGACAGGCATCGCGGACAGCTACCTGGGCAATGCGATCACAGCGGCCCAGGCGGCGACATTTTACAAGCAGACAGGCGGCAGACTGGGCGCGATCGCATCGGTTGACGACAAAATGATAGCCCCTGCCTTTGCAGAGTTGATAGAGCAGTTTTCCGTGGCGCAGCCGCGATATGTGGCAAAGGCGTCAGGCTACTTCGACGCTGCTATCGGCCAGTACGAGAAGGTTCACGGCCAGACTCCCGGCGGCGAGGTGGGCACGTCGGTGACCAAGAGCTATCTGCTGGCGCTGTACGGGCGGATGTTGCTTGCCGAGTCAATCGAGGACATAGACAGTGCGGATGCGACCTATGGCAAGGCCGAAAAGCTGGTCGCCCAGGCCGTGGAGGCGGACCCTGCGTTTTCCAGGTCCGTGGTCCTGAAGCTCTTCGAGGGGCTTGAAGGCTATGTTCCACAGATGGAAGTGGACCGCAGTGCGTATTTCGAAGGGATTCGCAGGCAGTTCCAGTCGTGGAAGACCAAACGAAGCGCCGCCGAGAAGGAGGCCGAGGTTGACAGGCTGTTGCAGGGGCTAAAGAATATGAGGATCGCCAATGAGGACCCGGAGTTGGTCAAGGCGCTGCAGCCGGAGTGGGATGAACTGAATACAGCCAAGGAAAAGGGCTTCAAGGAAGAGCCTGTCCAGCCGAGTGGTCCGGCGGATGCCAATTCGCTCTGGTAGCGCTCGTTTGATGACGGTATCATTACCGTTTTGCCTGATTGTACCATTGTCAGCCGGGTTTTGGTCGTTGCGTGATCAGGTGTCGAGTCGGCGGGCGACGTTAGGGTGTGCGGGGGTGCAGGAGGGGGCAAGAGGTGTTTCCGGTTGTCTAAAGGCTGATTCTTTTGCCGAAAGGATTGGGCATGTTGAAATGGCTGGCGCACGCGTATTATATCCTTTCCACGATGCTTTCAGCGGGTATGCCGATTCTGCGCGCGCTGCAGACGTGCGCCGGTTCCATGCGGGGCCGATTAGGGTCCGTATTCAGTTCGATTCATGAATCGGTTCGCGCAGGCCGGGGGCTGGCCGATACGATGGAGGGCTATCCTCGCATCTTTGCGCAGCTGGATGTGACGATCGTGCGGGCGGGCGAGTAGTCCGGTTCGTTGTCTGAGTCGCTGGCTGACCTGGCAAAATGGTACCAGTTCCGCATCCGTCTCAGGGGCATAATACGCTCCGGGATGATGCTGCCGCTTTTATTGGTCCACGCCGCAGCCCTGATTGCTCCCGTTTCGTCGCTGGCGCTTGGAGGCTGGGACTTTGTTGGGTATCTCTGGGACGTGTTGGGCATTCTTGCGGTGTTTTATATCCCCATGCTTGCTATTTTGGGAGTGGTCTTTTACACGCCGCGGCGGGGCGTGATGCGGAGGGTGCTGGATGGTTTTTTATTGTACGTACCGATACTTGGCATGGCGATACGCCAGTTGTCGCTGAGCCGGTTTTGCAGGGTGTTTTCTATCCTCTGCCGGGCGGGTGTGCCGGTTACGCGATGTATGGATATGGCCTCTCGGGCGGCGGGCAACGCGGTGATTATGTCTCAGTTGAGCGGCGGTGTCGATGCGGCCAGGGCGGGCAATCCGACCAGCGAGGGCTTCTCGAAAAAACTGCCGCTGGATTTCCTGAACCTGTGGCAGGTTGGCGAAGAGACGGGGGACATCGACGAGGTGTCATCTCGCTTGGCCGACAGTACCGCAGAGACCGCCGAGAGGCTGTTTGAAGAGCTGGCAAAATGGACGCCCCGGCTGGTCTATGTCTTCGTGTCGTGCATTATCATCTGGCAGATTTTCAAGGGCGCCGGGCAGATTAGCAGTTCGATGATGCCGATGGGATTCTAAGGACTTGTAAATAAATTAGGTTTCGTTTTTGGCTGAGCGAGGACGAGGCTGGCAAGGAAGTAAAGTGCAGGCCTACTGGTGGGTAGGTCGAGCTTTAGTGACGCCGCCAGCCGAAGCCACAGCCAGCCAAAAATGGAAGATAATTTTTTTACAGGTCCTAAGGCTCTGTTACGGTTCAATTGACAATTTGTCACCCCAGCCTCAATCCGGAATCCACAGACATTACATGCAGCATGGCAACAACATGTGACCAGGGCGAAAAGGAGCGTGCTTTTTTGTCAACGCCGAAAGATCGAGCAAGTTTTGGGACATGGCGGGCAGGAATATATTGACATATTTGTTTGAGAATGGTATATTCATGTTCAGCGGGTTTCGTGGGTTGCTCCCAATTAAATAGTGATATTAGGGTAACCCAGAGCCCGCTACTTTAGAATAGTTCTCATATTTGATTTACTATGGGATGGCTGTGAATTGAGATTTAGAGATGAGTGAAAAGACAGGAACAATTTATACGGTGGGACACTCAAACTACAAGTTTGACACATTCCTGGAGATCATTCTTGCCCATGGAATTCAAATTATTGTTGATGTAAGGTCTGCTCCGTATAGCAAATACTGCCCTCAATTTAACAAGGAGGTCATTGAAAAGCCCTTACTGTCCAAAGGAATTAAATATCTATTTCTTGGTAAAGAGCTTGGTGCCAGACCGAGTGATTCAAACCGTTATATACATGGTAGAGTAAGCTTTGATCTCCTTAAAGATAGTGGGGAATTCAGAGAAGGTATTTCTCGTCTCAAAGAGGGAGTAAAGAAAAATTGCGTCCTTGCTCTGATGTGCTCTGAGAAGGACCCAATTAGTTGCCATCGTACAATTCTTATATCAAGAGTCCTTAATGATGAGGGCGTACAAGTAAATCACATACTGAGTGACAGCGAATGTTGTAACCAGACTGACATAGAAGAGAAGCTCCAAAAGAAATTCAAACTTGAGCCTTTACTGTTTGACACTGAAAATGCGGCAGCCGACAGGATCAAAGAAGCATACGAACAACAAGAGAAACTTATAACTCATATTCAAGAAAATGAGGGCAGCGAAATTGGATCAGAATACCAACCCAGGCAGCAAGTGCACTTTGTATACCATTGGATTTGCTAAGAAGAGTGCAAGGGAGTTTTTTACGGCTCTTAAGGATAACGGGGTAAAGACCCTCATAGATGTCAGGCTGAACAACGTTTCCCAGCTGGCAGCTTTTACAAAAAAAAATGACCTGCCGTATTTCCTGAAAGAAATCTGTGACATAAACTATGATCACCGTCCAGAGTTTGCTCCTACGAAAGAAGTTCTTGACACATATAAAAAGAAGGAAATTACTTGGCTTGATTATGAAATCAAATACTACGCAATCCTACGGGAAAGACAGGTTTGCAAACAGATCACATTAGACAAACTCGACATGGCCTGCTTATTATGTAGCGAACCAACCGCTGAAAAGTGCCACAGGCGGCTGCTTGCAGAATTCCTTAAGCATCATTACGGAGAGATTATTGTTAAGCATATTTGATAGGGCGACGAAGGAAGAAACATGGCTGAAATACTTTGCTTGGCCAATTCAAAGAAACGCATGGGACGTTGTATAGCAGGCATTGACACTGCAACCGGTCAATGGATCAGACCGGTATATAGGAATGACCCAACGACAGGTCTAAGCCAGCATGATAGGAGCATCAATGGAACGGAGCCTGCGTTGTTAGACGTATTGAACATACCAATTCACCAATCTGGCCCAGATGAAGCTTGTCAACCCGAAAATAGGCACTTTGGAACTCGCCGTTGGAACAAAACCGGCACTATCTCACAAGCAGACGCCTTAGATTTCGCTGAAGACACCGACTTTCTTTTGCATAACAACCAAAGAAAAGTAGACCCAGCTATTTTTCAGACTCTACCTGCATCCTCCCTGAAATCATTACAACTAATTCATGTTTCTGACGCAACTTTCAACTATGTAAAAGCCTGGGATCGACCCGAAGTAAGTTTTACGTATTCCGATTATTATTATGACCTTAAAGTAACGGACTTGTTGATTATAGCTAGATTAAAAAACGCTGATAGTATTAGCAGTGAATGCCTCTTATCGGTTAGCATGGCGACACCTTATCAAGCGCAATGTGATGAGAAACCCTATTGTTATAAAATGGTTGCAGGTGTAATAGAGTTAGACTAATATACTGGGAAAATAAAGGGGTCAGACACCTTTTTCGGCGAGACAGGTAATATAGACAGGTAGCCTGGGCCGTGCCCACGCTATATTCTGTGACGGCATGGGTGCCTGTCTGGGGCTCTGTCCACAGAACGCCATCACGCTTGAACGACGCCAGGTCGCCGAGTTTGACGAAGATGCGATAAAACAACACCCGGCTCGGTTGGCCCATATTTATCTGGCCCGTTATCTGGCCCGGTTGCCCGGTTGGCCCATATTTATCTGGCCCGTTGCCCGGTTGCCGCTTACTTTGCGAATTTGTCGAAGTGGCTGTTCAGTTGTTGTTTTGTTTTGTTGCCTTCATAGATGATGATCAGGAAGCGGAAATGCGCCGTCTGGCCCAATTCGAGTTTAAGTCCCAGTGCGGTGGGATTTTCGACTTTTCTGCGCTCCAGGAATGCCAGCTGCCCCAGCGGATTGGCGCTGAACAGGCCGTACTTGCGGGCGTGCCAGTACGTCGGATAGTTGACGCTCGACGGGTGGTTCATTATCGCGATGCCCACGACCTTGTCGTTCTTTTTGCCTTCAATCGTGACCCATTTGGCGCGTTTGCCCCAGATGTCGCCCGATTTTTCGTCGCCATTGGAGCTGAGGTATTTGCCGGTGCCGCCACTTTCTCGCATCCAGTCGGCAGTGCGGATGGCGAACATGCCCTCCTTTGTGTCGCCGAATTCCACCTTCGTTTTGGCGGTAAGGTCCGCCGTGATGTCGATGGCGTAGGAATCTTTGCCCGGATAGAAGACCATGTTTCGTTTTTCTTCGAGCAGGACTACACCTTCTTTGTTGATCCAGTGCATGACGGTTGAGAGCGTTCCTTTATCCTTGCCGCCTTCGATCTGGTCCACCCGGATATGTTTAATCTGAGGCGGCGAGGTGGTATTGTTCCAGAACCCCGCCCCGTTGACCTCGTCGTAGGTAAAAAACAGACCCGCGTGATGCGGATGGTCTGTCGATTCGCCTTCGACTTTCGTTATCGGATAGCCGCGGTTGACCACGATACCCGATGTGGTTTTGACGGGGTACAGTATCGGTTTGGTCAGATTGCCGCCATAGAGATAGCTGGTCAGGTTCGCTCCGTCGATCAGCACGTCGATCTTGTTTTCGCCCTGGAGAAACTCTACGTTACCATTGGCGGACGCACTGCAGCCGCATCCAAGCATGATAATCACAACGCCCAACACAAATACAGAATTTCTAATAGTCATACCTCTGTACCTCCCGCTTAAATTTTCCGATTACTTTTAACAATCAACAATCAACAATCAATCTTCAGACTGACCATAATGTGCAGTCTGCGTTTTAACGCACCGTTTTTGGATTACTTCGCCATCTCCAGCGCCGTGGTGGTTATGTAGTATTTTGCTATCATGTTTGACACTTCCCATTCGGGCAGTTTGCCGTCAACCAGGTATCCGAGATACCTCTGGGTAACCTGGCCAAAGTGTGCTTCATGCCCGACGCGATATTTATCCGGCACCGAGATATGCCAGTTGACTCCCTGTCGCTCGGCCTTTATGCCTGGATACTTCGACTGGAGCATCGCGACCGCCCTGGGCAGTGCGATCGCCAGTGCGATGGTTTCTTCCGGCCTGGCCGGTTCGACGTAAAGCTCCGAACGATAGTTCTGCTCCTTGCCCTGACGGATAACGACGTTGGCCCTTGTCCCGCGGATGATGGAATAATGCGTATCCTTGGCACCCTCCGGGGCCTGATAGTTCCACTGAACCCTGACCTTGGCGTGTACACCCTTGATCGTATAGGAAATCTCACCGTTGGCATAGCAGGGCAGCACACCCTTGGAATTCAGCTTGCTCTTCAACTCAGGGATAAAATCGTTAAGCTGTGTAACCTTCTCATACTGCGATTTGCTGATCATCGTCGGCCATCGCCTGCCTTTGAGCACTTTGATGTCCTTCTTGTAATCAATCGCTACCTCCGGAAAACATCCCCATGCCACCAGGTCGGTCAGGTGCGTCGTCACGTCAACGATCCCTTCGCCCTGCTGGGTCGTGTCAAAATACCAGCCGGGCCGTTTGATCGGATTGCCGGAGACATACTTGAAGAAGTGATGGACGCTTTCGTTTTCCACTGCCGGGTTATCCTGTGAACCTTTTTGCATCTTGCCGATCACGTTTTTAGTGTGCGCCAGTTCCCTTTGAAGTATCGTTGTGATCTCAGAACGCTCCGTCATGATATCGTACAGCAGGACATTGTTGGCACGCGCCGAGTCGAACGCCTCGACCATAAGATCGAATCCCTTCTTGTCAATGCACATGGGCTTATCGACCAGCAGATTCAGGCCCGCGTCGGTGCACGCCTTGATATATTCGGTTTTGTGTCGGTTGCCACCGCTGATGACGACGACGTTGCCAGGCTGATCTTCGACCATCTTAGCGAGAAAATCGTTGCCGGCGTAGGTTACTTCTTTCCAGTTCGTCGGGTCATCGGCCCTGGTATTGAAGCCATCGATACGATTGAGATGGTCCTGCACATCCGGACCCTTCGGCCCATAAACATACACAGTCGGGCTGACCTGGTCATACATTATCTTCTGCACCAGTGCCGCGTGAAAGTGCCCCGGATCAAGTGTCATAATCTTCACTTCGCCTTTTCTCCCGTTAAAAACGCCAGCCTGCATACAGGACAGCGACGAAATCGCCAGACAACATACTGTCGTCATCAAAACCAGATTCTTAATCATTGTTCAGTCCTTTCTTCGACGAGTTGGTTGCCGTTGCGTGATTCGCAGCGACCTGAGGCCGATTCAAATCGGCTGTATAGTATCGCCGCCGGGGAGCGCCTTGTCAATGACAAAATAGCGTGGTTCACGCATGGTCGGTTGTTTAGGAAATAACACAGGAAATAGTCCAGAGGCGGCAAAAAAACTTGTTGACAACGGTTGCGGGATTTACTACCATAGTGCGTCTGGGCGGTTTTGCCCGGGTGCTGCACACATTGCCCGGAGGCGGGTCTTTACTCCGGAGATGGATTTTTACTGAGGAAGAGCAGGGTTTTCCGGTTCAAATTAAAGGTGGGGGTACGAAAAAAGGTGGGGGTACGAAAAAAGGTGGGGGTATGAAAAACACCCCTTTTATGGGCTGCGTAGTGTGTTGCTAAGAAACGAATTAATGTAGGAGAATACAGATGCGTTCAAAGTCAACAATCTCACGCCGTGATTTTATCAAACACGGTTCGAAGGTCGCCGCCGGAGTAGCCGTAGTTGGGGCGATGGCACCGATGGCACGGGCGGCCAAGGGCAGGGTAATAGGCGCCAATGACACGATCAACATTGCCGTGGTTGGCATTAAAGGCCGTGGCGGCGGACTGATCAACAACTTTGCCAGAATAAAAGGCGTCAAGATTTGTACGCTCTGCGATGTGGACGAAAGGGTCCTCAACAAGCGAGCCGCCGCATTCGAAAAGAAAAACGGCGGCCGCAAGGTCAAGACCGAATATGACATGCGCAAGGTTTTTGATGACAAGGACATTGACGCGGTCGTAATCGCTGTGCCTAACCACTGGCATGCACTGGCGACGATCTGGGCCTGCCAGGCGGGCAAACACGTCTATGTCGAAAAACCCTGCAGCCACAATATCTGGGAAGGCCGCAAGATGATTGAGGCATCCCGCAAATATGACCGCCTCGTCCAGGTCGGCTTCCAGAACAGAAGCAACACAAACGTCCGGGCAGCGATGGAATTCCTCCACAGTGGCAAGCTCGGCAAAATTTACATGGCAAGGGGCCTGTGCTTCAAGCCGCGTGGCAGCTTTGGCAAGTTCCCCGACAGTGCCGTGCCCAGTGGCGTCCATTATGACAAATGGGTGGGACCAGCCGAGATGTACCCGTTCAACGAAGGCAAGTTCCATTACAACTGGCATTGGCACTGGAACACGGGTAACGGCGATACCGGTAACCAGGGACCGCATCAGTTCGACATCGCGCGATGGGGACTTGGTCAAAAGGAGCACCCCGTAAAAATTAGTTCGCACGGTGGCTACTTCAAGTTCGGTGACGTCTGTTCGCAGGAAACGCCAAATACGCAGACCTCGCTGTTCGAGTATGCCGACGGTTCGTTGCTGGAGTTCGGAACACGTGGACTGTACACCAGTTTGGAAGACGACATCAAGATCGGCAACCTGTTCTACGGTACAGAGGGCTGGATGCATCTCAACGGCAGCACGTGGAAGACCTATTTCGGCCGTAAGAATAAGCCGGGACCAAGCTCCACGTCCTACGAGCCTGAAGACGACCCGATGATCCTGACTGGCGGCAGCGGCAACGTACACATGAACAACTTTATCACCGCACTGCGGTCTGGCAAGAGATCGGACCAGACATGCGATATCGAAGTCGGCTTCATGTCAACATGCCTGCCGCACTTGGCCAACATCAGTTATCGAACTGGCAAACAGATTATCTTCGACGGCAAAAACGAAAAATGTATCAATAATCCGGAAGCCAACAATCTCCTGACACGCAAGTATCGCAAGCCCTACGTCATGCCGAATCGCGTATAAGGGCCAGGGGCGTGATGGCTAAATGGGGTCGGGTGGCCCGTAACAGGGGCGTTGTGGACTTTGTATCGTGCCCGATGCGGGTTGCAGGGGCATATCAGGAAATGTAGCGGGGTCGGAGACCAACAAAGGTTGCTTCGGCTCCGTTTTTTTGTGTTGTGGGTTCATACCTGAAAGGTGGAGAAAATGAAGACCAGATTGATGTCCATAATTGCTTTGATGTGTGTCCTGACGGTGTCGGCTTCGGCCATGGCGACGGCGGCAAAACCATGCTGCTCGACAAAGCCATGCTCAGTTTCGGCCATGGCGACGGCGGCAAAACCATGCTGCTCGGCAAAGCCATGCTCAGTCTGTACGAAAGGGGCGATTGTCTTGTTTGACGGCAGCGACCTGTCGCAATGGACCGGGGACGAGGGCCAACCCGCTGAGTGGGAAGTAGCCGGCGGTGTCGTGAAAATAACCCCCAACTCCAGAAGCATAATTACCAAAAGGCAGTTCGAAGATTTCAGGATGCACATCGAATTCAATGTGCCCGGACCCGATGCCAAAGGCCGGGGCACTGGCAACAGCGGCGTCTATATCCAGCGTCGTTATGAAGTGCAGATACTCAATTCATACGGCAAGCCGCCAACATTCAACGGCTGCGGTTCACTCTATCGGACGAAGGCTCCGATCAAAAACGCCTGCAAAGAGCCCGGACAGTGGCAATGCTATGACATTATCTTCACCGCGGCAAAATGGTCCGGCAACGACAAGGTCAAAAACGCCCGCATCACCGTCTGGCAGAATGGCGTATTGACACATGACGATTTTGAGATACCAAACAAGACCGGGGCTGGACAACAGGAAGCTCCATCGGCGGGGCCTATCCTGCTTCAGAACCACGGCAGCGCCGTCAGGTTCCGCAACATCTGGATCACGCCGATGAACGAGACCGGCCCGGCCAATACGCTGACAGAAACCGAAAAACGCGACGGCTGGGAGCTGCTTTTTGACGGAAAAACGTCCAGCGGCTGGACAAGCACACGCCAGCCGATTTTTCCCAGCCAGGGCTGGACGATACACGACGGCATGATCATCGTCAATCCCGGCGGCGAATCTGCCCACGGTGGTGACATCATTACAGCCGAGAAGTATTCAGACTTCGATTTCAAGATGGACTTCAAAATTACCAAAGGCGCCAACAGCGGCATTAAATATTTTTGCATCGACAAGTTTCCAGGGCAAAAAGGCTCAGTCATCGGGCTGGAGTTTCAGATACTCGACGATGATGTGCACCTCGACGCAAAGATGGGACACGGCGGGAATCGAACGACATCTTCGCTGTATGACCTGATTGCCGCAAAGGGCAAAAAGATAAATCCCGTCGGACAGTGGAACACCGCGCGTATCGTCTCAAAGGGCCTGCACGTCGAGCACTGGCTGAACGGCAGATGCGTCCTGCAGTATGAACGCGGCAGCAAACAGTTTCTGGACCTGGTAGCGGCCAGCAAATACAAAGATCGGGAAAACTTCGGCATGGCAAAACAGGGCTGTATCCTGTTGCAGGACCACGGAGACGAAGTGGCATTTAGAAACATAAAGATCAAAACCCCGTAACGAGCCAGACGGTTCGTCGGCATGGCGGCTTGGCTGTTTGGTGGTTTGACTGTTCGTTGGTCTGGTGGCTTGGCGCAAAACGTCCGGGGCGTCAGGCCTGTATGGCCTGGATGATTATCCCCGGCAGGAGGCATGTGCTTCGTGCCGGGGATATTTTATGTATCAGCATACTGCCGGAGAGCAGCGTCAGCAGCAGTTCGGTCTGTGTCTTCGCGTCCGGCTCGGTACTTAACTGGCCGGCGTTCCTGCATCGTGTAATCAAATCTTCAAAGAAGCCCCGGTACCATCGCCAGAATTCGCGCAGCTTCTTCTGCGTCTTCGGTTGCGAGTCGTTGGCGGCAGCGGTGAGTCTGGTTATCAGTCGGCAGTTGATCCACTGGCCGGAGGCGTTAAGCTGTGCAAGCCTGTCGAGCATCCGGCGCAACTGTTCTATCGGCTCGGTGTCGGTCTCAATCGACTCGGCGAGCCGGCGGTATTCGTCGAAGGCCTGGGCGATGACCGCCGCACAAAGCGCCTCTTTGCCCTTGAAATAATGGTAGAATGCGCCCTTGGTTACCCCCGCCGCGGTCAGGACATCGTCGATGGCCGTCCCCTCGCAGCCGTGTGTGCTGAACAGGTTTTGCGCCGCCCTCAGTATCCGTTGTTTCGTGTCGGTTTGGCCTCGTGCCACGGCAGCGTCCTCATCCGAAAATAGTCTGCTCCAGAACCTGACGATTCTTATCGATCCAGCTGCACTTGCGATGGATCATTTCCATAAAATCCCGCCCCGAATGCTTGCCGAAAAAACCGGTTGTGGCGATGGGCAACACCGCCTCTGCAATCATCAGCTCGATCATCAGGTCCGGCAGTGCCCGCAGCATATTCTCTTCTGGCCGAGACGCTTCGATGTAGCCCCTGACGAAGCTGCCCATCTTGTCCCAGTCAAGAGGGTCCGGCCATTGCGCAGGGTCCGGACTCTCACCGATTATCGAAAACTGCAACGCCCCGTTAGCGAGATCCGTCACCGCCGGGGCGATCCTGGCAGAATCAAAATCCAGCACGCACACCACGCGGCCGCCCTTGAACAGTATATTACCAGGATGCCAGTCGCAATGCACGATCTGTTCGGGCCAACTGTCGAATCCGAACGAATTCACAGACACACTCGAATAGTTGTAATGCATCAGGAGATTGTGCGCCGTCTGCGGCAAATGGTCTTCGGGATACATGGATCGTTTGCTGCTGCGGATCGTTCGCAGGTGCCCGCGCACCGCCACCGAATCATGATATGTTCGCCGGAGCGGTTTCCAGTCGCATGCAAAGTCGCGCAGATGGCGATGGTATATTGCCAGTTGTCTGCCAGCGTCGGCTACCTCTCCGCTGGAGCCGTCACACCGTCGGCCCTGGACAAATCGAAAAAGTTCGTACGTATGGCCGCCCAGACGCAACGTCGTCTGCCCCCTCTTTCTGGTGCCGATAAGCCCCGCGACCGCGAACCCCCTGCTCTCCAGATGTGTCTGCATCGCGTGGGCGAAGGCGACGTGCGTCATATCGTCTTTGCCCCTCGGCCTGCGTTTCAGGAGAAACCTGCCGTTTTCCGAGGTGATTACCGCCTTGAGCGCACGAACATCGCCCGCCAAAAGCGATTTGGCCTCTGTGATCTCACCTATATCGTAGTGGCCCAACACCTCGGCGAGTTCCTCTCGCGTAAACTGTGCCCCGGCCGTGGGCATGGAAGCCTCCCATACATCACGCATTTACCGACTCAGGCGGGTTATCGGCTATCGGTTTGTCGCCATAAAAAAGATAACCAGCACAAGCATCGCTGTCAACGCAGCCAGAATTACAAGTCCGATGCGGTAGCGGGCGACAGTCTCTTCGCCGTACGTGTGGTCCATCGCCGAATCCGTGCGGATCGTGGCACCCTGTTGCAGTTGCGCCAGACCGGCAACGCTGAACTTACGGCGGGCCTGCAAAGGACTCTTACCGTCGCGTATCGCCTCAAGATCGATCAGAAGTTCGTCAACGCTGCTGTACCTGTCCTGCCTGTTCTTGGCCATCATCACCTCGATAACCTCCGAGATGCCCGCCGATAATGTCGTATTGATATGGTCCGGCGGCACTAACGGCTCTTTGAGGTGTTTCTTCATCACTTCCGACGGCGTAGTCGCCTCGAACGGAACACGACCCGTAACCATGTGAAACAGTGTCGCACCGAGGGCGTATATGTCGGCCCTGCCATCGACGTTCAGTTCGCCGCGAATCTGCTCCGGCGCAATGTAGTAGGGCGTACCGAATGCCTTGCCCTGCTCGTGTTTGGCCGCCTGTATATCCGACGTTTCACGGGCCAGACCCATGTCGGCAAGTTTGACCACGCCTTCGCTGTTGATCATGATGTTCTTGGGCTTGACGTCACGGTGGATAAGGCCGTGTGCGTGTGCGTGATTCAGCGCGTTGGCCAGTTGAATGACGACATCCAGCGCCTCGGTTTCCTCGAAGACCTTGCCCCTTGACAGATCATCGTAAAGGGTTTTGCCCTCGACGTATTCCATCACGAAATAGTACAGGCCGCCCACCTCGCCGACATCGATAGCCTGAACGATATTGTTATGATTGAGCTTGGCGGCGATGCGGCCTTCCTTGAAAAACCGGCTGATGTAATCCGACTTTTCCGTGAAACGACGCGGCAGGACCTTGATCGCCACGATCCTGTCAAGACTGAGCTGACGGGCCTTATAGACGACAGCCATCGCACCAGAGCCGAGTTTGCCCAGTACCTTGTACCCCGGAATCTGGTTGGCCGCGTCCTTGCTCACCTTGATATTTTCACGGAGCCTTTTTATCTGGCTCTGTGTGATAAACTGGTAATCGAGAAGCAGTTGCTCAAGGGTGATCACATCATCGGGGCTTTTACTCTTAATCTCCGCCTGACATCGTTCCAACTCGGCCTCGGTGCACAGCTTCTGCTCGATAGCTATGCGCCCGATCATCGTGTCGTAGTTAGTCGTATCCTTCGTTGACAACTAAGCTCTCCTCTGTTAATCCGAGTTCCCATTACATCCTGCGCGGCTGACAACTTTACGCTACTATTATCGTAACATTTTAGCACATAGGATGCGTTTAAACGCACCGTTTCTGACTGTAACAGTCGCCCGGACCGATTATCGTTTTATACATGCCCAAGTCAAAGAAAAACTGTCTTACGTCCGTACACAGGTGGCATTTACCGGCATACTTCTTACCGGGACGATAGCCGAACTCTTTTGCCTCGGTGGCCAACTCGGCAGGCCCTCCGCCGAACAGTTTTTCAATCGGCACTTCATCCTGCGGTCTGAACCCTTTCCATATCTCTTTAAGCGGGCTTTTTGTGACATTGCCGACCGATATACCGCTGCAAAGACCGCTGAATACATTGCCGCAGGGGTCAACGTGAACCCCTCTGGCCGATAAAAACGACCGACGACAGTTTAGCAACGCGATTTCTTCGACAGTTTTGTCCGCAACCAGTGGGCCAAGCTTCATCGCGGCCCTGCCCGTAAATCGGCATGGACTGTCTCCGACGGCTGAGACATAAAACCGTTCTATTTCATCGGTATTTTCGCGTGGGAATTTAACAGGCTTTTGTAAGTATTTCTCCCACCTGACCAGCACCCGGCCCGGCCCCAATACCTCCAGGGCCGCCTCCAGCAGCATCCGGACGCGATCTACGTCGATGAATTCGGCGTGAAACGAGTCACAGCTTATTTTTAGTCGCACAAGGCCGACACTGTCGAGAAACCGCAGCCGCTCCGTCACCACCTTTCGGTCGGTCGCCCAATAGGCATTTGTTTCAAGACTGTCCAGCGGCGTGAGTCCTTCCTGGTGGGCACAACTCATCAGCTCAGCCAGATGGTCCCAATAAACAAACGGCTCACCGCCGGTAATATGCACCCTCGCCGAGGCCCCAGCCAGGTCTTTTAGCGATTGCCACGTCGAAAGGGCGGTGTCGATGCCCATCAGTCCACTGGCGTCAGGGCCGCAGTTGTAGTAGCAGAACGCGCATTGAGCGGGGCACTTGTATGTCAAAATCAGGCCGGCGTATCGCCATATCTTTAGCTTCGGCTCGTCACGGCCAAGGTGCCTGTTGTAAATGTTGTCGTCCAGATTGACCATCAATTGTAAACCCTGTCCTTGGAGTCATTGTCCGGTATCCTGCCGATCATTGCGATAAAAAAAAGGCCGGATAGAAATTTTTCTGATATTTTTTTGCCCTCGATTTCAATCGTCCCTGACCGATATTATTGGACGCTTCAATGTAAGTTTAACATGAAAGGGTGCGTTGTCCAACATGATGTGTCCATGGACCGATATTTTGGTCTATATTGTGCGTTAAGATGGGTAAATTGCCGCTCGGCTGATTACACCGCTTCAAGAAAATCGATGCGTAAACCCGATACTCTGTCTACCGGGATGAATCGTCGGGCACGCTTACAAGTGGTGGTCGTAGGGCCGGTGGCCGGGGTGGGGTAGAAGTACCCGTTTCGTGTCCGCGGGAAAGACTGACGTGGCGTCGGACGGTTGTCAGCCGTGCAGGATGTAATGGGAACTTGGATTAGATAGGAGTCGGTAATGAGCAAGAGGGAAATAATCGATCAAATCCTCGAAATCAACAGGGGAGCGAAACCCGAATTCCTGGCCCAGTTTTCGGTGGAGGAACTCGACGTGTACCTTGAGCACCTGATGGAGCTTGACCTTGAGGAAATAGTCCTCTGTGCATAACCAGCTTTGTTGGATGAGAACCGCATTTTTCTAATCCTCTCATTTTCCTCCGGATAGTTCAATCAATGTGTGTGGCGGTGTACTTTTGAGGTTCTAAGTCCAAACAGTGCAATGACTACAAAACAAATCAGCGGCAACACGAATGAAACCCGCGTGCTTGACAATGTTATGAAGCCCAGATTAAAGGCGGTCTGGTCCATGATCCACGCCTGTGCAGGCGGCATGAGACAACCGCCCCCGATGGCCATAATCAACCCGGCTGCTCCAAGTTTAGCATCGTCGCCAAGGCCTTTCAGAGCAATGCCGTAAATCGTCGGGAACATCAGTGACATACAAGCCGAAACTGCCACCAGGCAATACAGGCCGATTATGCCATGAATAAAGATGGTCCCCATAATCAATCCAAAACCGCCTATCGCCAGTGTCATCAGCAGGCCGCCTGGACTGAAAAACTTGAGCAGAAAAGTACAGATAAAACGTGACGAAACAAAGATCACCATCGCCACAATATTGTAATTCTGCGCGGTGGATTTGGCCATGCCCAACTCACTCCCGGCGTACTGAATAATGAACGTCCAGCACATAATTTGAGCGCCAACATAGAATGCCTGAGCAATCACGCCTTCGATATACTTGCGGTTCCTGAACAATCGGCTTAGTGTAGGACCCAAATTGATCTTGTTATCATCTTCGCCCCTGGTCTTTGGAAGTTTGGCAATCGCAAAGATAACCAGCGCGGCAAGCACCACAATCCCAAGGATCATATAAGGACCAATAATCACACCCAGGTCGGACTGCTGAATCGCAGCAAACTTTTCCGGATCGGTTTCCTGCAACAAACGCCGGCCCGCTTCATCCGTTTTGTCGAGCTTGACCAATATAAAGTGGCCCGCGACAAACATCCCGGTAATGGACCCCATCGGATTAAAAGACTGAGCAAAATTTAATCGCTGGGTGGATGTTTCCTCCGGCCCCATGGCCAAAATATATGGATTGGCGCTGGTTTCCAGGAAAGACAGGCCGCAGGTCATTACGAAGTAGGAAATCAGAAACGCCCAGAAAGCCATCATCCAGCCCGAAGGGATGAACATGAGACACCCTACGGCATACAATATAAGCCCCAGAAGAATGCCGGTCTTGTAGCTGAAGCGTTTGATAAACAGCGCCGCCGGGATCGCCATCACACAATAACCCCCGTAGAAAGCGAACTGCACCAGCGAACTTTCAAAGTTGTTAATGAGCAGGATATTTTTAAAGGCCGCGACCATGGGATTGGTAATATCGTTGGCAAACCCCCACAGGGCGAACAAAAAGGTAACCAATATAAAGGGGAAAATAAATTTTAATGGAATAACAGGAGTTTTGTGTGTGGCAACGGCATTTTCAACAATCTTTACGTCGGTCATAGGATCATACTTTCTTTTTACGTAACATTTTAGCCATTTGAAATAATTTTAAGCAGAAAGTCTTTTTACGATTGTCCGTATCTGAGCCGCCTCCGACCTATGTGCTCGGTCGCGGCCCATTCTCGTCGGCTCAGATACTCGGTTAATTATCTCATCGAAGTCACCCCTGCGAAGGTGGGGGTCCATTTTAACATTCCAACGCACCAAAATGAAAAAATGGATGCCTGC
>SDBV01002878.1_pt1 | contig 25651 bp, 21 predicted proteins | sample 2277081 | NCBI WGS metagenome assembly SDBV01 (sample SAMN10402039, study PRJNA504765) | marine sediment metagenome | isolation source: marine sediment core GS10_PC15, 223 cmbsf | place: Arctic Ocean: Southern Knipovich Ridge | collected 2010 | reverse complement strand
CAATTGAGTCTGGCGGTGACGCAATTGAGTCTGGCGGTGTCCAAATTGAGTCTGTCAGTGTCCAAATTGAGTCTGTCAGTTGGGAAACTTACAGTCCTTTAAACCCGGATCCCAATACGGCTTAAAGAAGTAAAACCAACAGGCTAACTTTGAGTTAGATGGAATCGCTAATAAAAAAAGCCCTCCCGAATTCGGGAGGGCTTTTTATTTAACTCTATCTATAGAGTATTAGTTACGATCTCCGTCTTCCCATTTATCGGAATTCGGGAACAGCCATAACTTACCATTCAGATCGTCAGTACCACCAAATTGAGCGTCGATAGCTGACTGCCAGTTATCGCTGTTAAGATCACGCTCTGTGTCCGGATATCCCTGTCGGATTGGAATAGTGGAAGATTGAATTCCATTTGGAGATGGCTGAAGTACAGGCCAGCCTGTCCTTCTCCAATTGCTCCATCCCTCGTATCCAACCAGGTACAAAGTGACCCATTTCTGGGTAGCAATCTGCTCCATTTCCCTGCCGGCAGTCCAGACAACCTCTGAGTTGGTTATATAATCGTCATAACCTCCAACTCCGTCACCATCCGGACCATCAGTAACTCCATAAGATTCAATGGATGCTGCAATTGCATCATAATACATCTGCTGGGCATCCTCAGTAGTCCATCCAAGCATGGCGGCTTCCGCACGACAGAATAGCATATGTGCCATTGAATAAATAGGATATGCAAGGTCCTGGGTCCTCATATAAAAGCCCATCATTGATACATCCTGGATAGCAAGACTTCCGGCGTCAGCTTCCAATAAACCATAGGGCTGGCCTGCGTACAAAGGCCATGCCGCATCCGTAATCGAATTATCCGTAGCATTACCAAACTGAGGTAACCTTGGATCTCTGACAACATTCATCATACCTGCCTGTCCAGACCATGGATTTGATTCTGTGTTGATATTCATATAATCCACGATAGGATGTGCCAACGTCCAGTCATCCCTTGTTCGGAATGTAGAGAACCAGGGGTTCTCATTGGCAGCTTCAGCCAAAAATTGATAATTGATATCAGAAGTGAGCACTCCATCAGCGAGGGCAGCAGTAAATTCCGCCCTGCCCTGTGTGTCATTCGCATCTGACAATCGTAAAGCAGCAACAAGCCGTATGGTGTTGGCAAATTCTACCCAACGGTCCATATCCCCCGAGAACAATACGTCTCCGGTTACCGGGGCGTCATTTGCATCTGCCATTATATCAGCTCGTCCTTCTTCCAGCGTTGCAAAAATCCCATTGTATACTTCCTGCTGTGTATCATACTTAGGAGAAAGTATTTGTGGATCTGCAGACGACTGCAAAGCCTCAGAATAAGGAAGATCCCCAAACCTGTCGGTCATATACAGGTAATAATATGACATCAGGATCTTAGCTACCCCAATCTGGTTGGCATTTGAACCTGATTTGGCTGCAATAGTGGCTGTTTCCGGATCAGTGTTATATTCAATGATAAATTTCAAATCAGCCAATGGTCCATTATACCAGCTATTGAAATCACCGAACTTGATATTATCATAATTATCATCACCGGTATATTGGGAATTTCCACAATACTGTACATAAAGCATCCCTGCACGACTATTTCTGCCATTAGGCGCTCTTGTAGTTCGAATTGCCCTCAAACTAGAGGTAAGCAACAACGCAGTTTCAGGGTTTGTCGTGTTATTCGGATCAACGTTCGTGTCCCCAAAATCAGAGGGATTACAGGATACTGCAACTACTGCAAGCAGCAGGAGTATCGATTTATATAAATTTTTAAATATTTTCATTTTCTATATATTTAAAATCCAATTCTAATATCAAAACCAAGGCTTCTGGTGCTAGGTAACTGTCCTGTTTCAACCCAGGCGCCATTCGTCCTGGCATCAACAGCGTCGCCGCTCAACTGTGAAGAATCAATTCCCTCAGCTGAGGTATAGATCAACCATGGATTGTTAGCAACGAATGCCAGACTCAGGCTTTTAACAAAATTCGTTCCCAGCATTGAAGAAGGGAATGAATATCCGAGTCGGAGCTCTCTCACTTTCACGTAGCTGGCATCGTACATCCATCTCTCATGAAGGCCAAATAGTGACCACCAGTAATCATTGGCATCAAGATAAATATCGTTTGGAGTACCATCTTCCTTTACACCATCGATTTTTTTTCCTCCACCATCAGCAACAGCATCCCTTTGAGGATTGCCTTTGTCATTAAGTCCTGCAGATTCCTCTGCCAGACCGGCAGCTACATTGAACATCTTGGTAATGGAGTGGAATTTCCCACCCGATTGCCAGTCAATGGTAAATGCAAGGTCAAAATTCTTATAGGTAAACCTGTTAAAAATACCCCCAACATAATCAGGAAGAATAGTTCCAAGAACCTGGTCATTTACAGTTTTGGCATGGCCTGTCGCATCAACTACAATGTTACCACTGGCGTCACGCTCAAAAGCCTGGCCAATAACGGTTCCCCACTCTTCTCCTTCTCGGGCATTGGCAGAAACTCCGCCCCAGCCTCCTGTTGAACCCGTGCCTAACCATCCATTCTGTAAACGTATGGTGTTAAGATCCGGATGCAGTTCATTAACTTCATTACTGTATCTTGCAGCATTTAAACTAATATCCCACGTGAAATTTGCATTTCTTACAGGATAACCTCCAAGAGTAATTTCATAGCCTTTTGTTGTAGTCAAACCGGCATTGATCCAAAGAGATGAAACGCCACTTGTACTTGGAGAAGATAATTCTATAATCTCATCTTTGTTTTCATACTTGTAAATAGCAAAATCGGCATAGATCCTGTTCTGAAGGAATTTAAGTTCCAGTCCTGCTTCGATCGAATTACTTAATGCAGGTCTTAACTCTGAATTCGATAAAGTGTTGGGCAATGACATTGAAGGCGTGTTCCCATATGGAGTACCAACAACAAAGCTAGGATCAAGCTGATAAGGATCTATATCAGATCCAACCTGTGCATAGCTCAAACGAAGCTTACCAAATGACAATACATCCTGGTTTGATATAAGCTCAGACCATATCCAGGTACCTGAAACAGATGGATAAGTATAAGAGTTATTATCTTCCGGCAGTGATGAAGACCAGTCAGTCCTCACAGTAGCATCCAGATACACCTGTTCTTTCCAGCCTATCGAAGCCTGTGCAAACACACTGTTCACTTCTTTGAACTTCTTCTCATTACGAGTATCTGGGCGGTCAATAGAAGCTTTCAGGTTGTACAGATCAGGAACTGAAAGGCCTCCTACAGTACTTTCATACCAGTAATAACGTTCATTCTTCCTGTTGTTCATCCCTGCAAGCGCTGACAATGACCAATCGGCCCCAAAACGCTTCTTATAAGCAAGGATAAATTCAATGTTATCCTCTTTCTTGGACTCATTCCATGTAGTAAAGTCATCCGTATCGAGTGTACCTGATGCAGTTTGACCCTCGAACCAACGATTCCTCGTACTCCTCATAAAATTACCTGTAAGACTAAGTTCTTCAATAATATTCCAGGTAAGACCGGCTTTTGCAGCAAGATCTTCTGATCTGCGCAGTTGCTTATTGGCAAAAGCATATGTGTAAGGATTGTCCCAATATTGAGGAACCGCGTTAGTAGGTCCCTTCATATTCCATGATGTGTAAGTACCATCAGGTGTCTTCCAGTGCTCCTTTAGTAAATCCATATCCAGCTGACGTTGCCACCACTGGTTGAAGTTCTGGCTGATACTTCCCTGGTAACCTTCAGTAAGGTTCCCTTCCGTTTTCGTGCTGTTGTAGTTTACATTCGCATTCAGCGTAAACTTTTCAGACAGGTCAATACTTGTAAGAAGATTCAGGAAGTTCCTTTTTTGCTCAGATCCGGGAATTACACCTGTTCTTCTGCTATTGGTTACCGTAGCCATCACATTGTAATCTTCGCCCCCTTTTCCAATGGAAATGTTGTTGTTGACGAATACACCTGTTTCATAATAATCCTTTACGTTGTCGGGATGGGCTTCCCATGCGCGGGTCTTTCCATAACCCGGCAGTCCGGGTACCCAGGCATCCCACTGTGCGACCTGCTGGCCGTTCATGGGCGCTCCCCAACTTTCATCAGCTGACATCGGGTTAGGATATAAAGCTCCGTCAAGCGATGCCAATCCGGGATCGTGAACAGACGGATTATAAGCGAATACCCTGAAGTCCTGGGAATAACCTCCACCATATTCATCCTGATACGGAGGCAGGTTTGTAACGTTCTCAAAGGTAGTAGTATTATTGAAGTCAATAGTCAGCTGACCTTTTGTTCCCCTTTTAGAGGTAATAATGATCACACCATCACGTGCTCTGTTACCATAAAGGGCTGCTGCACTTGCACCTTTCAGTACGTTTACAGAAGCTACATTGTCCATGTTAATACTACTGGCATCAGGAATAACAATACCGTCGAGTACATACAATGGAGGTACAGCGTTCAAACCCCTTACGCCCCTGATACGAACGGAGGAGGTACCGAACTTAGCGCCGGATCCACCAATAACCTGAACTCCGGAAATTTTTCCGGCAAGTGCAGAATTCACATCGGTTTCACGTGCTATACGCAGGTCTTCCTGCTTAATTTCCTGAACCGCGTATCCAAGTGTTCTCTTTTCTCTCGGAATATTCAACGCAGTTACTACTACTTCACTCAATTGGGTGACATCAGCTTCCATTATTAAATCAATGACTGACTGATTCCCAATTGTTAATTCTTGTGTTTTTAATCCAATAAAGGAAAACACAAGAACTCCACCATCACTTGGCACGGTTAACTTAAACACCCCTTCGATGTCTGTTACTGTACCTGTGTTGGTTCCTTTCAAAATAACATTTACACCTGGCAAAGCTGATCCATCTTCCGAGGATGTCACTTTTCCAGAAACAGTCTTATCCTGTGCCCACAAACTGGTGGTTAGCAGCGATAAAACCATTGCTAAGTAAAGAACCTTTCTCATAAATAAAAGTTTAGGTTGACAATAGGTTAAATAAAAAAATTAACTCCCAAACACTCGTTTGGGAAAAATCGCACTCAAACGTATAGCTATTCATGGAATATTCCAAATATTTTAACAGTATAAATCGTTGAATATGCGAAAAATCAGGGAATTACATATTAAAACCTTTAATATTTTTTCCACGTGTGTTAAAATAGAGCATTTAACCAGATATGAGGGATAAATTAATTTAACCGGCTGGACTTTTTAAAGAAACTTTGATGGGCGTTACGTATGAAAAAGATGGCCGTAACACATGAAAAAAGTATCATATAATAAAAAAAGGCGTAAGTCCCGATGACCAACGCCTCTTATAAAAATACAATTATTATTTTAACTCCCTGTTTCAACAGAAACGTAAGACCTGTCTTTTCTTCCTTTTTTAAAATTTACGATCCCATTGGTAAGCGCATACAGTGTATGATCTTTCCCAATCCCAACGTTTTGTCCGGGGTGGTGCCTGGTTCCCCGCTGTCTCACAATAATGTTTCCAGCAGTAGCAAGCTGGCCTCCATATATTTTTACACCCAATCGCTTACTATGCGATTCTCTTCCATTCTTCGAACTTCCGGCTCCTTTTTTATGTGCCATGGTTTAGATTAATTCTTGTTTGTTACTTAGAAATATTATTGATCAGTAATTTAGTAAAGTCCTGCCTGTGGCCATTCTTTACTTTATATCCCTTTCTCCTCTTTTTCTTAAAAACAACTACTTTGTCGCCTTTTACGTGGCCCATTACTTTAGCAGAAACCTTTATTCCTTTCACTAATGGTGATCCAACCTGAACTTTACCTTCGTTGTCCACAAGCATCACTTTATCAAACTTCACAGTCGATCCCTCTTTGGCTTCCATCAAAGGGGCGTAAATCTCCTGATCTTTGGTAACTTTAAACTGCTTTCCTGCTATATCTACTACGGCGTACATGTTCTGATTTCTTTGATCCTTCTTGATAACTTATGCACCGAATTTTTTTCGGACTGCAAATATAGGAGGTTTCTAATGCAAATTCAAACGAATTATTCAACTTTAATTTCATCACTCAGGGGTTGAAATACTCTGCAGTATATAAATTGATAATCCCGCATTCAGGTGAAAACAAATATTTGATAAATTTCTGTATAAATTTTAAAACCAAATCCTCTGTATATAGACTCTATCAATAAAGTTATTGTTTTAAATTAATTCGGTATTTAGCTTATATTCAGTTATTTAAATACTATTTCGACTGATTTATAACACCGGAAAATATTATTTAAAATGCATTTGATTTTTATCATCCTTTTTATCTTTTTTGTAAAAGGTGCGGGGACCGCCTCATCAAAGCCTTGTGAAATTTTTTGTTAATCTCTGATACCTGGGTTTTGTGAATTTTTTTATCACAAGTGAAGAAATGAGTTCCAATGTATAAAATCGTTTATGGGAAATTTATAATTGAATGAAAGAACAAAAAACCGCAGTACACCAATCGAAAATTGAGGAACCTATCCTAAAAGAAAATAAAGACCGGTTTGTTCTTTTCCCCATCGTACATAATGACATCTGGGAGTTTTATAAAAAGGCGGAAGCAAGTTTCTGGACCGCCGAAGAGATCGACCTGGGGCAGGATCTCACTGACTGGGAAAAATTGAATGATAATGAAAAGCATTTCATCAAGCATGTGCTTGCTTTTTTTGCAGCCAGTGATGGTATTGTAAATGAAAACCTCGCCGAGAATTTTGTGGCTGAAGTGCAATATACTGAAGCCAAGTTTTTTTATGGGTTTCAGATCGCTATTGAAAACATCCATTCGGAAACATATTCACTTTTAATTGACACGTATGTAAAAGACCCAAAAGAGAAAGATGACCTTTTCCATGCCATCGATACCCTGGACCTTGTAAAGAAAAAAGCTGAGTGGGCATTACGATGGATTGACAGTGGATCATTCCAGGAGCGGCTTATTGCTTTTGCAGCAGTCGAAGGTATCTTTTTTTCAGGAAGTTTTTGTTCTATTTTCTGGCTTAAGAAAAGGGGATTAATGCCGGGACTTACTTTTTCAAATGAATTGATCTCCAGGGATGAAGGACTGCATTGCGATTTTGCATGCCTTTTATTTAATAATCATATATTAAACAAAGTATCCAATGATAGGATCATCGAAATTATAACTGATGCCGTAAGCATCGAAAAAGAATTTGTAACAGAAGCACTCCCGGTAAAACTTATTGGAATGAATGCTGAGCTTATGTGCAAGTATATCGAATTTGTTGCCGACCATTTATTGATGGAACTTGGTTGTAACAAATTTTTTAATGCTGCCAATCCATTCGATTTTATGGAAATGATCTCGCTGCAGGGTAAAACCAATTTTTTTGAAAAACGAGTTGCCGAATATCAAAAAGCAGGAGTGATGAACAAGCAGGAGAATGATACTCCAAAATTTTCACTCGACGAAGAATTTTAAAACAGAACCTGACCAAAATAAATTAATAACCAAATAAATTAGTAATCCGCATGTATGTAGTTAAAAGAGATGGCCGCCGTGAATCAGTGCGATTTGATAAGATTACCGCACGAATTGAAAAACTTTGTTATGGCCTTGATCTTAAATACGTTGAACCGGTAGAAATCGCCAAGAAAGTAATTAACGGGATTTACGATGGTGTAACTACACAGGAACTCGACAACCTGGCCGCCGAGACGGCCGCTACTATGACCGTACAGCATCCCGATTATGCTAAACTTGCAGCCCGGATTGCCATCTCCAACCTGCACAAAAAAACCAGCAAGTCGTTTTCGAATACAATGAAACGATTGTACAGTTTCATTGATCCTATAACAGGAGAAAATGCTCCGCTAATTTCAAAAGAAGCCTACAAGTCGATTAAATCAAATGCAGCGCTTCTCGATTCAACGATTATTTACGACAGGGATTTTGGGTATGATTATTTTGGTTACAAAACACTGGAGCGATCTTATTTGCTGAAGATCAACAGGGAGATCGTAGAACGCCCTCAGCATATGCTGATGCGTGTGGCTGTGGGTATTCACATGGAGGACATCGACAGCGTTATCGAAACTTACAATCTTTTGTCTGAGAGATGGTTTACACATGCTACCCCTACTCTTTTCAATGCCGCAACACCTAAACCACAGTTGTCGTCCTGCTTTCTATTGACAATGAAAGATGACAGCATTGACGGTATCTATGATACATTGAAACAAACAGCAAAAATTTCGCAATCGGCCGGTGGAATTGGCTTGAGCATTCACAATGTAAGGGCGAAAGGCTCCTATATAAAAGGGACCGGAGGGGTTTCCAATGGCATTGTACCTATGCTGCGGAATTTTGATATGACTGCCCGTTATGTGGATCAGGGAGGAGGAAAACGAAAAGGAAGTTTTGCTATATACCTGGAACCCTGGCATGCAGATATTTTTGATTTTCTTGAATTGAAAAAAAATCATGGTAAAGAGGAACTTCGGGCACGGGACCTCTTTTATGCACTGTGGATCTCCGATTTATTTATGAAAAGAGTTGAGAATAATGATGACTGGTCATTATTCTGTCCAAATGAAGCCCCGGGGCTTATTGAAGTATATGGTGATGATTTCGAAAAACTCTACACAAAATATGAAAAAGAAGGAATAGCACGTAAGGTGGTAAAAGCCCAGGACCTTTGGTTCGAAATTCTTGAATCTCAAATTGAAACAGGTACCCCTTATATGCTTTATAAGGACGCTGCAAACAAAAAATCGAATCAAAAAAACCTCGGAACGATTAAATCGAGTAACCTGTGCACGGAAATTATTGAATACACATCACCTGATGAAGTGGCCGTTTGTAACCTGGCGTCGATCGCGCTTCCAAAATTTGTTACCACCGATGGGAAATTTGACCACAAGCGGCTTTATGAAATCACAAAAGTGATTACGAAAAATCTCAACAGGGTAATTGATGTGAATTATTATCCGGTGGAGGAAGCAAAGAAATCGAATCTGCGCCACCGCCCAATTGGAATTGGGATCCAGGGACTTGCCGATACATTTATCATACTCAGGATGCCCTTTGAATCTGCCGAAGCAAAAGGATTGAACAAAGATATTTCCGAAACCATTTATTATGGTGCGATGGAAGCGTCCATGGAGATGGCAAAGGAAGAGGGGCCTTACGAAACCTTTAAAGGATCGCCAACATCAAAAGGGATTTTTCAGTTTGATATGTGGGGTGTAACACCGGATTCGGGCCGCTGGGATTGGAGTAAACTAAAGCAAAAAGTAAAGAAAACCGGTATTAGAAATTCACTTCTGGTAGCGCCTATGCCTACCGCGTCAACTTCACAGATCCTTGGTAATAATGAATGTTTTGAACCTTATACTTCCAATATTTATACGCGCAGGACCTTGTCAGGTGAATTTATTGTAGTGAACAAACACTTGCTGAAAGACCTGATCTCGCATGGGTTGTGGAATGAAAGCATGAAGAATAAACTGATTGGAGCGAACGGTTCAGTTCAGGATATTCCCGATATTCCACAGAATATCAAAGACTTGTACAAAACAGTCTGGGAAATTTCCCAGAAGGCGATCATTGAAATGGCTGCCGACCGTGGCGCATATACTTGTCAAAGCCAGAGTATGAATATACATATTCAAAATCCAAATTTTGGTAAAATGACTTCCATGCACTTCTACGCCTGGAAAAAAGGGCTGAAAACGGGGATGTATTATCTGCGCTCGAAAGCTGCCGTGGATGCAATCAAATTTACTGTTGATAAAAGTCAGCTTAGCCATCCAAAAGAACAAGCTGAACAGAAGGATGAGGTAAGCGATGATCAGAAAGAGAGCGACATGCAATGCTCATTGGATAATCCCGATGAGTGCATTGCCTGCGGGAGCTAGTTTATTGCTTTTGCAAATCTGAACTGAACCGAGTCTCATAATTTTTTAACGTCATCCCCGGGCTAAATCTGCCTTCAGGTTTGGATTGTTCTCAAAACTATATACATAACACGTCATCCCCGGGCTTGACCCGGGGATCCCCCTGTTAAGGAACTGCTAAGTTTGGGATTACAGGATTCAAGCCTTCGCATTACGCTTCGGCCGACTGGCAAGCCTGCCTATATTCACTTTTGATCATCCATCTTCTAGTTTTTACTCTTTTTCCTTGTCAGAAAAGCAAAAATCACCGATGCAATCACTCCCGAAACAATGTTTTTTAGAATAATTGATTCCATGGGGTCCTCGGAGGGATAAATATAAACCTGGGTAATCATTACGGTAATAAAATACAGGATGAAGAACATCAAAAACTTCCGGATATCAGCCCTTTTCATTTTGCCCCATTAATAATTTCCTCAACAACTTCGGGATTCAGCAAAGTAGAAATATCACCAAGTTCAGAAGGATCACCTTCTGCTACCTTGCGCAAAATCCTCCGCATTATTTTACCCGACCGGGTTTTAGGCAATCCGGGTACAATCTGAATTTTATCAGGCTTCGCAATCGGGCCAATGATTTTATTTACAGTCTCTTTAATTTCTTTCACCAGGTTGTCTTCAGACCGGTCCTTCAAATCACATATTGCAAATGCATAGATGCCCTGGCCCTTAATTTCGTGAGGAAAAGCAACAACCGCCGACTCGATAACTTTCGGATGCTCGTTGATCGCATTTTCTATTTCCGCCGTGCCAAACCGGTGGCCTGAAACATTAATAACATCATCAACACGTCCTAATATCCTGTAATATCCGTCTTCATCCCGTTTCACACCATCCCCGGTAAAATAGTACCCTTTAAATTGATCAAAATATGTTTGACGGCACCGTTCATGGTCTCCGTAAAGGGTCCTGATCATTGAAGGCCATGGGAAACTAATGCATAAATTACCTTCCACACTGTTTCCTCTTAATTCCTTTCCATCACTATCTACGATCACAGGTTGTATCCCGGGTAAAGGTAGTGTTGCATACGCCGGTTTGGTCGGAGTTACCCCTGATATTGGAGAAATAAGGATACCTCCTGTTTCTGTTTGCCACCAGGTATCTACTATCGGGCACTTGTTTTTACCAATATGGTCATGATACCAGTGCCATGCTTCTTCGTTGATGGGTTCGCCCACCGTACCCAGTACTTTCAGAGAGGTCAAATCAAAAGGAATTACAGGCTCGTTTCCGAAAGCTTGTAATGCCCTGATAGCAGTTGGAGCGGTATAAAACTGATTAACTTTATATTTATCAACCACAGCCCAGAACCTGCCCGGATCAGGATAGGTAGGTACGCCTTCAAATATTACGGTTGTTGCCCCTGCCAATAGCGGCCCGTAAACAATGTACGAATGGCCTGTAATCCATCCAACGTCTGCAGTGCACCAGTAAACATCCCCCTGGCTGTACTGAAATACATTCATAAAAGAGTAGTAGGTATAGACCATGTAGCCGGCAGTGGTATGCACTACTCCTTTGGGTTTTCCTGTAGATCCGGATGTGTAAAGGATGAATAGCATATCTTCGGCATCCATTTCAACTGCCTCATGAGTTGCCGGAATATCCCGGAGGGCATCATGCCACCAGGTATCACGATTTTCCTTCATTATAACTTCAGTACCCGTACGTTTGTAAACAATTACATTCTCAACGGTAGCGCACTGCTCCAGGGCCTCATCAACAACGGCTTTAACTTCAACCGTTTTATTTCCCCGGAAATTACCATCTGAAGTCAGCACCATTTTCGCATCGCAATCAATGATCCTGTCTGCAAGCGACTGGGCTGAAAATCCCGCGAATACAATAGAATGGACCGCACCAATACGAGCGCATGCCAGCATTGCTATCGCCGTTTCAGGTATCATTGGCATATAAATGATCACCCTGTCTCCTTTGGAAATTCCATATTTAGCCACCACATTGGAGAACCGGCAAACTTCCTCATACAACTCGCGATAAGTAAGGATCCTGTTGGCCTCATCAGGATCATTTGGCTCCCAGATAATGGCAGGAGTATTCCCCAATGTATAAAGATTTCTTTCAAAAATATTTTCAGTAATGTTAAGTTTTGCATTGAGGAACCATGATATTTTGGGCTCTTCAAAATTCCATTCCAAAACTTTGTCCCATTTTTTTCTCCAATAGAACGTTTCGGCAATTCTTGCCCAGAACTCTTCGGGGTTAAGAACGCTTCTTTGATAATCCTGAATATATCCGCTTAAGGTCTGAATTTTATGAGACATAACTCTAATTATAATTTAAAAATGGGCTTGAAATTAGTTAATCCCATTAAGAATTAAAACTTCTTTTGAGATGAGTTATGCGAGGTACTCAAAAGTGATTGCCACTAAAGCGCCGAGTATTCCCGCGAATAATTTTTTAAAGTTGAAGGTATGGCCAGGGCTGCTCTCGAAAACGATGGTTGTAGATATGTGTAAAAAACTGCCGCTTACGAGGGCAAAAAGAATAACAAAAGCTTTTTCGCCAACCATTTCAATTTGATAAGTAATATCTCCCAACCATAACCCCATAGGTGATGCAACGGCAAAAATACCCAGGAGTAATAATGCAACATTTTTATTATTTATCTGGCAGATAACGATGGACATCAATGCGAATGCTGCCGGTATTTTATGAAGTACAATCCCGGTTAATATTATATGGCTTTGATGTTCGGTATTAACAGGGTTGGATATAATTGTACCTTCCATGAATGAATGAATAGACAAAGCAATCAAAACTGTGATTGCAGATAATTTACTATGATGATGTTCCTCATCTTTTATGTGGAGATGCCCATGCTCGATCCCGGATGTGAAATATTCCAGTATTTGCTGAAAATAAAATCCTGCCAAAATGAAAACTCCAATTTGAAATACAGGCAAACCGGAGGCATACAATTCCGGAATAAGATGGATAATGGTCATGGAAAATAAGTACGACCCCGCAAATACAAGGCTTAAACGAAATCCTGATCCCGCACTTTTACCTTCCGGCATCAAATAATTTAATAATCCTCCTGATAAAGCAGCACCGAATAATATGAACACATTAAAAATCATGGTGTTTCGTTGATTTTCATTAACTCTGCTATCCCCGGAGAGGCCCAGGTATCCATCTGGCCATTTTCTTCACTGTATATTAAAAAGGCACCTAATTCCGGGTGAGAAGCAAGAACTTCGCGGGTTCCGTCTACTCCCAGTACCATGAAAGATGTTGCATAAGCATCAGCGATCATGCATGTGGATGCAAAAACAGTAGCGCTTAACAATGTATGCTCCACCGGATAACCTGTGTGCGGATCAATTGTATGTGCATACTTAATCCCATCTTTAACATAATAATTCCGATAATTTCCTGATGTGGCCATTGCCTTGTCCGATAATTCTACAATTGCTTTTATTTCACGTTGTTGTATTGTGAGGGTGGGGTCTTCAATGCCTATCTTCCACTTTTTCCCATTATTAGTCCCTTTGCAAACTACCTCCCCTCCAATCTCCACAAAAAAATCTTCGATCCCATTTGCTGCCAGATATTCACTAATAACGTCAACACCATATCCTTTGGCAATGGCGCTAAAGTCCACCGCAATTAATGTGTTTGCTTTCCGCACATAAAGATCATTAAAAGTAATTTTATCAAAACCAATATAGTTTAAAAGTGAATCCACAGTAGTGCTGTCAGGTACAATGCCTTCATCCGGCCCAAAACCCCAGGCATTTACAAGTGGCAGCACGGTTGGGTCAAATGCACCTTGGCTTGCATCAAAAACTTCTCTGCTGGCTTCCAGAACCGGGAAAAAGTATGGTGATTCAAAGTGAAAAATAGTGTCCGCGTTAAATTTTGATAACTCCGAATCGGAAATATAGGATGAAAGTGAATTATTAAAATCCTGCAGGACAGAATCAATTTGTAATTTCAGGTCAATGTCACCTGAACTAAAGTATTTGACGCTATATGCTGTGCCCATAGTGGCGCCGAATACGGTAATCATTTTCTTTTGCCCCGAATTCCTGTACTGCCAGACAACGAAAAGCAGTATAACAAGTACCAGGGGATAGATCCTACTTTTATGAAACATATTGATGTTCAAATGCGCAGCGAATTTAAACCATAATTGCGACTTTTGGAGTTGAATTACTAACTTAGACGGTTGCACAACTTATTATGAGAGAAGATTATTTAAGTGGAGAACCCGGTGGGATGAATGAAGCTGATAAAGAGTTCGAAAAAACGCTTCGACCACTTTCATTTGATGATTTTACCGGCCAACACAAGGTTGTGGAGAATCTGAAAGTATTCGTGGAAGCTGCGCGACGAAGAAGAGATGCGCTTGATCATGTACTTCTGCATGGCCCTCCCGGTCTGGGTAAAACAACTCTCGCCTATATCATCTCCAATGAACTTAACTCCAACATCAAGATATCCTCCGGACCGGTACTTGACAAACCCGGTGACCTTGCGGGTTTGCTTACGAATCTCGAAGATCATGATGTGTTGTTCATTGATGAAATACACCGTTTAAGTCCTGTGGTAGAAGAATACCTCTATTCTGCAATGGAAGATTTCAAAATTGATATCATGCTGGATTCAGGCCCGAGTGCACGCTCCGTACAGCTAACTCTTGCCCCTTTTACCCTGGTGGGGGCAACCACCCGCGCAGGACTGCTTACCGCTCCCCTCCGTTCACGATTTGGGATCAATGCCCGGCTTGGTTATTATGAAAAAGAACTCCTGCATAAAATTGTCAGGCGATCTGCTAAAATACTGGGAACACCAATTGATGACGATGCTGCAATTGAAATTGCAGGTAGAAGTCGTGGCACGCCCAGGATATCCAACATGCTTCTCCGACGTACCCGGGATTTTGCAGAAATAAAAGGTGATGGACGAATTACCATGGACATTTCAACTATAGCCTTGGAAGCACTGAATGTGGATGCTAATGGCCTCGACGAAATGGACAACCGTATTCTCAGTACAATCATTGATAAATTTAGCGGCGGTCCTGTAGGGCTCGGAACCATTGCCACCGCATGTGGTGAAGAAGCAGAAACCATAGAGGAGGTGTATGAACCTTTTCTTATCCAGGAAGGGTTTCTAAAGCGAACTTCACGAGGCAGGGAAGCTACACCACTTGCGTATAAACATCTCAACAAAGTGCCACCGGGAAATACAACCAGGCTCTTCAATTGACTTTTTCATTAGAATATAATGATAATTTTCTATAAGATTAATGGAAGACAAAAGACAGCAATAAAAAGATCGCAATGGGAAGATTATTGCATCAGGCTTTTCGAATTTCAATCATAATCAATTATGAACCCTGCGCAATGCACACGATTAATTAAGCAAAAAGCACAGGAGCTTGGATTTGATTATTGTGGTGTCTCCAAAGCAGAATTTCTTGAAGAGGATGCGCCACGTCTGGAAACGTGGTTAAAAAAAGGTTACCATGGCAAAATGCACTATATGGGAAATCATTTTGACAAACGCCTGGACCCTACGAAACTTGTCCCTGGAAGCAAGTCGGTGATATCGCTTCTTTATAACTATTATCCGTCAAATATTTTAAACAATAAGAGATTTAAAATTGCCCGTTATGCCTATGGCGATGATTATCACCATGTAATAAAAAAAAGCTCAGGTCGTTGCTGCATTCAATCAGGGAAAATGTGGGAGAAGTACATGGCCGTGTGTTTGTAGATTCGGCGCCTGTTATGGAACGACAGTGGGCCCAAAAAAGCGGGCTTGGGTGGATAGGAAAAAATTCATTGCTTCTAAATAAGAAGGCAGGCAGTTATTTCTTTCTTGCTGAGTTAATTATTGACCTGGAACTGGATTACGATGGGCCGGTAAAAGATTATTGTGGTACCTGTACGAAATGCATTGATGCCTGCCCTACTGATGCCATCACTGCAACCGGTGAGGTGAACGCTTCAAAATGCATCAGCTATTTAACTATTGAACTAAAAGAGAATATTCCGATAGAATTTAAGGGAAAAATGGATGACTGGATCTTTGGATGTGACATCTGCCAGGAGGTGTGTCCCTGGAACCGGTTTGCAAACCCCCATAAGGAGCCAGCGTTTTATCCAACAAATATTGAGAAAATGGGTGAAAGGGAGTGGACCGATCTAACGAAAGAAGTATTTAAAACTACATTCGGAAATTCACCTTTAAGCAGGAAAGGGCTTCAGGGAATTAAAAACACGATTGCCTTTTTGTATCAAACAAAACCCCCCGCTAAAAGCGGGGGGTTGGGTTTAAAATAAATTACGTAAAACTGCGGTCAAGAATGTTAGGATAGAGGTGCCCGAATTTATTGTAACACCATTCCTTCAACAGTTTAATTTCCTCAGAGACAAGAGACTTAATTGCTTTTAACAGCTCTTTTTCAAAAAGAACTCTATCAAAGCTTACTTTCCTGAGGATGGTTTTTACATACTCTAACATAAACTTTAAATTAGTTATTAAGTAACAGAACCTTAAGAGATAACGTATTTACCTCAACGATGAATATAGGAATAAATAAAGTGAAATGAAAATTTCGTAATAACTTTGTTGGAACATTATATTTAAATATTAGAATTCTTAAATGATGAAGGGGATTTTTACAATAATGGTTCTTTTCACAGGATTGTGGCAAAGTGCAGTGGGGCAGGAAATCTCCCTTAAACTGGGACCTGATGAAATCGGATCGAATGAAATATTTACAATTGTGATATCCGTAAAGAATGACCGGTTAAAAAGCTACAATAACTTTCCTGAAATTGATGGGTTTATGAAGAGGGGAACATCTTCCTCCTCAAGTACAAATATTATTAATGGGAAGATTACAACTTCTCAGAGTATTACAATGAACTATTCTCCTTTGAGGGAAGGCACTTTTACAATTCCTCCTTTTACGATGAAAGTAAATGATCAGGAAATAAGGTCTGATGGTAAAACGATAAAAGTTACTGCCCCTGTTCAACGACGGCAACACACCGATCCTTTTTCGAGAGACCCGTTTGAAGACTTATTCAACAGGAATCAGCAAACAAATGACTTTATTGATATCAAGGAGGATGCATTCCTTTCATTAACCCTGGACAAAGGGGAGGTTTATATCGGTGAAGGATTTACAACTACACTCGCCTTTTATGTGTCAGAATCCAATCGGGCACCGCTTCAGTTTTATGACCTGGGCAGACAGGTGTCAGAAATTGTTAAAATCCTGAAACCACAAAATTGCTGGGAAGAGAATTTTAATATTGAAAATATAAGTGGTGAACCGGTAACACTCAATGGCAGAAGTTATACGCAATACAAGATTTACCAGGCCACCTATTACCCGCTCAACCAGGAAACGGTTGAATTTCCACAAGTTGGACTCGAACTCATTAAATACAAAGTAGCCAAAAACCCGACATTTTTTGGCCAAAACAGGAAAGAGGACTATAAAACTTTTTACAGTACGCCAAAAACTGTTAAAGTAAATCCACTGCCACCCCATCCCCTGGCAAACCTTGTATCGGTGGGCAATTTTCGTCTTGAAGAATCCATTGATAAAAAAGAAATCGAAACCGGAAAAAGTTTTAAATATAAATTCAGAATTTTCGGTGAAGGGAATATTTCATCGGTCAATATGCTTCCGATCAATGGCGCTCCCCATTTCGAAATCTATGAACCCAATATTCAACAAAGCATTAACCGTAGAAACAACAAAGTTACGGGATCAAAAACTTTCTCCTATTTTGGTATTCCCAATGAACCCGGGATTTACAGGCTTGGCAATTATTTCTCATGGGTTTACTTCAATACCGCGAAAGATGAATATGACACACTTACCTCTTCCATGTCTATCCGTGTAACAGGCGAAAGCCGTAAAAATGAGCAAATACTTTCGAATGATCTGGGTCCCTTTTATGACAGAATCGAGCTGGAAGATAATACTCTTCGAAAACGGGGAAGATCACAGTTTATTAGTACTTTTGCGACCGGTTTTATCCTTATCCTTCTTGTGGGGGCAGGTTTTATCGCGTTCAAAAACTAAATGAGCAACTCGTTCGGCAAATTATTCAGGATTACTTCGTTTGGTGAATCGCATGGAAAATCCATTGGGGTTATCATTGATGGTTGCCCTGCAGGATTAGTCATCCGTGAAGAGTTTATAATTTCTGAATTGCGAAGAAGAAGACCGGGCCAGTCGGTAATCACCACCCAACGAAAAGAGGAAGATATCCCTGAAATTCAGTCAGGTGTGATGGACGGGATTACCACCGGAACCCCGATTTGCATACTAATCAAAAACACGAATATTAAAAGTAAGGACTATGACCACCTGGCAGACAAATTTCGCCCATCCCATGCCGATTATACATATCATCAGAAATATGGTATAAGGGATCATCGTGGTGGAGGAAGAAGCTCCGCTAGGGAAACAGCCAACTGGGTGGCTGCCGGCGCTATTGCTAAAATGCTCCTTGAAAAGTATAACATTTCTATCCAGGCATTTGTATCAGCAGTAGGGAATATTTCGGTAAACAAACCTTATACCGAACTTGATCTGTCATTGACCGACTCTAATATTGTTCGTTGCCCCGATCCTGAGGTCTCCGGAGAGATGGAATCCTATATAAAAGACACCCGGAAACAGGGCGATACGGTAGGTGGAATAATTTCCTGTGTCATTAAAAATACCCCGGTAGGATTGGGCGAACCTGTTTTCAATAAATTGAGTGCAGCCCTGGCAAATGCCATGATGAGTATCAATGCGGTCAAAGGTTTTGAATACGGAAGCGGGTTTGAAGGTACGAAAATGCGAGGCTCCGAACATAATGATCCTTTTATTATCAAAAAGGGCCAGATCCGGACGGATTCAAACTATTCCGGGGGTATTCAGGGAGGAATTTCCAATGGTGAAGATATTTATTTCAGGATTGCTTTCAAACCTGTAGCTACAATTATGATGGAACAACAAAGTGTAAACCTGAAAGGTGAACCTGTAAAGTTGGAGGGCAAAGGGAGGCATGACCCATGTGTAGTACCCAGGGCAGTACCTATCGTGGAAGCAATGGCCTCACTGGTATTAGCTGACTTTGTATTGATGAGCCAAACTACTAAATTGGACGCTTTATCTGATTAAGTATGAAAAAACTGCCCCTGCACACCAAGATTTTAATAGGCATGTCAATGGGATTGATCCTTGGCATGGTAGCCATCCGGTTTGAGGGACTTTCGTCGTTTACCCTTGATTATATCAAACCTTTCGGGACAATATTCATCCGATCGTTAAAAATGGTTGCCGTGCCTTTGGTGCTGGCTTCTCTTATTATCGGAGTGGCGAATATCGGGGATATCTCCAAACTTTCAAGAATGGGAGGTAAGACATTAGGCATATTTATAATAACCACGATCATATCCATCACTATTGGGTTGGCTTTGGTAGCTCTTATAAAGCCGGGCCATAAACTTCCTGAAGATACCCGGCAAAATTTGATGGCCATGTATGATGCCAATGCCGAAAGTAAAATCAATGTTGCTGCGGAGGTAAAAACCCGTGGGCCTTTGCAACCACTTGTTGATATGGTCCCGGATAATATTTTTTTGGCATCAACTCAAAATAGCAGGATGCTTCAGGTCGTATTTTTTGCCCTTCTGGTAGGTGTCGCACTATTGCAAATACCAAAAGAGAAAGGAGTCACGGTATTGGCATTTTTTAACGGTTTGAACGAGGTCATTATAAAAATTGTGCAGTATATTATGATGATCGCTCCTTATGGGGTGTTTGCCCTGATTGCATCGCTGATCATTGAAATTGCAGGAGACAATCCGGATAAGGCATGGGAATTGCTTTATGCGTTGCTTTGGTATGCAATTACCGTAATATTGGGCCTGTTTATCATGATGAGTATTATTTATCCCATTCTGATCAAATACTTTTCAAATATCAGGTACATGGAATTTTTCAAGGGAATCAGGCCGGCAATGCTATTGGGATTCAGTACAAGTTCCAGTACGGCTACTTTACCCGTTACCATGGACAGGGTAGAAAAACACCTTGGTGTCTCCGAAGAGGTTAGCAGCTTTGTACTTCCACTTGGGGCCACCATAAATATGAACGGGACGAGTTTATACCAGGGTGTGTCCGCTATATTTATCGCCCAGGCTATGGGACTTGAATTACCGATAAGCTCACAACTAATGATCGTTCTCACTGCTACATTGGCAGCCGTTGGTACCGCGGGTGTTCCCGGTGCCGGTTTGGTCATGCTGGTTATTGTACTTGAGGCCGTAGGTATTCCGGCTGCAGGAATTGCTTTAATAATTGCTCCTGAACGCATTCTTGACATGGTGCGTACAATGGTAAATATTACTGGGGACGCTGCTGTATCGGTAGTGGTAGCATCTACTGAAGGTGAATTAGATGTTGATTTTGCTAAAAAACATGCCCACGATTAAATAATATTGAAATTAGCACCGGATTGAATATAATGAAAAAGAAAAAACTACCCATTCACATAAAAATACTTTTTGGATTGATCCTTGGAATCATCTGGGCTTTCATTTCCAGTTACATGGGATGGAATGAATTCACAATAAAATGGATTGACCCATTTGGGACTATTTTTATTCGGTTGCTCAAATTCATTGCCGTTCCCCTTGTTCTGTTTTCAATTATTGGAGGGGTAGCAAATTTGAGTGATGTTTCGAAACTCGGCAGGCTTGGAGGCAAAACCATCATCGCTTACATGGCAACTACCGTTATGGCCGTGGGTATCGGGCTGCTTTTTGTTAATGTGATCAAGCCGGGTACGTATATGGACGATGAACAGCGAATCAAAAACAGGTTGTCTTTTGAAATTTGGCTTCAGGATAGTGAAATGCCACCCCCTATTGACGGACGGTCATTTCTGGATGATCCAAAATATGCAAAGTACCTGACCGACTCACAGCAGGCGAATAAGCTGTCTGAAGATCAGAAACTGGATTTGGAGGAAAAAATGGGGGTAGCGCAGCAACAAAAAGAAAGTAGCCCCTTACAATTCTTTGTCAACATGGTGCCCGAAAATATACTTTTTTCAATTTCCAACAACCGCCTGATGCTACAGGTGATATTCTTTGCTATTTTCTTCGGTATCACCATTGTATTTATTCCAAAGAAAAAAGCCCAGCCCGTTATTGATTTTATAAATGGAGTGAATGCGATTTTTGTAAAAATGGTGGAACTGGTTATGAAGGCTGCACCATTCTTTGTATTCGCACTGCTTGCAGGTGTGGTTGCAAAAATGGCAGATACGCCTGCGGAAGTTTTTGAAATTTTTATTGGGCTTGGATCTTATGCATTAACACTTTTGGGGGGATTGGCATTTGTTGTATTTATAATGTACCCTGCGATCCTTAAAATATTTGTTAAAAAACTTTCTTACAAAGAGTTCTTCAAAAATATAAGCCCTGCCCAATTTCTTGGATTTTCAACGAGCTCCAGTGCTGCAACCTTGCCGGTTACGATGGAATGTGTAGAGGATAATATGGGTGTATCGAAAAGTATTTCGAGTTTTGTATTACCCATAGGAGCCACCGTTAATATGGACGGTACCAGTTTGCACCAGGCAGTAGCTGTAATTTTTATGGCGCAACTCCATATGGTAGATCTAACCTTTGGGCAGCAACTGACAATCGTATTTACTGCATCATTGGCATCCATTGGAGCTGCCGCCGTACCCAGTGCAGGCCTTATCATGATGATTATCGTATTGCAATCAGTAGGGCTAAATCCGGCCTGGGTAGCGATCATATTCCCGATCGACAGACCGCTTGACATGTGCCGTACAGTGGTGAATGTAACAGGTGATGCTACCGTTTCTACGCTTATCGCCAAATCCGAAGGTGAACTCAGCAAATATGTTTGATTGCATTAGTGAACCAATGTAAACAAAAGGCTTGAATAATGAACAATTGGAAACTAAAACTGAGTTTTAATACTTCAGTTTAAATTCAAAAATCAGTGTAAACAAATAACGTTATCTTTGTAAAGTAGAGTAAAGCATCGGATATGGAAAATTATAATAAAGATCAATTGTATAAACGCAATGTCAATTTATACCTGGAGGCCAATCCGAATCCAAACTCCATGAAGTTTGTTGCGAATTTCATGTTAATCCCCGAGGAGGGACAAAGTTTTGATTATGGCTCGGTAGCAGATGCGGAAAGTTCTCCCCTGGCTAAACAGCTATTTGAATTCGACTATGTTTCGAGGGTATTTTTTATGAATAACTTTATCACCATTACAAAAAATGATGGAATAGAATGGGAAGAAATTCGAGAGGAACTAAAAACCTTCATCAAAATCTACCTCGAGGCTGATAAACCTCTTTTCAACGAAGATGCGGATGCGGAACAAAATGAGTCCATGGGGGAGGACAGCGAAGAGGTATCAAAAATTAAGCAGATCCTTGATGATTACGTTAAACCCGCCGTTGAACAGGATGGTGGCGCTATCGTCTTTGACTCCTTCAAAGATGGCATTGTAAAAGTCCAGTTACAGGGGTCCTGCAGTGGATGCCCATCATCAATACTTACACTAAAAGCGGGTATCGAAAATCTTTTGAAAAGTATGATGCCTGAAGTACAGTCAGTGGAAGCCGAAAGTGTTTAGTTGACCGTTTATTCTGTTATTGCTTTCATAGCATCTTTTACATCCCCTGGAGAACTCATGATCTTGGTAAAGGTCCCCATTGTAAGTTCAGGCCCGTGCATTGCAAAACGAAACCTGCCGTGCAGCATGGTAGCTTCAGTACCTTCCACAATGATTTCGTAGGGCATTGCTGCAATATGATCTTCACCGATAATCGGGAGAAAATGCGCCTCCCCTTCTTCCGGGTCAAGCAGGGCAATGCCGAAGACAGCTATTTTTTTGTCTTTATAAATCACTTCATAAATCTTTTTTGTATTCCCCTTTCCACTCGAGAGGTTGGCCCTTATTTTATTCACACCTGCTTCAAAGGAAGCAAATTCATTCAGCGATACCGGATCGTCGAAATACGGCATAGCAAACATATAATGGTACTTCATAAGCTTGTCAGGTTCCAAAGATCCTCCAAAAGGTTCTTTCTGGCTTCCCACTTCCGACATTGCGATAAAAACATCATCGTTGATTTTTTCAAGGGCTTTCTTATGTGTTGCATATTCACTACGCAAATAACCCATAAACAAATATTCAGGGTTCAAAACACTCACATTTACTTTCCCATCTTTCAACATAAACCCTATTTTAAGAACGCTTGCAAGTGCGCCTCGCTCCTCAACCTTTAGCGTTGTTTCTTGCAAATCGTTTCTTGTAAAAGCAATCACATACAGGCTTTTATTATCTTCAGGAGCATATTGCCCTATAATTTCGAACCCCTGTGACTTCAGGGCACCAGATACCTTTGCAGACGCTTCATCCATTGTTGTTGGAATGGATGCAACCTGGTAGTATGAGGAAATTTCCTCCTGGGCGTATGAATGAATGGAAACAACAATTATCAGTAATAATGACAAAATATTTTTGATCATGGCTTAAGAAAATTTGTTGGCCACAAAATAGTAAAGAATTTAGTTATTCCACTATGATTGTACTCATTTCCATAGTTGACAATTATCAACCCAGATGTTTGATTTACTTTGACAAATTTTTCTTTTATTATTAGTCCGCATTGTCACTAATAAATGATGCTATCTCATTTATAAATTTGGCTCCATATTGCCCTAGTTTATGTGGACCAACACCTGAAACATCCAAGAATTCCGCATCCGTAGAAGGCCGATTCTCAACCATATCATAAAGTGTTGCATCACTGAAAACTACGAAAGCAGGTACTTGCTGCTCATCTGCAAGCGTTTTTCTTAACGCCCTAAGTTTCTCAAATAATTCCTGAGATTTGCCAGACAATTCTTTCCCATTAGTTGTTTGGACCTTGGTTTTAGGTGGTTCAAATTCTTTGAATTGAGTGATAAGCACAGGCAAGTCACCTGCCAAAACACGTTTGCCTAACTCTGTAATTCGTAGTGTATTATAATTGTCAAACTCTATTTCAAAAAGACCAAGATTTAAAAACTGGGCTATATAATGCATCCACTCAAAATAAGAATACTCTTTTCCGACTCCATAAGTCTTTAACTCATGGTAACCCAGGTGATAAATGGCCTGTCTGCCTGAGCCTCTTAAAACATCTATCAGTAGTCTTACACCAACCCTTTCCTGGGTTCGAGCACTTGCAGATAGGGCTTTTTGTGCCAATATTACTCCATCAATAAACTCTGGCGGATCGCTGCAAACATCACAATTGCCACAGTTATTATCTAAATGTTCTCCAAAATAACTTAGCAAGACTCGCCGCCGACATGTTGTTGCCTCGGCAAATTGTTGCATGCGCGTAAGCTTTGCTTCTAATAACTCCTGTTGTGAACTACCTACAATAAATTGTTTGAGTTGTACTACATCTGCATAACTGTAAAACAATATAGTTTTTGAAGCTAAGCCATCTCTACCAGCACGGCCTATTTCCTGATAATAACTCTCTATGTTCTTAGGTAGGTTATAATGAATAACCCAGCGAACATTGGATTTGTCTATTCCCATACCAAAGGCAATCGTTGCGCAGATAACTTTTAAGTCATCCCGAATAAATTTCTCCTGAACACCATGACGTAATGAGGAAGGAAGGCCCGCATGATATGGTTCGGCATCTATACCACTGGATTTAAGTTTACTTGCTAAAGTTTCTGTACTTTTTCTGCTTAGACAATAAATAATACCAGACTCATTTGGATTTTGCTTTATTAAACCAATTATTGCCGGAACTCTTTTCTGGCCTGGTCTTACCGTTAAATTTAAATTTGGCCGATCAAATGATGCTACGAAGGTCTTGGCATTCGAAATACCAAGTTGATTGCGAATATCAGCTCTCGTTGCCTTGTCTGCGGTGGCAGTCAATGCCATTACCGGGACTCCCGGGATTTCTTTTTTAATAAAATCCAGCTGGGTGTATTCCGGCCTGAAATCATGACCCCACTGTGAAATACAATGAGCTTCATCTATTGCTATTAAGTTTAATCTCGCCTCATGAATGACCTTCCGGAAGCCATTACCACATAATCTCTCAGGCGAAACATAAAGAAGTTTTATCTCGCCAATGATGAATCTTTTTTCAACATCATTCTGCTCATCACTGGTAAGCGTACTATTAAGACATGCTGCATCTATGCCGTTTTGCTTTAATGCTTCGACCTGATCTCTCATTAATGATATTAAAGGAGAAACCACAAGGCAAGACCCTTCTAACACCAGGGCCGGTATCTGAAAACAAATTGACTTACCGCCACCGGTTGGCATAAGCACCATAGAATCCTTACCCTCAATTGCATGAGTGATAATTTCCTCCTGTAAAGGTCTAAACTCATTATAACCAAATTTCTCTTCAAGAATAGTTTTGGCTAGATTAGTTAAGGTGGTTTTTGAGTCCGAAGGCATATTGGTCAAGAGTAATTCATGTACACTAGTAGTCCGTTCTTTAAATAACATATCATATAATAGTTGCATCTTCCATTTTATATTTCCATTTGAACACTACCGGTTCTTCATTGATGGCGTTAATACCCTGATAAATCCTATCTAT
>SDBV01002877.1_pt1 | contig 25654 bp, 22 predicted proteins | sample 2277081 | NCBI WGS metagenome assembly SDBV01 (sample SAMN10402039, study PRJNA504765) | marine sediment metagenome | isolation source: marine sediment core GS10_PC15, 223 cmbsf | place: Arctic Ocean: Southern Knipovich Ridge | collected 2010 | reverse complement strand
GCATGGCGTGTGAGGCTCAAGAACTTGCGCGAGAGCTTAGATCGTTTGAGGCACTGCTCGAAGGCGACCCGGGGGAGCTGACGGAGCTGGACGAGCGCTTAGGCTCGTTGAACCGGCTTTTCAATAAACATGGTCCGACAGCGCAGGTCGTTCTTGAGAAGCATGAAGAGCTACGCGAAAAGCGTAGCCGCATTGATAGAGCGGACGATGAGCTTGCGGAGCTTGAAAAAGAGGTAATCATTATGGAGCGCGAGCTAAAAGATGCCGCGGACCGATTGACTCGAAAAAGAAAAAGTATGGCTTTGAAGATGAAAAAGTGTGTGTGCACAGAGCTTTCAGATCTAGACATGCCCTCGGCTTCGTTCAACATAGAAATTACAGATGTCAAAAACCGTGAGCTGGGACAGAGAGGCCGTGATTCGGTTGAGTTCAGACTTGCATCGAACCCAGGAGTGGCGGAGGCCCTACTAAAGGAGGCGGCATCAGGTGGGGAGCTATCCAGGGTAATGCTTGCGATCGTTTCGGCCGCGAGAACGCAAGGCGGATGGCCGATCATGGTCTTTGACGAGATAGACGCAGGCATAGGTGGTACGACTGCAAACTCCGTGGGAAAGAAGCTCAAGCAGATAAGTGGTCGCAAAGAGGACGATCGGCAGGTGGTTTGTATAACTCACCTGCCACAGGTAGCGGCACTTGCTGACAAGCATTTCTCGATAAACAAGAGAACGGAGAAGAAGATCGCAACAGCTTCGGTCGATGAGATTGCTGGCGACGATGTAGTCCAAGAGTTATGCCGCATGCTGGGCGCAGATGAGGCCGATTCAGGGGCTAAGAAGCATGCACAGGAGCTTATTAGGGCGGCCTGACTATACGCAAAAACAGGCATGACAAGATCCAATTGCTCGAGAGTCGCGCTTGTAGGATGACAAACTACGAGCTGATAGAGGTAGAAGTACGCTTTGGCGCAAGTAGGATTGATGGTCTACGACCATAGATACCGTTAGCCGTATAGTTGACTATTCTGTAGCAGGGATCCATAGCTTGCATGTGCAGGATATGACATAAGACCAGGGGGGACTATGGCTGAAATAGACGGCGCAGAAATTGAACAGATATCAACTGACAATTTATATTTTGATGCGGATAACCCTCGATTGCAGGGGAAAGTAAAAGCAAATGAGCAAGATGTAATACTTGAGACTCTTTGGCGAAAATTCTCTGTAGATGAGATCGTCATGTCGATCGCAGCGAATGGGTATTTTAGCCATGAGCCATTACTTGTTGTTTCAGAAGACGATCATCTAATCGCCATTGAGGGAAATCGTCGGCTTGCAGCGGTGAAGTTGTTAACAGATGCTGACGCTCGGAAGGTCGCTGGAGCAACCGATATTCCAAAATTATCAGACGCCAGTAAAAAGAAATTAATAACGCTGCCCGTTATTTTCTGTAAAAGAGCCGAAACCTGGCAGTACGTTGGATTCAAACATGTCAATGGACCGCAACAATGGCAATCTCATAGCAAAGCGCAATATATCGCATGGGTAAAAGATGAACTAGGCGTCTCTCTGGAAGATATCGCTAGTAAAATTGGAGATCGTCACCAAACTGTTGAACGTCTATATCGGGCAGAAATGGTTTTGAACCAAGCTGAGAAAGAGGGAGTTTATTCCATTGACGATCGCTGGAAAACGCATTTTTCTTTTTCACATCTTTATACAGGCTTAAGCTATAGAGGCTTCCAGGAATTTCTTAAACTTTCACAAGATAAGTTGAAGCCTAATCCCGTGAGTAAAACTAAACTGAAGGAATTAGGAGAGCTGTGCGAGTGGCTCTATGGAAGTAAGCAGAAAGAGATACAACCACTGATCGAGAGACAAAATCCTGATCTCCGACGACTTGAAGAGGTACTTCAAGGCAAAAATGGTGTTGCTGCGCTACGCAGGGGCATGCCTCTTTCTGTAGCGCTTGACATTAGCAGGGGTGACGAGAGGCTCTTCCGCGAGTCCATGGTGTCGGCAAAACAGGAATTACAGGAGGCAAGGGGAAAAATGATTACCGGTTATGAAGGAGAAACAGATCTTCTAGAGACAGCTAAGGATGTAAATAAGCTCGCAGAAAACATATACAAGGAAATGAAGAATATCAAAGATGAAAAGAGCGAGAAAAAAAGATCGAAACGCAAGGGTTAAGGTCATAAATGATTTCTGAATTAGACGTTCCTGAGGCAACTGACACGCCCGAAGAGCTTGCAGACTGGTTTGAACTTTCAGCAGTAGGTGCTTCTAACGGGAGTAGCTCTTTCCAGGATCTTACGAAAGAGATCCATCTTTCCGGAGCGACAGACGCGCTTGCAGAGGAGGTTCTTGGCGAGGATATCGATATAAGTGCCGAGGTAGATCAGAGAGGGGTACTTAGGGAATATGTCGTTGGAGATACATTTGATGAAATTGAGAAACGACTGGAGTCTTGCAATGAAGACAGCTGTACATATCCATATAAAATTGTGGAAGATTGTATTCAGGTCGTTGGGGACGCAGATAAAACCACATACGCGTTCCTATTGCTCTTGAGCAATTTTCAGAGGGATGCAGGCCCAGAAGATCTTGATGCTGAAAGATTATTTGAGGAAATATGTGAAGTTGCTGCAAAATCGTACTTTGGAGGTTCAAAATCAGAGGTAGAAGCTTTTCAATTTGGCTTTCCACGAAGAACTGAGCCCAAGAGTTTTGCGAAGGCTCTAAACAAGCTTTGCAAGGCTATGGGCGAGGGTGGGGGGTCAAGGAAATCGCCGACTCTGAAGGATCAGAAAGATGCAAAACTTGATCTAGCTGTGTGGCGAGCATTTCCGGACGGCAAAGAAGGAAAGTCGATCGGATTTGGACAGTGTGCGACCGGAAAAAATTGGAAGGAAAAACTTTCGGAACTACGAGCAGATGATTTCTGTGAATTGTGGATGCGGGAAAGGCCCTCTGTCTTGCCTATACGCATGTTCTTTGTTCCGCTGCGAATCAAGAGAGATAGTTGGCGAGATGTGACAGTTCGAGGAGGAGTGTTTTTTGACAGGTGTCGTATCGCTTATCATGCAACTGTGCTTCCGGCAGAACTAAAAAAGAAGTGTACAAAGTGGACGCAGTACGTTCTGGAGGAGTTATCGATTGAGGCATAGATTCCATTCAATATGTCCATATTTTGCAATGTTCCCTGAAGCATTTGCTGAGAAGTGGATAGAACGCTTAACCGGACCCGGAGACGTTGTGCTTGACCCCTTTTGCGGGCGAGGAACGGTCCCGTTCCAAGCTATTCTTATGGAGCGACAGTCGATAGCAGCAGACATCAACCCTGTCGCTATTTGCATAACAAAAGCGAAAACCAATGCACCAAAACAATCCTCTGTTCGACGAAGGCTAACAATTTTACAAAATGATTATTCGGTCATTGAATGGGAGGCAGAACGTCGGAGTCTTCCACGATTTTTCAGATTCGCATACAATAAACACACTCTCAGTCAATTGCTGTATCTTCGGAGCGTTTTAAACTGGCAAGAATCGAACGTCGATTGCATGATCGCAGCCTTGCTTTTAGGGGCATTGCATGGAGAAAGCAATAAATCTCCTTCTTATCTAAGCAATCAAATGCCACGCACGATAAGTACAAAGCCTGCATACTCGGTTCGATATTGGAAAAAACATGGGAGCAAGGCGCCACGCAGAGACACTTTTGTACTCTTGAGGGATCGACTAGCCTTTCGCTACAAAAGTAATGCTCCGAACGAACGTGCTGTCGTAATAAAAAAAGATATACGGGATTTACCATACTCAAATAAAGAACTACCAGCACCTATCACATGTGTAATTACTTCTCCTCCGTATCTTGACGTAACAAGTTTTGAAGAAGATCAATGGCTGCGACTATGGTTTCTCGGTGGTCCTCCGCATCCAACGTACGGGCTGGTTTCGCGAGATGATCGTTACTCGAATCCAGGCAAGTATTGGACATTTATTTCTGAAATGTGGAGAAGCTTAGGGGCCATTCTGGATGATCGAGCACATGTTGTGATACGAATTGGTATGAGGGACAACGATCCCGATCAAGTAATAAAGGAACTAACGTCAAGTAGTGCTGCTGCCGGACGCAGTATCAAGCTACGCGAGCATGAGGTGAGTGAAATCGTAGGTAAACAAACAATCGCGTTCCGCCCTGTCTCAAAAGGATGTCGTCGGGAGGTTGATTGCCACTTTGAAGTTGCGTGAAGCGAGCAAAGAAGCTGCGTCGTTGACAAGGAAAGAAAAGTTGATTAACGCCCTGAGGATCGTCATCTAGGTTGGGCAACGGATGCCTGATCGAGGTCTTTGATGAAATTGCTGGCGACGATGTAGTCCAAGAGTTATGCCGCATGCTGGGCGCAGATGAGGCCGATTCAGGGGCTAAGAAGCATGCACAGGAGCTGTTGGCAGCAGCATAAAGCTGCACAATCTAGACAGTACCTCGTAGAATTCCAACAAAGCAGTGTCAGCTTCAACTGGAATCAAGCCAAAGCAGGAAGTGACGGGCTCGGGCCACAATGCGCGAGAGGTTGTTGGCACCGCAAGATTAGATAAGCGAACCAAAGACTTAGTCAAGCGACTGACACGTTCCGATATTGCGGTGATCAACCACCGGGATATCGATGCGATCTCGGCTGAGGAACTTGTCGCGAGCGGTATTCGGGCGGTAGTCAATAACTCGCAGTCCACCACCGGTGAGTATCCGAACGCCGGGCCGTTGATTCTCGTCGAGGCAGGCATCCATCTGGTCGATATCGACGACACTGACCTCTTTGAGCTTTTAAGTGACGGAGATAGGCTGAGGTTGGCCGGTGACAAGTTGATCGTGAACGGTTCGCTGCTGACTACGGGCAAAGAGCTCGATAGAGAGACGTTGACGAAGATCATGGAAGAAAGCAGACACAGAATCGGTCATGCTCTCGAACAGTTCGCAGAGAACACGATGACTCACCTTCGGGATGAGGTCAGGCTTCTAACTGAGCGCCAGGAACTACCAGATCTAAAAACGAAGTTTCGTGATCGTCAAGTGCTGGTGGTTGTACGAGGCGCTGGATACAAGAGGGACCTGAAAGTCCTGCGACCCTACATTAGAGACGTAAAACCAGTGCTGGTTGGGGTTGACGGGGGTGGAGACGCACTACTTGAGGTGGGATTGAAACCTGATTTGATAGTTGGGGACATGGACTCGGCGTCGGACCGCGCACTTAATAGTGATGCAGAATTGGTCGTGCATGCCTACAGGGACGGGCGGGCACCAGGAGTCGAGAGACTGGAGGAGCTAGGACTGGAATATGAAGTTCTATCGGCGACGGGCACGTCGCAAGACGTGGCGATGCTGCTCGTCTATGAGTTAGGCGCCTCGCTGATTGTCAGCGTGGGATCTCATTTCAACTTGGTCGAATTTTTGGACAAAGATCGTCGCGGCATGTCGTCGACCTTCTTGACCAGGCTCCGTATCGGCGAGACCCTTGTCGATACAAAGGGCGTGAGTCGTCTCTACAAGCCCGCACCGGGTCGTGCGCAGCTTTTTATGCTGCTCGCAGCAGCAGTTGTAACGATCATGGTCGTGATTTTTACTTCCCCTCAGCTTGAGCGTCTGGCAGATCTGGCCTGGTTGAAGGTGCGAATCATGCTGGGTATATAGAGCCAGGCCGATGTTTGACTTTCGCTATCACGTAGTTTCGCTAATCGCGGTTTTCTTTGCGCTTGCAGTAGGCATTTTGCTCGGCGTTACGATTGCAGACAAGGTCGTAACAGGTGCCGAACGTAATCTTTCGGATTCTTTGCGCGGCGATCTGAAGGATGCTCGAGATGATAGGTCGGATGCGTTGAAGGAGTTGAGGCGCAGCAAGGAGTTTGAGAGTCTTGTGTACCCAGCGATAGTAAGTAACCGTCTGGCTGGTATGAACATAGGGATAATCGCAGTCGGTGGTTCCGCTGGCGTTGTGAAAGATGTGCGTAAGGCGTTGGAGCCGAGTGGCGCCAACTTGGTCTCGATCAGCACCATTCGGATTCCTATCAAGACTGAACGGCTGGCGGACGAGTTGAAGGAGACTGATTTTGCTGAGATCGATTCAGATAACAAGCAGTTGGGCAAGTTCGCAAAAGAACTGGGTAAGCAGCTTGTAGTAGGAGGCAAGCTTGGAGAGCAGGTTAAACGGACACTCTTTTCAAGTCACAGCGGCAGGTTGCGTGGGTTGGATGGGGTTGTATTCGTTCACACCGAGCGGGATCTCGAAGGAGATGAAAAACGTACATCCGACAGATTCGAATCGTCACTTATAACGGGCATGTTGGACACCGACGTCCCGGTAGTTGGGGTCGAGAAATCGAGTAGCGATCCGTCGCAGGTCGGCTACTACCGAAATCACGATCTCACGAGCGTTGACAACGTAGACACGATCCCTGGAAGAGTCGCGTTGGTTCTTGCACTACAAGGGGCGAAAGGACACTTTGGAATCGGACCGTCGGCAACTCAGATGATGCCGCATAGCTTGCTTGTGGAGAAGAGAAGCAATAGGTGAATTGGCAGTGGGTGACACTGGTGCTGTCGTTTATCTTGACGGCAGCAATTGCAGGCAGAGTAATTGCCTCGCTAAAAGAGGAAGGTCTTACCAAAGAAAACTACAGAGGTGAGCTATTGCCTTATGCCGGTGGGCTCGTCATCGTGTCCTCGGTAGTCGTACTTCTCGGGCCGTTGGCAGTCGCACAGGAGATTAGTGGTGAGGTGTTTCTGCCAAACGTGAACCTTCATGTTCTGGCATTCGTGCTGGGCGTAGCCTTATTGGGGCTGATCGACGATCTCGCTGGTACGCGTGCAAGAGGCATAAGAGGCCACTTTCGTGAGCTTGCTTCGGGACGGATCAGCACAGGTGTAATAAAAGCGTTCGGCACGCTGGGCTTGGCTCTGTTCGCAGTTTCCGGAAGGGGTCAGGGGACAGGTCAGTTCTTAGTCGAAGCGTTTGTACTTGCGCTTGCAGCGAACTTTTTCAACCTGCTGGACTTAAGGCCCGGACGTGCAATCAAGGTGTTCATCCTGCTCGGTGCCGGTCTGTGGGCGGGGAGCGGCAACAGTGAGCCTGTAAAGTCGTTGGCCTTGTTCATCGGTCCCGTATTGGCGTACCTGCCTTTTGATCTTCGAGCAAGGGCGATGCTGGGAGACACGGGGTCGAATCTGGTTGGCGCTGTAGCCGGTATCTGGATGGTGTTGACGCTCTCAAGCACTGGTTTAATAGTTGCGCTTGGTGCGCTTGTAGCACTCACCGTTTATGGTGAGATTAGATCGATAAACAGTTTTATAGAGAAAACTCCTCTGATAAGTAGGTTAGACTCTGTTGGCAGATGAGTGAAAGCCCACTAACGAAATACATCTTCATAACTGGTGGGGTTGTCTCCTCTCTGGGTAAGGGAATAACCGCAGCGTCGATCGGCCGACTTCTTGTAAGCAGCGGTTTCAGAGTGCAGATTCAGAAGTTCGATCCCTATATCAACGTTGATCCTGGGACGATGAGCCCCTATCAGCACGGGGAGGTTTTTGTCACTGAGGATGGTGCTGAGACCGACCTTGACCTGGGCCACTACGAACGTTTTACGGATGAGAACACTTCACGTACTTCAAACGTCACATCAGGTGCCGTCTACTACTCGGTAATCAGGAAGGAGCGGCGGGGCGACTATCTTGGCGGAACTGTCCAGGTTATTCCTCATATAACGGATGAGATAAAACAACGGACCAAGCTGGTTGCCGAGGGGCAGGATCTAGACTTTGTTATCACCGAGATCGGCGGAACGGTTGGCGACATAGAGTCGCTTCCCTTCCTCGAAGCAATCAGACAGTTTCAGCATGAGCTCGGCCCGGATCGCTGCATGTACTTGCACCTGACGTTGGTTCCTTATATCGTGCACGCCGGTGAGTTGAAGACGAAGCCGACGCAGCACTCGGTAAACGAGCTGCGCCGCATCGGTATACAGCCACACGCGGTGATCTGTCGTTCAGAGGAGCTCCTATCAAGGGAGATCAGGAGCAAGATCGCACTCTTCGCGAACGTGCCGGTGGAGGCTGTGATATCGGCGCACGATGTCGACAATATTTACAAGGTGCCGCTGCTCTTCAGAGCAGAGGGAGTCGACGATCTAATAATGGATCACTTCGGAATGGAAGCGTCAAGTCCAAAACTGGAAGATTGGGAACAACTCTGTAGAAACGCTGACAGCCCCAAACAGAAAATCAAGATCGCGCTTGTCGGAAAGTACGTGGAGCTTGGGGATGCGTACCTTTCTGTTGTCGAAGCGCTCAATCACGCGGGGTTTTTCCATGGAGTAGAAGTCGAGGTAGATTGGGTCGACTCCGAGACCGTCACAGACGAAGAAGTGCAATCGCGACTTGAAGCAGCTGACGGAATCCTGATTCCGGGCGGCTTCGGTACCCGGGGAATTGAAGGTAAGGTCGCTGCGGCAAAGATTGCACGTGAGATGAAGATCCCCTATCTCGGCATCTGCCTTGGCATGCAGATCGCGGTTGTCGAGTTTGCGCGCAACGTAGCCGGAATGGATGGTGCGAACTCGACCGAGTTCGATCACGAGACTCCACACCCAGTGATCGATCTGCTTCCAGAGCAGAAAGAGGTTGAGGATAAGGGAGGCACGATGCGCCTTGGGGCCGATCCTGTGAAACTGCACAAGGGTACGAAGGCAAGGGAAATGTATGAAGACGCCGTTATATACCAGAGGCATCGCCATCGCTACGAAGTAAATAACCTCCTTCGCAAGAAGCTCGAGAACCACGGGCTGGTCATATCAGGCACATCGCCGGATGATCGCCTGGTTGAAGTGGCCGAGCTAGAGGACCATCCGTGGTATGTAGCAGCCCAGTTCCATCCGGAGTTCAAATCGAGACCGACAAGACCAGAACCGCTTTTCAGGGAGTTTGTTGGCGCGTCCATTATTAGAGCCGAGAGTGTTGAGCACGCGAATGAGCCTGATGAGGAAGATGCAACCGATAGCGATGAGGAAAGCGACGTTCAAGTCTCTAGCAGCGGCTCTCGTTCCGAAAAGTGACTAGTTCATACTCTTCTGGTGCCGAGAAGAAGCGGCTAATCGAGCAATTCGTACGTCTGTGCGAAATCCCAAGTCCGTCGGGGTCTGAAGAGAAAGTCGGGAAGTTCGTTACCGATGAGCTTGAACGGCTTGGCCTGAAAGTGGAGGAGGATGATGCGGCAGCTAAATGCGACGCTGGCTGCGGCAACCTTCGCAGCTATATCAGAGGACAGGTCGATCGATCAGTATTGATGTGCGCTCACATCGACACGGTTCCGGTCAGTGGTGAGATAGACGTAGTTCGTAACGGCGAGTTTCTGGAGAATAAAAACAGAGCGATTCTTGGTGCTGACGATAAGGCCGCTGTCGCGGTGCTGCTGGCGTTGGCTGAGAAATATGTTGAGGTTCAACCTCCACTTGGCATTGAGCTTCTCTTTACCGTTCGCGAGGAGGTCGGCCTTGCAGGTGCAAAGGCATTTGACACAGGGGCGCTCAAATCGCAGTTCGGTTTTGTCTTCGACCATGCCTCACCGATAGGTGAGCTGATGGTTGAGGCTCCGACCCACCAACGGATCACAGCAAGATTTACCGGAGTAAGCGCTCATGCGGGCATCTGTCCCGAGGAGGGAAGGAGCGCCATTGTGGCAGCCGCGAAGGCGGTCGAGTCTATGCAACTTGGTCGAATAGATGAAAGATCGACAGCCAACGTAGGCGCAATAAGAGGTGGAACGGCAGTCAATGTAGTTCCGGAGAGCTGTAGCGTGCTCGCCGAAGTACGAAGTCTCGATCACGAACGGGCAGTAGAGATGGCTCAGGGAATTATCGATGCATGTACGTTGGCGGCCGGATTATGTGATGTGGACGTGAAGACAATGGTCGAAGAGGAGTTCCACGCCTTCTCGCTATCCCGGGGATCGAGGTCGGTTAAGACGGCAGCCACAGCCCTGGCAGACCTGGGGCTCAAGGCTGATTACAAAGCCTCCGGTGGTGGCAGTGACGCAAACGCATTTCAGGCGAAGGGATTCGACTGCTTGAACGTGGCAAACGGAACCGAAGCAGTTCACACGGCTGACGAGCGAGTTTCAGTCGAATCACTGGAGACGATGCTTGACTTAGGGCACGCGATAGTTGCTCGGTCGGCGAATATGTGAGCAACAGCCGCCGCAAACTACTAAATTTCCTTAGATGCTGAAGATTAGGCGGGGCAGGATAAGGTCGATTACCCAAAAAGGGGTCGGCGTTGACGGCGCAGAGGTTGAGCTGGAAAGCGGTGAAGTAAGGCCCGCTCTTTCCTATCGTAAGCTAACTGGCCGCGTAGAAGAAGGAGACGAGGTACTTGTAAATATTGAAGCGCTTGACCTCAGCCTTGGAAGTGGTGGGTTCGATCTCGTACTGGCCAATTTGACAAGAGGCCTTGAAGGCGAAGGAACGGATGGTGCAGAGACGATGAAGCTCAATTACACCCCGATCCAGCATGCAGTGACTCCTCTTGAGGAAAAGACTGGGCTCGATGGATTGGAGATGTCTCTGGATCTGAAAGTAGGTGTTATTGCCCTACACGGTCAACTTGCGGCTACAGCGTGCTCTTTAAAGGGAGCATCGGGCGGCAAGAGAGTCGCATATATTCAAACAGGGGGAGGAGCGTTGCCCGGGAGTCTTTCCAGCACAGCGGGAGAGCTGCTCGAGCGAGGCTTCATTGCTGAGCATGTCACCGTCTCTCCTAGCTTCGGAGGCCAACACGAGGCGATAACGCTTGTGGGGGCGCTGAAGGCCTGCGACGATGCTCTCGACTGCGAGATAGCGTTGATCGGTCCGGGTCCCGGAATTCAAGGGAGCGCATCGGTGCTTGGCCACGGCGGAATCGAGGCTTTGACAAGCTCGCACGCAGCGCTTGCGCTGGGGTCGAAGCCAACAGTTGTTCCGAGGGCTTCGAGTGCCGATTCCAGGGACCGGCACAAAAACCTGTCTCACCATACGGCCACCGTGCTGAAGCTGCTCCTAGCCCCAGTCACAGTTTCGATCGCCGCCGAAGACCTAGACAGTGATCTGCACCGTGAGATAGACGATGCAGCTAGCGACCGAGGGCACGACATTGTCAGCGTAGGTGTCGATGAAGCGATGTCTGAGTACGCTGAGTCGGGTCTACTCGCACAGACAATGGGCAGGTCATTAGACGATGACCCGCTCTTTTTCCGCCAGGCAATCGCCGGTGGGCTGCTCCTCGCTGGGCAGGGAGTTAAAGTCGCATGAGTTTTAAGAAGATATCTTCAGAAGAGAAGTGGCGAGGTCAGATCACGAACGTTGCAATTGGGCGCTTTGAACATGCAGACGGGGAGTGCGTAGATCGCGAGATAATCGATCATCCGGGAGCTGCCGTGGTTCTGGCACTTGACGATGGAATGCTGTATCTGATCCGCCAGCCACGCGAGGTCGTGGGAGAGGAGGCACTGCTGGAACTACCTGCAGGAAAGCTCGATCCAGGTGAAAAACCCATGGATTCGGCCAAAAGGGAGCTGGCGGAGGAGATCGGCAAGGGAGCGCAGAGTTGGCAGCATATTAAGAGCATCTACGCGACCCCCGGGATCAGCAACGAGGTGTTTCATCTCTACTTTGCGACCGACCTGTACGACGTAGACGTGCAGGCAGACGAGCATGAGCGGATTGAGATTGAGACCGTTGCGGTCGACCAGTTATCAGATGTAGTTGAGGAGTGTCGTGACGCCAAGACACTGGTCGGGCTGTACTGGCTGATTGAGGATTTAATAAAACACCAGAGATGACGCTTCTGAAGCGCTCCTTGCATGTGCAAGGAGCAACGGGCCTCTCTGACGAAGTATCGATGGAGTGGTCATGCCAGATGTTGCAACAAAAAACGGAGAGTTCGAAGAGCACCTACTCGACTTCCTCTCGTATCTCGAATTTGAAAAAGGCGCATCTAGGCACACCTTAGAGGCCTATGGGCGTGATCTCTCACAGCTTGGCAGATCGCTCGAGCTGGTTGACAGAGACGTGGTAACGGTTACACGCAAAGATGTCTCTGAGCACTTCGACAGAGTGTTCGATGGTGACAAGGGCAAAAGACCTGCTGTTTCAACCATGAGGAGAAAGTCAGCGGTCCTGAGATCGTTTTTCAAATTTCTACGCAGGGAAGGTGTTCGTGAAACGGATCCGATGGAGGGTCTTTCGCAACCTCGTGCGTCAAAGCACCTGCCACAGGTTCTCGGACGCGCTGAGGTGAGGAGGCTGATAGAGCAACCGAATGGGGGTGAGCCGACGGCGCTGAGGGATAGGGCGATGCTTGAGCTGATGTATGCCTGTGGTCTGCGCTCATCGGAGACGATCGATATCGAGGTAGGGGACTTGGACCTCGACTCGGGTGTAATGCGTGCGCGCGGAAAGGGGTCGAAGGAGAGATTGGTACCGATCGGTGGTGTGGCTATCGAGGCAACAAAGCAATATTTGGAGAGGGGGAGACCAAAGTTGGTTGGCTCAGCAGATCAGCCATACCTCTTCATAAACGCTCGAGGAGGACATCTAACTCGTCAAGGTCTTTACAAGATAATCATGCGCCACGCCAGGTCCGCTGGCCTAAAAGACAAGATGAGCCCACACACTTTGAGGCATACCTTTGCTACCCACCTGCTCGCGGGAGGCTGTGACCTAAGGGCCGTTCAGGCGATGCTAGGGCACGCCGATATATCTACAACCCAGATCTACACGCATCTCACAAACCAGAGGCTGAAAGAGGTCTACTTCGAGTCTCACCCGCGGGCCAAAGCCAGTTCGCAATAAGGATCTATCGGTCGAATGTCGCATCGAGTTTTCCCTGGGCTTCAAGGGCCTTCAAAGCCTTAAAATCCCCAATCAGCTTGTTGGCGACGATTATCTGCGGGAACGTGTAGTTACCAGTCTTTTCGGCAAGGTCGGCTCGACCGGTTGGATCGCGAGTGAGATTGACCTCTTCGTACTGAATGCCATGTTTGTCGAAGAGTCTCTTAGCGGCAGCACAGTAACTGCAGGAGTCAGTCGTGTAGATCGTTGGCTTTTTCATCTGTCCGCTACCTTAGGCAAAGTTTAAAGCGGTTTTGACTTTCATACGCGATTGATGTCTAAGAGCTATAAAACTGAAGGGATTGTGCTTCGCGGTATTCGTTACGGCGAATCCGATCGCATTCTGCACATCTACAGCGAGACACATGGCCGGATAGGAGCGATTGCAAAGGGCGCCAGAAAGGCAAGCTCTCGCTTTGGCGGCAGATTGGAGCCGTTTTTTAGGCTGGAACTTGTCCTCTATCGCGGGAGAGGAGATCTTTCCACCGTGACTGCGGCGGCGACCATCGAACCACACACCAAGATGCGAGGGAACAGGAAGGCGCTGAACGCAGCTACAGGCGGTTCACAGACAGTTCTGCGACTTATGCCCGAATCCGAGCAGAACGTCCCCGCCTACAACCTGATATGCCGCTATCTCTCGCTGCTGGAGGGCTTTGCATCCGACGGTGCGGAGGTTGACTGGGGCGTACTGGAGCTTGCATTCAGAATGAAGCTGCTGGTTGTAGCCGGAATAGCGCCGGAGTTGTTTCGCTGCGTCTCATGTGGGTCCGACGGCAGATGGGAGAGGTTTTCACCACAAGATGGAGGAGTTGTCTGTAAAGACTGCGCCGGAAATGACTTCACAATCGACAGTCGGACGCTCAAGTTCTTACGTGACGCCATGACGAAACCGATGATCGACCTTGCTTCAAGAAAAGAGAAAAATACGAAGCTGGTCGATCGAGCAATTAGGGAGATCGCCGAATACCACGCGCACGTTTCTCTTGCAAAGGTTGCCTGAAATATAAGTTTTCTGTTTTGGCTCTTGGGCCATATCCAAAGTGGGCAACTATCATCGTTTAAAACAAAGCTCACAAGGTAAGGGGTAGTTTAAGGAACACGATGACTGGAACGACTGTGACTAAAACCAAGTACGTCTATGAATTCTCCGAAGGCTCGAAGGAGATGCGCAATCTTCTCGGCGGAAAGGGCGCGAACGTCGCCGAGATGACACGCATCCTCGGGGCAGATCGTGTGCCGATGGGATTCGTGATAACGACCGAGGCGTGTGTCGAATATATGGATGGCGGCGGCAAAGAGCCGGACGGCCTCGATGAACAGGTCAAAGAAGCACTTGCAAAGCTGGAGGAAGGGACCGGGAAAAAGCTTGGTGATACGGACGATCCGCTTCTGGTCTCGGTGAGATCTGGTGCCCGAGATTCTATGCCGGGCATGATGGACACTGTGCTGAACTTAGGTCTAAACGATGAATCGGTAGAAGGACTGGCGCAGAGAACTGATAATCCAAGGTTTGCTTGGGATTCGTACAGGCGTTTTGTGCAGATGTTCGGGAACGTCGTTCGCGGCATCTCAGGCGCGGCATATGAAGATGCAATTCAGAAGGCCAAGGAGAGCAAGGGCGTTGAGTTAGACACCGAGCTTGACGAGGCAGACATGAAAGAGCTTACCTCCACGTTCAAGCATATTTTCGCAGAACACACAGGCGATGAGTTTCCTCAGGACCCCGGCGAGCAGTTGAAGCAGGCGATAATGGCCGTATTTGACTCCTGGAACGGGAAGAGAGCGATCGAATATCGCCGACTAAACCGAATACCCGACGAATGGGGAACGGCGGTCAATGTGCAGCAGATGGTTTTTGGAAACAAGGGAGACAACTCAGGCTCTGGTGTTGCGTTCACAAGGGATGAGCGTACCGGTGAGCCAGAGCCCTCGGGCGATTTTCTTACGAACGCTCAGGGAGAGGACGTTGTCTCGGGAGTGAGGAACACACGCGACATAAGTGAGCTGGCCGAAACGATGCCCGATGTACAGATACAGCTCTTTGAGATTCTCGAAAAGTTGGAAAAACACTACAAGGACATGCAGGATGTGGAGTTCACGGTCGAGGAGGGCAGGCTTTATCTGCTTCAGACCAGGAACGCGAAGAGACCTGCACAGGCAGCCGTTCGCGTCGCAGTGGACATGGCAGATGAGGGGCTTTTGACAAAGGAGGAAGCGATAGCGTCGATAGATGCAGACAAACTTGATTCGCTTCTGCACCCAACGTTCGACCCGGACTACAAGTTTGAGGTCATAGCAAGAGGCGTCAATGCTTCTCCGGGCGCAGCGAAGGGCGAGATCGTCTTCACCGCAGATGACGCGATTGAAAAAGCGGCAGACGGTGTCGATACGATCCTCGTTCGGCCGTTCACGGAGGCAGATGACGTCGCCGGCTTCCACGCTGCCAAGGGAATACTTACGTCGGAGGGTGGTAAAGCATCTCATGCAGCGCTCGTCGCACGTGGCATGGGAAGGCCTTGTATCGCAGGCGCGAGCTCACTGGCGATAGATGTTGAAGGCGGGAAGATGGAGGTTGGCGGAAAGACCCTAAAGGAAGGTGATCTGATAGCGATCGACGGAACGACGGGTGAGATCACTACCGAGGACGTTCCGCTGGTCGATCCAGAGATAAACCAATATTTCCAGAAGGTCCTTGAATGGTCCGACGAGATCAGACGGATGGCAGTGAGGACGAACGCAGACAACCCCGAGGACTCTCGTAAGGCGCGGGAGTTCGGTGCACAGGGGATCGGGCTGTGTCGTACCGAGCACATGTTCATGGAGGCAGACAGGCTGCCGAAGATGAAGAAGATGATCATGGCGCAGACGGTGGTAGAGCGACGAGCTGCACTGGACGAGTTGATTGAGCTACAGCAGGAGGACTTCGAGGGTATTTTCGAAGAGATGTCGGGACTGCCGGTAACGATTCGTCTGCTCGATCCACCGCTTCACGAATTCCTGCCAGACAGGACTGAACTGGAGGTTGAGATCACCAAGATCAGGGCCACCGGCGAGGGAGATGAGAAGTTGGAGCTGCTCGAGAAAGACCTACGCAGAGTTAGGAGTCTCGAAGAGGTAAACCCGATGCTGGGAACTCGCGGATGCAGACTCGCAGTTATCTACCCAGAGATCTACGAGATGCAGGTGCAGGCGATTATCCAAGCAGCTGCCGCTGTTAAGAAACGGAAGGGCGAGGCTCCGATAGTCGAGATAATGGTGCCACTGGTCGACTACGAAAGTGAGCTGGAGCTGATCAGGGAGATTATCGAAGAGAAAGCAGCTAGCATCGAGACGGAAGGCGTTGAATACCAGATCGGGACGATGATCGAGCTACCGCGCGCATGTCTTGTAGCTGACAGGATCGCAGAACATGCAGATTTCTTCAGCTTCGGAACGAACGACCTGACGCAGACTGCCTTAGGCTTCTCGCGGGACGACGCAGAGGCAAACTTCCTAACGCACTATCTGGACGAGAAGATAATCGATATCAGCCCGTTCGAGTCGATAGACGAAGATGGTGTGGGGATGCTTATGGAGATCGGCGTGGAGAAGACGAAAGAAGGCAAGAAGCCGATCAAGCTGGGCATCTGCGGAGAACACGGTGGCGATCCCACCAGCATTGGCTTTTGCGACAAAATCGGGCTGGACTATGTGAGCTGCTCTCCATACAGGGTTCCCTTGGCGAGAGTTGCTGCAGCACAGGCGACGATCGAAAGGGGCAGTTGATAATAAGCCTTGCAACTGTGCCGCTGTCAGACCCTGCAATAATCTGATCTGTGGAGACGCGAGCATCAGAGGGGTGCGTGACCGACTCGTTTGAGCGGCGCGTCGCTGAGTGGGAAGAACAAAATCTTTCAGAGAAAGCCGTACGCTCATATCCGGCTAAAAGACGCCATAAGGAGGATCTATGTGGCTTGCGGACTCCTTTCCAAAGGGACAGAGATCGAATCGTCCACTCCAAGAGTTTTCGACGCTTAAAGCACAAGACGCAGGTGTTCATCCTTCCGGAGGGCGATCACTATCGCACCCGGCTAACACACACGCTTGAGGCCTGTGGAATATCAAGAACCGTCGCACGCGCTTTGAGGCTGAACGAGGATCTGACAGAGGCGATAAGCCTTGGCCATGATCTCGGCCATCCGCCGTTCGGTCACATTGGTGAGGAGGCGCTCGATAGATGCCTGCAAGGACGCTTTGGCAAGAGGTTTCTTCACAACGAACAATCACTCAGGTTGGTTGACAGCGTAGAGAGGGATGGCCGTGGATTGAACCTGACGGATGAAGTTAGAGACGGAATCCTGCGACACACCGGCGAGGATGAGCCACATGCATTGGAAGGTCGGATAGTAAGAATCGTCGATCGGGTCGCCTACATAAACCACGACATCGACGATGCGATACGTGCAGGCGTGATAGAAGCGAAGGACTTGCCACAAGATGAGATCGCCGTGCTTGGTGACTCAGGCAGCGTGCGGATCGATGCACTGGTGCACGATATCGTTGAAACCTCGGAAAAGACGGGAGAGATTGCTCAAGGGGAGACTGTTGGAGCTGCAATGGCCTCACTGAGGCAGTTCATGTTCGATCGCGTATATCTTGGAGATACGGCGCAGGCAGAAAGGAACCGAGTGGAGCGGCTGATCGAGACACTCTTTATCCATTACTGCGAAAACCCGTCCGAGCTACCGCAAGATGTAAGTTCAGAGGACATAGCTGAAAGGGTTGTCGACTACATTGCGGGCATGACCGATCGGTTTGCAGTTCGAACCTACCAAGACCTCACCGTCCCCAAGGAAGGCCCATAATATGCCGATGATCACGCGCACAACGATCGACCGAGTAAGGGAAGCCGTCGATATGGTCGATGTGGTGTCTGCCTACACTGATCTAAAGCAGCAGGGCCATAACTACACAGGGCTTTGCCCTTTTCACGACGAGCGCACGCCGTCGTTCTCGATCGACCCGCTCCAGAAGGTCTTTTACTGTTTTGGATGCGAGGCAGGCGGGGATGTTTTTCGATTTATTCAGGAAAAGGAAGGGCTCGACTTCAACGAGTCTGTCGAGCAGCTTGCTGATCGTTGCAGCGTCGATATCGAGTACGACGAGGCCGATCCTGAAAGTGCTAAAAGGAGAGAGATCAGGGATAGGGTCTTGGCGCTTCTGGAGCAGGCGGCAGAGTTCTACTCAAAATACTTATGGGAGTCGGAAGAGGGGAAGCTTCCAAGAAGCTATCTCGAGAGAAGAGGACTTGGCCAGGAGGTATTAAAAAAGTTTAGAGTCGGATACGCAGCGGGTGCTTGGGACAGGTTACTGAAGCTTGGATTAAAGAGCGGCTATTCAGAGGACGAGCTACTTGGGGCCGGGCTCATTACAAAAGGAGAAAAGGGCCGAACATACGACCGCTTTCGTGAGCGAATAATCTTTCCGCTGTCGGATGCCAGGGGTCGAATATTGGGATTCGGCGCACGAGCCATCAAAGACTCTCAAAAGCCAAAATACGTCAACTCTCCAGAGGGCCTCGTCTACCACAAGGGCGACATGCTTTTCGGCCTACACTTGGCCCGTGAAAGCGCTGCGAAGAGTGGCGAAGTAATCGTTGTCGAGGGATACACGGACGTACTGGCGCTACACCAGGCGGGGATCGAGAACTGCGTAGCAATCATGGGAACGGCACTTACCCCTCGGCAGGTCGCTGAGTTGGGACGCATTGCAAAACGTGTCATATTCGCTCTGGACGCCGACAGTGCAGGCCAGCAGGCGATGTTACGCGCATTGGAACTTGCAAGAGAGCGGGACCTGGAGCTAAAGGTTATGCGGCTTACGGACGATAAAGATCCGTGTGACATGCTCCAGGCTGGGGGTCACCTTGAATTTGAAAAACAACTCAATAAAGCAGTATCGTTGCTGGCGTTTCAAGTGAGCAGGGTTCTAGAAAAACACGACCCTGCGTCAGCACATGAGAGGGATCTGGCGCTCTCTGAGCTGTTGCCGGTGTTTGAGAAGGTACCGGTCTCGGCTGAACGGGACGAGGAGCTGCGTCGCGTGGCAGGAGTCTTGAACCTACCGAGAGATCTTGTCGGACACCTGAACGCGAGTAAAGGCGGCGATGAGGCCAGAGAGAAAGTTGTCGGTGTGACCGCCAGGGGTGAAGCGGCGGAAAGGTCTTTTCTAGCCATGTGCCTGGCGCTTGGGAAGGAGAGCTTGACCTATCTCGAGCAAGTAACCGATGCTCATCTAAGCTCCGAAGGATTGAGGGAAGCGGGCAGGGCGATGCTTGAAAACATAAGTGAGCCGACGACTGCAATCGATCCGAATCATGCAGAAACGTTGGCTTTGATGTCCGAGTTGATTGTTCGGAGCAAAGAAGAACCTGCAAGTGCACCAAAACTTAAGGCAGGTTTCCTTGTTCTTGAGTTAAACCGTTTAGAGAGTGAAATAACCTCTGCAAGGAAGAAGGAGGATTACGAACGAATGCATGAGCTAGCCAAGGAGAGGCTTGCGATCAAGGAAGAGATCCAATCCGCAACGGGAGCCGCGTTGTGAGAAGCCAGACTAAGGCTTCACCACATAAGAAGACCCCAGTGGTGAAAGCGAAGAAAGTAGGGAACCGTAAGGGCACGCCTCGTGGAGTAGGCGAAGGCAACACGTTGCGTAAATATCTGTCGGAGATCGGGCTGGTTCACCTGCTAACGGCAGAAGATGAAGTGCGCCTGGCAAAGCTGGCCGAGAAAAAGGACATGGCGGCTAAGAACGAGCTGATCGAGGCAAATCTTCGACTGGTTGTGTCGGTCGCTAAGAGGTATTCAGGATCTGGGTTGACGTTGCAAGACTTGATCCAAGAGGGAAACCTTGGGCTGATAAGGGCAGTTGAGAAGTTCGACTGGCGTAAAGGCTTCAAGTTCTCAACGTACGCTACCTGGTGGATAAGGCAGGCGATAACAAGAGCGATAGCAAATCAAGCGCGCACGATAAGAGTTCCGGCACATATGCTGGAGACGATAAAGAAAGTCCAGCAGATGCAACGCAGCCTGCTTCAGAAAAAGGGGTGCGAACCGACCGCAGAAGAGATTGCCAAGAAGATGAAGCTCACTCCGGATAGAGTTTCCAAAGTACTTGAGTGGTCACGCGAAGCGGTATCCCTGGACTGTCCGATAGGAGGAGAGGACGGCTCCGACCTGTTTGACTTGGTCGAGGATGAGTCGATGATCGAACCGTTGGACGAGGTTTCGGATCTGCTCGCTAGGGACGACGTACAAGCGGTACTTGCGATGTTGGACGAGAGAGAGCGTAGAGTGCTTGAGCTTCGCTACGGGCTGGACGGGAAGGCCCCGATGACGTTGGACGACGTAGGATCTGAGTTCGGCGTAACAAGAGAGCGCGTCCGCCAGATCGAGTGCAGAACGTTGCGCAAGATAAAGCGCTCCAAGCAGTCAAGTTGCTTGAACGGAGCAACTGGATAACGGAAAAGTACGCAAGTTTGAGTTAACTCTTCAGCGAATGCTACAAAGCTCCCACAAGAGCTTTACCTACTGGTAGGCTCTAAGCCATTCCGGGGTAGCTCAATTGGTAGTAGCGCCTGGCTGTTAACCAGGAGGTTGTCGGTTCGAGCCCGACCCTCGGAGCTTTTAGAGTGAATTTAATTATTGATTGACCGGCTACCCGTAGTCTTACATGCAACACGTATATTCAGGCATTGAATCACTCCTTAGGGGGATCAGGGACTGAACAGTGGCGTCTAGCGATAGAAATAAAGGCACTAGAAGAAAATTAGCTGTGGGCTTTTCTGTGGCGATTGTTGGCATTGGGCTTGCAGTCGGTGGGACGTTGTGGATGTCGAACGATCGTCGAGCACCTGTACCTGTTACCGGAACGGAGAAAACAGAAGAGGATTCGATTAGGACTCTGGTTGTTTATAAAAAGAACAGCAAGCCGGAGCCTTCCGCTCCGGGCGATCTCATGAACGCCAGGCTTGTAAAGGGGAGGGTCCCTAAAGGAGAAACGGTCGCGACTGTAAAAACAGATGAAGACTGCTCTCCAAACTCAGCCGGTATCTCAAACTGCCTGAACAAGTTGCGCCTTAAAGGCGGGTCCGTTCTAGAAGTCCGTCACCCTCACGACATGAGTGAAGTGCCATGCATGGGCCCGGGTGAACGGGTAGTTGTGAGGTCAGCCTAGCCAGAAGCATGTTGGTGTTAGCCCGACCCCTGGAGCTTTGTGGAATCGAGGACAGTAAGCCCTCGTTCCGATGGATGATCTCTTCTAGCTGGACGCCACTGGCGCCGGCCGTTCTTCGGTGGCTAACTTATCTACAGCGTCAGCGGCGTTCGATGCTCCGTTGTTTGCGCTGGACCAGCGCTTGAATTCAAGGGCGCGATCTTTATAGGTGGGGTTGGCGAGCATCGAGCGGACGGCCCATCGGATCGACGTGGGGGAGACGAGACGCCATGGCACGTACGTCCCTGCCTTTGACCAGGCGGCACGGGCTGCGTTCTCTGCCATATCGCCTTCCACCGGGGTTACAAGTACCGGAACGCCCAGCTCAAGCGCTCTGGTCATCGTGCCGTGCCCTCCATGGCAGATCACGAGATCTGCTTGGCTCATGGCCCGGCCGTACGCTAGCCAGTCAACCACAACACCGTTACCAACTTTAGGAAGCGGCACATCGGGCTCAAGCCCATTTGTAGTGCCGAGAACTCTGACCTGCATCTTTTCAAGGCCCTTAAGCACAGATCTGAGCAGCCGGTGTTGTGGGTCCTTCGAGGTGCTGGGTGCGACGACGATAAGCGGGCCGTCGCCGGTTGGCTCGTCGTAGTCTCCTTCGGAGCGTTCCCAGGCAAGCGGCCCGGTTATCTCAACGTAGTCCGGCCAAGACCTTGGGTACTCGAGTTGCGGGTACGTACCGACGAGACAGAGGCTTCTGCTAATACCTCCATGGGTGAAACCGAGTGGCGGTAGGCCGAGGCGGTCTCTGGCGCCGTTCAACTGGCGCCTTCCCTGCTCGACCCCTTTATTTGAGATCTTCCCTACAAATTCCCACGCCTTTTTACCGGCATCGGTGTCTGGTGGCAGACAACCCATACCGTAGGGTGGGAGGTCGGGAGAATTTACAGGGTAGAGGTGGGGTACGAGAGTCGCCCATGGGGTTTCTTCGAGCTCTGAGGCAAGTACGGGTGCAGCCGTAATCACGTCACATACAACTACTTTAGGCTCGATCTCTCTAATCAGTTCGGCCGTTGTGCGGGCTGCTCGCACCGCTGCTTGGTACGGTTTGAGTGCCTCGCCACGGGCTGGAAAGACCTTGTACTCGGGGGCTGGTGAGAACGAGAGCCCTTCACCTTCGATATCGCTACGCCAACGACTCCAGGACTGTACGGTTGCATCGTATCCTCGCTCAACGAGAGCACGGCCGAGTGCGATCAGCGGGAACGTATGGCCCGGGTCACCGAAGCCACACAGCAGGATACGGCCTTTGTTGGGCTGTCTAATTCCCATGGTTGAGCACTTTCGACACTCCGCTTAACATTTCCTTAAAATCCTATGTGAACTCTGGAACTTAGTACGCTCTGTGGGTAAACTTAAAATTCGTGGCAGCGCGACGGCATCAGATCGATAGGAGGTGTATTAATGATCGAATATGGAGACTCAGTTTACGTTCCGGCGGAACATAAAGGTGGATCCAAGAAAGAAGACTCGCGCGGGCCGCTAGGCCATTGGGTCAGGATGGAAGACCCGGAGTACAACGAGGCATTCAAGCAACAATCTAAGCTCGAAGAAAAATGGGCAGATCTACGTGAAGAGGCTGGGGACGGATAGCGATCACTCTGAACTCGTTTATACCGTCCCTGTCTTGAGGTGAAGCTAAGCGGCCAGCTCTGCCAACTCTCCTAGCATTTCAATTCTTTCCTTCTGTGACGCTGCGACCGGTGTGACGATGATCGTATCGGTGCCGATGTCGCTGTATGCAGCAAGCCTGTCTTTTACCACGTCTCGTGGTCCGCACAGAGTAGTCATGTCTATCAGCTCTGCCGGGATCTCTGCCATCGCTTCGGCCTGCTTGTGGTCAAGGTACAACTCCTGAATCCGTTCGGCCTCTTTGCCGAACCCGTAACTTGTTACGAGATCCTTGTAGAAGTTCTTCTCTTTCGATCCCATCCCACCTATATAGAGGGCGAGGAAGGGACGCATGAAGTTGCGGCACATGTCGAGATCGTCGCCGATACACACCTGGGTCGATGGTACGATCGCAACCTCATCAGTAGAACGACCTGCCCGGCTTGCACCTTCCTCAAGCGAAGGTTTGAAGATCTCGTCGAACTTCTCCGGTGCGAATATCGTCGGCAGCCAGCCGTCGGCAATCTCAGCAGTCAGTGCGACATTTTTCGGGCCGTTGGCCGCGATGTAGATGGGTATACGATCCTGCACAGAATCGATTATCAGCTTTAGGGGTTTTCCATGACCTCCTGGAAGCGGTAGTTTGTAGAACTCACCGTCGTACGTGAGTCGCTCTCGTCCAAGTACTTTGCGCATGATCTCGACATATTCGCGGGTCATTTTCAGCGGCTTGCGGAACGGTTGTCCGTGCCAGCCTTCGACTACTTGAGGGCCAGAGACTCCCAGACCCAGGATGAAGCGTCCATCGGAGATATTGTCAAGGGTCGCAGCCGTCATCGCGGTCATCGCTGGGGTTCTGGCAGCCATCTGGAAGATAGCTGAGCCGAGCTTGATCTTTTCCGTGTAGGCGGCGATCCAGGCAAGGACAGTCGCAGTATCCGATCCGTACGCCTCCGCAGTCCAGACCGAATCGAACCCGAGCTTCTCCGACTCGATAGCCATCTCTTTCTGCTCATCGCCGGTTATTCCCAGTCCCCAATATCCAAGATGCACACCCAGTTTCATCAACGCTCCCTTTCTTTTTAAATATCCGCTCCCGGACGTTTTAATACGATCTCCGGGACTATACAGTTGCTTGACGTAGATAGAACGAAAAGAACCGCTTTTGCCACGTCCTCCGGCTCGATCATCTTTTCTGCCGGCACATGCTCCTTTACCCAGTCCGTCATCGGGGTGTTTACGAATCCAGGGCAGATTGCACAGGCTTTTACCCCGGAGTCTCCAAGCTCCTTCTGTGTCGCCTCTGTCAGCCCTATTACGCCAGCCTTGGCGGCGGAGTAGGCTGCAAGCCATCCCTGACCATCCTTGCCGGCGATTGAGGCGAGATTGATAATCAGGGCGCTGGATGACTCTGTGCCAGCCTCTTTGAGCAAAGGGATCGCCTCACGCGTCGCAAGGTATGTCGCTCTCAGGTTTACATTGAGCTGGATATCGAGCTTCTTTGCGCTCAAATCCTCTATCGCACCGCCGATCCCGATCCCGGCATTGTTTACTAAAACATCGAGCCGGCCAAACTTCTCGTTGTGAGATTTGACCATGGCGATGATCTCATCTTCCTCCATCACGTTGGTCGGGATGTGGTGTGTGTCGATACCTTTACCCGCGAGGCTTGACGCAGACTCCTCCAGTTTCTCGGGCCTTCGCGCGGCAATCGTTACGCCAAAGCCCTCTTTGCCCAAGGCCTCGGCGATTGCCATACCGATTCCACCAGATCCACCTGTTATTAGAGCCGCTCTATCGGCCATAGCTACCTCCAATTGCGAGCTTGAGTGTGAGATTGAATACTTTATGCCAAAAGATCAGATCAACTCACTTTTGATAACTTTTCCGATTGAGTTCCTCGGCAGTGAGTCGACAAAGATGACGCTCCTGGGAGCCTTATAACCTGCAAGCTCTTTCTTGACATATGCACGGACATCTTTTTCATTCAGGCTTGACTTAGATCGAGATACTACAAAGGCTTTGAGTGACTGACCCCACTCATCGTCTGCAACACCGATCACTGCAGCCTCGCTTATCTCTGGATGACTGGTTAGTGCCAGCTCGACCTCACCTGGGTAGATGTTCTCGCCTCCGGAGACGATCATGTCGTCCTCGCGGGCGTCAACGTAGAAATAACCGTTGCAGTCGTAGTGGCCGAGGTCGCCGACTGACAGCATTTCACGAACGACCTGTCTGTCGCTTTCCTGGTTTGTGTAGCCGGAAAACAGAAGATCGTTGCCGACAAAGATTGTTCCCTTTTCCTCTGGGCCAACTGGGTCATGATTGGCGTCTAGAACCTCGACGCGAGTTCCAGGGAGCGGCTTACCGATCGTGCCAGGCGCCTTGATCAGGTCGTCAGGGGATGCGGAAGTACCCCAAGCGAGCTCTGTCGCCCCGTACAGGTTGTAGAGAACCGGGCCAAACCTGTCGATGAACGACTTGGAGAGACCAGAGTCAAGAGCGGAACCAGCACAGATCACGATCTCAAGCGACTCAGTGCCGTACTTGTCATGCATCTCCTTGGGTAGGTCGACGATCCGCCTCAGCATTATCGGTACCGCGATGAGCTCGTTTACCTTGTGGCGATCGACGAGTTCGAGAGTTTTCGCGGGGTCGAATCTAGATGTCAGAATGAGCGACGCCCCGATCGCAGTGCCGATCTCAAACTGAGCGTGACCGTGAAGGTGGTAGAGAGGCGCGGCGATGTGGCAGACGCTGCTCGACCTCCTAGGAATGGCCTGAAGGAAGTTGAGCAACTGAAGGATGGTCCCGGGCTTCGACCTAAGCGCGCCCTTTGGCGGGCCGGTTGTTCCGGAGGTGAGAATTAC
>SDBV01002876.1_pt1 | contig 25655 bp, 24 predicted proteins | sample 2277081 | NCBI WGS metagenome assembly SDBV01 (sample SAMN10402039, study PRJNA504765) | marine sediment metagenome | isolation source: marine sediment core GS10_PC15, 223 cmbsf | place: Arctic Ocean: Southern Knipovich Ridge | collected 2010 | reverse complement strand
ATGGAGAACTGATCAAAACCAACAAGCCGAAGAGAAAGCGAAAATCAACCAAGGCAGCATGATGACAAAAGCGGACATTTCTAAAAGCTTATGATGCGGACTTGTTTAGTTGCTGCTGACAACGATGGACAGGACGGTCTGGGCGAGCTTGTCCATGTCGAAGGGTTTTTCGATGAAGGCGCACCCGTGCGCCGCGAGGGAATCCAACAGTTCATTGCGGGGTTTGACGCCCGAGGACAGGATGATCCGGGCGTCCGGATAATCGGATATGATCGACTCGAAGGCCGTCCCGCCGCTCATGCCCCTCATTCTCATGTCGAGCATCACCACGTCGATCTCTTCGCGCCTTTTCCTATAGATCCTCAAGGCTTCCTCGCCGGAGCTCACGGAGATCACTTTTCCGCCGAGCTCCTCGATCATCATCACGAGAATCTGCAGCAGGCGCTCCTCGTCGTCAGCCAGCAGAATCGTGAGACCGTCGAGAATAAAGTTCTCGGTGGACTCTGAATTGTGGTCCATACTTTTTGTTATGAGTCTTTCGATAGTTGTGTCAAGGATGCCGTTGCGAAAACCGAGGTATAAATGGGCAGGAACCTGATAATCGGCGAGTCCCTCGATGAGCGTCAGAAGCAAGTTCTTTTTGCGACCATCGCAAAGTATGTGGAGACCGGGAGACCCGTGAGCTCCAAGGCTCTGTCCGAAGGTTTGCTCAAGAAGCTTTCGCCGGCGTCGATCCGACGAACACTGCAAGATCTCACCCTGATAGGGTTGCTGGTCCAGCACCATGTCTCGGCCGGGCGAACACCCACTGACAGTGCATTTCGCATGTTCGTGGACGCCCTGCGGGAGCCGAGCATCTCCGTGAACACCGACGATCGCGACGCGCTGTACAGCAGCATCAAGGACTTGATTCCCTCGGAAACCGGATCCTGGAGAGACATGGTCAGGCTCCTGTCCGACCTCTCCACCCAGGCTGCGCTGGTTATCACCCCCGCGGTTTCCGATTCCATCTTGAGGCAACTCAAGTTCATTCCCATAGAGGGGAGCCGATTGCTGGCAGTTGTGGTGACCCGCGAGGGGCTCGTGCACAACGCGTATCTGACATGTGACAAGCCGGTAGAGCGGGACGAGCTGGAGCGAATCCATAACTATCTGGAGGAGGTGGCCGCCGGGCGCACCCTGAACGAGGTTCGCCACCTGCTGAGGGGCGAGATGCTGGACGCAAAGAAGAGATGCGACGCCCTGCGGCACAAGGCGGCCGCCCTCGGCGCCGCCGCGCTGGAATCCAGTCGCGGCAGCGTTTCGCAGTTGCTGGTCGAGGGGCGAAGCAAGTTGATCGAGCAGCCGGAGCTGGAGGGTCGCCTGCGGGAGCTGATGTCCAGGTTGGAGGAGAAAGCGCGCGTCCTCGATCTCCTCGATCAGGCGGCCGAGTCGGACAGGGGTCCACTTGTGATCATCGGCAGCGAGGGGGGGGAGGAGTTCACCGGGTGCGCCCTCATCGCGGCTCCTTTCGGAAAGGACGGCTTCCTCGGCAATATCGGAATCGTCGGCTCGACCAGGATGAACTATCCGGCCGTCATCCCGCTGGTTACGCTCTCCGCCCAGCTCCTGTCCGATTCTCTGAAAAAAGTAGAGGACTAAATGCCGCGCCCTTCTTGAAGCTGGCCGCTATCATCTTCCCCTTCCCCTCGCAGGGGAAGGTCGGGATGGGGTTATGGGCGCGGTCAGGATGATTGAAGCCCATAGGGCTTGCGCGACCTGCCCGCCATAGCCTTGGCGACGGCGGGAGCGCATCGTGGCCGCGGGTTTAATACCCGCGGGACAGCAGGCTTTTCATTACGGCTGGAGCCGGAAGATGCCTTGAGTAGACACGCATTTATTCTACGGCGCGGCGGATGGCGCCCAGCATGACCATATTGGTTCCTGTCATCAGGCCGTGCTCCAGGTACGGCTCGCGATTGATCGTTTTTTGCAGAATATAGGCGGACTTTCCGATGTGGGCGAAGCCGTGGTATGCGACGACGGCCTTGTTGTCCTCGACCGGGGCTATTTGCCAGCGCCATTTCGCGCCCTTGAGATCTCCTTCCAGGCCTTCCAGCAAGACCCCCTGGTCGATGGAGGTCATCCGGTTGCGCGAGGTGATGCCGAAGACAGAGAATCCCAGTGTCCAGGAGAAGTCGATCTCCGTGTCCGTCGCGTCGTGAACCACCACTTCGGAGATGGCCTTGATCATCTTCTGGTAGTTTTTCGGAGTGCTGATCGCGTCCAGGATCTTCCGGGCGGGCGCGTTTACCACGTCAATGACGGTGGCTTGCCTCAGCCTACCGCCCGATCGAGAGTCGGTAATGATCACCTGACCTCTGACAAGGAGGGGCGCGAGTCGCTTTAGCTCCGAGGAAGATAAGATGCGCATGGTTCCGCCCGCCTTGCCCCGGGTCCGGTGTTTGGCCAGCTTCTTTCCCGCGGCCATCCTCTGCGCCATGGATTTCATTCCCTTGATAATCAACGTGCCGATGGCTACATTCATGGCCTCCCGCATGGCCGGGTTGCCGCCCACGAGGAAGCGGATCAGCCACTCGGAGCTCTCCACGTCCAGAATTCCCGACAGCACGACAATCGTGTGGTCCTTGCCGTCCTCGTAGAAGTTGAAGGTGAAGCTGCCCGATCCGATGTTGCTTTTGGTGAAGGCCACGTCCGCACGCCGCGGTGGAAAGAGGGCGATGGTGTTTATCCCGGTGAAGCTGAAGAGCTTGTGGCGCGAGGCCCAGGACCAGGCCACGGCGTTCTCGTGCTCCTGGATGATGTTGTTTTCCTTGAGCAATGTGGACAGGTAGTAATAATTCTTGGGATCCTCGATCGTTTTGAAAGCTATCTCCCTGGGCGCCTTCACCCGTACGGCCAGCGTCATCGACGTTGGGTTGCCCTTCGCGTCCGTCTCCGACAGGCCCACCAGGCCGTGTCGCCGGAGCATGGGCTTTATGGAATTGAGCTCCTTTTCGGAAAATCCTCCGGGGGCCTTCGCGGCGAAAACGGGTTGATGCAACGCGGCTATGCCCACGAAAATCAGGAGCGACAGATATCGACTTAACCCCATGGGTTCTCCTCTCTGGGGTATTGGACGTTGCACCGGGCGCTCGAATTCAGCCACATCAGGGGCAACAACTCTTCCGCCCCGCCGCGCAACACCTTTCGAGATCCGAGCGCCCGTCTTCTTCGTTACCCTGCGCGATGAGCGCCCGCCCCCGCAGCTCCAACACTTCCATGTCACCGGGGTTGAGCAGCACCAGTACGTCGGAGATGGCCACGGCGTCTTGTGCGCGGTTTTGTAAAAGGGCCTTTCGCGCCGCATCGAGCAGGTCGTTGCGTCCGGTTGCCCCCGGCTCCAGAATTCCGTCAGGGGCCTTGCCCGTTTCACCGACAGGAGGAGGGGCGGCCAACCCCGAGAGCAGCTCTCCGGAGGGCCCCTCGTGCAAGTCGGTCTTTTCGATTTTCTCGTCCGGTCGACTGTTCGAGATTGTTTCGACGACGGGCGAGGGTCCGTTGCAACCCAGGCAAATAAGAATAAATAGAAACCCCATCCCGGCCTTCCCCTGCGAGGGGAAGGGGAAGATGATGGAGGCCGGCTTCAACGACCCGGTGATAAATTCGATTTTCATGTCTAGTAGAACTTCATGCCGATGGTGAAACCGATGGTCACCACGTCCTCGATGTTGTCCAGAAGGAAGTAGTCCCCTTCCACGGCAAGATCGATGGCCCAGTTGGAGTTGACGAAGAACTCGTAGCCCACGCCGACGGATGCATCCATACCCAGGGTAAGGCTCTTTCCCTTTACGTCCTCTTCGGGGAACATGAAGGCGAGACCCGCGGCGAGCCGCAGGAAGATGGCGTCGCTCAGGAAGAAATTGAACTCGGGCCCGGGCACCAGGTACCAGTTGGAGTTCCCGTCGACGAGCTGGAATCTGACATCCACGTCCAGGGCGAAGGTGACCCGCTTGTTGGGGGCGCCCCCTATCTGGACATCCAGCAGCATGTCGCCGCCCACCTTGTCATTTTGAATTGCGGCGCCGCCTCCTATTCCGACCCCCGCGAACAGTCCCTTCCGATCCTGGTAGCCGTCCAGCGCCGACGCATCGGCTGCGACCAAGAGCGAGAGCGCCGCGACCGTAAATGCGACGCCCTTGATGATAAGTATTTTTTTCATGATTGTTCCTCCGTATTCATCTTAACGCATGGACGCGACCGATACGACGGAAAATCCGCCGGGGGTGCGTATTCCGATTTCGTCATTTTGAAGGCGCGCAGGTCGACCATCACTTCGCTGCCTTACGGCAGGTCGAACATGTAGATGGCGTTGCCGCTGGTGGTTTTGGCCATGTCGACGAAGACCTTGTTTCCCCAGATGCGTGGCGTGGTTTTGGCCCGTCCGGGCAAATTGGTTATCTGGAACTCGTTGGATGTGTCGATGTTGTAGCCCCAGCCCCTTTTCTCCCGGTGTTGTCAAAATCGGGGTCAGCCCGTTAGGCGCTAACCCCGATTTTCAAGACATTTCACCTCCTTGAAGAGGGATTGTTGTCATCAGAAACCGGAGACGTCGACTGGAATTGTCGAGTCCGCCGTTGTCCCGTCGCCGAGCTGGCCATAACCATTGTACCCCCAGCACATCATGCCGCCCGAGTCGAGCAGGGCGCAGGTGTGGCCGCCAAAAAAGTCGCCACCAGCCGCGATGGCCTGCACGCCGGAGGTGAGGCCGGAGACGTCCACCGGGGTGTTCTTGTCTGCCGTGGTTCCGTCGCCGAGCTGGCCAGCTCCGTTGTACCCCCAACACTTCATGCCACCAGAGGTCAGCAGGGCGCATGTGTGCCCGTTGCCGGCTGCGATGTCCTGCACGCCGGAGGAGAGACCGGAGACGTCCACCGGCGTTGTCTTGTCTACCGTGGTCCCGTCGCCGAGCTGGCCATATACATTCCACCCCCAGCACTTTACGTCGCCAGACGTGAGCACGGCGCAGGTGTGGTAATTACCAGCTGAGATGGCCTGCACGCCGGAGGTGAGGCCGGAGACGTCCACCGGGGTGTAACTGTCCCCCGTGGTCCCGTCGCCAAGCTGGCCCGAGCTGTTGTTCCCCCAGCACATCATGCCGCCCGAGTCGAGCAGGGCGCAGGTGTGGGCATCACCAGCCGCGATGGCCTGGACATCGGAGGAGAGGCCGGAGACGTCAACCGGTGTCGAGCTACTATCGTCGGTCCCGTCGCCGAGCTGGCCAGCTCCGTTGCTCCCCCAGCACTTGACTCCGCCCGAGTCGAGCAGGGCGCAGGTGTGGAAATAACCTGCCGCGATGGCCTGGACGCCGGAGGAGAGGCCAGAGACGTCCACCGGGGTGGTCTTGTCTGCCGTGGTCCCGTCGCCGAGCTGGCCAGTCCAATTGTCCCCCCAGCACTTCATGCCGCCAGACGTGAGCAGGGCGCAGGTGTGATCATTGCCAGCCGCGATGGCCTGGACGCCGGAGGAGAGGCCGGAGACGTCGACCGGTGTCGTTTCGTGTTCATCGACTCCGGAGATTCCATTGCCGAGCTGGCCATCTTCGTTCAACCCCCAGCACTTGACTCCGCCCGAGTCGAGCAGGGCGCAGGTGTGATAGCCACCAGCTGCGATACCATCTGCGATATAGATATCCGTGTCAGTGTCGACATCGGTGTCCGTGTCTACATCGGTATCCGTGTCCACGTCGGAATCGCTGTCCACGTCCAAATCCGTGCCCGTGGCCGCGGCGTCATTGTCGCAGCCGACAACCACCAGCCCCAGAGCCATGATTGCCATCAAGACAATTATCAAGCGTTTCATTCTCTTGCTCCACCTGCATCCTCCGTTGGGGACGCGATTAGTGAAATCTGATCTGTGCTTTCACCGATAATACCACACGGCCTTCCCGTCTTTCTGAAAATTCGTCCCGGGCGGCCCGGAGAGAGTGTTTTCCACTGCCGATGACGCCCCCCCCCGGCCCGGATGTAGTTTTTGCAGCCGCCAAGGCCGTCTCCACCGGGTCGGAACGTGTTTTTGCAGCCGCCAAGGGCGTCTCCACCGGGTCGGAACGTGTTTTTGCAGCCGCCAAGGGCGTCTCCACCGGGTCGGAAGGCGTTCGGCACTGAAAAAATCGCGTCCCCACCGGGTCGGAAGGCGTTCGGCACTGGAGAAATCGCGTCCCCACCGGGTCGGAAGGCGTTCGGCACTGGAGAAATCGCGTCCCCGACCGGGTCGGAAGGCGTTTGGCACTCTGCCAATCGAGCAACCACGCGGCTTTGCGGGTTTTTTACATCGGGTGTAAAAAGAGTTTGCCTATATCGCGGGATCGGGTTCGGCGGCGTCCTCGACCGTCTGGCCGGCGTGCCGGGTGGACGGCCTGACTCTCCTTGCCAGATCCTTCTGGCCGGCCGCGTCGAGCAGGGCGCTGAACAGGTTGGCGGTAGCGGAGAAGGCCTGATCGTAATCCTTTACAGCATCGACATCCTTTGCCAAAGGTAAAAATCGGAATCCGCGGCCTACTCTGGACGAGTGTCTCGACAACTGAAATTTGACGGGTTGCAGCGAGCAACTGTCAACGAGGACAAGGAGCGATGACGACTGCGTGGCAGCGCCACGCCGAGGAGGAAGCGACGCCGTGATCGTGGACAGGGGCCGCTGCGTGGCCCGGCAAAGAGCGGTTGACGAGGCACTATTAACGCATGGACGCGACCGATACGACGGAAAATCCGCCGGGGGGCACGTTGACCGTTTTGTCGACTTGTGTCGAACCGGCCTGACCGGAAAAGGCCACGGATACCTTGTGCTTTCCGGCGGGGACTTCCTTCCTGGACACGAGGATCATCGAGGGGAGCGTCACCCAGGATCGAGTGTCGGGAGTGTCGGCGGCGGTCATGGCGCCCTCGACGGCAAACTGGGCGAGCAGGGCCAGTCCGCTTGCGGCGCCGCCCGCTTTTGCCCCCTGGTTGGCCGCCTCGCCGACCACCGCCCGGGTGATCATCCGGGTGATGGCAGCCACCATCAGGGTACCCTTTATTCGATCCCAGGCGTCGATCACCAATTCCGTGACATTCTCGCCCAGCTCCGAATGGACGGGTTTTCCATCCACCTTAACCTGAGCACGCTTGTATCCCGGGCGGGTCTTCTTCATCACCGGGAACATGACCCACTTGAGAAGCCCCTTGGCGGACAGCTCGTTCGCCCTGCTCGAGTTGCCGGAGCTCAAGCCCGGGCCGTACATCACGTGGGCGCCGATCACCAGCGCCGCGCCGATCGGGATCCGCCGGGCCTGTTTGTGGGGCGCCAGACCCAGGGACGTCACCACCAGGATCGTGCCCGTTTTCGGGGAAGTCCTCTCGCAAAGAGGCCCCTGTGATCCTTCCTCCACGGGCTCCAGCAGCTTCTCGATCCGGTCCGTCCGGTAGGTGTCGCATGCCGCGAGCCGCCGTATCGGAGCGATGAGGGATGGATGGTCACCAGCCTCAAGCGCGCTGTCGTAATGACCGAGAGCTTGCTCCCTTCGACCGGACATCTCGAAGGTGAAGCCCGCCAGGTAGTCGCCCAGGCCGAGCCCGGCCTCTTCGGGGGAGACCTGATCCTTCAGATAATCCTGCATGATTGTGAACCGGCGGGCCTCGACCCGGGCGCTCTCCAGATCGCCGATGGAGAGATAGTTGAGCATGTTGAGAGTGTTGATCAGGAGCTTCTCGTGGGGGGGGGCCTTGTACACGGTGGAGTCGTCGGAGAAGAGCCACTTGCCTATGTTTCCGGCGGTGTCGTTTTTGACGTCCAGCATCTCCAGGTGCTTGTCGGAGATCCGCAAATCGAGAGCCGACGATTTGTAGCGACCGAGCCCTTGCTTGATGGTGCCCCGCTCCAGAACCAGGAGGGCGTTCTCGCCATCAAGATCGATGGGGTAGTGGTCGGGTTCCTCCACTTCCAGGGCGGTGTTCGCCATGTGAAGAGCGCGAAGCTCGTTTCCGGCCAGGAGTGAGGAGCGGATCTCCTTGACGTCGCCCTCGTATCCCGCGCAGGCGCCAAAGGCGAGTGCAATCGAGACCACGGCCAGGCCGTGGGTTGTGACCGGGCGAATCCTCAACGACATATTATTTGATGAGGCCTTTTGTGAGGTTTGCCTCATTTTGCCATCGCACGACTCCCGTTTCCACCTCGACCACCTTCATGAACAGGAAGTACTGGACTCGTCGTTCCCCTTCCGCGCGCTCGGCGGCGTCGTGCACCTTTCCCGTGAGGAAGAATTTTGCTCCGAGCTGCCGCCCCACCTGCGTCGCGTTGGACTCGTCGAACGCCGCGCCCTGCTGCGCCTTTACCTCCTCGATGAGCAGCAACTGGCGTTCGTGATCCACGATGGTCGCGACGCCGCCGTTGATGAGCTTGGTCTCCATCTTCGAGAGCAGGGCGTCGAGCTGATCGCGCACGTGCTCGCTCGTCTCGTTGGCGATGGGGAAGATCGACACAATCGGGGGCTCCGGCTCGGCCTTCCACTTGGCGACGATCGCCGATTCCATGAGGGCCTTGATGTTCTCGTCGAAGAGCTTTTCCAGATCTTTCTTGTCGAGCCCGGTGCTCATGGCGTAGTCGTCGAGCCCCTCCACCTCGTCGCCGCGAACGAAGGTGGGGCCGCAGCCGATGGTTCCCGCCGCGATGATTGCGATTGTCACGAGAGTTATAAGTGCTTTCATGATTTGCTTCCCTTCCTTAAAAATCGTGGTTCCGATGGTAACACAGAATGAAGATTTCAAGTTGCTACCTTATTGTTGTTCATTGAGGGGTCTATGGGCTACTCTACGCGGCAATGATGACTGAAATGGAATCCTCAAACGACAAGAATGTGGAAGCGCGGATTGACGGGCACCTGGCCCGCAGGTTGAGCTGGGCGCCGGTCCGGGTGGTGGCGATCGTCACGGGGTTCGTGCTCGTTCGCGGGGTGCTGGCGTTGATCGGGCGCTTCTTGCTGATGTTGAGGCGACGCGCAACGGTGACGGTGAGCGGCGGATCTCTGACCCTCGACGTCAAGTGGTCCATCATGGGAAAGGTGTTTCGCGAGACCAGGACAGTCTCGCCTATCGGGTCCGTCGAGGCGGCCGGGTTCGAGAACCGCAAGCGCTACGTTCATCTCCTCATCGGCTTCGGCTGCCTGGCTGTCGGCGTGTGGGTGGGCGTCCAGTATCTCGTGGACGGGCTGAGGTCCGGATATCCGTTGCTGGCACTCGTCGGCGCGGGGATCGTGGCAGCCGGGGTGATCGTGGATCTGGTGCTCTACCTGTGGGTGCCCGAGGGCGACGGAAGGAACCGCGTGATGCTGGTCATGGGGCCATGGCGCATACGTGTCTGTGGAGTTGTCCGCGAGGATGGCGAGCGTTTCGTCGAGTCCGTGCGCGAAGGCTGGAGGAACCCTTCTTCCCGTAAGTGATGGGAGGTCTTTTCGACAAGCGGTTCGTCGTCGTCGCCGGCAAGGGCGGCGTGGGAAGGACCACGGTGTCGATGATACTGGGTGTGTGCGCGGCAAAGATGGGCAAGCGTACGCTGGTCTGTCTCGCGAACGCGCCCCTTCGCTACTCGGAACTCCTCGGTGGGGTGACCCTCGAGGGAGGTATTCATAAGGCGGCCGAGAACCTCCACGTGGTCAACCTCGATCCGGTCTCGGCCCGTGAGGAATACGGCCTCATGGTCCTTCCGAGCAGAACCCTTCACCGGATCGTTTTCGGCAGCAGGTTGGTCAACGCGTTCTTCGACGCAGTGCCCGGGTTGGCCGAGTGGTCCATGTTCGGCAAGGCAACATACCATGCCCTCAATGAAACGGACGGCGAACCCGAATACGACATGGTTGTTTTCGATTCCCCTGCCACGGGCCACGGCCTGGAAGTTCTCGCGCTCCCCGGGGCCATAGTCTCATCGGTGCCCGCCGGGAGAATGCGGGAGGAGGCGGCGCAACGCGTGGAGATCATGAGAGACCGTTCGCGGTTCGAGGTGATCCCGGTGACCATTCCGGAGGAGATGCCGGTCAGCGAGGTGCTCGAGCTGCTGGAGGCGCTGAACGAGCGCGGTTTCCCGGTGGAGCGGGTAGTAATAAACATGATCGCCGCCTCGGAAGCTCCCGAGGAGTTGGAGGATCTGGTGGGCGACGTGGAGTCGTGTGAGCCCATCCCCGACTGGCTCCTTCCGTCTGCGGTGGAGGTGGGGGCCCGGCGGGAGCATGATGAGAGCATGAGACGCCTGAAGTCCCTTGTTCCCGTGCCGTTGATAGGGTTGCCGATGATCTCCGGAAGCGGCCTCGACGAGGGATCGTTACTGAGGCTGGCTCGGGAGTTTTACGCGAAACTGAAGGGTAATTAGTTCTGACTAGCGTTTCAGCTCGGACGCGGACCGGGTGGTCACGAAAAGCCTGACCGGCCACTGGCGATAGTAGGTCCCATCGAGCAACACGCCGCCCATGTCGTCGTAGTCGCATACCATCTGCTCGTCGTCGTTCTCCTTGCAACGTACCTTGCCGTAGACACGCATCAGGGAGCCCGGCTGCACCTTGTCCAGGCTGGCTGCGGTGTCCTCGGGGCGAAGATCCAGGAGCGCGGAGAAAGAGCCCGAGCTCCTGAAGTGAACGGTCACACGGCACGATCGGATGGAATCGGAGCTGCACAAGTGGCGCGGCTGGTGTTTCCTGTGTGCCATCCGCACGTCGTACTTGCCGTCGTCCTTCAGGGTTACTTTCTGCACGACGCCGAACCACCCGATGAGCTTGTCCTCGTAGTCTTTCGGGTCGGTGTTGACGGCCTCGTAGGTGAAGGATTTGGATTGTTCCCAGAAGTCCTCCTCGTCGCCGAGGGGCACATATTTTTTGGCGAATCCGTACTGGCCCGCGCCGCATCCCACCGCGAGAAGGGCCGTGGCAATCAGCGCCGGCGTCGTCCCGGCTTTCTTTTTCTCTTGTGTCATGATGACCATTATTCCTCGAATCGCTCCCTCAAGGATCCGATCTCGGCGAGTTGCTCCTGGTATTGCTGGACTATTACGGTCTTTTCTTCGATGGCCTGGTGAAACGAGGAGATCTCTCCCTGGATCCTCACAATTTCGTTGGTCACCTCGTCCTGCCTGAGCGATGCCGCTGCGAGCAGCCTCGGGATGTCGATCCCCGTGCTCTCCAGAGTCTGTCGAACAATACTGACGACCATCTTCTCGTTGGATTTGTCGGATGGGATCTGTCGTAACAGCATAAGCGCCTGATCGACACCGTAGTTAACTGGTCCCTGATTCATTTGAATCTCCTTTTGAATAAAATGTATCTGTGAGGTTAAGAAACTGTATCTTTCATTCCCTTTATGGTCAACGCTCATCAGCGCTCATCAGCGCTCATCAGCGCTCATCAGCGCTCATCAGCGTTGAATCTCGTTTGCGCAAGCATACAAACGTTTGCTTGACCCTGATATGGCCTTTTGGTAGTAGTTGTCGGCCTTTTTGCCGGGGTATTCCGGCGCGTGTGCGTGCGATTATAAGGAGTTACAAGTGACAAACGCCATTTTCACATCGACTTTCACGTTAACCCAAGCGACGGGCGCGGGGGCTTTGGGTGGCGAGGAAGCGCCCGTTGCAGGTGTTGAAGGCGCATCCGAGACCGGGGCGTCGAGCGGAGGGGCTCCGAGCCCGTGCGGAAGCATGAGCTCTCCGACCTCGATCATAATGATGGTGGTCATGTTCGCCGTGTTTTATTTCCTTCTTATCAGGCCCCAGCAGAAGAAGGCGAAGGAACGCCAGAAGATGTTGGACGCAATCCAAAAGGGCGTCGAGGTCGTCACCAACGGCGGGATCATCGGCCGGGTGACGGGTATTTCGGACAAGACGCTGACTATCGAGATTTCCGAGAAGGTGCGCGTGCGAGTGCTCAGGTCGCAGGTGGGCGGCCTGTACAGCGCGGATAATGTGGAGAAGAAGTAGTGGAACGCAAGTGGATCTGGCGAGTCATTTTTGCTTCGTTTCTGATCGTTCTGGCCCTGGCGGCATCCGTGACCACCGTCGTGGACAAGCCCCCCGGCAAGGACGGCAAGGATCCCCTTCCCGAGTTTGTTCGAGATTGGTTCCCGGGCATCAACCTCGGTCTCGATCTCCAGGGCGGCCTGAGGCTCATCTATGAAGTGGAAGTCGAGGCGGCGGTCGAGGACAAGCGCGATCACCTGGCCGATGCCATCGTCGACACTCTGGCCGAGAAGGGCGAGATCGCGGGAGTGAAGATCAAGCGCAGCAGGGAAGCCGATTTCAAGTTCGACCTGATCTTCGCTTCCGAGGCCGCTCGCGCCTCGCAGGACGCAAAGGACATTCTCAAGGATTTCAGGCGATCCGTCATCGTCGAGATGGAGGAGGGCGCCACCTCCCATATGACTCTCCTGGAGGACCTGGTCGATGAGACCAGGCAGATGGCTGTCAAGCAGGCCATCGAGACCATCGGCAACCGGATCGACGAGCTCGGCCTGGTCAACACGAGCGTCGTTCCCCGCGGGATTGACATCATTGTGGAAATTCCCGGTGTCGATGAGAAACAGGTGGCTCGCATCAAGCGGATCATCAGCCAGACCGCCCGTCTGGAATTCAAGATCGTGGATGAGATTGGTTCCAAGGAGTTCTTCGCCGGTGACAAGGTGGCGGAGAAGCTCAAGGTCGAGAAGGAGAAGGGCGGGCCGGTCAAGATCAAGCAGGAGAGGGTATCGGCGGGTGATGACGGCCAGGTCATCTCCTATTACCTGGAGGCGAAGAACGATCCCAAGGGCAAGAGCGGCCGACAGATCCTCAAGGCGTTCCTCAAGGACGTGGAGATTCCGGACAATCGTACCATAGCGTACGAGGAAGAACGCGTGCGCGACGGCGCGGGCAACCCCACCGCCGACGTATCGTGGAGAACCTACTATCTGGAGCGGACCGCCGGGATTACCGGTGAGTACGTGGACAGCGCGGCGGTCTACAACGACGACAATACGGGCCAGCCGTACGTCTCCCTCTCCTTCAGCCAGGCCGGCGGAAAGATGTTCGGCGACCTGACCGAGGCCAACGTCAAGCGTCGCATGGCAATCCAGCTCGATGACAAGATACAATCCGCTCCCACCATTCAGGAGAAGATTCCAGGTGGACAGGCCAGGATCACTCTGGGCGGGTTCGAGTCTTATCAGAAGCTGTACCAGGACGCCCAGGATCTGGTCGTGGTGCTTCGCGCCGGCGCCCTGCCCGCGCCGGTCAAGCCGGTGACCGAGACCACCATCGGTCCGGCTCTGGGACAGGATTCCATCGAGATGGGCTCGTTGGCGTTCATGATCGCGGGAATCGTTATCTTGATTTTCATGCTCATCTACTACAGGGGAGGTGGGGTCGCGGCGGATGTGGCCCTCATCTCCAACGGGATATTCATCGCCGGCATCCTCGGCGGCGTGGGCGCCACACTTACCCTGCCGGGTATCGCGGGAATCATTCTTACCATCGGAATGGCGGTGGACGCGAACGTCATCATATACGAGCGTATTCGCGAAGAGCTGCGCGGCGGCAAGTCACCTCGGGCAGCGGTGGATGCCGGATACAAGAGAGCATTCTGGACCATCTTCGACGCGCAGATAACCACCTTCATCGCCGGCGTCGTGATGTTGCAATACGGCACCGGCGCCATCAAGGGCTTTGCAGTTACCCTGCTGATCGGCATTGTTGCCAGCATGTTCTCAGCCATCTTCATCAGCCGGATTGTGTTGGATTTCATGACCCGTCGCAGGACGGAGAACCTGAGTATCTGAGCCCATGCAGTTTTTCAAGAAGACGCCAGAGTTCGATTTTATGACCCGACGGAAGTTTTTTCTGGCGCTGTCCGGGATAGCAGTCCTGCTGTGTCTCATCGCCATTTTCGGGGTTGGTCCCAAGTTCGGAATCGACTTCATGGGCGGAACCGAGATCCAGGTGAATTTCAAGGAAAAAGTGGGATCGGCCCAGATTCGAAACACGCTTGCGAAGCTCGGTTTTGTCGGAAGCGACGTCCAGACGTTCGGGGCGCACGAGTCCGAGTACCTGATAAGACTTCAGGCCATCTCCGCCGTCTCCGATGAGCAGGTCAGGGCGTCCGAGGCGTCGGTGTCGAAGGCCCTGGAGGGCAACGAGATCAGCCGCTTCGAAGTGTCTCCGGGGGGGGACAAGCTCACTGTGCGCATCGCCAAGGAGGTCGAGATCACCACGCTGGAATCGGTGGTGAAGGATGCCGGGTTCATCCTTGCCGAGCAGCTCGTGGAGCAAGTCGCGGTCGAGAAGGTCGAGGATGGTGAACCCGACGAGTCGGCGGACGCGGAGGAAGGGGGAGACGCCAAATATTGCGAGAGCGTGACCTGTACCTGGCCGCACCAGAACATGCGTATCTACGAGATCAATCTCAAGGGTGTAACGGAGAGGGTCATGGACGGCCTTCGGGCGGAGCTGTTCGGATCGGGGGCCGTCAAGATGAGGTCCGAGTGGGTTGGCCCCAAGGTGGGCGATCAGTTGAGGGTGGCGGGTATCTCGTCCCTGGGGTTCGCCCTTCTGTTCATCATGCTCTACATCGCGGTTCGTTTCGACTTGAGGTTCGCGCCCGGCGCGGTGGTGGCGTTGATCCACGACGTCATTATAACCCTGGGTATTTTCACGGTGCTCAGAATCGACGTGACCCTGGCGACGGTGGCGGCCTTGTTGACCGTCGTGGGCTACTCGCTCAACGATACCATCGTCGTGTTCGACCGTATCCGGGAGAACCTGGGCAAGGTTCGGGAGCGGAAGATGGCGCACGTGATTAACCTCTCCATCAACCAGACCCTGAGCCGCACGATACTGACATCCTTGACGACCCTTCTGGTGGTCATGGTGCTGCTGACCGTCGGCTGGAACACCACCATCAGGGATTTCGCGGTGGCGCTCCTCATCGGGGTCCTCATCGGTACTTACTCCTCCATCTTTGTCGCCTCGCCGGTTGTTGCGTGGCTCGATGCGCGTTTTAGTAAGAAGAAGGTGTAAGTGTTTCCCCAGGCGACATGGAGAGTCGCCAGGCCCGACGTTCAAGCGGTGGATGATCTCGTCGACCGGTTGGGGGTAAGCCGGATCCTGGCCACATGCCTGGTGAACAGGGGCCTTTGCGAGATCGATGCGGTGCGTGAGCACCTGGAGCCCAGGCTTGCGCGGCTCCTCCTTCCGGGAAAGATGGCCGGTCTCTCTGACGCCGCGGAACGTACCGTGGAGGCCATAAGGCAACAAGAGCGGGTAGGCGTGTTCGGCGACTATGACGTGGACGGCGTGGCCAGTGCCGCGCTGGTGGTGAACTTTTTGCGGGAGCTGTCGGTGGAGACCGAGACCATCATCGCGAACAGGTTCACCGGGGGATACGGCCTGGGGCCGGATGTGGTCGAGCGCCTGGCGAGATCCGGGTGTAGCCTCATCATCGTTGTCGACTGCGGGACCAGCGACCACGAGGCAATGGAGCGGGCGGCCAAGCTGGGAGTCGATGTGATCATCATAGATCACCATCGGGTGGAGGGCTCCCATCCGAAGGCGCTGGCGTTCATCAACCCGCAGCGCGCTGATTGTGACTTTCCGGACAAGACCATGGCCGCCGTGGGGCTGGCCTTCTACTTCGCGGCGGCCGTTCGAGCCAGGTTGGTGGAGTTGGGTCGAATGGGGCGGGACGGCGTGGATCCGCGATCGCTACTGGATCTGGTGGCTCTTGGCACTGTTGCCGACGTTGCGCTACTCAAGGGGAATAACAGGATCTTCGTCAGTTACGGGTTGCGCCAGATGTCCGTCGGCAGGAGGCCCGGGGTCGATGCGCTGTTCAAGACCAGCAAGATCAGGACCGGGAAGATCCGCGCCAATCACATCTCCTTTCAGCTTGCTCCGAGGTTGAACGCGGCTGGGAGAGTGGCTGATGCTTATGATGCGTTCGATCTGCTGGTGTCTGGTGGTAGCAAGCATTGCGCGATGCTCGCAAAGAAGCTGGAACAGCTGACCAGAGAGCGCCGTCGGATCGAAGAGCAGGTAACCGACGAGGCCAGACGGCAGATCGAACAGATGAATATGCGGGATCAACCTGTGATGGTTCTGGCCGGGGACGGCTGGCATCGGGGCGTGATCGGAATAGTGGCCGCGAAGCTGGTAGAGGAGTTCTCGAAGCCGTCCTACGTAATTGGTTTCGATGGCGACGTGGGAGTCGGCTCGGCTCGTGCCTCGGGCCGGATTGATCTACATCGGAGTCTGGTTGTCGCCGCGCACACCCTCGTGCGCTACGGGGGGCACAAGGAGGCAGCGGGGTTCATGGTCGAGCGTGCCCGGTTGGAAGACCTGAGAAACGCGTTGGTGGATTTCGCGAGGAGTGAATCGACGGCGCTGCCGGATACCGAGATGGTGTGCGACGCCGGCCTGAATCCGTCACAGCTGAAGATGCCGCTCCTCGGGGATCTGGATCGGCTCGGCCCCTTCGGCAACGGCAACCCCGAGCCGGTATTCGAGATCGCCGGTCTCGATGTCCTTGGAAGCCGAGTGGTCGGTGCAAATCATCTGAAGCTGGAGCTCAAGACGCCCACCGGATCCGTTTCTGCCTTCGGCCCCCGCATGGGTCATTTTTCCAATAACCTTCCGCCGATGATCCGTGTTGCCGCGTCGTTGTCCGAAGACGAGTGGCGGGGAAAAGGTACTCTCGATCTCAGGCTCGTTTGCCCCCCGATCCCGGATGCTTGAGCCGTAGTGCGAAAGGGGGGACTCGAACCCCCACACCCTTGCGGGCACAGGCACCTGAAGCCTGCGCGTCTACCAATTCCGCCACTTTCGCGTTTCAGGGCCATTCGTCATACATCAACCGCCGCAGGTGTCAATATACCGGGCAGGAATTAGGAATCGTCGGGCCTGGTCTGCGGTTTTTTCTTGAGAACGCTGTTCATGACAGCTTCTATCTCGCTTTCCGCGTCCAGGGCGTCGTCGGTGTCGCGCTTGATCTTGATAGTTGGTGCGTCATCGTTCACGGCATCGTCGTCCTTCAGGTCATCGGCCATGTCGTCGGTGATCTGTCCGCCCGCCTCCGCTATCAGGGAGGCGATATCCAGCTCCCGCGTGACCAACGATTTGCGTGTCATCGTCTCGTCGTCGTCCCGCGCCCCTTGCGCGCTGGAATCCTTCGACGGGATGCTTCCGAGGTTTCTCGCGCGCTCTCTCCTGAGCAGGGCGGCGAGGATCTTGAGGTTTTTCTTCCGGTTCTCCAGAGAACGGTTTTTCTTCTCGTCCTCTTCACGGAGCCGGTCGCGCTCCGCGGAGATCTCTTTGATCAAGGTCTCCTGTTCAACCAGGGTACGCTGGAAATCGGTTGCGGTACCCTCCTTGGAACTGCTTGCGGCGCTGGCAGCCGCCTGGGCCTGTAACCGGACTACTTCCTCTCGAAGCTCCCAGATCTCTCCCTGGCGGGACTCCAGCAGGGAGTTGTTGTGTCCGAGCTCCGTTTCCAGGTCCTCCCTGACAAGGAGAAGCTCTGTTTCGTTCTCCTCTCGCAGGCGTACTAACTCCGACTTCATCTCACTAATTCGCCGGCCCAAGTCCACGGCGCGGATATCGGCTCCCTCTTCGGATTCGGCGAGAGCTTCCAACGCACTGGCGATATCATTGTTCAGTTCCAACACCTGCTCCTGGGACTTCGCGAGATCCGTCTCCAGCTCCGCCTTCTTGATGTTGAGCTTTTGGTGGAGGTCCTCCAGTTCCGACACCGCGGTCTCGGCGACAATTGCCCGCTGCCGCGCGGTTTTTGAAGAGCTCGCCTCCGGGCGGAGCCGGCCGATTGTCTCCTGGAGAGCGTTGGTCTGTTTATGAGCTTCCTCAAGGGAGTCCGCCAGTGAATCGGCCCGCTCGGAGACGGATTCCAGCTCCGCGATCTTACTCTCCGACTCCTGAAGGGCACTGTGTAGCTCCGCCAGTTTTGTCTGGCTTGAGGCGGCTCTCTCTTCCGCCTCATTTGCGCGGCTCGAGAGAAGGGCGATTGTGTGGGCCTGCCGCGCGATCTCATCCGCCTTTGCCTGCACATCCTGACCAAGGTCTTCGGAAACCTCGCGCAGCTGGGCCTGCATATTTCGGGTCTCGAGGATTGCCGTATTTCTTTTCGACATCTCCTCGAGCATCTGCCGGTGCTCCCCGTCTATCCTGCTTTCGAGCCGTTTCCGTTCCGTCGATGCGTGCTCGCGGATTCTTTCCATCTCCGCCTCAAGGGAGGAAATATCCGCCTCGGAGTCCACCGCCACGCCGATCTTGAGGTCGAGGCGCCTGATCTGTTCCCGCGCCGACAACAGTTCCCGGCGCTGCTTGCCGGCTTCCTTGTGAAAAGCCGCGAGATCCGCCTCGGTTCCGGCGAGCTCCTCTACTACATCGTCCATTTCGCGCTGCTTGGTCTTTAGCCTGGCGTGGGCCTCGTGCAGTTCCGTCACCAGTTTCTGGCGCTCGCTTTCGTTGTCTTCTCGCTCCTGCAGCGCCAGTTCGTCAATTCTGCGGGCGTCCTCGATCTGCTTTTCGAGCATCCGGATTCGGCGGTTCGCCGTGTGAAGCTCGTCGTGGCTATCGCGACCGTCCAACTCGGTCTTCGTAAGCTGATCAGTGAGCTGTGCAATGCGCTGGTTGAGGGAAGCTATCTCGCGGAGTCGCGTGTCGCTTTCCTGCCTGACTAAGGAGACGGTACCCTCGAGCTTTTCCACCCGGGCGAGAACCTGATCCGCCAGGGTTCGGAAGGGGAGCTGGGCGATGATGGTATCGTCCACGCGCTGGAATTTCGGCGAGCAAACCGCCAGAAAATGACTGGGTACCTCGCCGCCTTCGGGAATCATTCTATCGTCCAGCACAGGCCCGTCGCTGCTGGATCGCCTTCCGAGAGGCGTGAGGGTGGCTCCGTGGAGCGGTTGCTGGGAAAAAAGCATCACATGGGGGAAATGACGCCGGAGGTTTCGTTCGAACTCCAGAAAATCGGGGAAGCTCGAATGCGATCGGATGTCCAGACCGACGGCATCCCGATTCGGGATGGTAATGGCTATTACGCCCGACGGGTTGATCAGGCTGCGTGCCGATTTTACCAGTTGCTCGATTTCACCTCCCGAGTCGATTTTCCCCGGTGCGGTTACGAGCACCAGATCGAAAGATCCTCCGACGATCGGCAGGTTGCCTGGGTCGGCAACCAGGCGAGCGATCTTTCCGTTTTCGTCCCCGGAGTGATCCGCGATGGCCTTCTGAACCACAACCGTCAATCGTGCGCTGCGTGCCAGGAAAGCCGCTCCCTGCTCGCCCGGCGGCAGGAGATCGATGACCCTGCCTCCTTCTGCGAAGCGCTCGCAAAAAAGGTAGGGGACAATATGTGATCCTGTATCCATCAGATTTTTGGATATTAGTACGTCGACGGCTTTACATTAAACAAAAAAAACGGCGAACTCGGTGGATGTGGGGGATATCAGAAAATGTAGGAAGCGCGCAGACCCGTCTGGAACCCGAGACCGAACCCGGCGTCCGCGTATATGGCCACGTGGCGGTGGGGTTTGAACCTCATGCCGAACAGGAAATTGACCCATGGAACGATGCCGGTGGGAAGGTCGTAGACTTCGCCGTACTCCTCTCCTTCGTTGCACCAGGCATCCGCGTCGCTCGGTCCATCCAAGCACTTGACCAGCGGCTGGTTCTCCTGCGACTCCGTTCGGACGATGTTACCGAAGGGGATCCCGAGGCCCAGGCCGGCCCCGTAGGTGATGGCGAACCAGTCGGTGAGTGAGGTGCTCCAGATGAAGTCCACGGTGATCAGCAGCGACTTGAGGTCGTTGGTGACCACCTCCCAGCTGCCGCCACCTTCGTCGCTTCCCTTGAAGGCCACGGTGTCGTCCCAGCCGAGCCCCATGTACCAGATCGCGGCGGTGATATCGAAACCGTCCTTGCGGTAGGTGAACTCCGGGCCGACACCCACGTTGTTGATCAGGAGGTGTCTGCCGTCGTTGGTCTGTATGTCCACACCGAACATGCCCAGAAACCACTCCGGTATCATGACCCACCTCAACCGCAGGCCCACCGAGAAGTACTTTGTCTCCGGATCTTCGTGCAAGCCGGTGTCCGCTTCTTCCGTCGGCGCCGCGAGAAGCTTCTCTTCCTCGGTTTGCTCGCCGGCGAGGAAAGTGTCCTCTTCGTTTTCTTCCTCGTTGTCCTGCGCGGACTCTTCCCCGGGGGCCGGTTCTTCTATGTCTCCAAAGCCCATTTCCCCATCATCCTGAGCCGTGGCCGGTATCGCCAGAGCGAAGACAGCCGCGAAAGTTACGAACATGAAAGAAACTTGATTCATGACATTCTCCAAAGCAGCGTCGGTGTGTTAGAATCGCAGTATAGGCTCATGAGCGCTGCGGCTCAAGAGTGGCCGATAAATTCCGGGTCCTGGATCCATCCCACCTCTAGCCGCGCTGAGTGAACACACTCGACGGCTTCTTCCCATTCGAGGGAAGTGATACTGCGGGAGAGCAGATCGTGATCAAGCGCCGTGTTGGCCGAAAAGTACTGGCACATGAGGCTGACTGGAGCGTCCCGGCCAATCTCGTTTGTGATGAACTCCATCACGCGCCGGGTGCCGGCGAGCCCTCCGGGAAGGACCAGATGGCGGATCAGCACACCCCGCGTGGATATGCCGCGCTCGTCTGTCGCGAGCGGACCCACCTGATCCAGCATCTTCATCGCGGCCCGGGTGGCTATTCTCCAGTAGTCCCGGGCTCCGGAGATCTCCAGGGCTACCCGGTCGTCGGCGTACTTGATGTCGGTGAGGTAGATATCGACCGTTCCTCGCAGTAGCTCTATGGTCTCGGCCGTTTCGTAACCGGAGGTGTTCCAGACCACCGGGATCTTCATTCCCTGCGCCCTCGCTCGTCGCACGGCATCGACGATCTGCGGAGCGTACTGTGTGCCCGTTACGCAGTTCACGTTGTGGGCGCCTCGCTTCTCGAGCTGGAGCATGCGTCGGGATATCCTGTCGACGGTCGTGGGGGTGCCGACGGCGAGTCGGCTGATGGGAAAGTTCTGGCAATACGAGCACGAGAGCGGGCAACCGGAGAAGAAAAAAGTTGCGGATCCATTGTGGCCGCTGATGGGTGGTTCCTCCCCCCGGTGGATAGTTGCGGCCGCCAGCATGATCGTGGATCCGGCGCCGCATCGGCCGATCTCTCCATCCGCGCGTATCGCGCCGCAGTGTTCAGGGCACAGGTTACAGCCGTCGGATGTCGAGGAGTCGAGGTTGTGGCGGAAAATGTCTGGATCGACGGGCACGTTACTTGACGACGGACCCCTTGTCGTCGTCGCCGACGTCGGTTTCCTTGATGAGGTTTCCGGATTCCTTCTTGATGCTGCGCAGAAGATCTTCCATCCTCCCCACGGCGCGCTTCAGGTCATCGACGTCCGATTGGGTGGCCAGCTCCAGCAACGTGGTGAGTCGTTCCTTGTGTGTTCTCCACCCATCGGAGAGCTTTATGGGAAGTGACATCGCCTTCTCCAGGATGATCCCCGCCTTCTCGCTCTCCATCATCTTGGCAACCGTCGGAGACTGCATCAGTTCCATTCCCTTTGCCAGGAGCTTTTCCTTTACTGCATCGATCATTTTCTCACCTTTCATGAAGCATTGTTATCGTTTGTGTTGGGCAGATATAGATTTGCGCCGTTCCGATGTCAACGCCTCCGGATCAATCCAGGGGCAAGTGCATCTGGGTGGGGCTCTTTACATGATGTACGCGGAGCCCGGCTTTGTCGATCATGGTGGCGGTGGTCGCGTCGCAACAGGGGCCGAGGGCTACCTGTGATGCTCCGGTCTGCTTGATGTAAGAGAGCAATCCCGGCCGATCCTCCTTCTCGCCGAGGCGAAAGGATATGGACGCCCAGCTGGGCGCCGTGCGCCCGGGGCCGACGTGCGCCGCCGAGCCGCCGGCCTGATCGAAGAACGAACTTTTCGGCCAGAGATGATCGAGGTGCAGCACCGCGCCTTCGGTGGGCCATGTCTGGTTGAGCCGGACCATGCGCGGGACGGCGAACCCCATGCGCTCCACCCGTCGAAGCATCTCGAACAGCGGGCGGCTCGCGTGGATCGCGCATTCCAGTTTGGAGAGGATCCAGGCCGCGTCGAGGGCCGCTAGGTTGTTCTTACACACCACCGTCGGGATCCGTCCGCCGGCGAATTGCTCCGTTGTCCATTCGGCCAGGCGCCTGGAGGAGGTGCGCGCGGAGGGAGGTCTGGGTTCGGCGGGGGAGGTGTCGAGGATGAGGAGATCGCATCTGGGAACCTCGGCCACGGGGGAGTGGAGCGGTGGTGACAGGCGAACGCCGGAGCAGTACAGAATGCGGCGGTTGCCGAAGCCGATCTCCAGCTGGGCCGCGCCCGGTCCGAGACCGGAGGACAGCAGCCGGATGTCCATTCGGCCGAGGCGCACCTTGCGTTCGTATTCCAGAGTCAGGGAATCGAGGCCTCGCGATTGTGTTGCGATTGCGGCGGCGGTGAACGGCGTGGACAGCACCCGGCATTCCCTGGTCGGGATGGGGTCGTCGATGTTCGAGAGAAAAAGGAGACCCGGGTTGGTGGAGCCCACGAACCCGAGGGGCGTGCCCATCAGCCGGAAACCCCGGTCGAAGGTGATACCCCTGGGCCAGCGGTCAATGAACATGGGCTGGATCAGATCTCCGCGGGTATGGGATGGGCGTCTCGTTTTTGACACGACATTAAGCTAGATAACCACGAGAAAGCTGTCAAGTAGTCATGTTTAAAAGACAATTCATGGCGCGCGAGTTCGTCTGAATACGTTGGCGCTAGACGCAGTCGAACACTCGAAGAAGAAAATTCTCTGACGATCTCTTGACGCGAGGTTGATGGGGAGGAATTGTTGCCCGGGCTGGAGCGGGAAGTACTTGAAAAGACGTAAAGGAGTTGATGGTGAAAACCAAACATTTAGTCATCGGATTGATTGTCGCGTTGACATGGGCTCGAAACGTTGCCGCGGGCGAGGTGGAAGATGTGCTGGCCAAGGCGGACAGCAACCTGACCGCTGTCAGGGATCAAACCTACAAGGCGGAGATCGAGGTCGTTCGAGATGGGAAGAGCATCAAAACGCTCAAGTTCACCGTGAAGCTCAAGGGTCTCACCATGAAGGTAGTCAAGTTCACGGCGCCGGGTGACGTTCGCGGCATGTCGATCCTCACGACCGCGGACGGCTTCATGTACGTGTACCTGCCCAGCTACAAGCGGGTACGCAGAGTGGCGGCTCACGTGCGGCACCAGGGTTTCATGGGTACGGATATCTCTCCGGACGAGATGGCGGCGGCCGCTATTTCCGAGGGGTGGCACGCCAAGATAGTCAGTCAGGACGACAAGGTGTGGGTGCTCGAGCTCAAGCCCAAGGCCGGAAACGAGACAACGTATTCCAGACAGATCGTTACCGTTTCCAAGGAGCACGAGGGAGTGGAAAAGGTGGAGAGCTACAACAGCGAGGGCAAGCTCGCGAAGACCCAGATACGCACAGAATGGAAATCGTTCGGCGTGATCCACATACCAACGATTTTTACTTACATCGACAACCGCACGGGCTCCAAGACGATCTTGCGTTTCCTCGACTGCGAAGTGAATAGGGGTATCCCGGATAGCGCGTTCACAAAGCGGGCGCTGATGCGCGGCGATTGATGGGTCGGAGGAACGTTTGAGAAAAAAAGCGCCGAGAATCGTGTTGGTGATCGCCATGGTATTGGTGTTGGCCGCCTCGGTGTCAGCGGACGTAAAGGATATGCTGTTCTGCCTTCCCGGGTTTCCCGGAACCACCTCCCAGGCCCAGCCGTACATAGACAAGATGCTGCGTCACCTGGAGGGCAAGCTCGCTCTCGCCGAGGGAACCATGACGGGCACCTACCTGCCGGACGGCGACAGGTCCGTGAAAATGCTCGTCGGCAGCAAACCCGATCTGGCGCTCGTGGGCCCGTCCATTCTGGCGGGTAATCACAAGTCCCTGGGAATGAAGGTCATCGCCAGGGTCGAGATCAATGGTCGCGGCCAGGAGACCTACTCCGTGGTCACCGCGAAGGGAGGCCCGTCGAGCCTTGTCGATCTCGTTGGGAAGACCGTTTCAGGGGCGGTGGTTCATGATGAAAAGTATGTTCACAACGTGCTTCTCGACAGGAAGCTGGCCGCAGGAAACCTCACCCTGATATCCGAAAAACGCCCATTGAAGTCCCTTCGTGACGTGGTGCGCGGGAAGGTCGACGCCGCCATCGTGGACCGGTCGGTGGTCGATCACATGAGCGAGCTCGACTTCGCGGGTGATCTGCAGGTCATCTACACATCCGTGTCGGTGCCCGCGCCCGCGGTGGTGGTCATGGGCGAAGGGAAGTCCCACGCCGCAAAGTTGAAGAGCGTCTTGGTGGGCCTGTGCAAGAGGGCCGACGGCAAGGATCTCTGCAAGACCCTCACCATCACCTCCATTAATCCCGCCTCCGAAGCGGACTACAAGAACCTGTACGAGCGATACAATCGATAAAGAAGCCGTTGCCAACCCTTGTATTTGCGGCTAGAAACCGCTCATGACGGATCCTTCCTACACCGCGATACGGGCCATCAGGATAGAACGGGGTGAGAGCCTGCCGATCGCGGCGGATCGCGCGGTCGAAGATCTGGGACTGGAGTTCTGCGACGTCATCGGTTTCGGTCGCCTGGACTGGGTGGAGTTGAAGGGTGATTCACAAGGCACATCGACCAGGATGCAGGGACCTTTCGATCTGCTGGATCTCAAGGGACGGGTCAGGCGGGTCGGCAGCGTGATCATGTCCGAGTACGTGTGCACGATCTCCCGTGTCACGGACGGCGAGATCCGAGTTTTCGGCGGTGGGCTCGAGCGGGCCGTGGTCGATTTCGCGGAGTTGACCTTCATTCCCCTGGTTCCAGCGAAGAGTGCGACTGTAGCGAAAGATGCTGTAGAGAAGGAGGCTGACACCGAGCCGGACGCGCCCCCTCCCTCTGCCCCGTCACCGGTGAAAGACGACGCTTCGAAGTGGTCTCTGGCACTGGCCGAGTCCCGGCGCCTGGAACGCGACGGCGCTGCCGCGAACTGGGACGACGTGGAGCCGGTGATGCCCGTCCGCGGAGACATCGTGAACCATCGGCAATTCGGCCGCTGCGATGTCGTCAAGGTGGACGGCGAGCATATCTCCTTGCGCAAGCCCGACAGAAGGGTGGTCCAGCTCGGACTTGCCATCCTGGTTTTCGAGCCCGCCGGCGAGCAGGACGGCAAGGCCGCATACAACGTCGCTGTCACACGATTCTGACCCTCCTGGGAGATCGCGGATGCTTCCGGTGCAACCGGGAACATCGGTAACACTTTGACCGGCAACATGGGTAACACTCGGCATAGGCGGCAGTGCCCAACAGGAGTGTGCCCAACAGGAGTCCCAGTCTTTAGATCCGCGTCCAACAGGAGTCCCAGGAGTCGTCCAACAGGAGTCCCAGTCTTTAGCGTCCAACAGGAGTCCCAGTCTTTAGATCCCCCTGGTCGCAAATTGGTGCAGATGGCCGCTGGCTCGAGAAAATAGACTTTTCTTGGACGCGAATCTCTGGGTTTCGAAGAGAGGGTTGCCGG
>SDBV01002875.1_pt1 | contig 25655 bp, 20 predicted proteins | sample 2277081 | NCBI WGS metagenome assembly SDBV01 (sample SAMN10402039, study PRJNA504765) | marine sediment metagenome | isolation source: marine sediment core GS10_PC15, 223 cmbsf | place: Arctic Ocean: Southern Knipovich Ridge | collected 2010 | reverse complement strand
GAAGCTATTCTTGAGGCCAAAGGGAGTGTAGTCCAGTTTCCAAATATCCCTATTGAGGCTCAAGTGATAGAAGATGTAGATGTTGAAGAAATCCATAAAAAATAACTCCCTATTCGCCGCCTAATACAGACATCCAGCGGACAGCGCTTCGCGCCGCCATCCGCCAGGTGCACATAGGTTTCGCTTCCCAACGGTTCGATCAGTTCGACCTCGCCCTCCAGCGATCCCTCTCCGCTTTCACACATCCCCGCATGCAGGTCTTCAGGTTTCACCCGAATCGATGCCTTTTGGTTTTGCAGTTGGATATTGCATACGGGAACAGTACATTTTCTCCATGAAACAGCCGGTTAAATCGTAAAACGGGGCTGATAAAATGCGGAAAACAGTAGCTTGGATAGTTCCGGTTCTGACTGTTGCGCTTGCTGCCGGAGCGATCATCTCATGCCAGGGCCGGAGAACATTCGATCTTGCGGAAGAGGATACCGGGAAGTGGTATTACGGTCAGCCGCTCTATGAAGTTTATACACGCGCTTTCTCTTCGGAGGGCACATTCAAACAGCTCGAGGCGGAGTTGCCGCGGCTGAAGGAGCAGGGCATCGGGAACATCTGGCTGATGCCGGTGCATCCGATCGGCGAGGAGGGGCGCAAGGGGTCGGCGGGATGCCCTTTACTCGGTCCGTGATTATTACGCCGTCGCCGAGGAGTATGGCACCGAGGATGATTTTCGCGATCTGGTCGCCACGGCTCATGATTTGGGCATGTATGTGATGATCGATATGGTACTCAACCATGCCGCGAATGATAACGTTAAGATTTATGACAACCCCGACTGGTTCTACCGTGATTCGACCGGCGCGTTCAGCCGGGAAGTCCCCGACTGGTACGATATCACCGACTGGAATTTCGACAACCCGGAGGTTCATGAATTTCTCACCGGGGTGCTTCTTTTCTGGGTCCAGGAATACGATGTCGATGGCTACCATTGCGATGTCGCCGGGATGGTGCCGGATGAGTTCTGGAAGAATGCGATACCACGGCTTATCGATGTCAAACCGGATATTTTCATGCTCGCCGAAGGGGATTCTCCGGTGTTTATCGCCGATGGTTTTCACGCGGTCTACGACTGGGACCTCTATCACCGGATGAGGGACCACGTCCGGGGCGATATTTCCCTCGACAGCCTCTGGATGACGGCTGTACGCTGGCACCTCAGATTCCCTGAGGATGCCCTGCCGCTGCGGTTCATCGAGAACCACGACCAGCTCCGTGCGATGGAGACCTTCGGAACTGAGGCTTACAGCGCTTATGCGGCCCTCATTTTCACCCTGCCTGGAGTTCCGCTGCTCTACAACGGCCAGGAGATCGGCGCGGCGCACCGTCCCTCGCTCTTCGAAGTCGAACCGGTGGACTGGAACGAGCGCGACGACCGGATTGAGTCAACCTACCTCCGCCTTTTACGGATGCGAAATGGACTTGAAACGCTCCAAAAAGGCGATTTTTTACGGGTAAAACTAACCGAAAACAGCGAAATTCTGACCTTTTTCAGGTCATTTGAGGGTCAAAAAGTGCTCGTTTTGATCAATTTTTCCGGTCAAAACGTGACTGTCACGCTGCCCGAATCGCTGGAAACCGGCGAAATTTTCGGCGAGCTCTATCCCGGGGATGATAGCCCTTTGAATGCTGAACCCGGCGGCGATGTTCTGCTTTCTCCGTACGGATTTCGCCTGTTCGCGCCTGTTGCTCGTGGCGGGAATTGACGTTTTGCGCTTGCTCGAATGGAGTTTGTGCGGACAAGATTCATTGAGGCGGGCAACTTCATAGAAAACCGAAAGATGGTGATGATCAGATGAACGAACTGTCACGTACGATCAAGTTCTTCAGTGCCCGAGCCGGTTCTGTTCGACTCGCGGCGGCTGGAGCATTGATCGCCGGGTTCATGGCGGTCGCGGCTACTCCGGCGTTTTCGCAGTCGGCATGGTGGGAGCCATCGGAGCCTCAGCCGGGCGACCTGATTACGATCTACTACGACGTCGATCTCGGCATAATTCTATTTCCAGCGACGTCCGTCAGGCTGCACTGGGGAATCAACGGCTGGAGCGAGCCGCCGGAATCGATGTGGCCGCCGAACACTGTAGTCGCCGTTCCGGACACTTCGGTCCAGACGCCGATGACGTGGATGACGCCTTATTTGGATTCGGTATGGGTAATCTCGATCCAGACGGACGCGACAGTAACCCAATTGGATTTCGTCTTCACGGACGGGACGAACTGGGACAACAACAACGGGAATGACTGGCATATCCAGGTGGGCGGTGAGCCGCCGCCGCCACCACCGCCACCACCGCCGCCGCCGGAATACACCTGGCACCGTTTCATTTACGATACCCGAAGCGCAAATGCGGGGTACGGCGTTGACGATATCACCACCCTCCATGTTCGCGGGGTTTTCAACGATTGGACCACCGCCAACCCGATGGCGGGGCCCGACACGCGCGGGGTGTATTCCGCCGAGATCCTGGTCCCGGTCGGACCGAATCCCTACAAGTTCTTTTTCAACCGGATGGGCACGGACATCTGGATGCAGGACCCGGACAACCCGCTGACCGACGGCAGCGAGTACAGCAACTCGCAGGTGATCGTCGAGCTTGATACGCTGCCCTATTTCTTTGACGTAACTCCCGCCGAGGGTGTGATTTACACTCCCGGCTCAAATGTCGATTTCTCGGCGAGAGTGCGTACCGCCGACGACAGCGTCGCACTGGCCGCGAGCCCGGTAACGGTGACTCTGGACGGCGTATACCTCTCCGGCATCGTTTGGGATTCTGCAAACATGCTGGCCAGCGGTTCAGCGACGCTCGTCTCCGAGGGGATTCATGAGCTGAGCTTTTCGGTTCTGGATGTCAATGAAAGGATCGGAACCTTCACGCGGACGATTGGAGTAATAGCGGCGGACGGCGGGTTTTTCGCGGTGGATGCGCTGGACGACGACGATGGTCCGGGAACCTACACCTATCCCTCGGGGAGCGTCGGCAAGGCGGACCTGCGCTCACTGAAGATTACCGAGGCGGGCGGCGGCGATTCGCTGTTGATCGAGGTGGAGTTCGTCGAGCCGGTTGCGGCTCCCGGCGATACGGGCCCTAATGTATTGATCCAGATTTCCACGGATGTGAACGGTCCGCTCGTCTCTTCTCCCATGTTCGAGACCGAGGTGGCGACGCCGGACTGGAATGGTAACGGGGCGCAGGTATGCCTGAGTCCTTACACGACCGCTGAGGGACGCGAATCGATCTGCTATCGCCTGATTACCGGCCGCGATCCCCTCGCTTTCGGTCATTACGTGACGAAAATTTCCGATTTCAGCTTCACGGTCGCGCTCGCCGATCTCGAGGAGGCTCTCGGCAGTTTCAACACCGGCTGGTACTTCGCAGCTTACTCGTATTTCAATGGCGTGTCCGAATGGTCGGGAGTGAGCTACGAGGTCGGGTTGGGCGATGGCGGCAGTGATGAGGTTTACGATCCCGACGCATACGACATGCTGTTCGTCGATTCGCCCGAGCTGCAACGGATGCTGCTGGGAAGTTACACTTCGACTCGAATGGCTGCACTGGATAACGTCGGTCGCGGTTTCGCGCTGGTCGAGCCGGCGGAGATCGGCCCGAACGTCAACTCCGGCGGACCGGTGCTGCGTTTCATATCGCGGAATGTGACGACCGTCAGCCCGCAAAAAACGATATGGTGCAAAACCTCAGACATAAACGCGCTTGTCACGATTCACCACCTGTTTGAAGGCGGCGACCGGACCTACATCGCGGTCGGGAGCAATGATTTTTGGCGAGACGTGACCCTCGAGCCGGGTGCGAACACCTTCCGGCTCGAATCGACCGATGATACGGGGACCTCGCGGTCGCCGGTGCTGACGATCACCCTCAAGGTTCCGGTCGCGCCGGAAGCGGTGTTCGCCAACAGCTATGCGAACGGCACGGTAACACTTGACGCCTCCGGCAGCAGCGACCCCCAGGAGCAGGCGATCAGCTATGCCTGGACGCCGGACCCGGACAACCCCGCGACGGTGAGCCTTTCGGGAGCGAATACGGCAACCGCTGCTTTTCCGAAACCCTCGGTGAACGGCGAGTATTACTTCGACCTGACGCTTGGCGATCCCGACGGCAACACGACCCCGGCCCGGACGTTTGTCACTGTTTTCGATGACTCCGTGCACCCCTTCACCCTCGACGAGACGGCGGCCTGGGTGCGCGATGCGATAGTCTACGAGATATTCCCGCGCTCCTACGCCGCGGATCGCCAACTCTCCTCGATCACCGCCGACCTCGACCGTATCGCCGGACTCGGGGTGAACACCATCTGGCTGATGCCGATCTTTACCGGCCCATCGACACACGGCTACGCGATCACCGACTACTACGGGATCGAGGAGGATTACGGGACGATGACCGATTTCGACGAGCTGGTCAGCCAGGCTCATGCGCGCGGGTTACGAATCGTTCTCGACCTGGTGATCAACCATACGGCCATCGAGCACCCCTTCATGCAGGAGGCGATTGAGCTCGGGGACAAGTCGCACTACTACGACTATTACGACCGTGACGCGAGCGGCAACCATACATATTACTACGACTGGCAATCGCTACCGAACCTGAACTACGACAACCCGGATGTCAGCGACTATTTCCTCGAGATGAGCAAGTGGTGGGTCAGCGCACATGACGTTGACGGCTTCCGTTGCGATGTCGCCTGGGGTGTGCTCGAGCGCAATCCCGAATTCTGGGTCGAGTGGCGGCGGCAGTTGAAGACGATCAAGCCGGAGCTCTTCCTGCTGGCCGAAGCCTCGGCTACCGACTTCGCCCTCTTCGAGGACCGTTTCGATCTCGCCTATGACTGGGAACTCTACCACGGAGACCGCAACAGCTTCTACAACCTGTTCGCGAACACCACGGTCACCGGATTACATAGCAGGATCACCAACCTCGGCGTTCCTTTCCCGGATTACCGCTACCCGTTCCGTTTCATGGAGAATCATGACGAGGCGCGGTACATTTCCCGGCTCAGCGGCCAACAGACGCGGCTCGCCGCGACGCTTTTGCTGACGATTCCGGGTGTGCCGCTGATATATGCGGGGCAGGAGGTCGGTGAGGCGTCAACGCGCGGACTGATTGGCTGGGGCGGTGACGTCCACGACCTGCACGGCCATTACTGGAAGCTGATTAAGGCGCGCAACCTGTTTCCGGCCCTGCGAAATACCGAACAGCGGCGCCTCGGGGAGAATATCTCCGGGGAAGTGTATGTCTACTCGAGGTATTCTTCGGGCGAGAACCCGGTGGTGGTCGTGCTCAACCTTGAGGCCCAACCGCGTGAAGTAAGCGTTCAACTGCCGCTCGAGGACTGGGGAATCGATCCCGGGGGCAGCTATTACCTCAACGATCTTTTGAACCTCACTCACCGGCAGGCGTCCGGGAGTGAGCTTTCAGAAATCAATGCAGACCTGCCCGCTTATGGTTCAAGCGTCTTTGTCATCGCTGATTCGGCGGTGGTGCTGAGTTCGCCCGAAAGGCGCGAGCTTCCCGGGAGCTGGGCGCTCGAACAGAACTATCCGAACCCGTTCAACCCGGTTACCATCATCCGCTTCAGCCTGCCGCGCGCCGAACATGTGCGATTGACGGTGTATAACCTGCTCGGCCGCCGGGTCCGTTCGCTGGTCGAAAGGCGGATGATCGCGGGCGCTCATGCAGTGAGTTGGGATGGACGCGGGGATTCGGGCGCGGCGCTTGCATCCGGCATCTATTTCTACCGAATTGTGGCGGGACCGTTCATGGATAGCAGGAAAATGCTACTGATCAAATAGCACTGATAAACGGGCAAGGTTGATGAATCGGAAACTGCCTCGAAGTGCTCGAGTAAAGTTGTTGATTATTATAATCATAACCCTGGCACTCAGCGGAGTGACGAAGGTCAGCGGTATGCCGGACTCAGGCCGGATGATTCCTCCTGCATACGAGAAATCCTACCTCGATTCGATGGCGATTGAGTTCGAAGCCGGGTCGGGAAGGCCTTATCTCTTCTCCGGTACCGGCACCAGCTACTGGTATGGCACGACCGCGACGATTGCCGATGACGGCTGGATGGGGTTCCACTGGGGCGAATACAAGCTCTGGCATGACTTCATCGTCACCATCGACGGTCAGCCCCTTGACCGTGCGCGTGCCCGGGTTCTCGTCCGTCCCCACTCGGTGTCGTTCAGCTGGCCGGAAGGCCATATACTGACCATCGTTCCGCTCGGCGTGGAGCGTGATGATCTCCAGTTCATCTTCTCCGGCGCTGAACCGGACAGCCGACTCGGCTTCTTCATAGTCTTCCCGGCGAACATCGAAATCATCCGTGGAAAGCCGAAATTGACCGGCGGCTTTCAGACGTATACGATCCGTGCCGACGATGCGGATACCCTCGGGATCGCTCTCTGCAGCGGGGAGAACTTCGGCGTACTCGAATTGAAGCCCACCGGCGAAACAACGGGTTCGGAAGGCCCCCAGCGCCACTTGCTTGGAAAGGCGATACACGGGGTCCTGTTCGAATCCGACCGTTTCGATCTGACGATCATCTACGGTCCGACGATGAGATCGGCCGCCGAGAGGTGGACGGAGATAGTCGCAGGCAAGGGAGAGGCGAGACGTGAGCGTGAACGCTGGCTGCTCGAGCGGATCAACTCTTCCTGCTTTCGCTGCGGCGACGAGCGGATTACCAGGGCGGTGAACTGGGCCAAGATCAGCCTCGCCTCGCTGTTCGCCGAGGGGGGTACGCTGCTCTGGGCCGGGCTGCCCTGGTTCAACGACTGCTGGGGGCGCGATACCTTCATCTCCCTGCCCGGCGCATGCCTGGTGCAGGGCGACTTCCCCGCCGCCGGGAAGATATTGAGGAGCTTCGCACGCTGGCAGAACGTCGATCCGGCATCCCCCGACTACGGCAAGATACCGAACCGCGCCCGGTTCGGCGAGATCAGCTACAACACCGCCGACGGCACTCCGTGGTTCGTCCGCGAACTCTACGAGTACGGCCTCTACAGCGGCGATTTCGAACTCTGGCGTGAATTCCTTACGCCCGGCGGCGTGGTCGAGAGGGCGAACGAAGGGACAATTGAAAAGCGAACGGATGCCAAAGGCCTGCTTGTGCATGAATCATCGGATACGTGGATGGACGCGGTCGGCCCCGAAGGCCCATGGTCGCCGAGGGGCAACCGGGCGGTCGATGTCCAGGCGCTGTGGATCGCGCAACTCGAGGCGTCGCTGAGAATGCTCTCGGCGACCGGCGGAAAGGGGCGGTCAAAAGGCTGGAACAAGGCGCTGGAAAGGGCGCGGACGAGTTTCCGCAGGTTCTATGTCCGCGGCGACGGCCTTGGCCTCTACGACAACCTCGCCGCCGACAACACCCCGGACGCCAAACTTCGGCCGAACCAGCTCTTTGCGCTGACTGTGCCGCTCGAACCGCTGCTATCTGATGATGTCGCCGCTACGGTTGTGTCCACGGTACGGAAAAACATGGTTTACCGCTGGGGGGTGGCGAGCCTCGCGCAGAACGACCCGGATTTTCATCCCTATCACCAGACGCACCATTACCCCAAGGACGCCGCCTACCACAACGGCATCGTCTGGACATGGCTTTCCGGCCCGTACAAGAGTGCATCGGGCAGGGGTTGGGGGATCGCGGCCAACGAGATCGAGCAGCTACTCGACTGGGGCGCGGCGGGCACCATCTCCGAGAACCTCGATGCCGTACCGCGTGACGGAAACGAGTTCCCATACACCTCGGGCACGATTTCACAGACCTGGTCACTGGCGGAGTTTATCCGCACTATCTACCAGGATTACATAGGTTTACGTCCGGTTTACGCTGCTGACCGGGCCAACCGCTGGGTGCTGGACCCTGCCATACCCCTCGAGTGGGGGGATTTCACGGTGACCGTCTGGTTGCGCGATGTACCGGTTGAAATCAGGCTGGAGCGCGGGGAGGGGCGGGCGGCGATCCGTGTCCGTGCGCTGGAGGAGCCAACGGAACCGGTGACCATCGAGCTGCCGAAGGCGGAGATGGTGATGACCCTCGACGACACCGATTGGCGGGAGTGGACAGGGATAGAGGTCGAGACGGGCGGCTCGCATATCTTCATCTCCGGTGACGGGGATACGCCCTTTCTCGAGCCGAAGATCGTATCCGGGTTGAAATCGCTCGCGCCGCCGCCATACAGGTTGTTGAGCGGACCGGAAGTCAAGGCTGAAAACCCCCTTGCGAAGCTGATCTTCGACCTCGAGGACCCCGAGGGTGATGAGCTCGGCGACGGCGGCTATGGCTACCCCGCCGACCCGGTTTTCCTCGAGGGCATCCTCGACCTGCGGCGGTTCATCATGCGGGCGGACGAGGAGCGGGTGTATTTCGAACTGCATTACCGCGAGCTCGCCGACCCGGGCTGGCGCCCCGAGTACGGCTACCAGCTCACCTTCACCACCATCGCCATCCGCACCGGGACGAAGGGGGAAAAGCGGGGAAGAGAAGTCGGCTGCAACTCGAATTGGCGATTGCCGGGGAAACAGGCCGCCAACCGTTTTGTCCGCGTCGGTGGGGGGTTGAGGGTTGACGACGGCAGAGGGGAGGTGCTCGCCGCCCATGTGCCCGCCGAGTCGGGCTATCCACTCGGTGACATCACCACCGCCACCATATCCTTCTCACTGCCGAGGGAGCTGCTGCCCGGCGAGCCCGAAGACTGGAAGCTGACCGTGCTCGTCGGCGCGCAGGACGATCACGGCGGCGCAGGGCTCGGCGAATACCGTACGGTCAGCAGGCAAGGGGGGCGCTGGGAGGGAAGCGGAGGAGGGCCCGGCAAGTCGAATGTCTATGATACGCTGCGGGTTCCGTAACTGACGGAACAGGTGATAAACCCGTCCCGCCAGATGCGGGATCGCCGCGCCACACAGGCCGGTAGCACTTCTTTTCCCACGAGTTGACATTTCCCCCGCTGACCCGTAGCTTTGTTAGACCGAACTAACGGAGGTATAACCATGAACAGGCACTCTTTTATCCCCAGAGCCGGAACGCTGGCCGCGGCGCTGTTTATCGCCCTGCAGGCCGGCTACGGCGCTCGACCAGCGGAGATACCCATCACCACCAGCTCCGAGGAGGCGCTGGCGGTCTTCCTGGAAGCGCGCGAGATGTCAGAGCATCTCCGCACGGATGAAGCCAGGGAACACTTCGATAAGGCCATCGCGCTGGACCCCGACTTCGCCCAGGCCTACCTGTACCGATCCTTTGCCTTTACTTCCGATGAGGATCTGAAAAGTCACCTGAAGCAGGCCGTGGCCCTGGCGGACAAGGTATCCGAGGGCGAGCGGCTGCTTATTGAACAGGCTAAGGCCTACTGGCTGGACAACAATCTTGGCGAGCAGCTCAAACTGTGCAAGCAGCTGGCGCGGAAATATCCGAAAGACAAGCGGGCGCGTAATCTCTTGGGTGTCATGTACTACAGCCGTGACGAAGATGCCAAGGCGATTGCCGAACTTGAGGCAGCCATAGCCCTGGACAAGGACTATCCGTCGCCATACAACCAGCTGGGCTACGCCTACCGGGAGATCGGCGAATACGAAAAGGCCGAGCAGGCCCTCAAAGACTATATCAGGCTGATTCCCGACGAGCCCAATCCCTACGATTCCATGGCCGATCTGTATATGAAAATGGGGCGCTTCGAGGAAGCCATTAAGAACTATCAGAAAGCCGTGGAGCTGGACCCTGTCTTTGGAATATCGCAGCAAAAGATCGGCACCAGCCTGGTCTTCCTGGGCAAGTACGATGAGGGTCGCGAGGCCTGCAAGAAAGCCATAAAAATGGAAATGACCCCCTGGGACCAGCTCACGGATCGGGACATGATCGTGCGGTCATATCTATATGAGGGGGACTACCCTAAGGCCATTGAGGCTACCGAGAAACTGCTTGAGGCCGGAGCCGAGGCTGGTCTCCCCTCGTGGATTCCCTACGCCCACCTCATGAGGAGCAAAATCCTAAAAGAGGCGGGGGACCTGGACGCGGCCGAGCAGAGCCTGACAGAATACCACCTGTCGATGGAAGGGGCCGATTTTAATCCATACTTTATGGACTCCTTCGCCCGGGACGCCCTTGTCGTCGAAGCTCGCATTGCAGCAAAGCGTCAGGACTTTGAGACGGCGCTGGCCAGGGCCGAGGAGTACAAGGCCAGGCTGGAGGCACGGGAAGATCCCGATACGATGGAGAACTACCACGGCCTCGTGGGCATGATCTATTTTGACAAAGGTGACCATGAAAAGGCGATCGAGCACTTCAAGCAATCAAACCAGGAGAATCCCTACACGCTCTATTACAACGGTGTGGCGCAATCTAAGGCCGGTAACGACGAGAGGGCGCAGGAGCTGTTTGCCAAAGCCGCCCACTGGAACGAGGACAGCTACAATTTCGCTTACGTCCGCGCCAAAGCCCTGGCGGCGCTGGAAAAATAATCACCGGTGTCATCCTGAATCCGCCAGCCGGCGGATCGAAGGATGACAAAGCACTGCCAATCATGCGGCCCGTTCATCATCCGGTGGACGGGCCGTTTACCGCCCGGATTTGAATCACGCGTCGGGTGGCCCGACTTCACCAGAAGTCGGGTTTCATCAGATACCACACGACGGTGATCGACCATGCGACCCGTTTCGTCATCACGAACCTCACCAAACGAAGAACGGGCATCCACATCCAAACCCATTGTCAAAGACCGGTCTGATACTGTAACTTATTCCATGAGGTGCGCCTCCTTTTGACCATGTTATGGCTGGTCGAATTCTCCAGCCCATTGAAAATATGTCGGCGAAAGGAACGCACCTTGCTTTATCTAAACATAGGGGCTACATCCACATCGACAACATCCTGACAGCGCTTTATCCAGAGGTGGAGGAATAGTGAAAATTGACGCGTTGTTTCGGCGGTATCACGGGCTGACATCCCTCGTGCTGTTCGTTCTACTCGTGGCGCAACAATCGTCCGCTGGGGTGGTGGCGGAGGGGGACAGCGTGCGTTTCACCCTCTCCCGGCCCGATGCGCGGTCGGTCTGCATCGCCGGCACTTTCAACAACTGGGACGCTCAGTCGCTTCCCATGCATCGCGGGGAGCAGGGCGCATGGGATACCATCCTCGAGATCGAGCCCGGTTATCACCAGTACCGTTTTGTCGTCGACGGGACATGGATCGCCGATCCGGGTAACCCGGCGACGGTGAAGAACAACTACGGCGAGGACAATTCGATCTTTCACCTCGGGAGGGACGGCGAAATAGAGCTTGTCTCCTTCGAGGAGAAGTCTGCGGAAACGGCGAGCGAGAGAGGCGAACGCGGCGGGGGGAAGGTTTATCTCGCGCTGATCTGGCACCAGCACCAGCCGTTCTACCTCGACGCTACAAGAGATTGCCTCGTCGGCCCGTGGGTTCGCGCCCATGCGACCAAGGACTACTATGACATGACCGCGATGGTCGCGCAGTATCCCGAAGTCCATGTTACGGTTAACCTTACACTCGTGCTGCTGACGCAGATCGAGACCTATTACGTCGAGCGGATCGGGCGGTTCTATAACTCGAAGAAGAACCGGATACGGGCGAAGAAATTTCTCAAGCGCTGGGGCGGCAGGACCGACCCTTGGGTCGACCTGATGCTGCGACCGACGGCAGGATTCGGAGATGCCGAGGACAGCCTGCTGCTCCACGACGATTGGAATGCATTCGGCATCTCGCGTGTACAGATAGCGCGTTTTCCCGAATATGCCGCGCTCGGCCAAAAACCCCGAAATAAATTCTCCCTGCAGGACAAGCTGGACCTGAAATGCTGGTTCTTCCTCGCCTGGTTCGACCCGGACTTTTTGCGGGGTCCGGTAGAACTTGTGACCGGCAGGACGGTTGACCTCAGCGATATGATCGCCGAAACAAGCCGCGACGAGTTCACCCGGGGCAGGCCATTCAGCGAGGATGATGCCAACCGGCTGGTCGCGGAGACCTTCAAGGTGATGGAGGCGATCCTCCCGCTGCACCGTGAAATGCTCTACGATCCCATCAAACGAAAAGGGCAGGTCGAGGTGATCACCACACCGTTCTATCACCCGATTCTTCCGCTGTTATATGATATCCGGGCGGGCAGAAGTGGGACGGATCGTGCGCCGGACACCCTTTTCTTCGCCCGGCCGGAAGACGCCGCGCTGCAAGTCCGGCGTGCCGCGGAGGCCTTCGAGAAGTGGTTCGGCCGTCCGGTGACCGGGATGTGGCCGGCCGAAGGGTCGGTCTCGCACGAGGTGGTGAGCCTCTTCGCCCGGGAGGGCGTCCGCTGGATCGCCACGGGCGACGGGGTTCTCGCACGCAGCCTTCCATCAGGAATGCAGCCATACGGCCCATACCGTGTCGCAGGGCTCGATGGCGGCGAGCTGGCGGTTTTCTTCCGCGATACGGAACTCTCGGACATGATCGGCTTCCGTTACCAGCAATTCGAGCCGGAAGCGGCCGCGGATGACCTTGTCGGACGGATTCTCGCGAAAGCATCCGCGGAGAAAGACTCATCGCGGTTGATCACGATATTGCTTGACGGAGAGAACGCCTGGGAATGGTACACCCTCGATGCCGATGCGAAGCGGTTCCTGAACGCGGTCTATCGCAGGCTGTCCGGGGAGCAGGTGGCGGGGAGGATCGTGACCGTGACCCCGATTGAATACATCACGGGCAACGAAGAGCGCGGGATTCCGCCGCATCCGGCAGCAGAATTGCCGGAGCTCGACGAGCTGTGGCCGGGATCGTGGATAAACGCCGATTTCAGCACCTGGATCGGCGAGGAGGAGGAGAATCGCGCGTGGGATTGGTTGAAGAAAGTCCGCGATGACATGGAGAAAGTCGCCGGTCCCTACCGTGAATTGCCCGAGAACCCGAGTCGGCGTGATCTCGAAATAGAGAAGGCTTGGTCGGAGTTGTTCGCGGCGGAGGGTTCCGACTGGTTCTGGTGGTATGGAGCCGATCAGAACGCGGGAGAAGGTGATATTCGTTGGGACATGCTCTTCCGAGCGCACCTTCGGCAGGTTTATCTTCACCTGCGGGCGGCCGGCTATGATGTGGGAGCGCCCGAGATACCGATGCTGCTGGTTGCCCCGGAGCAGGACGATGACCAGCAGGGTGCGACCGCGCGGGGAGAATAGGCTGAATTGAATCATCACTTCGGAAATTGTTCAAGCGGTGGTTGAAGTAAATCAGCCTGGAACCAGCGTGTTCCAGGATAAAGGAAAACAGCAATGATTGATCCCGGGACGCGGTGGTCCCGGCCTGCATATTGAATCATCACTTCGGAAATTGTTCAAGCGGTGGTTGAAGAATGTCGAGCGGCTGAATGAAACATGTGGCAAAGAAGATTTTCTGGAGTCTGATCGCCCTTCTTGTCCTGGCGCTCGCCGGGTGCGGGAAGGCTGACAAAAGGCTTGAGATCACCCTCTGGCACCAGATGCTCTACGCCGAGCGCGTGGTTCTGGCCGAGCGGGTGGCGGCGTACGAGGCGGCGCATCCTGAGGTGAAGATCACCGTCGTCTACCGCGAGACCGAACAGGTGCGCAGCGGTTTCCAGAATTCGGCGCTGGCAGGGTCCGGTCCGGAGATAGTCTTCGGCCCATCGGACCAGATCGGCCCCTTCGCGACGATGGGGATAATTCGTCCGCTCGAGGACCTGTTCAGCGCGGAGGAGCTGGCGCGTTTCAATCCGCAGGGATTGACCTGGTTCAGGGCTGGCGACGACACCGCACACCATCTCTACCAGGTCGCCGACCGTCTCGGCAATCACCTCACCCTGGTCTACAACAGGGAGATGGTTCCGGAGCCTCCCACCGATTCGGACGAACTGATCCGACTCGGCGTAGAGTTGACACGCGATCTCAACGGAGACGGCAAGATCGACCGTTTCGGCCTCGTCTGGAACTTCACCGAGCCGTATTTCTTCGTTCCCTTTCTCGGCGGATTCGGCGGAGGGGTGATGGACGCGGACAACGCGCCGACGCTCGACACCGAGGCCAACCGCCGTGCCCTGCAGTTTGTTATCGACCTGCGCGACAAGTACCGGATCACCCCATTTCAGTGCGACTATGAGACCGCCAATTCCCTGTTCAAGGAGCAGCATGCGGCGATGATCATCAACGGCGACTGGTCATGGGGAACCTATCTCGATGCCGGGCTTGACATCGGGGTGGCGCGGATTCCGATGATCTCCGAGACCGGACTCTGGCCGTCGCCGATGGTCTCCCCGAAGGGCTACTCGCTGAATATCAACATCGCCGGGGAGAAGCTTGGGCCGACAATCGATTTCCTCCGTTTTCTCCTTTCCGACGAGTCCCAGAAGAGACTGGCGGCGGCGACGAGAATGATGCCGACGAGTCTCGCGGTACTCGAGGATTCGGTGGTCACCGGCAGCGAAATCATGGCCAACAGCCTGAAACAGATCGAGGTCGGCCATCCGATGCCGGTGGGCCCGGAGTTGCGCGCGGTCTGGGACGCGATGCGTCCCTATTACCAAGGGGGTGCTCGGCGGGACGATCGGAGCGGAGGAAGCGGCCCGGGGAATGCAGCGCGAGTCGATGAAGAAGATACGCGAGATGAACGAGGTGCTCGAACCGGCCTCCTATGCCGGAGTGCTCCAGGCCGCCGGGGCGGCGCTGCTCCTGCTGCTGATCTATCTAAGCCGCAGGAGCTGGGTTGAATTCGCGCGCGACCTCCGTCGAAGGTCATTTGTCTACTGGATGGTCATCCCGACTTTCCTCGTCATCCTTGCGACGGTCGTCTATCCGTTTTTATATAACGTCGTTCTCAGCTTGTCGAACATGGGGCTGAGGAACTTCTTCGACTGGGATGTGATCGGCTTCAAGAACTATCTGTTGGTTTTCTCCGAGGCGCGGTTTTATTCCGTTTTCGGCAAGACGGTCATCTGGACCGTGGTGAACATCGTTTTCCACGTGACCATCGGTGTTTTTCTCGCGATTCTGCTGCACCGTGTTCTTCCGGGCAAGGGGGTCATCCGAACCATCCTGATCCTTCCCTGGGCGGTGCCGCAGTACATCACCGCGCTCACCTGGCGCGGCATGTTCAACCAGGAGTACGGCGCGATCAACCTCGCCATCGCGAAGTACCTGCATCTGCCGGTGGTCAACTGGCTCGGCGCGCCGTTCGAGGCGTTCGCCGCGTGCATACTGACAAATATCTGGCTCGGTTTCCCGTTCATGATGGTCGTGGCGCTCGGCGGTTTGCAGTCGATTCCCTGGTCGTTTTACGAAGCCGCCGACATCGACGGTGCGAGCACATGGACGAAACTGACGAGGATCACGCTCCCGTTATTGCGGCCGGTGATGACCCCGGCGATCGTGCTCGGGATGGTCTGGACATTCAACAATCTGAACGTGATCTGGCTGGTCTCGAACGCCGGCGAACCCTCGGACCAGACGCATATCCTGGTATCGTATGTCTACAAGAGCGCATTCAACCTCTACCGCTACGGGTACGCGGCGGCGCTGTCGATAGTGATCTTCATCATCCTCCTGGTCAGCGCTCTCTTTTTCATGCGAAAAACGCGGGCGACGGAGGCTGTGTATTGAATAAGGGCGAGCACATAATGAAGGTATACTGAACAGACGAGAGCTCTATTGAGGTGAGCTGCCGATGCCGAAGAATCGTTTGCTGACAAGAATACTGATCTACGCGATACTGGTGGTGTTTCTGATCATCTCGGTCTACCCCGTGCTGCGCGTGTTCAGTATCTCGCTGCGGCCGGGCGACCGTCTGCTGAGTACCTCGCTGGCGATCATACCCGAAGATGCGACACTCGGCAACTTCCGTGAACTGCTGACGGAGCGTCCTTTCCTCCGCTGGATGTGGAACAGTTTCGTGGTCTCGATAGCCGTCACTATCCTTGGGGTCGCGTTAGCCTCGACCGCCGGCTACACGATCAGCCGGTTCCGTTTCGTCGGACGGTCCGCCGCGATGATGGGTATACTTACCACGCAGATGTTTCCGGCGACGATGCTCTTGTTGCCGATGTATATCATCATCTCCAAGCTGAACCTGCTGAACACCTACGCCGGCCTGATAGTCATCTACAGCGCAACGGCGCTGCCTTTCTGCGTCTGGACGATGAAGGGTTATTACGACACCATTCCCTTCAGTCTCGAGGAGGCGGCGATGATCGACGGCTGCAGCCGGTTCGCGGCTTTCTACCGTGTGGTACTGCCGCTGGCCACTCCGGCGCTGGCGATAACCGGCCTGTTCAGCTTCATGTCTGCGTGGTCGGAGTATCTCGTCGCGGCCCAGGTGCTCCAGGATCCGAAGATGTATACCCTGCCCCTCGGCTTGAAGGAGTTCGAGCAGAGCATGGCGACCGAGTGGGGGCTGTATGGATCGGGGGCGTTGATCGTCGCGGTTCCGGTAGTCGCTCTCTTCATGATCCTCAACCGCTACCTCGTTTCCGGGCTGACATTGGGCGGCGTAAAGGAGTAGTTGAATCCGATGGCCGAAGGTTATTCGATGGAATCAGGAATTCAAGGCGGAGCGGCTGTTTCACAATTGAGGTTTCAGAATGGAGCGAATCAATTGCGCCGCAGTCGGGTAACCTGTACCTTGACTGACCTGCTGCGCGAAATCGAACGATTTGTTCGGTAGCTGAAGCGGGAAGGAGATGGTCTCATGGCGGGAGTTACACTCGAGCGAGTTTCCAAAGTCTTTCCGGGAGAAATCGTTGCGGTTTCGGATGTGACGCTGGATATATCCGATCATGAGTTCGTGGTCCTTGTCGGCCCATCGGGTTGCGGAAAATCAACAACCTTGCGGATGATAGCCGGACTCGAGGAAATCACCGAAGGTACAATCCTTATTGACGGCAAGGTGGTCAACAACATACCTCCCCGCGACCGTGACATCGCCATGGTCTTCCAGAACTATGCGCTTTATCCTCACATGGACGTAAGAGAAAACATGGCCTTTGGGCTCAAGTTGAGGAAGTTCGACAAGCGGGAGATCGCACAGCGGGTCGGGGAGGCGGCCGAGATACTTGAACTGCAGGATATGCTCGACCGCAAGCCGAAAGCCCTCAGCGGCGGACAACGCCAGCGTGTGGCGCTCGGCAGGGCGATTGTCCGTAAGCCGAAGGTGTTCCTTTTCGATGAACCGCTTTCAAACCTGGATGCCAAGCTGCGCGGACAGATGCGCGTGGAGATCGCGAAACTGCACCAGCGCCTTGACGCGACCGTCGTCTATGTAACCCACGACCAGGTCGAAGCGATGACCATGGGATCGAAGATCGTGGTCATGAAGGACGGCGTGGTGCACCAGATCGATGATCCGGTCAACCTTTACCGTAACCCGAAAAACCGTTTCGTCGCGGGTTTCATCGGCGCTCCGTCAATGAATTTCACCGAGGGCGGGATGACGAATGGTGAATTTGCCTCCGGCAAGCTCAGATGCCGGTTCTCGCCCGAGCGCTTGCGTGGTGTGACCGGGGAGACGGTGGTTATCGGGGTGAGACCTGAAGACCTGCGTGCGGGGACGGGTGAAAGCGGAGAGGGATCGCTGGAGGGCGAGGTTGAACTGATCGAACCGTTGGGAAGCGAAACCTATGTGCACCTGGCGGATGGCGGCACGAAGTACATTGCGCGGCTTGAGTCGGATCAGAAATTCGTCGTCGGCGAGATCGCCCATCTGCATTTCAACCCGGACAAGTCGCACCTGTTCGACGTGGAAAGCGGCTTGACCATTCGCTGATATTTGCTCACCGCCTTATTGTGTTTTATCGGCCCTACCATACGAACCTAACAAAGGGTATGAAGATAGCCACAGCAGCTGCGAGTCCGGCAAGGAGAACAGATGCCGTTACATACTTGGATACCCAGTAAGTCTTCTCTCCCCGTTTCACTCGCTCCCATTCTTCTTTAAGGAGAGGTATGGACTTCTCTAGAAGCACGTTGCAATGAATCCGGCTCTCTTTTAGTTTATCATCATTGAAATACTCTCTGATCTGCCATAGAGCTCCCAAGAACTCATCATTTATCTTCTTTAACTTCTTGTCCTTATCGGAAGGATTCACCCTTAGCGAGATGGCGGTGAAGCTACTCACGATCTGAGTGTACGACTCCTTCGCGCTCTCGTAGAACTTCCATATGTCCTTTTCGTGAGGATACTTCTTACGATAGACGGAATAGGCAACAGAAAGGCATGAGATCGCAGAGGTGTACTCCGCAATCTCTTGGCGCAGCGCATCAATCCACTCTTGTCGAAATTCGGAAACCTTTTGCTCCTTGGCGATCACAAGGTTCAGGAAGGAAAAACAACCTGCAATCACGGCGGCGAGGACTACGCCTACGGCAATTAACGCTTGTGTTGTTAGCTGTTCCAACAGGTAACCTCCTTATCCCGCTAACACCCAGCTTAACCCGCCAGCTTTGGAGCGACAGCGGAAAAGCCGGTCGTGTTCAAGTTGTTTTTATGCAAAGCACCGTTCCATGAAACTGCGGACGCTTCGCGCAAGCTGGCAGGGCCAATCATCGACCTTAGAGAGTCGGGCCACCCATCAGCCTGCACTTGTGAAATCCGGCTTGGCGAGCAAGCCGCGCTTGTTGGCTGATCATTCTCTTCCTGTCTTCAGGATGGCCACTATGCTGACGGTTCTTGCCCCACTTGCGCTGAGTTCTCTCTCTTCGCTTAAAAGACCATGCGCCCGCATTTCCTTCATGAACCCTGGATTAAACGTCTTTTGAATGACGTTAAACCTTCGACGGATGGAGCGAATCGCCAAGCGCGAGACATCAGACGGGCCACCGAGTTCGGGAATTACGATGTCCGATATGAATTCAATCATACGAGGCGGGAGATCACTTAGGTCATCTTGAACTCTGTACTCGGCACGACGAAGTCGTGTCTTCAAGAATGATAGCTCTTCCTTTGCTCTTGCTAGATCGCGATTTTTTTTGTGCAGCTGTTGAAACATCTTTTTCTTCTCAGGATCTTCCAGCTTTGCGCGAGTTGCCAACTGCTCAAGTAGCTCTTTAAAGTCTTGCTCCCGTTTCTTGACTTCCTCTTCTTCTTTCTTGATCGCCTCTTTTGCCTTTTCCGGGTCACCCGGTATGCGCTCAAAACGCTCTCGGATACCTGTATAGCCCTCATCCAGATGCTTCAGCCGTTCCCCGAAACCTGTCTCGATTCTGCCTAAGATTTCAGAGATATCTTTTGTGAATTTGTATGTGTTGTCGTAGAACTGATTGCTAGTTTCTGTTGCCTTGAAGTAGAAGGCTAGCGATATGGCGATCGCAAACAGCGCAAGTACTGTACTCAGCAGGTCTGAGAATTTGAAGTCCGTGAGGTCGATCGTAATCGGAGAAACTGCTAACTTGTAGGCGACAATAACGGCAAAGAGAGCCATGATAGCGATGAATAGCCAGTTATTACGGTTTGAGATTCTTGGGTCTTTGTCTGCTTTCATCCCTTTGTCACTCCTTCATTCAAACAGCCAACTACTATTTATGAAGAAACATTCCAGGCCGTTGAAACCTGATATGGTGTCTGTACCCGTGACAGAATATAATTCCCTCTTCTGACTAATCCAATAAAACATATTGAAATAAAATCACTTGGATCGATAGTGCATGTTTACTAATATTACCAATAACATAGACGGGAAAAATTCTGAACAGGCATGACAATATAGCCGAAGATGGAAACGCGGCCGTATGACTCCCTTGGAAGTAGCGGACTCTTTCGTGGCGGCCATCAACTCGGGGGATATCGATCGGTTTGCCTCCTGCTATCCGAAGCGTTAATATCCGTTGACCAATATTGGAGGATCAATCGATGAGTGCCAGCCAGACCCTGAAGGATAACGCCCGGGGATTTCATACTAAAGCCGCCCAGACCTATCATGACGGTCAGCGGGCGAACCGCCCCTTGAGTATCCCTATAGTACAGGCAACCACTCACCAGGTGGAGACCGGGGAGCAGCTGGGCCGGCTGTATAGTACCGGTGCCGATACATTCTATACCCGATTTGGCAACCCCACCGTGACGGCCACGGCCCGGAAGATGGCCCTGCTGGAAGGTGCCGAGGCCGCCCTGATATTCTCCTCCGGCATGGGCGCCATCACCACCGCCCTGCTGACCGTACTGAAGGCCGGCGACCACGTGGTGGCCCAGCGCGACATCTTCGCCCAGACCTTCAAATTCCTGGATACCGTGGCGCGCGACCTGGGTATCGAAACCGACTTCGTGGATGCCACCGACCTGTCGGAAATCACAACGGCTGCCAAGCCCAATACGGCGCTGATCTATATCGAGACCCCCTCCAATCCCCAGCTGAAAGTGATCGATATCCGGGCCGTGGCCGCCATCGCCCGGAAGGGCAACGTCCCCCTCTTCGTCGACAGCACTTTTGCCAGTCCTTACATCCAGAACCCCCTGGCCCTGGGAGCCTCGCTGGTGCTGCACTCGGGCACCAAGTTCCTGGGCGGCCACTCCGACCTGATGTGCGGTGTGGCGGTCGGTGGTGCTCCACTGCTGGTCCGCATCCGGGAGGTACAGATATTGCTTGGTAACATCATGGACCCCCACGCCGCCTGGATGTTGTTACGCAGTCTGAAGACCCTGGGGGTACGGGTGCAGCGCCAATGCGACACGGCCCTGGAACTGGCCCGTTTCCTCGACTCCCGCGATGAGATTACCCGGGTGAACTACCCCTGGCTGGACAGTTCGCCCTATAGCGAGTTGGCCCGGGAACAGATGCGCGGCGGTGGAGGCGTGCTCTCTTTCGAAATGGCTGGCGGCGGCGACGCGGCCCACGCCTTCGTGGATGCCCTGGAGCTGATCCCCACTGCCACCAGTCTGGGCGCCGTCGAGTCCCTCGTCGAAATCCCCGCCGACCTCGATTTCTCGTCGAAGGAATTGGGTGCTGCCGGCTGTGAGGTCAGGGTCGACCCCGGCCTGGTACGCCTATCGGTGGGCCTGGAAAACGTGGAAGACCTGCTGGCAGACTTGGAGCGGGGGCTAAAGGCCGTCGGATAGCAGGGGAAGCTCGTACCTACGCACCAAACAGCTTATTCAATTGTGGGGTTATTATAGGAATGATCTCCGTAGACCACCGCCGACAGGGTGCTGGTGTTTTATGTCAAGTTAGTGAAGGAGGAAGAGATGAAGAGCTCACTAGTTTTCTTGTTGAGTGCTACCGCACTGTTTGTTTCATCCATCGCCGCTGCATACCCACCGGCAGTGGGGATCGTCGGCAAGAGCCGCTCATGCACTAGTTGCCACGCGAGCAACGGGCCGTGGAAGGATGAGGCGAAGACTATCGTGGATATCCTGGACGGGGTGACTCGCCGTTCGCTCCGCCAGCCCGACGGGCGTTTCATGCTCATGGTCGAACGCGGCAAAACACGGACAGTCATCGCCGTCATCGGTCGCAAAGCGGGCGACAAGACACTTCCACCCACACGCAACGCATGGCTCTATGTAGACCCGACACGGATCGAGACCGCTTCGCTCTCCAAGTTCGCGCCGGGCTGGGACGTGAACCTACCCTTGGGCTGCCGTGTGGTAGGAGACAAGGTGCCGGAATACCCAGGGGCGGCAGTGACTGCGGCATCGATGATTGTGCGGCCAGGGGATGCGGCGCAGGATGCCGAGTTGGAACTTCAGGTGATGCTCACCACCGGAAAGTCGGCCAAGGGTAATCCCGACAAGTGGCTCAAGGCCAACTACCTGGTTCGGAAAGTGATACTCAAAGTACTGGATCCATAGAAGGAGGGTGGCCCGGGATTTTAGTCCCGGGTTTCATCCGATGGGTGGCTCGGCGTTCCCGGTCAGCCTGTTCCCAGGCTGGCTAACGCCAATCCGTTATGTCGATGATGGAAACGAGGCCGTATGACTACTTTGGAAGTAGCGGACTCTTTCGTGGCGGCCATCAACTCGGGGGATGTCGATCGAATGGCCGGCCTGATGACTCCGGAACACATGTTCGTTGATGCCGATGGATCCGAGCATGTTGGGCTGGATGGCCACCGCTCCGGCTGGCGGGAGCATTTCGAATTGGTACCGGACTTGCGGATCGAGGTATTTGACAGGTTCGCGGCCGGGGACACAGTGGTTCTGTTGGGCCGGGCCAGCGGGACGTTTGTCGAGAACGGGGAACTGAAGCCAGACAACCACTGGATCGTACCGGCGGCGTGGCGAGTCGTCATTGATACCGACTTTGTGGCGATCTGGCAGCTGTACGCGAATCAACATCGGATGCATGAGATCCTGGAGCGAATCAGGACTGCATAACAAGCCGATGCGGACGGACGGCGCTTCGCGCAAGCCGGCGGGCCAACCATCGACTTTAAAGAGTCGGGCCACCCATCGGCCTGCATTTGTGAAACCCGGCTTGCAAGTCAAGTCAGGCCACCCGCCGCAATGCGCAATCCTAAAGGGAGTACCTCATGCTGTGCGCCCCAGGCTGCTCGGCCAAGAGGTATGCCGAAAGCCAGTAAAAGTTGGAAGATAATCATGCCGGCAAAAATTAATGTTAGGATGTATGATGCCAACCGCCTGGTTTTCATTCTCTACTCCTTGTATTACAAATACTTACTCGCCGACTAGAATCTGATTGAATAACTAATCATGAATGGTGGCATTACAGAAACTGAAGCACCATTCTCTTCTTCACAGGGATCGGGCGTACCGCCCTCGGCCATCCAGCGAGAAGTAAAACCAATCAGATTAAACCAGGTATGCAGGGCGACCGAAAGCGGAAGCCCCCCTTTATCGTAAGCATAATCGAACAGAAGCGTAGAGACACCGCGGATAATGAACTGTTCTGTGATATAGTCTGCATCCCGTCCAGCTGCAATATCCATTGGCACATGGATTCCAGGAAAGATGAAGAAATCAAACAGCTTGGCCCACCTGGAGCCGAATGATACCTTTAATTCTTCGTAGATCACCCCCCGGTATAGCGCTTCCTCTCCAATGGCAGTGGTAATATAATTAAGCGTGTTAATCCCAATCACCATGGGTATGGCTTGTCCCATGGGCATTTCCTCTCCATCTATATACGCTTTGTTCTTTTTAAAGATAGAACAGTCGGAGTCCTTGACAGTATTCACTGCACCCCAAAGCGATAGTCCAATGGGGATAAAGAATATGGGATGCGATATATTTTCCCATTTAAACGATGCGAGCGAGAGTTCCTTTACCCCATAGCCCCGCCATTCATCAGGATAGACCCCCGGTTTAGCCCTGCTGCGAGCGATTTTGTACATGTCGTAGGTCGAGTACCATGCAGTTTTCAGATACAGGTTGAATGGCAGAAGGGTCACCGTGGGGCTGTTTTTGGTGGCATAATGTGCAGACAGAAATCCCGCCTCGGCCATAGAATATCTTATACCCAGACGTGAGTCGAGCGGATACATGGGTAGATGCTGGGTAGCAATACTGGGATGGAGCCACAAGGGGATCTGAACATCTGCAATATCCGTGCTATCTAACAGCCCTATACTTGTAACCGTTACCACGCTTATTGCTGTCGATATGAGTGGGTAATTCAGGACTTGTGCTCTGGTGTACCCACCGGGTACAACTTCATTCTGTGCTTTGGTAACAAACGGCGAGGCGGCTGCCAGCAGTCCGAAAAGGCAGGCGATTCGCGTGGTCCGGAGCATAATGGATTTCCTCTCTAATGGTCTGGTATGACCTACATACCTGATAACCTTAGCGGGGCATTCTGCGTCATGAGTCACTTTTGTCTTTTACAGATGATAATTCACTCCCAGGTTGGCTATATACGGGATTCCTCCCGGATTATTGAAGGCCTCGGTCTGATACATACCAAGCCGCAGCGTAAGTTCGACTGAACTGCGAAACGTGTAGCCACCCTGCAGGCCAAACACAATTTTTCCGCCCGTACTGCTTGTACCAGCCATCTTGCGCCTCAGCATACACATATTCTTTATACCAACTGCTATGTTTGATATACGTCAGGAGGTACTTCTCATAACCGATCTCCAATGCAACATATCATTTCTCAACAAAGCGCCCTAACAGAAACCCCTCTTCAATAGCAAGCAGATTACCGGCATATACCGGGTTGTCCGTTCCCTTGTTGATGACACTGAAGCCATTGATAATATTCCACTTCTCTGAATTGAAGAACGCTATTCTTGAGCCGATCTCAATTCTATAGTGCTTCAAATCCATCAGGAAGATGGGTATAGTGATGTCCCCGGTCAATGTAAGGCTTCTGTTGATCGCTTCAATCTCAAGATTCCTGGCATAGCCTGCCACCAGCGCAAATGTCGGGTCCATCTCAAAGTTGACATACACATTTTGCGCTCCTGGCTGGAGTTGATTGAATACTTCCCTGCCATCGGTGGTTTGTATCTGCACAAGGATGATCAATGGAATCAAGAAGAGTTTTTTCATGACTCTCACCTTTCCGAGGTTATTCCGTGAAATAACCGCGTACGATCTCCATATACTCCTCGGACTTGACCCAGCATAGATCGTGTCCAACATTTTCAATGGTCACGAGGCTGTCCACTGGATAAGGTTCCATGACCAATTCGAAGTATTCCGGAGTGTGGTCTTCATTCAGACCGGACCGTATGAAAAGGACCTTGGTCGTGAATTGAGATAGGTTAGTAGCCCAATCCCAACCATCTATCCCGTCTTCTCTAAATTTATAAGTTGCATAAGCGCCCCATCTCCATTTTGGAGAAGGGTCTGTTTTGCTAAGGTGCCGGTCAGGATTGCTACCCTTAGTAACGAAAGCCCAATAATCGGCCCGCTCATGAGAATCTGACGATATGAACTCATTATTCCACATAAATTCGTTCATCCATTCAGCTGTTAAATCCAGGTCAACCATAACGTAATCCATCCAGTCATCTTTCCACGGACCAGGGTCTGAAAACACGACCTTATCCACTTTTTGCAGGGCTCTCTGAGGATCATCATTGATATAGAAGGTGACGACCTGTGCCCCCCAGGAATGGGCGATGAAATTGATCTTGTCGGTTGGTGTTCTTCTGTAATACTCGATGATCGCATCCAGATCAGCGATATATATGTCCAAGGAGATCTCATCAGCATCATGCCTCCTGGAAAGGCCGCCGCCTCTTTGATCATAGAAGACACAGTAATACTCGTCTTGCAGGCCATTAAGCCTCCGTAGGCTTCTGAAATCGTCCACCGGCCCGCCATGGAGAAAGATGATGACTGGATTTGCCGGATCCCCATACGTCTCAACGTGCAATTTGGTACCATTCACTTCTATATAGTCCAGAGTAGGATCGTCATCTACAGTTTTAGGTACCAGGTTGCCCGGTTCGTCCGGGTCCAGCAGACCACCGCAACCTGCTGATAGGGCAAGCCCAACGACAACCGTGAGGATTAGCAATAACTGCGGTTTTTGTGGTATCATGGTATTATTTCCTGTGTTGGTTTCTCTCTAAAGTATTCCCCGCTATCTTTAAGGTTTCTCAGTTCAGCCCAATATCGTCTCTTATTACCTCCTCGATCAACAGGTGCGTCACCAGCCGTGCGATGTGGAAGCCTGAAGGAAATACTTGTCCATTCCATTGTAA
>SDBV01002874.1_pt1 | contig 25669 bp, 19 predicted proteins | sample 2277081 | NCBI WGS metagenome assembly SDBV01 (sample SAMN10402039, study PRJNA504765) | marine sediment metagenome | isolation source: marine sediment core GS10_PC15, 223 cmbsf | place: Arctic Ocean: Southern Knipovich Ridge | collected 2010 | reverse complement strand
AAAAAGATGGCGCTGCCCACATAGATAGCGCCAGGCCTGGCGCGGGCAACCTGAGCAATATTTCCCTCTTTGATGCCGCCGTCTATACCTGTCTCCACACCAGGTCGGGCGCGGCTGAATTCCGTTATCTTGTCCAGTACCTCAGGTATGAAACGGCTGCCATAGAAGCCGGGATGGACCGACAGGAAGAGAACGCTGTCCACCCTGCGGGCAAGGGGGAGGATAGCGGAGACGGGGGTTTCCGGGTTGATGGCCAATCCCACCTGAAGGTCAAGCTCCCTGGCCCGGGATATTACCTCTCCTGGTGAACTTGTAGCTTCATAGTGAAAGATGACCCGCTTTGCCCCTGCCCGCCGTAAGCCTTCCAGATAGTCCTCAGGGTGCAGCACCATGAGATGGGCTTCCCAGCCGAGCTTAGTGTGAAGACCGGCCAGATGCTCCAGAGTTATGCTCCGTGATGGTACGAACTGGCCATCCATCACGTCAAGCTGCACATAGGCGGTAAAGGCCTCTGCCTGGCGCACCATGGTCTCCAGGGCAACGGGGTCCTCGGTAAGGATGGCGGGCACCACCCGGCTGGGTTTAGCCATTATACCTTCCCCCAGAATGCACGTGTCTGGGGCCATGGCTGCCCGTTACGCATTCCGTTATTACAGTAACCACTTTGGTCTATTGTAGGCATGGCCAATGGCGGTGTCAAGCGCAGGGGTGCTCGAGGAAGGATTTCGCCGGGAGGGAATAACTATATAAACCAAGGAACTCCCACACCCGAAAGACAGCAATTACTGCCCTTAGGCTCACATTAAGCTGCAAGCATTGTATTACCCCCTTGACAAAGGGTTTATAATATATACGCAGTCGATGGTCGACTACGAGTTAAAATTAAAGTTTGGATGAGACTCAAAAGAAAGCCGGCTGCCAATTGGTAATTGAACGAGTAATTACCAGGCTAACAAACCAGGTAAGGAGGGGGAAATGTAAAAAAACGAAGTCAGGGATACCGAAATAGTTTCGAGGAGGATGATATGAAACGGAAACTGGTGATTTTAGGTTTAATCTTGACATTGGTGGCACTACCTCTGGTGACAGCCTGTGCCCAGCCCACCCCAGCTCCAGCCCCAGCCCCAGCCCCGGCGCCAGCACCGGCACCGGCACCAGCGCCGACTCCAGCTCCACCTCCGCCTTCGGCTGAGAAAATAACATGGACCTTTGCGCAGTTTTCCGGCGCTTCGACTAATGTCTGGCCATTCCAGCCGCTTCCGATATACCAATCTTTCCTGGAGGAGATGACTGGAGGGCGGTTAGTGCTTGACACCAAGATGGACCTGGTTCCTTCGGCTGAGGTCATCTTGGCGGTAATTGATGGACGTGCTGATATCGGCAATCAGAGGCTCCCCTGGAGCAGTGGCACCTTCCCTCAGTTTGACTTTGGCTCTCTCCCCTTTTACTTCATGGACGCCATGGAATACTATAATACCTTAAATGACCCCGAAATGCAGGCGCTACTCGCCAGGGAATACGATAAGGTCGGCCTGGTTTACATAGCCGATATCCTCTTTGAGCCTGAAGGTGGTATTTGGGCGAAAAAGCCTGTCGCCAAAGTAGAAGATTTCCAGGGGATAAAAATAAGGACCTCTGGTCTATTACAGACCAACACGCTGAAGTCTCTAGGTGCTTCACCCTTGACTATCCAGGTTATGGAGCTGGCTGATGCGATAGCTCGCGGCACCGTGGATGCCGCTGCTACCAGCTTGATGTTCGGTTCCGGCATAGGGCTGATTGATGTTACCTCCGATGTCAGTATCTGGCTGGTAACATCTACCTTCCCCTGCGCTATAGTCGTCAATAAGGACAAATTCAACGCCCTGCCTCCTGACCTGCAGGAGATAGTCATGGAATGGGGTCGGGTAATAACCAAGGCCAGTGTATCTGCTGGTTGGAGCCACTGGATAACAACCCAGAGGTGGATTGGCCGGGTTGGCATAAATGTAACTGTGCCTGAAGCGGCTGAGGTTGCCCGAGCCAGAGCACTGAGTAAGTCTTCCGTTGACCTGTGGCTGGAGAAAGCCGGCCCGGTTGGTGAGGAGATTCTGGCTATTGCTTCCCGGTATGCCAGTGGCGCTCAGTGAGCCTTGTAGATGAAGATAAGTGAATAAATTAAAGCGTGTTATCGAGAGCGCATCCAATATAGGTGGCTATTTCTCGGGGTGGTTGGTACTATTTATGATAGTGCTCATAATATTTGAGGTATTTATGAGGTACGTCCTGCACCAACCACCCATGGTAGCCGACGAATTCTCCGCCTATCTGCTGGTGGCGATGTCCTACCTGGGGGCAGCCTTTACCTTCAGGGAAAGAGGACATGTCCGGATAACTGCCCTGGTTAGCCGGCTGCCCACCAGGGTATCAAGCTGGTTACGGGTGGCAACACTGGTCATAGCCTTTATCTTTTCGGTCGCTCTAACCAGGTCAAGCTATGACCTTATGGTAGTTTCGTTCAAATTCAACATGGCATCGGCTACCTGGCTTAATTTTCCCCTGCAGGGACCCCAAATGACCCTGGTCATCGGTTTTGCCCTCCTGTCCTTGTTGCTGGCTGTCGAGACGGCTAAGACTGTAATAGCTGCTAAATCTGGTGTGGCTATTGAGGAGAAGGGACGATGAGTTTAGAACTGATGTCCCTCATACTCCTCGGTGGTTTGGTTTTGCTCCTGGCGATAGGTACCGAAATATATGTGGCTATGGGGATTATGGCCGCCTTGGGGCTTATGCTTTTCGTGGGGCAGCCCCTGCGCCAGTTCGCTTTTACCGCCTTTGATGTTATGAACTCCTTTATCCTTACCGCCATGCCCCTTTTTATATTTATGGGCACAATATTTTCCAGCACCGGGGTTATCAAAAGGCTTTTCGGTGGGGCGGACAAAGTCATTGGGAATTTACCCGGCGGCGTTGCCTGTTCCGTTCTCGGCGCCTGTGGTATCTTCGGGGCGATGAGTGGTTCCAGCCTGGCAGCGACGGCTACCTTTGGTAAGATTGCCTATCCGGAGATGGAAAGGTTGGGCTATAACCCCAGGCTAGCCCTGGGCTCAATAGCCATAGGGGGGACGCTAAGCGTTCTCATCCCACCCAGCCTCATTCTGATAGTCTACGGCGGCTGGATGGAAGTATCGGTAGCACGGCTCTTCGCAGCGGCTATAATCCCCGGGGTGATACTGACCACACTACTTATATTTACGGTTATGATTATGGTGACACTTAATCCCAGTCTGGCGCCGAAACCGCCTCAAGTTAACCTCAGGGAAAAACTTGGGGCTCTCATAGATATACTCCCCTTCCTCGGGGTTATCATAGTGGTACTGGGAGTAATCTTCGGTGGTATTATGACCCCTACCGAGTCAGCAGCTGTGGGCGCGGTTTTAAGCGTTATTCTTGCCCTGGCATATCGCAGCATGAGCTTTTCGGCACTCAAGGAAAGTATGTGGTCGGCAATAAAGATAAATGCTATGATTGCCTTTGTCATATTTACGGCAAGGGTATTAGCCCAGGTCTTTAATTATATCGGACTAACCGATGCCTTCTCGCTATTTATGCTGAATCTGCCCCTGGAAAGATATGGCATACTGGCTATCATCTTTGTAATGTATATCATATTGGGCATGTTCTTTGATTCCTTATCAATGATGGTTTTGACCCTTCCCTTTGTTGGTCCACTCATTTTTGAGTTGGGTTTCAACCCGATCTGGTTTGGTGTAGTCTTTGTAGTACTGGCTGAGATGGGACTGGTTACGCCGCCATTCGGCTTGAACCTGTTTGTCCTGCATGGCGTTGTCCCCAAGTACGATGTACTAACCATTGCTCTGGGTGCCCTGCCCTTCCTCATTCCCACACTGGCAGCGATAGTTATTCTCGTATTTTTCCCACAACTTGCCCTGTGGCTGCCAGGCGTGTTGTTCTGATTGGCCGGTAAAAACAGGTAGAGTTAGAAGCCGGTACTGCCAGGCGGTTATTGAAGCCGGGCGCAAGCCCACTCAGCTTGACAACAGGCTTGGAGATAGTGTATTATACTTTGGGCTTGCCACTGGGTGGAGAGCCTCCTCAGCAATCAGCGGAAGTCAGCCGGGATGGGAGGAACGGGCGCAGGACAGTGGGGCAGCCAGTTGGCTCTTTTCCGCAGCTTTATCAGGGTTGCTTTTGATGATGATACCAAAAAATTGCCCTCTCAAGTTGGCCAGTGTGGCAGTCCCTCAGGTTCAGCCGCTTGCTCAAGTCCTTATCAATAGTGGTTTTCCCGTGGTGTACTTTAATCTGGCGTCTGACCTGAGGAAGAATAAGGAAAGTGGTCTTCAGTGAGGCTTCTTAAATAGGAACAGACAGGAGGCAGGAAAATAATGGCTGATTTAAGTGTAAACATAGCTGGTGTCAGGTTTAAGAATCCGGTTTGGACTTCTTCAAGCGAGGTAACTGAGAACTTTGACAAGATGAAGCGGGCCTTCGATATGGGGGCCGGAGCGGTGGTGGCTAAGTCTTACACCAATAGTTACGAGTATAGAAAGGCGACCGATATTGCCAAGTACTGTTTTATCGGTGAAGACCGTCGCCCGGTATACGGCAGGGACGTGCCCAAGCTATATACCAATTATTCCCGTACCGGAATAGGACCGGTGGAAGAAACCGAGGATGGCTGGTTTGAGGAGCTGGAAAAGATACAGAAATACGCTAAACTGTGCGATGGTCAGGTAGTGGGCAGCGTATTTGGTTCAACCGATATCGACGAGATGATTCGGCTATCCAAGAAGATGGAGCAGGTGGGAATACCGATGATTGAGCTTGACCTGGCCTGCCCTCAGGGAGAAGAACTGCATGATAAAGGCGGCATCGTCAAAACCACCGACCTGTATTCAGACATCACTCGAAGAGTGGTTGAGAGCGTTTCCATACCGGTATTCCCCAAGCTTTCCCCGCAGCAGTCAGATTTAGCGGTAACTGCCAAGTCGGTCAAAGATGTTGGTGCCGCCGGGGTAACCTGCCACAACCGTTTTCTGGGCTTTATGGTTGATATAGATAAGGCCGAGCCTAATATATGGGGTTGGGCCGGTGTTGGCGGGCCGTGGATGCTGCCGGTTTCCCTGCGGTGGGTTTCCAAGATTTCTGCGGAGAACCCGGATTTATTTATCCTGGGCTCCAGCGGTGCTTATGACTGGGAGGATGTGGTGCGATTTCTCATGTCCGGGGCTAGTGCCGTTGAGTTCTGCTCCACAGTGATGGCCAAGGGTTTCTGGATAGTTAGGAAGGCGGTGGAAGGGCTCAATGATTTTCTGGATGCCAAGGGATATAAGGGCGTCCAGGATATTATTGGCGTTGCCACCCGGACCAGCCATACCTATGAGCAGATGTTTACCCTGCCCGGTTACAAAGAGAAATCCACCATAGACCAGGACCTGTGCATTCATTGCGGCAAGTGTCACGAGATTTGCTGGTATTATGCTATAGAAAGGCAGCCCGGGACGGGCGTGGCACCATGTACGGAGGCATGTCCGGCGGGTATAGACGCCGCCCGCTACGTTCAGCTGGTTGGTAAAGGCAAGTTTGACCAAGCCCTGGCAGTAGTCCGTGAGAAAATCCCCTTCCCCTTTATCTGCGGTATTGCCTGTGTCCATCCCTGTGAGACCAAGTGTGCCCGGGGACGGCTGGATGACCCCATTGCCATCATGGCCCTCAAGCGCTTTGTCGCCGAGCGGGATACCGGCGCCTGGAAGTCGAAGGCGAAAAAGGCTAACCCGACCGGTAAGCGTGTAGCCATTGTCGGCTCGGGTCCGGCGGGACTAACTGCCGGATACTACCTGGCAAAGCAGGGGCATGGTGTTACCCTGCTTGAAGCCTCACCGGTTATCGGTGGCATGATGCGCACCGCCATTCCAGAGTATCGCCTGCCTGTGGAAGTATTGGACGGCGAGATTGACGAGATAAAGAACGCCGGTGTTAAGATAAAAACTGGCGCCAGGGTTGACTCACTGGATGACCTGTTAAGCCAGGGCTATGATGCCGTTTTGGTGGCTACCGGGGCTAACAGTGACCTGCCAATGAAGATTGAGGGCGAGGATGCTCCGGGGGTGATGCGGTGCCTCTCCTTCCTGAATGATGTTAAGCAGGGCACAAGCGTTAGCCTGGGGGAGAAAGTAGCTGTCATTGGCGGCGGTAATGCGGCTATGGATGCGGCGCGCACCGCCTCCCGGCTTGGCGTCAGAGAGGTGACCGTTATCTATCGACGCAGCCAGGCGGAGATGCCGGCTATCGATGACGAGGTGGAGGAGGCGCTACACGAAGGAGTTGAAATTCAGTATCTGGCGAGTCCTTCACGGATAACCAGGAACGATGGCCGGCTTGACATGAAATGTATCCGCATGAAGCTGGGCCAGGCTGATGCCAGTGGCCGGCCGAGACCGGAGCCGATTGCTGGCAGCGAGTTTAACGTGGCTGCCGATACGGTAATTATCGCCATTGGGGAAACACCGGATATTCCCCGTCAGTTTGGCCTGAGGCAGGTCTATGGTAACCGGGTATGGGCTGACCCGGAGACACTGGCGACGAATAAAAAGGGTGTATTCGCTGGCGGCGATGCGGTAAGCGGCTCTGCCTCCATCATTGAGTCAATTGCCGCCGGCAGGCGGGCGGCGGTGTCTATTGACAGGTATCTGGGAGGTAAGGGTGACATTGATAAGCAACTGGCGCCACCGAAGAGCGAAGTAAAGCCACTGGACGCTGACGAACTGCCGGAGGAAAGGCGGGTGCCGCAGGCATCGGCAATGCCACTCGCCAAGCGACTCTTTAGCTTTGATATGCCCGAGTGTGGTTATACCAAGGAAGAGGCGATTAAGGAGGCCAGCCGCTGTCTCAGGTGCGATGCCAACGGGATTTACACCTCGAATGAGGAGAAGTGTAAAGGGTGCCATAACTGCATGGTACTTTGCCCGGTGCCGGGCTGCATCAATATGAAGACGGTTGGCTGAGCCGGCCAGAGGGATTTTGTTCGCGGTTGCCTCTGCCCATTGTGGCTCGGCAGGGTTATATCTGATTCTCAAAATTGACGCTCGATTTATTACGTGTAATATTTGAGTCTGCATCACATTGTTTTAAGGGATTAAAAGGGGCCGTTTGCCTGGGGTTGCTGAAGATAAGGGGGGGTTAATGAACTCTCTCTTCCATGGTCAGTGGCATCGGCAATCTCTATAATAGACAGGCTGGAGAGGTAAGTTGGTCTATCCCGGCGATATGTTACATCAGGTTACCCGGCCCGCCCGCTATACCGGCGGCGAGTGGAACAGCATAATTAAAGACTGGGAATCTACCGGTATCAAAGTGGCCCTCGCTTACCCCGATTTATATGAAATAGGGATGTCTAATATGGCGTTGCCTATTCTCTATGACCTGCTGAATTGCCAGCCGGACGTTCTTGCCGAAAGGGTCTATGCGCCCTGGGCGGATATGGAAGCCGCATTGCGCAAGGCCGGCATTCCTCTGCTCAGCCTCGAATCTAAACGTCCACTAAACGACTTTGATATCATCGGTTTCTCCCTGGGCTACGAGCTCATCTATACCAATGTACTGAATATGCTTGACCTGGCTCATATACCAGTCTTGAGCAGCCAAAGGAACGATTCTCATCCGGTAATAGTGGCTGGCGGTAGCTGTGCCCTCAACCCGGAGCCGATGTCTGACTTTATCGACCTTTTTGTAATTGGAGACGGTGAAGAGGTACTGCTTGAATTGCTTGACAGCTTTCGGGACTGGAAACGCCAGGGAGTCTCTAAAGACCAGCTATTTCGTCAGGCAGCCGCCATCCCCGGCATCTATGTGCCCAGCCTGTATCAGGTAGAGTACCAGGCTGACGGCTTGATTAAAAGCATTACCCCTGCCGTGGCCGATGCCAGCCCGACGATTGAGCGGCGTATTGTGACCGTGCTTCCTTACCCGGTCACTAAACCGGTAGTCCCCTACCTTGAGGTGGTCCATGACCGGGGGGCAGTGGAGATTCAGCGGGGTTGTAGTCGTGGCTGCCGCTTTTGCCAGGCTGGCACCATTTATCGGCCGGTGCGTGAGCGGCCCCTGGAGGAGGTCATGCAGGCGGTGGGAGAAATCGCGGCTAACTGCGGCTATGACGAGGTATCTCTGGTCTCACTAAGCACCAGTGACTATGCCGGCATTGATGAGCTGGTGGCCGGCCTGTCCCGCCGTTACCCCAATCTTGCTTTATCGCTGCCCAGCCTCCGCCTTGACGGCTCTTCGGTAAAGCTGGTGGACGCTCTCCCGTCACGTAGAAAGACCGGTCTCACCTTTGCTCCCGAGGCAGGAAGCGAAAGGCTGCGGCGAATCATCAATAAGAATGTGTCCGAAGATGAGCTTCTGGAAACGGCGGCGGCGGCCTTCGCCCGGGGCTGGACCGGCCTTAAGCTATATTTTATGCTTGGCCTGCCTGGTGAAACCGTTGACGATGTTGAGGAAATCGCCCGGTTGATAGTTAAGGTCAGCATGCTGGGCAGCAAAGCCAAAGGAAAAAGGCCTCAAGTGAGGGTTAGCCTGTCAACCTTTGTGCCTAAGCCACATACCCCTTTTCAGTGGGCGGCTCAGGCAAGCGCAACCGAGATAAATGCCAAGCAAGAACTTCTCAAGCAAGGATTGCCCCGCAGAGGGATAAGGCTATCCTGGCAGGACCCCAGAGTCAGCCAGCTTGAGGCAGCGTTATCACGCGGGGATAGGCTGTTGGGCAGGGTTATCTATCGTGCCTGGCAGTTGGGCTCAACCTTTGATGCCTGGAATGAATGCTTTGATTACGCAAACTGGCTGCGTGCCTTTGACGAGAGCGGGCTTGAGCCTGACTTCTATGCCCGGCGGGAGCGTTCCTTAGACGAGCTTCTGCCCTGGGCCCATATTGATGCCGGGGTAACCTCAGCTTTCCTCAAGCGGGAGTATCAACGAGCCATGGCCGGCAAAGAAACCCCTGACTGCCGCCGTCAAACCTGTAGCGCATGTGGGCTGGAGCACCGGCAAGCCGGTTGTCAGCAAAAACGTCAAAGCTCAGCCAGAACTGGCTAGACGCCGATAGCTAGACGTTTGCCCCTCCATCCACCAGGATAGTGTCCCCGGTGACATAACTTGAAGCATCAGAAGCCAGAAATAATGCTGCCCCAACAATATCACCAGGCTCACCCCATCGTCCTCCCAGTGGTATTATCGATTCGAACTTCTTTAAGGTTTCGGGGTCGCTCCATAACGCCCTGGTTATCTCGGTCTTGACTACTCCAGGGGCAATCGCATTAACCCTGATATTGAGTTCCCCCAGTTCCAGGGCCAGTACCCGGGTAAGCATGAGCACCCCGGCCTTGGCGATACTATAGGCGGCCCTGTTCTTGAGCGCCCTTATGCCTATCCGCGAGCCTATATTGATAATAGTGCCCGATTTTCGTTCAACCATTATCCTGCCTGCTGCCTGAGAGCAAAGGTAGTATCCCTTGAGATTAATGTCGATAATCTCATCCCACTCATCCTCGGGCGTGTCAAGCAGTGATTTCAAAATAACTTTGCCGGCATTATTTACCAGGATATCGATGCTGCCAAATTCATCCATCACCCTCTGCACCAGATTGTCTACATCGGCCTTGCGTGAAATATCAGCCTGAACCGCCAGGGAACGCCGGCCCAACCCTCGAATTTCATCAGCCACCGTCTGGAGCTTACCATCTTCAATCACTCTGCCACAAACCGCCACATCAGCCCCGGCTTCAGCAAAGGCTAAGGCAATAGCCCTGCCTATTCCCTGTTTACCCCCGGTGATAATAGCCGCTTTCCCTTCTAGGGAAAAACTGGGTATGCTCATTATCGACCCCCTATACCGCTTTCTGTTCTACACTATCCTTTTCCGTATCCAGGAGAGCGATAGCCACTATCCTGTCATTGGGCGCAAGCCTCATCAGTCTTACCCCCTGGGTGCTTCTCTTCTGACTGGTAATGCCCTTCCTGGGGTCTTTCTCCCTTACCGGAGTGCGGGTAACTATGCCATCAGCTGAAATAATCATTAGCTGCTGAGATACGGAGACCAGCCTGGCCGCGGCAATACCTCCGGTTTTTTCAGTAAGCTTAAAGGTCCTTACCCCGCTCCCGGCTCGATGCTGCCGAGGGTATTCGGCGATGGGAGTGAGCTTACCATAGCCCCCCGAGGTGATTATCAGGAGGAAGGCGTCAGGATAGGAAACATCCATGCCGATAACCTGGTCGTCGGGTGCCAGGCGGATGCCGCGCACCCCGCCGCTGGTTCGGGAACTGGCTCTCAAACTGGATGTGCGGAACCTGATTGACTGCCCTTTTTGAGATACCAGTATGACATCATCCTGGTCAGTGGCCAGGCCGGCAGCTACCAGTTCATCTCCTTCCTCGAGGTCCATGGCGATGAGTCCGCTGCTCCGCACTGAAGCAAAGTTGTCCAGAGATGTCTTTTTTATCTCGCCACGGCGAGTAACCTGCAGTAAGTAAGTATCTGGCTTAAAACCACGCACTATTACCATAGCCGTCACTCTTTCACCCTCGGTGATGGGGAAAAGGTTGACTATGGCCATTCCCTTGGCGGTGCGGGAGCTATCCGCCGGGATTTCATAGCACTTCAGGTTAAAAACCTTGCCTTTGTTGGTGAAGAATAACAGGTTGTCATGGGTATCAGCCACGGCCAGTATCCTCACTGCGTCTGCCTCTCTGGTTACCATTCCAATGATTCCCTTGCCGCCACGGTGCTGTGGCTTATAAGCCTGGGAAGTCACCCTTTTTATAAATCCCCGTGTACTTAGGGTTACCGCCACCCTTTGATGGGGGATCAGGTCTTCGACATTGAAATCCAGCGCCTCTTGCTCACTTATCTCAGTTCGTCGCGGGTCGCCGTAATTAGCATTCAGCTCCTCCACGTCTTGCTTTATCAGGGCCAGTATTCTCCTCGGGTTAGCCAGCAGGTCTTCCAGGTAGGCAATGGTTTTTACTACCTCGGCGTACTCATCGAATATCTTTTTCCGCTCCAGGTTAGCCAGCCGGCGTAGCTGCATATCGAGGATGGCCTGCGCCTGAGCCTTAGACAGGCCAAAACCGCTCATCAGGTCCTGCCGGGCAGTCTCAGCATTGGCTGCCTTTCGAATAGTAGCTATCACTCTGTCTATATTGTCCAGGGCAGTCTTAAGCCCTTCCAGGATGTGGGCTCTCTCCTTGGCCACTTTCAGTTCAAACCGGGAGCGCCTGGTGATAATCTTATGGCGGAAATCGATATGACACTGAAGGGCCTCTTTAAGGCTGATTACCTTGGGTTGTCCATCCACCAGGGCCAGCATGTTAACAAAGAAGGCAGACTGCATTGCCGTATATTTATAAAGGCTGTTGAGTACCTGCTGCGGTTGGGCTCCCACCCTCAGCTCGATGACAATACGCATCCCCTGGCGGTCTGACTCATCGCGCAGCTCGCTGATACCGGTGATTTTCTTAGCCCTCACCTGCTCTGCTATTCGCACCACCAAAGCCGCCTTATCTGTCTGGTAAGGCAGTTCGGTAACTACTATCTGGCGGCGCCCGCCGCCGGGGATGTCTTCGACTAGCACCTTAGCCTGGACTACTATCCGGCCGTGCCCGGTAGCATAGGCATTTTTAATCCCCTCCTGCCCCAGGATTATACCGGCGGTAGGAAAATCAGGCCCTTTAATAAACTGGGTAAGTTCGTCGATAGTGGCTGCCCGATTATCGATAAGATATGAGATGGCGTCACAGACCTCGCCCAGATTATGGGGGGGGATATTGGTCGTCATGCCCACGGCGATTCCGGAGCTACCGTTAACCAGTAAATTGGGTAACCGGGCCGGAAGCACCGATGGTTCCTTGAGGCTATCATCAAAGTTGGGCACAAAATCAACGGTGCCCTTATCAATGTCAACCAGCATCTCCGCTGAGATAGGAGATAAGCGCACTTCTGTATATCGCATGGCGGCCGGGGGGTCGTTATCCATGCTGCCGAAGTTGCCCTGCCCATCAACGAGGACGTATCGCATTGAGAAGTCCTGTGCCATGCGCACCATGGCGTCATAAACCGAGGTGTCGCCATGGGGGTGGTATTTACCCAGTACCTCGCCGACGATACGAGCGCTTTTCTTATGGGGGCCGGTGTGACTCAGCCCCAGACCATCCATAGCATAAAGAATGCGGCGGTGTACCGGCTTTAACCCATCACGCACGTCAGGCAGAGCACGGGACACAATGACGCTCATGGCGTAGTCAAGATAAGAGCTCCTCATCTCATCTTCGATATTAACCGGCCTGGTTTTTCCTAAAATCACCTTTAATTAACCCTCCTGTTCCTCATCCTCAGTCTTGTCCCCGTCATCTCTTTCCATCGGCCCCTTTATCGGTAGCTCCACACCATCCTCGTCTGTTATAGTATAGCCGAGTTCCTCTACTGCTGTCTCTGCATGTTCCAGCTCGCGCTTGATAATTCTATCACCGACATAACTTCGAGGAGCTTCGACACCCTTTGGGGGGAAAGAGAGTTGCCCCTCTTGGCTGGGGTCCTGATATACCTCTCTGATAATGACCCTTACCGTGTTTTCGGCTGAGCTGACGATAGCTGCGGTATACCTATTACCCCCCTCCATCAATTTGATAAGTCGCTGCGCATGCCCGGGCTCGACTTCTCCCACATACTCCCCGCTATCATCTTCCATGATTAAGCTAGCCCCGTCCGTTTTCAGATGTGCCCTGCCGCCAGCCACCATTCTGGCCACTATCTCCGGCGGCGCCAGGCGGTAAAGATTAACCACTCCTGCCTTGCCCACTTCCTCAATAAAATGATGCGGCTCGGCGGTGCGAGAACCAGCCGCGGAACCAGCCACGGGTTCCCCTAACCGGGATAAGCGTTCAAGGTTCTTTTTAGCAATGGCATTATAGGGGTCAAGTTCTATTGCTCGGCTGTAGGCTTCTCTCGCCTGGGAGTACTCGCCCAGCTCCATGTGGGCTCTGCCCAGGCGGTTATAGGCATCTACATCGTTGGGAAAGTTGCTGATTATACTTATGTTGGCGTCTACTGACTCCCGCCACCGACCCTGCATGGCTAAAGCTATAGCATGTTTGCTGCTCTGCCGCCTGATTTTTACCTGTTCCTCTTCCCGATATGCCATCTTCAGTCCTTTAAATTCTCCTGTTGCCCGGTCAACCTTAGGTATCAATTTACTTTAGCCAAACCAGCTCGAAAAGTCAAAGCCTTTTTGTCTCTGTCAGCTTGCCTGCTTCAGGTTTTTATTGGGTTTTTATAGGGTGACCTCACCCCCTTAATCCCCCTCTCCTGGTAGGAGAGGGGGTAAATGTAAGAAAAGAGAGGCTCCGCCTCTCTTCAACTCTTCCTCAAGATAGCCCCCTTAATCCCCCTCTCCCCAATATGGAGATGCGTTCTTAATATGAGGGGGTAAAAGAGGGGGTGAGGCCACCCTTAGGTACCCCTTGACATGCCCTGGACACCCACTGGACATGCCCTGGACAGCCCCTGACAATCTCGGTCTTATCTCGGTATTATCTTTGTCTCTCTGTCACATCGCTGCTGTCCCTCTTCTAAAATTACTCTGATTAAATTAATAAAGCAACTGATTCTTTAGGTCGTTCTCAGCCCCACTTACACCTTAAACTGTTTGACAAGTGAGACAACCCCGGATATGATGTCGGGCGGGAGGTATGTAAAATGTCCAGACTGAAATTGACCTTAGCCTGTCATGATTATGACCGCACCCGGGCTCTCTGGGATGGCAGAGTAGCTCCGGAGGGAATTGATCTGGTCTATGTTCCGTTGAGTGCCGAGGAACTCTTCTGGCGACAGCTGCAGTACATGGAGTTTGATGTTTCCGAGATGTCCCTCTCCAATTATCTGACCGAAAGAAGCCGGGAGAACCCCAGGTTTATTGCCATACCCGTTTTCCCGTCCAGGATGTTTCGCCATTCCTTCATATTTATAAATAAGAAAGCCGGCATCGAAAGGCCGCAGGACTTGAAGGGGAAGAGGGTGGGAATACCGGAGTACAGCATGACGGCTACGGTGTGGCTCAGGGGAACCTTGCAGCATGATTACGGGGTAGCCCCTCCGGATATGAAGTGGTATGTAGGCGGGCTGGATATGCCCGGTCGGAAGGAAAGGATGAAGATTAAGCTTCCGGATGATGTGCCTCTTCGTCCAATCCCGGGAGATAAGACCCTGAGTGAAATGCTGGCCAGCGGAGAAATAGATGCGCTAATAACCGCCAGGGCCCCCGCCTCTTTCTTCGCCCAACACCCTGATGTTGGTAGATTGTGGCCCGATTATAAAGAAGTGGAGATGGATTACTTCAGGAGGACAAAGCTATTTCCCATTATGCATACCGTGGCGATAAAGCAGGAAATCTATAATGCTTACCCCTGGGTGGCTCAGAGTTTATACAAGGCTTTCTGCGAGGCTAAGAATCTCAGCCAGGAGTTTCTGGCCAAGCTGTCGCACCTGAGGTATATGCTTCCCTGGTTAATACCTGACTATAACCAGACTGTTTCGGTGATGGGCGAGAACTACTGGCCTTATGGAGTGGAGGCCAACCGAGTTGCTCTTGAAGCCCTGACCCGGTATTCTTATGAGCAAGGTCTATCCAGCCATAAGTTTGCCCTGGAGGAGCTTTTTGCTCCCAATACCTATGAGGAGTTCAAGGTTTAGTAAAAGATGTGATTAGCTAACCTCACCCCCTTAATCCCCCTCTCCTGCCAGGAGAGGGGGAAGATATTAAAAAGAGGGGCTTCGCCCCTCTTAAACTGCCCTTATATTACTTTAATTCTTATATCTTTTCTAGCTGCCTGCGGAATTGCTCCGGTGTCAGCTCTATTTCTCGGAGAATTTCCCGAATCAGGGGGCGGGCGAGGTCTCTCCCGGGATGATTGGGTACGGTAGTGGTTCTGCCGTCAGGGTGACGATAAAACACATGGCTGCCTTTTTGCCTGACCGGTTGAAAGCCGAGGGAAAGGAGCACCTTCTCCATTCGTGGAAAATCCACGATGGGAAGTCGAGTCATACGGCAACCTCTATCTGTTGAAGCCCAAAGAACTGTGGGAAGTCGGCTATTTCACCGGCTTCCTTCGCTTCTTCAAGGCATAGCTCCAGAACCTCTTTAAGGTTTTTATTAAGCTCATCCAATGAGGCTCCTTGGGTATGCGCACCGGGAACAGTGGGGACGATTCCAATATAAAGCTCAGTCTCAGGGTCCCATTCAATATATGCCGTAAAGGTCTTCATTTATTCCGCTCCTTTAATTGGTGCTGCATCTCTTCCCCTCACCCCTGATTATAACACAGTCATGGAAGAGACCTCTTCCCCCCATCCGCACCTCCCCCAGGTAGTCAAGTAGTCTTTAATGTGGTGACCTCACCCCCTCGGTCCCCCTCTCCTGGCAGGAGAGGGGGAAACAAAAGAAGAGGGGCTTCGCCCCTCTTAAACACCCATTGACAAACCCTGGATATTCCCCCTGACATCACTTACTTGGATAGGGGGGTGAAGCCTCTCTTATGATGCCTCTTATTACCTTAGACTAAACGGGGCCTCACTTTATCTAAAAATTGCTTTGCCTTAATAGTACTAATTCCCAATTTCTTAGCAACAATCGTGGCTGGGCCTTCATCTACTACGTATGTCCCCTTACGGTGGTAGGCTATAACGATACCTTCAATATCAGCATCACTTAAGAGCTTCTCCTCTGCCCTTATTTTCATAAATAATCTACGTTCACTATCAACGTTGAATTTTGATAATTTACCACTCCTTAGCCAATTCTTTGTATCCGCTGGCGCACTTTCACTATTCGCCTCTTTTGCTACTTTTGATGGAACGACAAGCCATTTACCTGGCCGATCAGGCATATTTTTGAGTCCTTTACCATGTGACCCCTCCGCCTCGATCTCAATAAGAGATGAAGCGTCAAAAACATAGCAAGGCACTGAGGCTGACTTATCTTCCATTTAGGCAGTCCTCACACCTATTCTTCCTGATGTCTAGACTCCTCCACTACTTTCAGCACTATCCGTACATCTTGCCCAAAATATTGAGCTAATTTACTCAGCGATATTTGTTCTCTCGAATGTGCCTGAAGAGCCAACGAAACAAACTCCTCCCCAAGCTGGCGTCGCCATCTTGGACCGCGTGGGCTTCTAAAACGTGTAGGCTTCTTTTCCCACTCAACTATTTTTAAGTCCGTTGTTCCTTCAGGAATTAGTCCAAGATATTCTAATCTACGCCCCATCGCCTCTAAGCTCACTCCGTAACGTTTAGCGATTTTCCCCAAATCTTGATCAGTTGGTAAGATTCCATAACGTCCCACAAAATCTACGAAAGTCCTCTTTAAATCTTGGGCTGGCATAAGAAAAGTTGCTGCAAATTGATTGGCGAAACGTTCTTCAGGAATATCTAGCATAAAAGCACATATCGTTGGAGGGTCAGCAAGTAGAAGATGAGCATATTCATGTACCAGAGTAAAATGCCTTCGGCCAATGTTATTCTTACCATTCAGAAGTATGCATGGCCCATATGTATCATGCCACCACGACAAACCAGACAGTTCATTTACCGGAATATCTGGAATAGGTAGTGTAAAAATTCTAACACCTTGGTCTATCAAGAGCTTACGGAGATCACTTATAGGTCGTTCTCCTAAACCCAATCTCTCCCTTTCTCTATTAGCAAGCTCTTGAGGATTATTGGCACCAGCAGTTCTTTTAATTCGTATCTTCCGAGGCTCTTGCAGTGCCTCTTCTAACTCAGCTTCAGCGCGACACAATTCGTCGAAACGTACGATTACCTTTCGCACCTCTCTGGGCAGGTCTTGTATAACCTTTCGGCGTTCTAATCTAAAACTTAAATGTTCAGGTAGTGCTGGCGCTTGAAAAAGAAAATAGTCTGTACTGCGTTCGTAGATATCGGCAAGATTCCACAGTTGCTCTAATGGAGGTTCTGAGTCACCCTTTTCCCAGTTGACTAATTCTTCTTCGTCTATTCCTAGTCTGTCAGTTACTTCTTTACGTTGCAGCCCTAGACTTTTTCTTGCTCTGACAAGCTGTTCTTTGAGAACGGAAACCTTTTCTTCTTCAGCCATCATAGCCCCCAATATTCGTCTCTTATTCTGCTCCGTTACCAAGATGCGTGGTATATCACCATTCTACATGTCTACCCCAATTTTAACAATAAATCTTCCAGCACCTGCTGCCACTTCCCGCCCAGCCGTTTGGGGTGGAGGCGGAGCTGGTACGCCCCGTCTTTGCCTGATTTACCCTAAATCCTTTACTAGCTCCTCCACGGTGTCAAAGGTCTTGACTCGGCCGGCCTTGATGTCTTCGCTGGCTTCCCTTTCCGCCTCTTGCCATTCCTTTGTCCAGAAATAAGCCTGGCTCTTATCGATAAGCTTCTTGGGCAGGAGTACCGCCCTGTCATCCTCAACCGTAACCTCTATTATGTCTCCTTCCTCTATGCCGAGTTCCTTGCGGACAGAAGCCGGCAGAGTTACCTGCCCATGTCTGGTAACTTTACTGTATGCTGGCATCTTCTTGCCTCCTCTACGGACGCCCCAGAGTTTCATCATGGTGTCCTATGTTGCGCAGAATAATGGTACTACCCTCGATTTGGAAAGTCATCCTTAGTGAGTGGCTTGCTCTAGCTTCCCAGATGTTCCCCACCCCTTTAATTTTCTTGACTCTAAGCGCCGGATATCTCATATCCACTGCCAGGTTGGTAATGGCCTTCCAGGCTAAAGCTTTCTCCCCTTTAGTTAGCTGCTCCCAGGCTCTCTTGAACCTCGCCGTTCGAGCAATCTTCACCGGCACCTCTCTTAAGATGTTACAAAATTAGTATATTACTAATCTATGACATTGTCAATTTTATAGCTCTGAATATGCTATCCGTCTTAGGCTACCCTCCCCAGCACCTCTTCCAGAACCTTCTGCCACTTCCCGCCCAACCGTCTGGGGTTGAGGCGGAGCTGGGTCAGGCCGAGGTTTATGGCGTCTTTTAAGGTAGCCCCTCTCAGTAGAGGCTCAAGTTGTGTTTTGTCGAAGTGCATGCCCTGGAAGCGCCTGAGCACGATTTGCTTGTCCTCAGTATCTATAGACTCAATGCCAGCCTTGGACGCCAGAATTTTGATTCTGAGCGCGTAGAGCAGGTTCCTGACCTCCGGCGGTGGAGCGCCGAAGCGGTCGCTGAATTCCTGCGCCATTCCATCCACCTGCTCAACCGTTTCCAGCCTGGCCAGTTTGCGGTAGAGGCTCAGCCGGGTATCGAGGTCGGCGACATAATCCAACGGTATGCGGGCGGGCAGGGGCAGGTCTATGGTCGGGGGTGGCAGGCGGGGTGGCCTGGAGACGCCGGCCTGTCTGTCTTTCAGAGCCCCAACCGCCTCGGCCAGCAGCTGGGTGTACAGGCTGAAGCCGACGGCGTTTATATACCCGCTCTGCTTCGCCCCCAGCAGGGTGCCCGCTCCCCTGATTTCCAGGTCTTTCAGGGCAATGCCGAAGCCGGCGCCAAGCTCGGTGGCTTCAAATATCGTCCTCAACCGCTCGTGTGCTGTCGGCGTCAGGCGCTTTTCCCGGTCATAGAGAAAATAGGCATAGGCGAGGTTGGTGCCGCGGCCCACCCGACCCCGCAGCTGGTATAGCTGGGTCAGGCCGAACTTATCCGCCCGGTTGACGATAAGGGTATTAACATTGGGCATGTCCAGCCCCGATTCGATAATGGTGGTGGCGACCAGAACATCGCTTTTCCCGTGGGCGAAGTCAGCCATCACTCTCTCCAGCTCGGCCCCGGGCATCTGCCCGTGAGCGATGGCTATTTCGGCCTCAGGCACCAGCCGCCGGAGCTTATTGGCGACGATGGCTATGCTGTTTACCCGGTTGTGCACAAAGAAGACCTGCCCGTTCCTTTCCAGTTCCCTGAGTACGGCTTCCCTGATTAGCCGCTCGTTGAATTCGGAAACATAGGTCTTGATGGGCAGCCTTTCCTCGGGAGGGGTCTCCATGGTGCTCATGTCTCTCACTCCCACCAGGGACATGTGGAGGGTGCGGGGTATGGGAGTGGCGCTCAGAGCGAGGACGTCCACCTCCCTCCTCATCTTTTTAAGGTGTTCCTTGTGGGTAACGCCGAAGCGCTGCTCTTCATCTATAACCAGCAGCCCCAAGTCCTTGAAAAATACATCCTTCTGCAGCAGCCGGTGGGTGCCAATGCAGATGTCCACACTGCCGTCGGCCAGTCCGTCTATGACTGCCTGCTGCTCTTTCGGGGTGCGGAACCGGCTCAGCACCTCGATTCTTATCGGGAAGGCGTCCAGTCTCTCACTGAAGGTGGCGAAGTGCTGCTCGGCGAGCACGGTAGTCGGCACCAGCATGGCCGCCTGCTTGCCGTCCATCACTGTCTTGAAGACGGCACGGATAGCCACTTCAGTCTTGCCGTAGCCGACATCGCCGCAGACCAGTCTATCCATAGGCTTGGCTTTCTCCATGTCCTCTTTTACCTGCTCCAGCGCCGCCGCCTGGTCGGGGGTCTCAACATAGGGGAAGGCAGCCTCAAGCTCTTGCTGCCACACCGTATCGGGAGAGAAGGCAAAGCCGGGGCTGACCTCTCGGGCCGCATAAAGAGACAGCAGCTCCTCGGCGATGTTTTCCACGGCTTCTCTGGTCTTGTGTTTGGTCCGCCTCCATTCCGATGTGCCCAGCCGGTTCAACACCGGCGGCCGTTCACTCGAGCCTATGAAACGGCTGAGGCGGTCTATCTGGTCGGTTGGTACATAGAGCTTATCGCCGGCGGCATAGTTCAGGACCAGGTATTCCTTTTCGGTGCTGCCGGTGCGCCGGGTAGCGACACCGGCGAATCTGGCAATGCCATGCTCAATATGCACTACATAGTCGCCCTGAGTTATGTCGGCGAAGAACTTGTGGCGTGGCACCGGGTGTCTCCGGGTCAGCCGCCGCTGCTTGACGAAACCGAAGATTTCGGCATCGGTGAACAGGCAGGTATCTTTATCCATAACCCAGCCCTCAGCCAGCGAGCCCTGGACCAGGGTTAGCTCGCCGGGGAGAGGTATTTGCTTGATTTCGGTGAGCGGTGGAGCCAGAATATCCTCTTCCTCAAGCAGCTCGGATAGCCGGGTTGCCTGGTGGCTGACCAGGATGAGCCGGCGTTTCTGCGCCAGCATCTGCCTCGCCTTTTTGAGAAATGAGGGTAGCTGGCCGGCATAGATGGGGACAGGGGTAAAGCTTAACCGGTATCGCTGCTCGTCAGCGGTATCCCATGCAGAGAGGGCGAGGCGATGCCGGTTTTTTATTCCTGCCTCTATATCTTTCCAGGTTAGATATGGCCTGGGGAAGTTACGGGGGAGCTCTCCATCTCGCAACTTCTCCCGGCGCAGCTCGTCGGCTTCGGCATCAAGGTCTTCCATCGCCATTTTTATATTGTCAGGTTCATCAAGTATGAGCAGGGCATCCCGGGGCAGATATTCCAGGAGGGTGCCCTGGTTAAACAGCGGCGCATAAAACTGCAGGTTTCCGGGCTTCTGTCTATTGAGCAGCATGGCTGTTTCCTGCTGGAACTGCTGGCGCACCTCGTCGCTACATTCGCTCAGGTCAAGGCGGTTCAGGGCCGACTCTAACTCACCGGGCGAGGCTAATACCTCGGTGGCCGGACCAATAGATATCGATGGTATTGCCTTCAGCGACCGCTGGTTTGCCGGGTCAAAGAGGCGGAGGCTGTCTATGGTGTTGCCGAAGAACTCGAGGCGGGCGGGCAGGTCGCTGGTGGGGGGATAAATGTCAACGATGCCGCCACGGCGGCTCATCGTGCCTGGCATCTCAACCAGACTTTCCAGGCGGTAACCCATAGCCTCCCACTGGCTCAGCAGGCGGAGGGGCTCAATGTCCATGCCTGACTTTACCGTATGGAACGTGGAGATAAAATCACCACACGGTGTCAGCTTCTGCATAAGCGCCGGTGCTGAGGCAACCGTCAGCGGAGCACCGCCATTTCCAGCCGCTAGTGCTGAGAGCACCTGAATCCTTTCCAGCTCGGTGGAGGTATCTGAAGCAATACGCTGGTAAGGCAGGGTATCAGGCTCGGGGAAGAGCTTCACCGCCGCGGAAGACCAGGCCGACAGCTGCTCATGGAGTTTCTTGGCGTTTTCGGGCTGTGCCGTAACCAGGAGCATGGGCAGCCGCAGGCGGTGATATAGCGCGGCGATGAAATAGGGCTTGGCGGCATCGAGCACAGCTATGCCGCTGTCCTCTTGCCGCCCCAACTCGCCGGCGAGCTGGCGGTAGGCAGGCATCTCGTCGATTAGCTTAAGTAGTTGAGTCAGGTCCAGAGTCACTTCATATTCCCCAAATGCCGGTAGGGCTAGCCGAGACGGCCTAGCCCTCCAAGCAAAATTCTAGCACAGCGCTGGTGACGCCACAAGCTCAGGTCTCGGATTTTTGTTGACCTCACCCCCTTTATCCCCCTCATGCCAAGAATAAATCTCCATATCTTGGAAAGGGGGGAACTATTTTCTAAAAGGGGGGCTTCGCCCCCTCAAACCTCACTGTTGGCTCAGACTATTTGGCAAAGGGTATGGTGCTTTCTTAAGAAGGGCTATGCCCCTCTTGGACACTCATTAGCCAACCCTTGACACCCCTTGACATTGCCCTGGACATCCTTTAGACATCATTTCTCACGGTTATTTAGTAAAGGGTAAAAAGGGATGTAAAGTCCCTCTTCAAGAAATTCTTTACCTGTACTTAAAAGGAGAGTTGAAGAGAGGCGAAGTCTCTCTTACGTAACTAGTTCCCCCTCATGCCAGGAATACATCTCCCTATTTCGGGGAAGGGGATAAAGGGGATAGGGTTACTAAATAAGAATTAAAGGGTGAGAGGCTGGTAAACAATCTCTTATTGTCCAACTTGCCTCAGCTTGCTATAATGAGGGAGATTTATCAAGGATTAGGATAATGGAGAAAGTCAGGGGTGGAAAATCCGGCCTGAGATTGCCCTATCACCGAATAGTGGCTAAACTCGGCACCAGCCTGCTTACCGGCGGTGGCGACTGTCTGAACCAGGACATAATGTCCAGACTGGTCGACCAGATAGCGCAGTTGCACCGGCAGGGGCGGGAGCTTATTGTGGTTTCTTCCGGGGCAATAGCCTCGGGCAGGCATAAGCTGGGATTGACCAGGAAAGTTAAGGGTTTACCGCTTAATCAGGTATTCTTCTCGGTGGGGCAGAGCCGCCTGATGTACGTCTGGGAGCAGCTATTTGCGCAGCATAATATTACGGTGGCTCAGGCGCTGCTTACCAGGGCTGACCTTTCTGACCGGGCCGGCTATTTAAATGCCCGCAATACCCTTCTGGCTTTGCTGGAGCTCAGGGTGTTGTGCATTGCCAATGAGAATGATGTGGTGGCAGTGGATGAGATTCAGGAAGCTAAGTTCGGTGATAACGATAACCTGTCAGCTATGGTGGCCAACCTGGTTGACGCTGACCTGCTGTTGATTCTTTCCGATATTGCCGGGCTGCATACCGCTGACCCGCGCTGTGAGCCCGGTGCCTGTCTTATTTCCCGGGTAGACCGGATAGATTCAGAGATTGAAAGCCTGGCGGCCAGTACCACCGGAGGGCCCGGGGTTGGGGGTATGATTACCAAGATAGAGGCTGCCAGGATGGCCACTGCCTCCGGGGTAACCGTGGTTATCGCTGACGGCAGGGAGCCCGATGTTATTTCGAGACTGGCGGCCGGTGAGGCTATTGGCACCCGTTTCCTGCCCACCAGCAGCAAACTGGAAAGCCGCCAGCGCTGGATGCTCAGCGGTCTGTCCACCAAGGGTGGGCTGGTGGTGGATGAGGGGGCTGCCCTGGCGCTGAGGAAACAGAGCCGGAGTCTGCTCGCCGCCGGCATCAAGGGGGTTAAAGGAGACTTCCAGCGTGGTGATACCGTCAATCTCTATGACCCGCAGGGGACTCGCCTCGGCTGTGGCGTAACCAACTATAGCTCCAGCGATATTGATGTTATTAAGGGGGCGCACTCCGGCAGAATTACCGCCCTCCTTGGATATAACTACGGCTCCGAGGTAGTGCACCGCAATAATCTGGTGGTGCTTTAGAAAGAGAGGTTTATAGTGGATGTAGGCAAACTCTTTACGTTTGATGATGAATTTATAGTTGATGTTAATTATAAGTTCCTTGATTCATCGGAAACAGGCTGGTGGGGTGAATTTGTACCGATGGAGTACTGCCGTATTGGCGATGGTGACGGGTATGTGATTGAATTACATGACGGACGCAGGGGTCAGTGTTCTCTCAAGAGGCGGATTAATCGGGCAGTAAGCGGGGTCCCCCCGCTCTACCACTATCACTTCCGGGGACGTGGACGGCTGGAATAGAAGAAGAATCTGTTGGTATTAGTAGGATAACGGGGTAAGGGAAGTTGGAAAGGGCAAAGCCCCTTCCAACGCTAATCTCCCCCTCTCCTTTGAAGGAGAGGGGGATTAAGGGGGTGAGGTAGGTTAATGGATGAATTGAAAACTAATGTTCTTTATTATGGGGATAATCTATTTTGGCTACGCGACCATGACCAATTTCCGAATGAATTCGTTGACCTCATCTATCTAGACCCCCCATTCAATAGTAATGCCGACTACAACGTAATCTTCAATGAACCCGGCGGTGACCAATCCCAAGCTCAAATAAGTGCCTTTGATGACACCTGGCACTGGGATAGGGAAGCATCAGCAGAGGCTCTAAGGGATTTAGGGGAACACGGTGGTAAGCCAGAGCTAGTAGAACTAATTCAATGGATTGCAATGCGTGGCGATAAGGCTTCCAAAAGTATGGCGGCCTATCTTTCAATGATGGCTGTCAGGCTAATAGAACTCCATCGTGTGTTGACACCTAGGGGGTCACTGTATCTTCATTGCGACCCTACGGCTAGCCACTACCTAAAGATACTGCTAGATACGATATTCGGAGTGAAAAATTTCAGGAATGAAATTATTTGGAGACGTACCGCAACACATGGAAAATCCAAGCGTAACGCACCTATACATGATACCATCCTTCTATATTCAAAAACCGAGAATTATAAGTGGACATACCATAAGAAACCTTACATGAAGCGACATGTTCAGGAATATTTTGTTGAAGATGCTAAAGGATGGCACACTAATTATTATGGAAACGTATTGACAGGGTCAGGCCTTCGAAAAGGAGAATCTGGTCAACCGTGGAAAGGTTTTGACCCTAGCGCAAAAGGAAGGCATTGGGCTATTCCTGGAGCGCTTATAGAGGATATAGACGAGGATTTTAGCAAACTCACTCAACATCAAAAATTAGACCGTCTTCTAGAATTGAGTTACATCAAGATTATTCCTGGTCAAGCATGGCCAATGTATGAAAGGTACCTAACCCCAAGTGATGGACAGAATATTCCAGATATTTGGGCTTATCAACCTTACACCGAGGGCACTGTCTTTGGAACAGATACGGGGATAGATGAAGATGTACGCTGGTTATCTCCCAGAAACCAAGAGCGTCTAGGATATCAGACTCAAAAGCCTGAAGCTTTATTGGAGCGTATTATTGAAGCGAGTTCTAACGAAGGCGATGTTGTCCTTGACCCATTCTGTGGCTGTGGCACTACCATTGCTGTCGCACAAAAGCTTAATCGGCGCTGGATAGGCATTGACGTGACTTGGCTAGCTATAGATAAGGTGGAGCAACGATTGAGACAGGCCTTTGGCGAGAAAGTGAAATCCCTATATGAAGTTAAAGGCAACCCCACTGATGTAGCTTCGGCGAGAGATTTGGCTAGAAGAAGCAAGAAGGAATTTGAAATATGGGCATTAAGCATCGTTAAAGCGGCGCAAAGAGAGCACGATGGAGGAGTAGATGGAATTCTATCTATACCCGAAAGCAAAAGCAAGTACACCAAAGTAGTTGTTCAGGTCAAGGGTGGTGAAATTCTTAACCCCGGTATGATACGGGACTTAATAGGCACAATTGAAAAGGAAAAGGCAGCCATCGGTTTATTTATTACACTGGAAGAACCAACTTCAGGTATGAAGGAAGTTGCTATTCACGCTGGTTCATATATTTCACCGATATGGAACAAACAGTACCCTCGCATTCAAATTCGGACTGTCGGAGAACTTTTGGAGGACACAGGATTTGATTTGCCTTATGGGGAGAGCCCAACGAAGAAAGCAGTACGAATAAAAGAGAAAGGCTCTACTGAGCCGTTGCTATAAAAGGGAGTCATAGAGGGGCGAAGCCCCTCTTATAAAAATACTTCCCCTTCCCAAGGGGAAGGGGATAAAGGGGATGGGGTTACCAGATAAAAACCCCAAGGAGTCAAAAACTATGAATTCAGCAATAGAGGAACTGGAGGCACAGGGCAGGGCAGCTAAGACAGCCTCCCGTCGGCTGGCTTACCTTTCCGCCGAGGTTAAAAATAAGGCCTTACAGAATATCGCCAGTGACCTGTCGGCTAAGAAAGCGGAAATACTGGCTGCCAATGAAGCTGACTATAAACAGGCGGAGGCGTCAGACATGAGCGCCGCCATGCTTGACCGCTTGCTGCTGGACTCCGGCCGCCTTGAAT
>SDBV01002873.1_pt1 | contig 25669 bp, 19 predicted proteins | sample 2277081 | NCBI WGS metagenome assembly SDBV01 (sample SAMN10402039, study PRJNA504765) | marine sediment metagenome | isolation source: marine sediment core GS10_PC15, 223 cmbsf | place: Arctic Ocean: Southern Knipovich Ridge | collected 2010 | reverse complement strand
CGGCCGGTGGCCGGGCTGATTTAAGAGATAGTGAGGAAAAGCTTTTGTAAATTGCCTATTGTAACAAAACGAGTCCCGGTCTCTTTAAGTTATTTTCGAAGCTATAAAACATTTATTGACGGATGGTGGAGGCTGATAGGGACTTAGATGTTAATTGGTGTGTTTTTCGGTTAGATTTTGATTGAAATTATGGACACAAATGGTTAGGTTAGTTTGCAGTTCGGAGAAAAAAAAGTTAATGGAAAAAGGTACCGGACCCCTTTAATTATTCGTCCGAGAAGGGCGGTAAGGAGAAATAATGACTATATGTTTTTTTTAAACAAACAATTGAAGGTAATCAAAAAGTGCCGTATCTTCGAAGCACTATTAAAAATCAAACCCATGATTTTTCTTACTGTTTTTCTTGTTATTGCAAATATATTTTTTGTTGTTTTTAATATGATAGCAACGAATAGAGCGGGTAAACTTTTTATGGCCCAAAGTATACCTCTTATTGATGTTACACCTATTGGTATTACTCCAAAGGCAAGTAAAGCTAATGGTGCAATCGACACGGTTCAAACAAATTTTTATGTTGTAAACTACAGTGGGTTTGATGCCTATGGTCTTGTAGTTGGTGTTAGGTATGGGGGGAGAAAAACTAACAGTGTCTGGATTTCAGAATGGTTAAAGGCAGATAAGGACAATAAACTAAGCCCTGATAAGAGGGGGATCATTTCAGGTAAATTTTTCCCTACATTGCCTACGGTATATAACAAAGGTGCATTTCGTCTACCAGTGTTAAAATCTGGTGAGGAAAAGGAAGCCATTGCCCAAGGCAATTTCGTACTAGAAACAAGAATTCGTGATGCAGGGTATGAAGGCTTTCCTGTATTTGTGCGGGTTACATGGTTAAACAAAACAGGTCGGTTCTTTGATGAAATTTTCGAATACAGATTATTCTGTACAGAGGTGGGTGAAGGTCGGTCTTTCAACTTTATAAAGCAGGGCAGGGCTACAGAATGCGACAAAGAATAGGTCATTGCTGTTTGCGTTGTTCTGTAAGGTGTAGGGCGGTAAGCTAATTGTTTTGAAAGGGAAATAGGATGAATCTCGACCAGCGTTTTAATAAAAAACTTCCTGTGCTTGCTACATTCATAGTTGGATTAGCACTTTTTGGAATAAGTCGCTGTACACCTCAAGATGAAAAACCATTATATACACAAACGAATAACTATTATTATATGAACGGGAAACATGAAACCGAATTTGCCTTAAAAAATAACCAAAATCGAATTTTCCAAGGGTCCGGCAAAGTCATTGTTTCAGGAAATGGGGAACTATATAATTTGGAAATGGTTGAAGGTGAGGGTACGGTCGACAAGGAAAAAGGGACTTTCAAGTTTACTGTTGGCGCTTATGAGACTATCAAAGTTCTCTCGGGTTCCAGTACCGTTTCCAATATAGTTCCTATTACATTTACTTTTATCTCTGTAGAACCCATCGAACCCCCTGAATCAAAACCAGCGAGCAATATCCCAGTTACCCCTTAACCGGTAACATCCCGCGACGGTTTTATAACCCGACGTGTAATTGCTTAACTGACTGGACTAACTGCGTTTACAAAAGGCACAAGTAATTGGTTGCGTATAAGACGCTTTCTTGCCAACAATGTTTGTTTTAGATAAAATTGATTTCCAGGATGTTCAGCAGTGGATCAACAGCAAAGGGTGGGTGGGTCTTAAAACAATTGTTTCGTGGTTTTTAAGATTGCCTCTATCAGTAGTTGTTTTTTGTATGGCATTGTTTCTCTCTTTTGTTGGGAATGAAGACAGTTATGAATACGCTAAAAAGAAATCTGCATGACATATTATCCTCGAAGTAAAAGCGTGTTCTACGCTGATCTCTTAGGGGAAGCGTGCCGAGTGCAGATTTAAACTTGTCCTTAGAAAACCTTGATCTAATCATCAGAAAACTTCGATATAATTACTAATGAGAGAAAAGAAGGATAGGAATTTTTCCTATTAAATAGGTCCTTCGACAGGCTCAGGATGACATGATTTGTTTGTTGCGTTGGCGTTATATTAAATTGTTACGGTCAACAGCAACCCCGCCCGAAGGACGGGGCTAATCGTCGCAGGTGGGCCTGCGATTGGGGTTTTGTTCCGCCTTTGGCGGATGGAATTTTTCACCTGGGGCGTAAACTGATTAAATAGGTCCGGCAGATGCATTGCATCTGAGTAAGTAGAGGGGGTTAGAGTAGAAAGTAGATTACATGTTCGGTTTTTTGTCCACCTGGGGCGTAAACTGCGTCCCGCCGTCGCCAAGGCTATGGCGGATTTCGCTTCGCTCAACATTTTCCAATTGGATATAAACAGCGATATTTCCAATTAGACATAAGACCATTCGATGTGCTCATGGCAGGCAAACGTCTTGTCCTTAAAAAACCTCTAGTCGTAGTCATGGTGTAGTTATTTAGAATGTGATGTTCGCTTCGTTTAGGGTTCGAGCTGAACCAGCCCATGGCTGGTTAGTGAGTAGATAGGAGTAAGTAGAAATTAGAGCATGGAATGTCGCCTCCCCTCGACAAGCTCGGGGCAGGACGGCGATGCTGATCTGCGGGTTCCTCCTGGCTGCGTTCGTTCGGGATGACGGGGTTAATTTGTTGCGTTAAGTAAGTTGTAATTGTAACAACACGGCCAAGCATAGCTTGACCGTGCCACCCGACGCAATGACGAGGTGGCTTTTGATTTTCTATTTATTATCGAACAGCAACCCCGGCCAAAGGCTCCGCCATGGCGGATTACACTCTGGTTAAACGATATTGAGGCCCAGCGTACCACCCAGGGTGCAAGCTGAGGCACAAGCTGCCGGGCGTTTATTTTAATGGACTTTTGTGGGTTTCACGTATAAAATAATCCACGTCAAATAGTACAGAAAGACTGATACGACAAAATCATTTAACCGTATAACTGGGAGATTTCGGATGAAGAGGTTTTATCTGAGAAATTACGGCTTTAACCGCATTGTGCTTTTGCTCTCAATTTTTCTGCTGGCGATCGTCGGCATATCAGTTTTTTTGCATACGCCACTGCTGCGGACCGGCTGTGGTCCTGTGGCGATACGTCTGGTTGACGAGTTTAAACCCGAGAACGTCGAAGGGACGCCGGAGGCAGCGGTCGTTTTGCCAGGGTCAGACGTCTGGCGGTTTGACGAAACCACTGGGTCCCGGTCCGGCCAAAAAGATATTGCCACTGGCGGCTGGCAAGCAGGAGCAGGTGTCTCTGATCTTGACGTGCAGGATGGCTGCCTGGTGGGACGCAGTACGAGCGATTGTCCCATCATCCATGTCGAAAGAACCTCCCGACCTGATGAATCCCATCAGATATACGCTTTCGAAATCCGTATGCGCGTTTCGGGCGGCACTAAGCTGGCGGTAGCGGGCGATTCTTCTGAAAAGGTGGATTTTGAAAAAATGGTGAGGATCGCGAAAACACAGAAATGGTTTTTGAATGTTCCGCTTAAGGGCGCAGACAATGAAATGCAAACCTATACCTTTTGCATAAGGTTCCCCGGGTGGTGGTCCGATGTCAGACATCTGCTAATCAGGCCCACGGACGTCGAAGGAGCCACATTTGCGATAGAGTCTATACGCTTATTGTCCCGCACGGAATATTTTTCGACCAATCCGCCAATGGTTAGCTGGCTGGACCTGAAGTCGATCTATCACCAGACACTTGTTGCGACGACGCCGGAAGTAATCCGATTTCCCTTGAGGCTTCCTGACCGTCCCTGGCTCGATCTGGCCCTTGGAACGATCGAAGATTATCCCGTTACGTTTCAAGTCAAAATTCGCCTTGCCGGCGGACGAGAGGAAGATACAACTTTACTTGAGCGTACCATCACAACTCCCCGTCGTTGGGAGCCTGTTCAGGTGGACCTTTCTGACTATGCAAGAAAAGATGTAATCGTTTCAATCTCACTCGCGTCGGAAAAAGCGGGAACTGTGGGATTCTGGGGTTCTCCGGTAATTCGCAATAGCGGTTCTATTCCACCGGCTGCTATAAGTGACAGCGCCGCTTTCTCCATTGAACCGCCACAGGGAGTGATCTTGATCTGGGTCGATGCGCTGCGCTGGGATCACCTTAAGGCTTACGGTTACTCACGCGAGACGGCTCCGGTTCTGAGCCGGATGGCTGCTGAGGGGGCACTTTTCCATGACTGTGTATCCCAGGCGACATGGACCCTGCTGTCGACCTCCTCACTGCTGACTTCACTCTACGTAACAACGCATGGAGTTGTGGATCAGTTTACAGACGTAGTGCCGATCAGCACAACGATCCTGCCGGAAGTATTTCATGATGCCGGCTATGCCACCCTGTCGTTCTCTTCAGTCTGGTTTGTAGGTCGATATTTCAATATGCACCAGGGCTTCGAGGAATCACATGAGTACAGTTCATCGGTCAACATGAAGAAAGGTAAAACTGCTCGTGGGTACATAGACCGGTTGCTTCCCTGGCTTGAAGCACATCGCGAAGTTCCGTTTTTTGTGTTCCTGCATGTGTTTGATCCGCATGCCCCCTATGAGCCTTATCCTCCTTATGACAGCATGTGGGCAGATCCGGCCAGAAAGAAAAAGCATGAAGAGGATGCTGAGAGGGTTAAAGAATTCGTCACTGACCCACAGAGGAAAAACAGCGCAATGGCTACGCAGAAGGAACTTGAAGAAGCCGGTATCGACCCGGATGAGTTCATTTCCCTGCGTAAAGACTGGTACGACGGTTCGATCCGCGGCATGAACGCAGAAATTGGAAGGCTCTTTGAACGGTTAGCCGAACTCGGACTTGACGAAAAGACCCTTGTCATTTTCATCAGTGATCACGGTGAGGAGTTCTTAGACCATGGTGGTATGAGCCACGCGACGACAGTTTACAGTGAGCTGACGCATGTGCCTTTAATTGTCAGGTGGCCCGGTGTTGTCCCTGCAGGCGCAGAGGTTTTCGAGACGGTCAGAACCATTGACCTGATGCCAACGATCCTCGAACTATGTCGTCTACCTTTGCCGAAGGGAATGCAGGGGCAAAGCCTTGTTCCTCTACTCATCAACGCCAGGCGAACTTCAAATGGATCCACTGCGAGTGGTGATAGAGACGCGACATCGTCAACAGGACAATGGAGGAACGAACCGGCCGTTTCTGAGTTGCTGTTGCCTGAGCGAGTGATTAAGGCTCATCCTGAGGTATTAGCCGAATATGGCGGCTCATCTTATGCGATTATTTTAGATGGATGGAAACTCAACTACTATACCCAGCCGATCGAAGGGCATCCGGAATACGAACTTTACGATCACCGTAAAGACCCGCTGGATAAGGTCAACCTGGCTGATAAGCACCCGGAGATCGTCAAACGTCTCGCTGAGGAGCTCAAAGCGTGGAAAGAGATGGCTACCGCCGCGAGTCTTACCCCTGACTCCGAGTTGGAAAAGAAACTGAGCTCGGAGGAACTGGAGCATCTGCGATCTTTGGGCTACATCAAATAAAGCGAAGGTTCCCAGATTTAAGATATTTTGAAAATATGAGCTAAGTCGAATGGAGCTACGGCAAGACAAGTGTCGGCCATCTGTTTACCACCTCATCTACGGTGACGCTGATCTGCGGGTCAATTCAATTTATTATTTATTATTGAACCCCGGCAACAAGTTGTCGGGGCTAACCAGTTCGGAGGCCCAGCGATGCTGGGCGTTTATTTTGATGGGGGGTTTTGGTTGTGTTTAAGGTGTTTTAAATTGTTGCGGTCAAGGTACCTAAGGCATGAATTGCCCGCGCGACCTATGGTCGCTCGCAATGACGGGATTTGTTGTCTACGTAAAGTCGTTAGTAGTAGTAGGTTAACTTGATGTCAACTTTCCATGAGTCGAGGGCGTTTTTTTGTTTTGTAAATTTTAGCTGGTCGCATTGGAGGTCCGGCCATCGGTACATCATTGATGACAGGAACTGTGTGAAGGTAGTTACGTCTGTCTGGTTTATCTGGATGGATGCCCCCTTTGTCTTTCGTCCTGCTCGTTTCATATCTCGGCCGGACTGGAATGAATAGTTTGAGAGTGGGATATTCCATTGCTGTGCGTACTTTACCACTGTTGTTGCGTAATCGAACTGTGCTGATTTACCTTTTTGCTTTTCAAACTCCAGGCGTTCCGGGTCTATGTCTATTATCTTTGCCGTGATTTGCTGTGCCTGTTTGTAATTTTCCTGAGCTCGTGTCCATTCCTTCGCGGCTATTGGGTTTGAAACGGTCCATGTCAGCACTGCCCATAGTGTTGCTATGGCTGGTATTAGTACGAAATAGAAGTTTGATTTTTTATAAAATTCCTGCATGTCAGTTCCTTATTTTACCGGTTCTATTGTTACTGTGAACGCGTCCCTTGCTCCAGACTGTTTCAGGCTATCCGTGCCTTTGATAAGCTTTGGGTGATCGTTTATTGCTTTAAATAGTGCGAGTGTGCTTTTTCGGCTGTTGGTGTCTCCGATGATCTTCATTGTTTTTGTTGTTACCGAGATTGTATTAATCTTGACGTCGATGTTCTGCGGTGTGTTGTTTATCGCTTCGAAGATGAATGTTAGACGCGCGGTGACCGAGTTCTCGTCGCCAAAAGACTGTCCTGTCTTTATCCGCTGGAGCTTGTTGTATTCGCGTTTGAGCCTTGCGTGTATCGGTTCTACCGGCGGCGGTGATTTTCCGAACATTACTGCTTTGTAGTCATCGGATGATTTTTCGTGGAGCTGCCTTATCCCTTTGTTCTTTTGCATTACTTTCATGTGGAAGTAGATGCCGAGTGCGATCATCAGTATCGTAAGTGACACTGAGATGGTGCGTAGGGTTTTTTGCAATATGCGTTTTCTGCCCTGGAAAGGGTTGAAGTCTTTTCGGAAGTCGTTTGGTGTCGCTCTTGTTATCTCTGTAAGGGCAGCGGCATACGCGGCGGTAAGTGCTGTGGGGTCTATTGCTTCATCTATCGCTTCATCGCTTGCGCCGATCAGTTCGGTCAGCGAAAAGCTCCCGACCTCTAAATCTGTGCGGGCTGCGAGTGCTTCTGTGTCGATGGATTGTATTTTGCCGGCGATCATTAGTGAAGTGATCGGCTGATCGGGGTATCTGGATGACAGTGCGGCACGTGTCATTGTTAGCTGTCGTGTGAGGATCGCGGTCTTGTCCTGTGATGGACCTACGAGGAAACTTCTTACGATGGGGAAGAATCCGTGACGGGTCGGCTCCAGGCAGAGGATGTAACACGCGGTCGCTGAGAAGATCGCGAACAGCGGGTTTTGTCCTTCGTTGAGTGGGTGCTTATCTGCGATGAGCCTTGTTAGCGGAGCGATGTCCGGCTCGATGAAAAGCGGGTCGAGGTTGTATTGCTGCAGGTCGTTGAGGACTTCTGTTAGCTCGTCACGTCTGGCGGTGAAGACGGTGAGCGTCGATCCGTATGGGTCTGTTCCGGTGATGTTGAATGTTATTGCCAGGTCCATTGCGTCTGCGGCGACGGCTTCTTCGGCGTCGAAGTTTATAGTTTGCGTGATCTGCTTTTGGTCCGAGAACTCCGAGTGCAGGTCGTGTTGGATGTACATTGCACAGTCTGCGGCGACGGCGACGTCTTCGAATTTCATGTTCTGTGCGGCGATCTGTTTGGCGATCGCAGCGGCGAGCGATGAGGGTTCGTCGTCTCCGCTAGCAGAAACGGTGAATGATTTGGTAACGGTCCTTGATGCGGCTGCGACCAGGGCTACGGTTGCGTAATCCTTCGATAAATATATGCCTAAGCAGTTTTTTTGTTCCACTTGTTACTCCAAAATCATGTTATTACCATCATTATATCGGTTTTTTGCCAATTCCGGCTTAAGGGAACCTCTAAAAAACATTCTACCGGTCGGTATTATTGTGTTATTATTGCGATCCTTTTGAAATTTTTACCATCTTTAACGACTGTTGCTACGGCGGCGGCTTTTGCTCGCCCGGCGGTTGCGGTTACCTTTATCGAGAAATATTTGCTAGTTGTTGTAATGAAGTTCTTTGCTTTCTCGAAGGAGTCATTGTGTTTGTATAGCCGATCCTTTAAGTCTTTGGCGTTGGTGAAAGGTTTTTCTTTTCTGAGTGTTATGATCTCATCTGCTATTTCTTCTGCGTCTCCTCCGAAGGTGAAAGCTGCTTCGAGGACGTGTCTTGGAGCAGTGTTTATGTTTACCTTTTGCGAACCCCATAGTGCGAGGTACTTGACCGGTGCTTCGTATCTTTTTCCGGTGTTTGGCAATGGTATCGAGAGAGCATCGATATCGATCATCGAGCTGTGTAGGAGCTTTGCGAAGTCGGTTGTGTGTCCGATGGCGGGTCTGACGGTTTTTTTGGTTGTTCTTGTTCTTATGGTGGTGCGTCTTGACGATCTGCGACCTCTTCTGGAGGAAGTCCTTATAGGCGTTTTTATTGTTTTGGTGGTGTCTTTAGGGGTGATCATGAACTGTTTTATTTTTGAAATATCACCGAGCTGTAATGCAAGCTCATCTATTTGTTCGGCGTCCATCTGCATCCATTCTGCGAAAGTTTCGAGAGCGGCCCGTGCCTGTCTGTTTATTTTTTTGTCAGTTGTGATCGCCCATATAAGCGGCATTTTTGCGTTTTCGTCTTCGTATTGTATTGTTATAGTTGCATTGTTTATTTTGAACTTAACCGATTCGGCGATCTGCGGCCATGGTTGTCCGTAGGGTCCCGGGATCTCGAGATCGTTTGGATCGATCAGCGGTGTTCCATCTTCTAATATCTGCAAGATCTCTTCCTTTGAGAGGTTTGGCGCATTATCCGGAATTCCCAAGAGCGATGAGAATTCGCCCAACAAATCGTTCTGTTCTTTTTCCGATCTGTTGTCGATTTCTTTCAGCTCCAGCATGAGTTTTTCGGTCTGGACAATCGACCATTCATCGAGCATTTCCCGGTGTTCGAATTCGTCCAGTGTAAACATGTCGGAGAAGTCCGGTGACCCGGTTCTGTCGGCTAGCTTTGGTTTTATTTTCCCCAGATTTACCAGCGCATACTTCATTGCGGAGCTTACGGCGTATTGCGCGTTCTGATAATCGATGAAGTATTGTTTTCTGTGCTTTGCGGTGGCGATCTTTGCCGAGAGCGAATATACGATCGATGCCAGTACTACGAGTATTACCAGTACAACTACAAGTGCCAGTCCGTGTGTGGCGGTTGTCATATTAAATTTTGTTTTTGTTTTTTTCATATATTACAATTCCAGCCCGGCCTGTCTCGGGTCGACATATGCATCGGTGTCGTTAGGGTCGTAGCTGCTAAAGTCCTTTGCGATGAACTCAAATGCGATGGTTCTTGTTCTGTCTACGGCGATGGTTCTGGAGATGAGCTGTTCATCGGGGATCTCCGCTTCGCCGAATTCGTTTTCCTCTGGCGGCGTGAATGAAATCGTTGCGTAAATCGCTTTTGGCAGTCTGCCGGGCGTCCATCGGTCGAGAAGCACTTCATTGTTTACGACATTGATGGTGAAGTGTGTGAGCCCTATAGCCATTCTTACGAATACTTCCCCTTCGTCGTCTGGGACGTATCCGATCTCGCTTGCGATCTTTCTTTGTGTGTTCATTCCAGTGTGCAGGCGGTAGAGGTTTAATATGTCATACTCCGGATCGACGGCGGTCTGCCATATGATCTCTTCGTAAGTCCGCTTTTTGTCCTTGCTGTCGTAGATGTGGTTTGTCATTATCATCCGGCACGTTTGGTATCCGCTGTCAAATTTGTGTGCGATTGAGATAGTTGTGTCGAATCCCGGGACCGCAAGCTGGTCGATATCCTCTGCGAGTCGCTGGAGTATTTCGTCTGACGTTTCGTTTTTGAAGATGTAGTTATCTACGGAATCGGCGGCGGCTCTTACGCGGGTGTAGATGTTTATCGCGGCGATAAGTACAAGCGCAGAGATGATGAGAACGGTGATGGTCTCTATCAGCGAGAAGGCCGGTTTGTTTGTATTAGTTTTATTATCCATATTAGAGTTCATCACAATTATCAATGAATTGACCTCTTTTATCTGCTTTCATTCCAGCTATTTCACCTATAGTTTTGCCGCAATAAATGTCATCGCAGGCGTCTCCTCCCTGATTATCGTTGGAGTCTTCCTGCCCGGGGTTATACGTAGTAGGGCAATTGTCCTCGTTGTCCGGGATGCCATCACCATCATAGTCACCCCCATTTTCGCATGCATCTCCTGTTCCGTTGCCGTCGGAGTCTTCCTGTCCGGGATTAGGTGTGCCAGGGCAGTTGTCGTCGGCATCGAGCACGCCATCGCCATCACGATCATCACCATCACCATCTTCTTTTTCCATTAGCTCTTTTTCTTTTTGTTTTTGCATTTTTATTTTATTTTGTATTGCACTTGATACATTTGTGAGCCAGTTTGTAAGTTCTACCGATCGTATTTCCCCATCTTTGTCAGTGTATGATGCGGAGCAAACGGCTCGCAGCCACATTGTCGATGTTACGGGTTCGGTGAAGGTTTCTATTACGGTTTCCCATTGTATGTCTGGGTTTGTTTCTGACATTCCGAATTCTGTTTTTTCGGAGACCTTGTCAGCGGCGAGCAGGGATTCCATATTTTCTCTTGCGATCTCGAAAGCTTCTGTTCTTGTTCTGGAGTCGGATGCCGCGGCGATGCACTGGTTCATGACGGTCAGTACGGATGTTACGACGAAAGCGAGTATTACCACAGCCATTACGACTTCCATAAACGTAAAGGCCTTGCGGTTATATTTCGCTAACTTGATTTTATTAGAATGGCAGTTCATTTTTAGGTATCGGTTTCGCTATTTCATAATCGTCGCCAGGCAGGATTTCTACGGTCCTGCTTAGTCGGTTTAGTATTATCGAGTATGGGTTAAAGTCGCTATCAAGCAAGACGATAATTCCGCCTTTGTCGAGTCCTGACTTTCCGGTGTAAAAGCTGACACCTGAAAGGTATTCGGTTCCACTTTCCATGGGTTCTCTTGAATCGAATCCATCGTCAAATATCACGTAATCGAGCTGACACTTCATGGTGAAGAAACCTGTTACCATTGTTGGTGTTTGCTCGTCGTGTATTACATTTTCGTAAAGTTGTGTTATTTCTTTTAGTGCATACGTTTGTTCGTCTAAGTCAAGTATTATGGCGTATCTTTTTCCACCTTCTGCGGAGGCAGTGACAGCTTTTCTGATAATGTCTACAAATTCGTTTGCCTGTTTTTCGAACTGCCTTCTGGTGACCATTGACGGGAAGTTCATCGTAGCGATGGCGGCCATTATGCCAATAATAAAAATAACGATAATAAGCTCCGTGAGCACAAGCGCTTTTATGTTCAGAGTTTTTTTGCGTTTGTACATTGAGTTTTTATTATTATTGAGCGTCTGTGCTGTATAGATCGGCATTTAAGTCCTCGCCTTCGGGTTCACCGTCGGCACCATAGCTAATTATTACGAATGGTTTTCCGCTTTCCGGATCAAGCTGGAATATGAATTCCCTTCCCCATCCGTCACTTGGCAGGTTGGTGGATATTAAGTATCCTCCAGGTGTCCATCCCATGACGTCACCAGGTTCTTCTGTCAGTACGTTGAGCCCTTCTTCCTCTTCGGGGTATCGTCCTGTGTCCATTTTGAATTGCAGTACAGCATTGTGAAGAGTTTTAAGGCTTGCTTTTGTAGTAACGACCCGTGCCTTATCAGCTTGTCCCACGAAATTATTTGCGACGACTCCAGCCAGCAGTCCGAGTATTATGATGACGACGATTAGCTCTACCATTGTGAAACCGGCTCTGTAATGTTTTTTTGTTCGTTTCATTTTAGCTCCTATAGCTTTTAATTATATTTCCTTTATACCTGTCCTGCGGAGAATTTGAGCAGGGGCAGCACCGTAGCAAAAACAATTATACCTACGATGACGGCCATTACAACAATAATGAGAGGTTCTAGTGCTGCCGATAGTCTTTCAATGACGACATCTGAGGACGATTCGAGGTTTTCGCTAATGATTTTGAGCATTTTTTCGAGTTCTCCGCTTTTTTCTCCAACTGAGACCATGTGTGCGACTGTGGGGTCTATGACTCCCGATTCTTTTAGCGGGGTTGCGATGTCTGCCCCCGATAGAATTCTGTCTCTTGCTTTTTTTACGGCTTTTGTCATTATAGAGTTTCCGGTTACGTCAGCGACGACCTTTAGCGAATCTGCTACTGACAGGCCCGATCCTAATAGCGTTGAAAGTGTTGACGCGAACCGTGCGACGATTCGCTGTTTTAACAGGGGCCCGAAGACTGGTAGTGAAAGCACAGTTTTGTCCCTTAGATAGGCCCCCTTTTCTGTGGCGAAGAATTTTTTTGCTGCAAATATTACAAGGGCTATTGCGCCTAACAGTACGAACAGTTTCCAGCTTGTCAGTATGTTGCTAAAGGCGATCAATGCTTTTGTTATCATTGGCAGTTCCTGACCGGCTTTTGTTATTTGCTCGGCGATCTGTGGAATGACCTTTATGGTAAGTATTATGATCGCTCCGAGACAAACGCAAAGTATTATCATTGGATAGATCATTGCGGTGATGAGTTTTGAGGCGGCTTTCTGTCTTTTTTCCATGAATGTTGCGACGGTGAAAAGCGAGTTTGGCAGAGTTCCGGTGACCTCTCCGATCCTCATCATTGAGACATATATGATGTCAAAGTATTCTTCGTGGTCGCCGAGCGCGTCAGCGAAAGATTCTCCAGATACGACTCGGTCGCGTATGTCTGTGACGGTGCTTTTGAGATTGACATCTGATACCTGTTGTATGAGAACCGAAAGCGCCTCTGTAAGTTTGATCTCTGCTCCGAGCATTGTCGATAATTGTTTAGTGAAATCGGCGACTTGAGCTACGTTTCGTTTTTTGAAAAGAGTTATGTTTTTTCCGCCGGCAGCGCCTTTTGCTTCTTTGATATTGGTGGGGTGAAGGCCCTTGTTGCGGAGGTGCTTTCTGGCTGCGTAGGGACTTTCTGCAGTAACAGTTCCCTTGACTGTTTTTTTGTTTTGATCAATTGCAGAATAGTTAAATCTCGGCATCTTTCCACCTTAAATTGAATCTGCTTGTGTTACTCTTAGTACCTCTGCTATCGTTGTAATTCCCATTGCTGCTTTTCTGGCGCCATCCATTCTTAGGGTTTGCAGGCCCATTTCGATAGCTTTTTTCTTTATTGTTCCTGCACTTTCCTTTGCGTATATCAGTTCCCTGAGCTCTTCGTTCAATGTCATCAGTTCGTATATTCCAACTCTGCCCTTGTATCCGGTGTTGAAACATTTGTCGCATCCGGCTCCGACATAAAAAGTGTCATCCGGTGCAGCGGAACCGAGTCCTATTTCTCTTAGCTCGTGTACGGACGGTTCGTACGGTTGTTTGCAGTCGGTGCAGATCCTTCTTAGGAGTCTTTGTGCCATTATCGCAAGCAGCGATGAGCTTACGAGATATGGTTCGACCCCGAAATCGAGTAGCCGTGAGACAGCTCCTGCGGAATCGTTGGTGTGAAGCGTGCTGAAAACGAGGTGTCCGGTTAGTGAAGACTGTATCGCGGTTGCGGCTGTTTCCTCGTCGCGTACTTCGCCGATCATGATGACGTCCGGGTCCTGCCTTAGTATGTGCCTTAGAGCGTTTACGAAAGTCACTCCTTTTTTTGATGCGACCTGCATCTGGCTGATGCTTGGCAGCTGGTATTCTATGGGGTCCTCGACGGTCATTACGTTCTTTACTGTCGAGTTGATCCTGTTAAGTGCGGCATATAGTGTCGTACTTTTTCCCGAGCCTGTCGGGCCCGTTACGAAGATGACTCCGTGTGAACGGTTTATGAGCTTGTCGAAACTTTCGAGTTCGTTTTTTCCAAGCCCAAGATTGTCGAGGCTTATCAGGCCGGTGCTTTTGTCGAGTATTCTAAGTACGCTTCTTTCGCCATAGCTTGTCGGTACGGTGCTGACGCGGAGGTCAATCTCTCGCTGTCCGAGGCGTACGGAACATCGGCCGTCCTGGGGCATGCGGCGCTCTGCGATGTCCATGCCTGCCATGACCTTTATACGCGAGATGATCAGGGAGAGCACGTTTCGGTTTAGGCTTAGTGTGTCGTATAGAATGCCGTCGATGCGGTAGCGTATTTGTATTTTTGTTTCGTACGGGTGTATGTGTATGTCCGATGCTCTTAGCTGGAGGGCGCGGAAGAGTATGTCGTTTACCAGGCGTATGACCGGCGGGCGGTTTACGACGTCGAGAAGGTCGTCGGATGATTTCACTTCGTCGATGAGATGGTCGAGGTTCTGGCTGTCAAGCTCTTCTGCGACCTCTTCGATGACGGTGTTCTTCTGCTCGTATGCGACGTCGATGATGGCGGTAATTGTCGCACGTGAAGCCAGGGCCGGTTTTGTCGGCAGGCCGGTCATCCTTGAGATGTTGTCCAGCGGCGAGGTGTCCAGCGGCTTGGAACTTACGACGGTAAGCTCGGTGTCGTCTTCGTTCATTGTGCCGATGAGAAAATGGTGCTGTGCATAAGTGGCTGGGACGTTCTCGATGAAGATCACGGGGACGTCTTTGGCTTTTAGCTCGGTGAGATAGTCGATGGCGAGAGTCTCTGCGAAAAGCTTTAGTACTTCGTCCTCGGTGAATGTGGTCGAGGAAAAGAGAATCTCGTCTGCGCCGCGCGGATCTGCGCTGTCGGCGTCGAATGTTTTTGCGAGAGCCTCGGCGTCTACGATACCTGTGCGTTCTGCGGTTTTTATAAGTAAATCTTTCATCGAGCGAGCTTTACATACGCAATATTATTTTATTGGTTCGTCCTCTTCAAGAACCTGTAACGGATCCATGGGTTCGGGATCGATGCCCGGTATGGACTGAAGTCCCTGGAACCTGGCTTCTGCTGCTTCATAGGCACGGCGTTTCTTATTAGAGATCCTTTCTATATCGGAATAACCTGTAAGAGCATCGGCGGGTTCTATGATATGTGCCTTTACAAAAACATATAGCTTTGTTTGTGTATCAGACTTGTCGATGCCCCTGAAAAGAAGCCCGATCAAAGGGATGTCGCCTAAAATGGGAACTTTGCTGACTTCTTTGTTCTGTGTTATTTTTTCTATTCCGCCAAGAATTATCGTTGCACCATCAGGAATTGTGGCAACTGTGGATATATTACTTTCAACAGTGTCGAGAGGCTTAGGCACTTTTCTGGTTATTGTTTTAGGAGGTATTGTAGATGCATCTACAGATGAAATTTCAACGAAAGCATCACCCGGTATAAAGTCTTTACGCTTTAACTCGATAGCCAATTGAAGCAGTGCTTTGGAAGTTATATGTGGAGTTATCGTAAGATCGATACCTGAATCGTAGTCTTTAAATGTGATGTCGGTAGAAGTTACAGCCGATGTAGTACCTCCGCCACCTACGATATTACTTCTTTCCTCAGCAACATAAATAATATTGGTAGTGCTGATCTTGCCTTCTTCATTATCTTTTACGAGGATAGATGGTCTTGCCATGATACGGCCATAACCTTTTTTGTCGACGGTTTTTAGCAATGCCTGTATATGCCTGTCGGAGTAGAATGCGGTAAAGGTTTTTCCTACAGCGGAACTGTTAAAGGCTCCTTCAATGATGTTCTTGCCCCATTCGCTTGAATTCAGAGAACTGGCTATTCCACTTGCACTAGTTGAATCGAAAGATCCACCCTGGGTGAAACCTTCGCGTCTTCCCAGTACTTCCAGGTCGAACTGGAATGCGTCGTCTTTGCTGATCTCAACTAATGTTACGTCTAGCAATACCTGTGAGCGGTATTGGTCGAGTTGTTCAATCATGTCGCTTATCCACTGCTGGTTCTTTTTGTCGGCGTAAACGATGAGCGAATATGTGGCAGGGTCAGCGATGACATAGATGTCATCTTCAAACATACCTGGTGCCGATGTAGAAGCGGTTGCTTTTGTCTGGGCCTTTGGGTCCCTTGACCTCGTTTCTTTTTTGGTTCTTTCGATGAGTTGTGTCAGGATCCCTTCGAGTTCTTCGGGATCCTGGTTTTCCAACTGGTATACGACATAAGGCGTCGATGCACGATCCAGTTGTCGGTCCACGTGTGAGATGATCTTTGCTATTGCATCGTGCTGTTCTGCGGTTGCGTTGATCAGCAGCGAGTTTGTTGCTTGGAGTATTGAGATTTGCGGTTCGTCTGTTAGTGGGTCGCCGTCCTCTGTGGCTGCCGATGTGGATGGTTTTGCGGTGGCTGTTCTTGAGATTCTTGACGACGGGCGTGATCGTAATGATCTTGACCCTGACGATGGTACTGTTGATATTACGCCTACCTCTTTTAGGGTTTCGAGAACCTCTATTGGGTCGACGTATTGAATCTCGTATTCCTTGATTGTTCTTCTGTCCAGTTTTTCGATGTCTAGTATGTCTATCAGGCCGTCAATGATGTCGAGGTCTGCTTTCTTTCCGATCATGATTATTCTGTTTGTCCTTGGGTCCGTCTCAAGATATACACCGGTTTCTCCGGGTGCAGCAGCTTTTGGTGTTGGGGGTCTTGGAGGTGTCCTACCCCTTGCGACCTTTTTTGGTGGTGCAACAGGAGCCGCTGCGATTGAGATCGCGATGGTTCCGAGCTTTCCCGCGAGTGTCTGGACCCTGGGAGCGATATCGTCAGCTACGGTGTATCTTAGCTGTCTGTAGCGAATGTTCAACGGTTTTCCGGCTACGTCAGCCATCTTTAGTATCTGTTCGATACGCTTCATTCTGTATGCATAACCTGTTACGATAAGCGTCTTTGTTTCTGCTATCGGGTTAAACGTCATACCGAGCTTCAGGCCTTGCAGCAGGTTTTGTGCTGTTTGTGTTGAGATATTTTCCAGTTTAAAGACGGTTGTTACAATAACGTCTCCGGGCTGAATTTCATCTCCGGTCCTTCTAAGTACCGGGTCGAATTGGAGCGCCTTTGCAGATGGAACGATGCTTACGAGATTTCCGCGTCTTGTCATAACAAAGCCTCTGAACCTTAGTACCGATTCGAGCAGAGCATAAGTGTCTTTTACCTTTATTTTGCCATCGTGAACCTTTAGCATTATGTCGCCTCTTATCTCCTTGGCGTCGTAGATGTAGTTTAGTCCGAGCTGTTTTCCGACGAGTTCGAGGAGCGTGATCACTTCTACCTTTTCCGGAAGTGTAAGCGTAAGCTCAAGCTCTTTTTCACCCTGCGGCATGTCAAGCGGTTCTGCGGTGCTAAAAGGGATATCCAATTTTTCGGATTTTTCGGTATCTCTTTTGAGGTCGACCTTGTGGGATACAGATGCTTTGTCTGTAGAAGCTATGTCTTTCTCGGATCTATCGTCTTCGTAGATCAATTCTGTTTTCGGTTTTTTTGCGGTTACTTTTCTCTGTTGTTCGTCAATTTTTTCTTCGAGATCGTCAAGTATATCTTTTTCGCCCTCTGGCGGTTTTATAATTTCTTTTATGTTCTGAATATATTCCGGCGGGGCGATGGCGATAAGTTTTGTTCCGTGCATATCTATAATAGCCAGTTTTTTGGTTTTGTCGGACGGTGGATTCCTGAACGTCCCGACTGAAAGATATGCGAGCTTTGCTTCGATCTTTTCTATCGACGGGATTTTTTCAAAGTTCGGCGAATCGGTGAGCACCTCCATAGTATATGGGTCGCGGGAGTCAATAAGTTCAAGTATGCTGGAGGCCCTGGTCAGGTCGGCGGGGTCATCGGAGCTTATCATCATGGAGTTGTTTGACATGATCTTTATCTGGTTGCCGATGTTCATGTCAGCGAGGAAACGGCCCGCATCTTTTGCGGCGATGTGCCTAAGCTTGTACAGCCTGTTCCTGAACACCGAGTGCTCGGCATCGTCCGCGGCAAAAGCTGTTGTGAAATTCAGCAGCAAAAGGCATATACATAGGGCCCGTGTGCGGCTGGTGAATTTGTTTTTTAAAAATAAATCGTATTTTGCTCGCATGTTGTACTCCACGTCCAATAATAAATACTTCTTTTGCGTATCGACAAGCTTTGAATCGGCTATGCCTATACCCGTACCAAATGTATATCCTATTCGTTATCGGATATTTAGGTGCGTCAAAAAAGCAGTTTTTCGGTCATAAACAAACAATCCTGGAATATGTCCCCATCTCCTTATATTAAGACATGGAAGAGGCATAAAAGTTCCGCTGTTTTTTGTTAGAAAAATTATTATGGGACCTTGAAGCGTTTTTATCTATTATTCGTTGGGTTCGGGGTCTTTTTCGGCCTCAAGTCTTTTGAGAAGTCTGTTGAAAGTTTCGTTTGCTTTCTGCTGCGATTGGTCCTTATTTTCAGACATGATGCGTTTTATATTCAAGATAGTATTTTCAAGATTTTCTTTTCTTTCTTCCTCAGAAATTGGTTCTGGCGTTGGTTTTGGTATTGGTGGTTTTTTTCTAACAGTTTTCGATGCGGTTTTGCCGCGGCTTCTTGATCTGGGTCTGGCTGTGGGCAGTTTTGGAGTTTGGGTTTCTTGATCTTTTGCCAGCCCCATTAACTTTTCAAGTATTTCTGTTGGAAATGCCGGTGCCGCAGAAGGCTGTGTTTCGGCATCGGTTTGCTTTGCGGCATCGATTTGCTTTGCGATATCGCTCTTTAAAAGAGACTTTTTCTTTGCAACCGGCATCGTTGCTACGCTGTTTTCGGCGCCGTCTTTGTACAGCACGATGTTTCTATCATTTATCTGCTGTATTACAAGGTGATTAACCTCCTGTCCCTGGCGGTACCATTTTAATCCCTTTGCAGGCAAATCGAGAAGTGCCATTGATTTTTCCGGCTGATCTTCGTATTTGCAGGTTGCGACGAGTTTGAATTTCGTGTTGACCGTGGCAGTTTTTGGAGTTGGTCTTTTTTTTGCTACTCCCGGGGAAGGTCTTTTTGTCGGTTTTTTTACGACAGGCCTGGGTTTTGGGGGTGGGTTTATTCTAAGTGCCAGTGCCCTGGCTTGCTTGACCAGCGGTGAGATCTGTTTATTATTCGAAGATGCTTTCGTGTTTTTTTTTCGAAACATTTCGACAACAGACTCAGATGCGAGGAGTTTTTGTATGTCCGGGTCAGCCCTTAACCCGAACATTGCGAGCATCGCTACGCAGCCCAAGGCAGCTAAAACAGCAACAAAACCAGTTATTTTTAGCGTTTTGATCATACTAAACTATACTCTCTGAGTAAATTTTTGTGCAGATACAGACCCGCATTTTCATTGTCGGACTTAACGGTCGCTAACTTAACCTGAGCTCGTCCGTATTATTGGACATTAGCGGGGGTTTTTTGTTCCTTCCAGTGCACAGTTTTTTTTCTGTACTCCTTTTCCTGTGCCTCGAATTTTGGGCTGTGCTCTGGGACATGGCACTTTATGCAGGCAGTTTTCGGGTCTTCCATAGCGTCTTTTTCGTCCGATAAAAGCTGTTCAATATGCCTTGAACCAGGTCCGTGGCAGAATTCGCAGCCGACATTCCGGAGGCCTTTGTCGCTTTTTTCGTTGACAAATCCTGATTCTATAGCGAAGCCTACGACGTGGCATTTGATGCATTCCGGGTCATATTGGGAGCCGACGTCTACGAGTGTTTTGTAGGCGTGTGCATGTTTCTGCGTTGACCATTTTTTGTATTCGTATTCGTGACATGATTTGCATGTGTCGGAACCTAAATATGTTAGTCCATCGGGGAAAGGTGTTGCGGTTACGCGTTCCAAGAGTTTTTCTTCTTTTACCATCTGCTGGTAGTCTTTGTATAGTTGTGTAAGCTCTGGGTCCTTTGGGAGTTTTTCGTTTACGGTTATTTTGGAATATTCCAGCTTTAACTTGTCTCGGTCTATTTTTATACTGAGGTTGCCGACGTACTTTCCTAGTTTTCCGGACGAAACGAAGAGCGTTTTTTTTCTGCTTTTGTCGATCACTATCGGCTCGTCAGTTGAGCCTGGGCAAATGACCAGGTCAATGCTGCCGATCTCTTCGAGGTAATCCATCGTTGAGGATTCGCAGTTGTCTGTGATGAGGATGTTGAGGTTCAGGCCGTCTTTGCTGTCGAAAGCATTGTCGAGGTTGTCGAATGGTTCGGTATCGTACATGGCGGTGACTACGGTGATATGCAGCTTCTTGCCTTTGGCTGTGACCGATCTTTCAAATCTGGGTTCAATATCGTTATCGGCGGCTTGTTCGGAGGCGCTGATCAATTCAAATGAAGCAGTCATTAACAGATCAAGCTCAATCGCGGTGTCAAGGTCGTTATCGTTTAGATTTACGAGATCGTATTGAAGCATGGAAAGTGCCTGGAATATTGTGAATAGCTTTATCGAGTCCTGCTCGGACTTTTTTTCCAGCAGAGTTCCTGCGTCCAGGACAAGTTTTTTTCCGGAAGGGAAGCTGCTCAGGACTGCCTGTCTTCTTTCAAAACCGCCGAGCTGTCCTTCTGCGCAGCCGCATGGTTTTAGCGTGCTAAGGAGGTTCCCTGTGATCAGGACGTTAAAATCGCCAGTGTCGGTTTTCGGCGCAACCGCATTGGGGGCTCCGTTTGAAACACTCATGGCTGTGATAGCGGCAGTTAACGCCATGCAAAAGACAATTGCAAAAAGAAAACTTGTAGATCTCATTTGGCCACCAATTTTTCTAGTTCCGGCGATCTATAATTTAATATCTCTTTTATAGAAACCGTTGCACCTGACCTCTAATTGTTGGCCGGTCTTTAGCTTTATTTTGACCGTGTCGGAGAAGTATCTCGATTTTCCTTCTTTGGGAGGTACAGTTACGTTTATTACGATCTTGATGTCATTTCCGTTATCCTCCTGACTGACGATCTTGATGTGTCCCTTGTCAACGGTGACTGTTTCAACTTCTGCTTTTCTCTGGTAGTTGCTTGTTATCCAGATGTCTTTTTTAATTATTTGTCCTGGTTCGGCCTGTTGAATGATTATCCTTGGTTTTGAGACCTCGAACTCGGCCTTTGCGGCGTATGTAACAATCACTTCTTTTGTAAGTGGATGCGTTACACCGATCTTGATGACACCTCTTAAATTAGCCGCTAGCTTTTCGTAGTCTATAATCGGGTTGAGCACGAATTCAGTAGCTTCTACAGCCGGGTCGAACTTGGCAGTTATCACGTTCTTTGTGCAGCTAACGCTCTTGATGGCGAATGGTTTTCCATCCTTGCTCTTTATGGTGATCGCAGGGACGTCCGTTTTTTCATGTGTAGAGAGGTTTATCCTGTTTGGTGTTGCCTCAATGCTGAGTTTTATGTTAGCCTTTACAGTAAGCTCGAACTTCGGGTTTTCCGGGTCGTTGCTTTCGATGTAGAGGTGTTTGGAGACGAGTCCTTTTCTTGTTGATGATTTGAATGTTACGTTGATGATCCCTGATTCACCGGGTGCATATTCTTTCTTGGCCAGTTTCGGTACGGTGCATCCGCAAGTGCTTCTTACTTTAGTGATCTTCAAGATGCCTTCCCCGACGTTCTTGAAATTGTATTTACCCGATTTTCTCTTGTTAGGTCCCATAACACCGAAATCTATGACCGGGTTTTCGACTTGAACCTTAGGTGCCTTTACAGGTGCCTTTACAGGTTTAGCGATCGGAGCGGTTTTGGCCGGGGTTTTCGGTTCGATCTTCTGTTGTTCAGGGGCGGCTTTTATCTCTTCCTGACATCCAGATTGAAGGGTTAGCGCGATTGCGACGATTACGATGGTTAAGAATGTCTTTTTTAATTTCATTTTTTTCCCACTAAATCAAAATTTTAAAGCAATATTAGCACTATAATGCCGATAAAGCACTATAACAAAGGTTTTAAAACCCGTCAACTGTATTTTTCGGTTTGAGTCGGTTATCACTTTACGCTAAAATAAGTTACGCTCAATATTATATGATTGTTCAAGGTATTAGACAGGAGTTTTAAATGGAGCAGTCGCAGGAATTAGAATTATCAATCGTGGTGCCTGTTTATAATGAGCAGGACTGTGTTGAAGAACTGTATGGCGAGATCGTCGCAGCGACGGCGGGTATAGACGGCTGTGAAGTGATATTTGTTGACGACGGGAGTACTGATAACAGCCTTTCTATTCTCAAAGAACTTCAGGGTCGTGACCCCCGGGTTCGTGTGATCCGGTTTCGTGGTAATTTCGGTCAGACGGCGGCGCTGTCTGCGGGGTTCGATCATGCAAGGGGTAAGATCATAATCCCGATGGACGCTGACTTGCAGAACGATCCTGCCGATATTCCCAGGCTTCTCGAAAAGCTCGATGAAGGGTATGACATTGTAAGCGGGTGGCGAAAGAAAAGGCACGATACATTTCTTACTCGCAGGCTTCCGTCGATGATCGCCAATAAGGTTATTTCAAAAATAACGGGTGTTCGGCTGCACGATTTTGGGTGTACGCTGAAGGCGTACAGGTCAGAATCCGTCAAGGCGATCAAACTCTACGGCGAGATGCACAGGTTTATCCCTGTACTTGCAAATTGGAGCGGTGAAAAAGTAGCAGAGATGGAAGTCAACCATCGTCCCAGGACGACGGGCAAGACGAAGTACGGTTTGAATCGAACGTTCAAGGTTGTGCTTGATCTGATAACGATCAAGTTCCTTATGTCGTTCTCTACCAAGCCAATCTATGTTTTTGGCGGTCTTGGAGCGCTTAGCGGTCTTGGTGCGTTTTTTACAGGGCTTGTTGTTATATATCAGAAGTTTTTCTCGGCTGGGCATCTTTCGATGAACAGGAATCCTCTGCTTACTTTGACGGCGGTTCTGATAACGACGGCTATACAATTTTTATTGATGGGTTTACTTGCCGAGATACTTGTTCGGACATATCACGAATCCCAGGATCGAAAGATATATATGATCGAAAAGATATATCAATAAAAGAGCTTTAAGTTTCTTAGCAATTCATCAGTAGATCTCTAACGATTAAAGGTAAATATGTAATGGGTCGTAAAAACAGACGTCATATCAAAACGGTAGAACAGGCTGGGCCGCGTAGTTCTGTCGCACCGATTATATTTGCGGTTGTTCTTGCGATGATCCCTTTTTGTTACGGCAAGTTCCTTGAGTTCGGGACAGACGGTCCGTACGACGGTTCATTAAATGTTTATAGCGCTAAGTCACTTCTTAACGGTCAAAAGATGGGCGTAGACACTTTCCCCAGCGCTCGGCCTGCTACGCTATTGGTCAATGTGATAGGAGTCGGGCTGTTCGGTTTTAGTGAGCTTGGTCCGAAACTGATACAAATGCTGATGCAGATCGCGGCGTTCGGTCTTATGTATTATACGGTTCGGAGGATATACGGTTCCCTGGCGGCGTGCGTTAGCCTTGTGATGTGCGCGTTCTATCTGAGCTGTCCGCCTTTTGCGAAGTTTGGTAATGTCAAAGAGCAATTTATGGTCGCGTGCATGATCATCACAGCTTGCGGAGTGATGCTGAGATATTTCAAGGGATCGCCAAGATGGCTGCTGGTGTCCGGAGCGTTTGCTGTCAATATTTATTTCTTTAAGCCGACGGGTGTTTCGGTGATAGCAGCGGTTGCGGTCTATATGATCGTTCAACTGGTTTTGCGAAGATGCAATGTTAAAGAATTCTATAAAGATATTTGTCTGCTTATCGAAGGGGCGTTTATAGGTTTGCTTCCTTTGTTTGTTATGCATGTTTGGCAGGGGAAATTGGAGTGGTTTTTCGGCGCCCTTATCGTACAGGGCGTATTGTTCGGCTCGGCGCTGCTTTTGGCAGTTTTCGGGATATATAAACTTGTCAGCTATTGCAGAGGCGACTGGCAAAGAGCCAGGCGATGGGTTGTATGTGCTTTAGTTCTGCTGTTGGTTGTTGTGCTGATGCCGTGGGGAAAAATCGTTGGCGAGGGTGAAGGTAAGACATTTATTGAAAATACTCCCGTTGGTATGTTTACTGCGGGTGTCAAAGCTTTTTTCGATAAAGTCAGCAGCCAAATATTTCCATCAGGCAGTTACATTGTCGACAGTCGAAAAGCGACGACATTTAGAAGTCAGTACGCTAATGTAGTAGGTTATCTGCGGTCATTTGTTGTTCCTATCGGGTTGTCGCTGCTTGCTATCGGCTGGTGGTTTAAGGTTGGCGTAAAAAAACGTCTGACTCGATCCGACCAGATGCAAACGGTTGAAAGTGAAGATGAAAGTATCTCGAAAGGTTTTGTGGTTCTTCTTGCGGTGTGGTGGCTGTTGGATATGCTTTTAATATGGATGTCCCCTCGGAGCTATGTGGAATATTATCTTCCTTTAAACGGTTCGGCAGCGATGCTTGGTGCTTATGCGGTATCGAAAGCCAGGCTAAGGCCCGGCGGTTTCATAGTGCTGATGTTTTTGTGGATGGTCCTGGAATTCATCTTTTCGATGGTGATACCTTTGGAAGGGTTCCCTTATTTTTCAATTCAATCGGCTCATGCATCGAGCGAATTCTGGACGAGGCTTGGAGTTTGCGGCAGTATCGCGACGGGTTTGGTATTTCTAAACTTTGCTATGAAAAAACACATGATGCACCTTGGCAGGGCAGTGCTTATAGGCACAGCCTGTATCTGCGTATGCTTTTGGAGGAACACTGTGAATCTAAAAAGATTTTCCGGTAAAGTACAGAATATCGCTGCAAGGGACTCCGGCGCATGGCAGCAGGCGGGTCTTTATATTCGTAATGCCTCCCAGGCCGACGAGGGGCTTTACGTTTGGGGATGGATACCTGGCATATATGTCAAGGCTCAACGGTTTAGTCCGACCAAGAGGCCTTCTTATAGCGATATGCATTCCGACCATCCGCAGATTGTTGGCAATAAGATTAAACGAGCGGTTATCGAACTTAGCGAAAAGCCGCCGAAGTTTATCGTCGATGCCGGGAAGCTTCACTTTCCGTATTACGATCACCCGAATTTCGATCTTTGGCCCGGCTGGTCTTTGAAGCCCAAAGATGCTTTCTATTTGAAATACGACCCGAGACCACCGACCGATGCCGGAAGACGCGTTACGCTTAAGGAGATGAGGGACAACGCCGAGCATTATTACTATCAGGTCGAAGATATGACCTATAAGCTGCTTACGAATTCAAGAAGAAAGGGCGGTGTGGTACCTGAAGATCAGGCAAATGAAATGGCCGGGGCCGAAGCGGAACGTCACAGGGCGATGAGCATATTTCGTGAGTTCGTGATGAGCAATTACGAGCCCGACCGGTCGATAGGCGGGATTAATATTTACCGACTTAAGGAATAGATCGAGCAGATGTCGATGAAGATATTGATGTTAAATTATGAGTTTCCGCCGATAGGCGGAGGTGCAGGGCATGCGAATCTTTGCCTACTGAAAGAGTTTTCGGGCATGGATGACTTGCAGATAGATGTTTTGACCTCTGCACCGGAGCCTGGTTTTAACAGCTATCAGTTCGCAGATAATATCACTATTTATAAAGTCGGCATCCATAAAAAGGACCTCCATTACTGGAGGAAAGTAGAGGTTCTCGAATGGCTCTTTAGGGCCAGAACAGTGTACAGGGGGTTGAAAAGCGCAACCGATTACGATCTTGTTCATTCGTTTTTCGGATTTCCAACGGCTTTTCTTTGCTATCGCGATTATATGCATACGCCTTATATCATCTCTTTGCGGGGTTCGGATGTTCCCG
>SDBV01002872.1_pt1 | contig 25670 bp, 23 predicted proteins | sample 2277081 | NCBI WGS metagenome assembly SDBV01 (sample SAMN10402039, study PRJNA504765) | marine sediment metagenome | isolation source: marine sediment core GS10_PC15, 223 cmbsf | place: Arctic Ocean: Southern Knipovich Ridge | collected 2010 | reverse complement strand
GTCGTGTACTGGAACTGGATCGTCGGCACCACCAAGGGTGCCTTCACCAAGGGTGCTCGCCTGTTCGACGCCAACGTCGGCAAGCAAGACCCCGGCTTCCACTTCAGCGACAACGTGATCGACGCCGAGCCGAAGGGCGTGGGTGCGGGCACTGCCACGCTGACCGGCACGCTGGCGTACAACGACGGCGGCGGGGTAATCCCCGGAAGCATTCGCATCACCGCCGAGGAGGATGTCGTCGGTGCCTGTACCCTGACCGACGATGGCAACGGCGCGATGATTTGCACCCGTGACGATACCGGTGCGGTGCTGGCCCTGTCGGCCTCCGCCGTCAACTATCAGACCGGCGTGTACACCGCCGTGCTGAACGCCAACAACTTTGCGGCCACCGCCGTCATTGCCTACTACGCGTGGGACTCCGAAGGCAGCAACAGCCTGCCCGAGGTGGACGTGCAGATCACCACGTCCACGGTCGAGACCCAGCGCCGGGCGCTGAAGGTCAACTATTCCATCGAGTCGATGCACGACGTGATGGCGGAGTTCGGCGTTCAGTTGGAGCCGCAACTCATCAGCGGTTGCGCGGAGCAGATGAACTTCGAGATCGCACGGCAGATCGTCAACCGCCTCTGGCAGGTGGCCCCTGTCGTCTCGACGTTCGCTCTCACCGGTCCTGTCGGATACTCTCAGCAGGACCACTTCCGCGACCTGATCTTCAACATCAATCAGGCCAGCAACCGCATTTGGGCGCGGACGCAGAAGGGCTACGGCAACTGGCTGGTGGTGGACGAGGGCGCTGCCAACCTGATCGAGTCCCTGCCGTCCACCCTGTTCAACTCCGCTCCCCGCCCGGCCAACGTGCAGGGCCTGCACTTCATCGGTACCCTGATGGGCCGATACCGGGTCTACAAAGACCTGCACTTGGCCGCTGAGACGGGTGCCAGCGCCAACGGCAACATCCTCATGGGCTTCAAGGGAAGCCAGTTTTACGAGGCCGGATTCGTCTGGTCCCCTTACCAGATGCTGTACACCACCGACGCCCTGACGACTGCGGACTTCATCACGCAGAAGGGCATGGCCAGCCGGTACGCGACCAAGATGGTCAACCCCGATATGTACGTTCGGATCAACCTCTCCGGCTAAACCACCGGCGGACTTGTGAAGTAACCCGAGTGGGGAGGGCAGACATGCCCTCCCCGCTATTCCGTTGACACAGTGTCAGCGTTTGAGCTACGTACGTGAAACCCGTACAACGACAGGAGAGTGACAATGGACAATCAGCCAGAACCGAAGTTCGTAAACCGGCAGGAAGGCACCGTGACTGTCTTCGGCCCCGACAAGCGGTCGGTGCATGTGCAGCCGTACGCCAATCGGGGTCGTGACCCGAAGGGCCTTTACGTTGTTGTCGGTGAGCATTACCGGCGATTCTGCGGCCCGCGAGGTCCGTTGTATCCCTTTCCCGAGAGCACGGCGGATGAGGCGAATGCTTCGCAAGTTCGCGCGGGCGTTCGCTCCGCGCCCCTGAAGCAGGAGGATGTGGACACTGCCTGCGACGGGTTGGTCGAGATGGACGACGCGCAGATGAAGCAAGCGCTCGCCGAACTGTCCGTTGCGGACCAGAGGCTGCACCACGCGGTCCTCATTGATCTGCCGCGAAGGATCGCAACGCGAAAGGCGGAAGCTGCCGCCGCCGTGCCTACTACCACACCCGAGGCCCCGCCGGAACCCGACGCCTCCGATGCGTCCCCGGCCCCGGAAGTCAACCCCATCGTGGCGCAGTTGGTGCAGGAGATCGTTGCGGGCGAGGACGAGGCCACTTTCGCCTCGTTGCTGTCCTCTGTTGCGGTGGCGGTCGCAGGGGAACAGGATGCCCTCCTCTCTGAGCCGTTGCTCCGCTACAAGCCCGGTATCGACTTGCTCGTCGCGGCCGCGCGGGAGCGTGAACTGACCGGTGACGATTACGCCACGCTGGTCGAGCAGGTGGAGCAGGTGATGGGTGACCCGGAGGAAGGCCCGGACCCGGACGCCGAGGACCGTGAGGAAGTCGAGATACCGGACTTCAAGGAAATGACCAAGAGGCAGATTCTGGCATGGGCCGACTCTCAGGGCCTTACGGTGACGGTGATGCAGCAGGACACGAAGACCAAAATTGTCCAAGCGGTCGAGGAAGCTATCGCTGACAGCGACGCGTAACGCCTGACCGCCGGGAGGGCGTCGCGATGCCCAATACAGAGTTGACGCTCAAGAGTGTTGCCGAGGAGATCAACACGCTCCTCGGAAGCTCCAGCTTGGAAGTCGAACTCACTACGGCGGACATCCGCACCTCCCTCAAGCAGGCGGTGCGCGTGTATAACAGGCACCGGCCGCAGCGCCGTAATGTGGCGTTGGGTATCAGCCAGTCCGTCAAGAAGTATCACATCGACCACGCGCGACTGCTTGGTGTTGTCGCCGTGCGGTTCCTCGGCCCGACTTCGGAGTACGGCGGTCTGTTCGACCCCCTTACGTGGGACAACATGACGGGCCTGCCGGTCACGTCCGACATGTACGGCGAGGTGATGCAGCGGTACCATTACCTCGAAATGGCACGGCAGGTCGTGTCGGGGCTGCCCGACTGGCACGCGCAGTGGGAGGACGACGGGCGGTTCTATCTGTACATCGCCTTGACCGGCGCGGCCAGCCCCATCATCACCTCCGGGGTCGCGGTTGCGGCTACGGGACAGGTCACCTTCTCCGATAATGGGCTGACGGATGGTGACACTGTGTCAATGAACGACGGGCAGGGTTCGACCGTCGTCTTCGAGTTCGACAACAATGCCGCAGTGACGGCGGGCAACACCTCGGTGCAGATCGGTGCGGACCTCGCTGCAACGTGTAACAACTTCGCCGACGCCGTCAACGCTTCGACGCTGTACATCCGGGCCACCGCGTACGCTTCGCGAGTTGTTCTTACACATAACCTGCCCGGCTCCCAAGGCAACAATGCAATCCTGTCTGAGAGTGAGGCGGGGGCGAAAATCACGCTCACCGCGTTCTCCGGTGGCTCGGATGGTGGCGGCGCGCAGTACCTGTGTTCGTATGAGTACACGTGGGGTGTAACCCCCGACGACGACGCCGCGACCGGCCTGCCGTGGATTCCCGAAGGCGACGTGGATTGGATCATCAACTACACGTGTGCCCACGTGAAGACGATCCTGGCGAGGATCGCGGGCGGGAAGTTTGCAGGAATCCCGTCCCCTGACGGGGGTACGTTGCAGACCGATTCGGATAATCTGCGACAGGAGGGTCGGGACGACCTGAAGGAATTGGCGGACGAGATCAAGCGACGCCGTCGCCCGTTGCCCCCGGAGATCGGATGAAGCTCCCGAAGTACAGACCGCCGCACGTCCCCGACTTTCGTACGGTCTCTCGCGTACTCACGCGAACCGCGAGGAACGTCGTCTTCGTCGAGGTTATGGCCTTTGCGAATGAGCGGGCGATGGCGTTCAGGCAGCGTATCCTCGATCAGGAGTTCGAGTCCTTCGAGACCACACCGCTGACGGAGCATTACCTCGCGCGGAAGGCGGCTGCGAATGTTGATCTGCGGACCATGATCGCAACGCAGCACTACGTGGACAACATCCGCGTGTTCACCCGGATAGAGCGGCCGGGGCGAATGTTGATATACATCGGCTTCCACGCGCGTACGCTCGCGCGGGACTTGAAAGGACGCCCGACGCAGTTCCACCTGTTTGAGGTGGCGCGTGTGCAGGAGTTGGGGAGCGAGAATGCTCACATCCCGCCGCGACCGCACTGGAAGCCCGAGCAGGTGCGGATACAGCAGGCGTCCCGAGCGTTGCGGAAGACGCTCGTGCGGAAGATCGTTGTGCAGGCCCGCAAGGAGCTAAAGAGGGTGCTCAAGTAATGCCGTACCTGCCGATCAGCCCGTTGAATCAGACGGAGTTTCCGCAGGCGTGGATGAAAGACCTCGCCACGGCCGTCCGCATGATTGCCGAGCGGTACCGCCGACACTTCTCACTGCTGCCATACTACGCGATCAAGGTTGAGCCGACCGCTATAACCTGTGTCGGGACGACCGACGAAGACAGGGATGTGTTGACTGGCGGTGCGGGGGCCACGTGCTTCGATCCGCTGTACGATGAGCCTGCGGTGGGCGACGCGAGCGGTAATTGGGTGCAGCCGCACGCGTGTGCCGGGCTGCCTGCGACGAAAACGGCGAGCGAGCAGTTCGACGGCCCGTTCGGGATGCACATGCGGGTGCAGCGTGGGCATCCCGAGTTGGAACTCAAGCATCACGGTTTCGACAGGATTCGCGATCTGGTGGTGTACGTACCTTTGTCGTCCTTCGACAAGCACGGGATTAGCGTCCGGGCGGGCGATTATCTCGTATGGGACGGTGATCCGTATACGGTGATGGACCTGGACCGCACAGGGTACTGGCACAACTCGAACCTCCGTCTGTATATGCTCCTCAACTGTGCGAAACGGCGGCACGGCAGCTAATGGTAACGCAACCTGCCCAACTACCGACACGACTGTACCTGGCGCGGACCGTGCGCGTGATTTCCTTCAACGCGCTGGAGGTGGACATCGACCTCGGCTTCGGCGTGCGCACGCGGCGGCGGGTGCGTGTGGAGGGCGTGGATCAGTTGGGCGTACCGGCCCCGATGCAGCGGTTGGCGTATCACTGCCTCGTCGTGCTCGTGGGCGGTAAGCGGCTGCTCGTACAGATTGACAACCCTCGGATGGAAGGGTCGATACTCGGGCGGGTGTTTCTGGACGAGAGGGTATACCACAATCCTGAAGGCATGGCGAGTGTACCGGGCCTGGACGCGGAGCGGTTGGAAGTTGGTCTGTACTTCAACTGGCTGGCTGGCCGGAAGTTCGACGTGACGGTGGTGAGGCGAACCCTGAACGGAAGATAGGATGTCACAGCCGCACAACCTCGAAGACACGCTTCGTGCCCACGACAAGGCAATCGTGGCGTGGCTCGGTACACTGCACGTCAGCTACGGCGACGCGGGGGGCCTGTTTGCCTCTGCCAAGGATGATGTGTCGATTCTCCGGCGGCTGGCTGCGCCCTCGCGCGCAGGCGCGGCGATGTTGGACTTCCTGATCCGTTCCGGGTGGGTAACGGGGGCGCAGGCGGAGACGCTTCGGGCGGGCTTCAAGGAGAGTGGGCTGTCGGTCCTGCCGCTGCCCTTCGCGACCATCCGCAGGGGTGACCCGTATCTCGACCCCGAGCTTGTCAACGTTCCGTATCGGTACAGACGGTTGGAGATACTGTCGGACGGAAAGACCCGTGTCCATCCTTATCCGGGGTATTACCGAACGGACTACACGGTGACCTTCTGGTCGCACCGGCGGTACACCGACAATTACATCCGCGAGTGGGTCATGTCGGAGTTGGGGAATCGTGGGGTTGCAGCCAACGAGTTGTTGATCCCGGTGGAGCACGTGGCCCCGTGGGGCACGCTGGATCAAAGCCTGAAAATGACGGGCAGTACCGACGCGTCGAACCTTGAAGGTGCGGACCCGCTGTACATGCGAGTGGAGTACACCTTCGCTCTGCGGACGCTCCTGTTTCGCAGCGCGGTGGAGGATGTGGACATCATCGAGTCGGGGCAGGCTGTTCCCGAGCCAGCGCTTGCGGCCTTTGGGTGGCAGTCGGAATCCGGGCAACCCGACGAGACCTCCCCCGCGATGTCGGCCAACCTGATTTACTACCCGAGCGCGGACGAGATCGCGAACCTGTGGCCCACGACCGGCACGGCCACGGCGGAGGTACAAGCGCTCGCGCCCCCGACACATTTGCAGTTCAAGTCTCAGCAGGAGGGCTTGAAGCTCTCGTTGCCAGCCGCGAGTGACATTGTGTCAATCGTGGAGGCGTCGGCGCTCAAGACCGATGGGATCGCGGTGTATGGGGTTTGGTTTGATTACCTCGCGGATGCAGCGGTGAAGCTCAATATCAAGCAGCGGCACTACTCGACCGGGTCGGGCGACCCGGAGGTGATTGGTACGAACTGGACTCGTGATCTGCCTGTGGCGGCGGATTGGCAGCGGGTGACTCAGTTCGTGGTGGTGGACGAGGACACGCTCATTGTGGACATGGAGTACGATTCCGCTGCGGCCGTGGTCCACCTGTCCAACCCGCAGGTTCGACGGGTGCAGGTCGCGACTCCCCTCTGGTGCTTCAACACGGTGGACGCGGGGGGTGTGGTAAGCAAGGTGTGGGACGGCCTTGAGAGCGGCCCGTACCTGTGCATCGCGATGCTGACCAGCGGCAGCGGGACGATGTACCTTGACGACGACGAGGCAGCGCCCGTCGCGATACGCAGCGAGGTGTACGATGCGACCACGGACCTTGCAGTCGTGATGCTTCAGCAGCCAACAGGATCGACCCTAAAGTTGCGTTTTCCTTCTACTACGACGCTTGCGTCTGTACGACTTGTCCGGTATCATGGCCCCTATCACGGGAACACCGTGTGAGGTCTTCCCGCGTGTTGTACAACTTGCCCCGCAACGTCACCGCATCAACCGATGCAGGAAGCGGGTCTTGCTCTTGAGCTTAGGTTCACGTACGGGCCTAACGATACACCCGTGCGACTTACGACCTACTCACGGAACCGTGCCCGACAGCGGGCATGAAGGTACCGCCAGCGCGGGAACACGACCCGCTTGGCACGGAGCAGACAAATGGACGTTGCCGGGATACACATGAACGAGTTCACGTTCGCCGACTACATCGTAACGTTGGCGGGCACACGGGTCGCATTCCTCGGGGCGGCGACGAAAGGCGCATTGGATACCCCCACACGCGTCCGCTCGCAGGCGGAAGCCATCGAGAAGTTCGGGTACCCCTTGACGGACAACGATGGCCTGCAAGCCCTCATGCAGTACCTCGCAGTCGGGGGAGACGCGGTGTACGTGCGCTGTGGGATCAGCGCGGGGTTGGTCAACGGAGTCCTTACAGCCGACGTGCCTGTCCCCGGTACGGGGATCACAACTCCGGGCGTGGCCACGGACGGGGATATCACTCCTACCGCCAGTATACAGCCCGTGGACGGCGACTTCATCGACATCAGTTACGACGGCGGCGGCAACGACGTGGCGTTCGAGTTCGACGACGACGACGCTATCACGCCCCCCAATCAGGGCGTGCGGATCGGCGCGACCATCCTCGATACGATGAACAACCTTGCGTTGGCGATCAATACCAACGCGCTGACGAGCGCCGTTATGGTGGCCGTGGTCAACAACGCGGTCCCGGCTACCCCCGTGGTGGAGATCACATTCACCACCATCAGCGCGACGATGAACGACGCCACTTCCCCTGCGGGTACGCCGATTGGTGCCGGAGGTATCACCGGGTGGGCATACACCGTTTTCGCGAACGGCGTCACGGAGGTCACGGGCGGGGTTGCGGAAGTCTTCTCGGCTGAGGCAGCATCGCCCGGTACGTGGGGCAACGTGATTTACGTCACGACCACGACCACGACCGTGCAGGGCGGCAGTGGCTTCGACCTGACGATCTATGCCCCGGCCGTTCCGGGTCAGACCGCCGGGATTGTGGAGGAGTACCGCAACCTGTCGCTCACCTCGACGAACGCGCGGTACATTACCAACGTCTTGCTGTACGGTATCCCCGGCGAGGTCAACGCCAGCAACTACCTGCGCGCGACGGTGGCCACCGATGCGGTCTTGCCCACGCTCGGCGCGACGCAGTACACGCTCGGTACCGGGGCAGGTGTGGTCGGAGGGGACGGGTACGCCAACATGACGCAGGCGAATATCGTCGGTACTATGTCCGGGCAGACGGCGACGGGCTTGCGGACACTGGACAACCCCGAGGCGATCGCGCTGGATGCCATTGCAGCGCCGGGGGAGACGCACACGCTCGTGATCGCAGCCCTCATCAACACTGCCGTGGCTCGTGAGGACTGTGTGGCGCTGATCGACCACTATTTCGGCCTCTCTGCTTCGGAGGTGATAAGTGGCCTGAATGGCGGCACGCCCGGTGCATGGCCGAACGCCCCCGCTGCTGCGTTGAACAGCAGCTACGCCATTCACTGCGGTTGGTGGCACCGCGTTGACGACCCGTACAACAACCGCATGGGCGACAACGGCGTGTGGGTTCCCGGCTCGGCGTTTATGGCGCAGGCGCTGGCGCGTTGCGACAAGATCGGCCACCCGTGGTTGTCTCCCGCAGGGTTGGAGCGCGGGTTGGTGAGCGGCTCGAACGAGGTGGAGTATTACCCCTCGCCTGCCGAGCGGTTGCTGCTCGACGACGCGAACGCCAACTACTTCCTCAGCTTCACTGGCACTGGCACGGCGCTGTACTCGAACAGGACGCTCGACCGGACGCCCGGACCGATGCAGGAGATTCAGGTCCGCCGGATGATGCTGTACCTGAAGAAGGCGCTCGGGGTCGAAGGCGCGATCAAGTTCTTGGTCTTCGGCCCGAACGACTCGGTGGCGTGGAGCAAGTTCAAGCTCATGGCCGAGAAGGTGCTCGAACTCGTCAAGCAGGGGCGAGGTCTGGATGTGTACGAGGTGATTTGCGATGAGTCAACCAACCCTGAGTCGCAGACGACGCAGCGCAACATGCGGGGTCGTCTGATCCTCAAGCCGCAGGACATCGCGGAGCGCGTTTACCTCGACTTTGCCATGACGCGGAATCAGGCAATCTTCGACGAATTGATCGGCGGGGCCGCGCTCACGTAACGTGGCTTCTTCGGTCGGTGGCGTTTGGGTAACTACGGACAAGGAGATTTGCAATGCCGTTGACAGACATGACTGCTGGCGTGCTGGATGCGCACGAGCCTCAGCGCGTCAACAACATCGCACTCCGGTTCGCGGAACTGGATGGGGCGGATATACTGGAACTGGCCGTCGAGTCGTTCCCGTTGCCCAAGCGCAGCATTGGGATCATCGAGGCGGGGCACCTGAATGAGAAGCGCAAGTTCGCGGGCAACCCGATCTATGAAGACATGAGCATCGTCTTCAAGGACTTGGTGACTGCGAACGTGGCGGGGATCATCGAGAGCTGGTGGAAGCTCGTCCACGACTCGGAAACCGGCCGGACAGGTTTCGCCACGGCGTACAAGAAAAGCGGCTACGCGATCTTGTATGCCCCGGATGGGAGTTTGGAGCGGAAGTGGAAGATAACGGGTGCCTGGCCGTCCGCCTTTGATCCGGGCGACGCCGACATGACCGGCGAGGACTTCATCCGTATCAACCTGACCTTGACCCTCGACAAGGTGGTGGCGGATGCAGGAATCATCGCCGCGTAAGCAATCATCGGTGATAGGCGCTGTCGGCTGAGTGGTTGGCAGCGCCCGCACCATAACTCCTTCAACGTGGGAGCAGACAAATGGCTGAGTCACAGTTGGGGTGGTTTGACCTCACCTTGCCATCGCACGGCGGTTTGTATAAGGATGGTCAAGCCGAGGGGGGTAAAATCCTCCTGCGGAAAATGACGGTGGACGAGGAGTCGGTGTTGCTGTCACAGGGCATCGCGGGCGTCGTGCGGATGTCCCGAATCCTCAGCGCGTGTACGCGGGCAGTGGAGGGCAAGCCGAAGCTGGTTGCGGGTCAGCTACTCACCTCCGACCGCATGGCGATCCTGCTGGTCCAGCGGATCAGGGCCTTCGGTCCCCGGTACAGCTTCACGTACCGGTGTAAGTCCTGCAACACCATGAACAAGGCCGACGTGAACCTCCACGAGGACTTCGACGTGATGTCCCCGAAGGTCGTTGCCCGGCGGATGGCGGAGAAGTACCCCGACGAGCATGGCGCGGGTGACTTCACGCTTGAGGAGCCGTTCGACGTGCCCCTCCCTGATAACGGTGACACTGTGTCACTGCGGTTCATGCGGGGAGACGACGAGGAGGCGGTGTTCAAGCGTGCCAAGAAGGCCCGGATGCAGTCGATGGACGCTACGGACCCATCGTACGTGATGCGGCTGACCCGGTTGATCGTGAACGTCAACGGCGCGGAGAAGGAAGCGTTGGAATTGGACATGTACGCCCGCGCCCTGACGCAGACCGACTCGGCGACAATTCGTATCGCGCTCGAAGACCGGGAGACGGGTATCGACACGCGGCTGTACCTCGACTGCGCGAACTGTGGCTTCACCAACGAGGTGCCGCTGCAATTCGACATGGAGTTTTTTCAGCCGTCCCGCCTGTGACCTTGAGACGCTGCGCGAGCAGATGTTCTTCCTTGTCTATCACGGCAAGGGGTACACGCTCGAAGCGGTGGGCCGCATGACTTTTGACGAGTTGGCGTGGCACGTGCGGAAGCTGAACAACCAACTCAGCGGCGAGAACAAGGCACGACAGTTGCAGCTTGAGAAGATGAAGCAGCAAGCTGCGGCTCGGCGGGCGAGATCGAGGACGCGACTACGTTGACACTGTGTCAGTTAGGATAGGCAATGTCATTTGCAGACGATGCCATAGGTTTTTTCCTTCAGTTGGATGACCAACTGACGCCCGCGCTCCAGGCTGCCGAAGGTTCCTACAAGAAGTTCATCAAGAGCCTCGACCAGTTCAACCAGCGGGCATTCAAGAGTGTCAACAAGGGTATGATGGCGATGGCATCGCTGGTCGAGTCCTTCGAGGCGATGCCCAAGACCGCCTCTCGGACATATGAGGCGACGCGCAAGGCGCTGCAACGGCGGATGAAGCCGTTGCAGCAGCGGGTCAACATTGTGCTTACGCCTGCCTCGGTAAAGAACCTCGCGCGCGAGGTGGGGAAGGCCATCTCAGGTGTCCTGGCCAAGGTACGGCTGCGGTCCTCGGCTACGCGTCCCCTGAAGAAGTCCGCGTTCTTCAAGACCACGGGGTCGCTGACCCGCGAGTATAAGCAGACGTTGCAGCCGCCCGATCTGCTCGGCAAGTTCCAAGGGCTTCCCCGGTTCGCCAAGGGCGGCACGGTGCCGGGGGGCGGTGGTGACATCGACTCGATCCTGTCGTGGCTTACGCCCGGAGAGGTGGTGCTGCCGAAGGACATGGTGGATGCCCTCAAGGACGCCAAGGGGCACTTCACGGCCCTGCCGCCCGGCCTGCGGGAGACCCTCGCGGACATTTCCAACTTGAAGACGGCGATGGAGAAGCTGAAGGGCGCGATGGCGTTGGGGGTGGATGTGCAGGACGAGTACGCCGATGCGACGGCGGTCTTGAACGCCAAGATGGTGGACCTCGACGGGATCGTGTCGCACTTGAGCCAGCCTGTATTGAAGCAGGTACTACCCCAACTCAAAGACGCCAAGGATGGTTTTGACGACATGGGCGACGCGGCGGAGGATGCGCAGAGTCCGATCAAGACCCTGCTGACGAAAATCCTCGGCCCGGCACGTTTCCTCGCGATCAATAAGGCGTTGACCGACGTGGGCGAGGGCTTTTCCAGCCTGTCGCAGAGCGCGGGGAGTGCGCTCGAACAGGGGGAGGAACTGATCTCCGGGTTCAGCGACAACATGAACGAAGCCAATAGGTCGCTCGGCTGGACGCGGGACAGTCTGGTCAAGATGAAGGGGGACTTGATGGCCATTGGGAGCGATATCAACCTCGTGCCTGAGATAATGGGGCAGGCGTTCAGCGCGCTTGTGGATTCCGGTGTGCGCTCGGAAGGCCAGTTGAAGTCCCTGACGAAGGTCGTGGCGCTGTTCGCCGAGGGGACCACCGCTGATGTCGGTGAGGCTGCGAACATGGCGTACAAGCTGGCTGACAGTTACGGTTGGGGCGAGAATCGTGTGGCCGCGTTTTACGCTACGCTCAAGCGCGTGTCCGGTGAAGCCAACATCGACATGCAGGCTATCCAGCAGCAGTCCGAGGAGGTGATGGCGAGTGGGTTGTTCAACGTTATCACCGACCCGGCGGAGCAGCGCAATGCGTTGGAGGGGTTGGCCAGTTTGACAGGCGCGATGCAGAGCCATTGGGGGGCCACGGGCGGGGTGCTGGCCAAGACGCTCGGCGAGGCGCTGACCGACGTGGAGAAGTTGCCCATGCTGACCATGTTGGGCCTTGACCGCGACGCGGTGGCGACAGCGATGCGGAGCGGGGACATGAGCAGTGTGTTGCAGACTGTGTCTGACCGGCTGCAAGGGATGGGCGGGGGTGAGTTGGCGCAGTTCACGACGCAGTTGCAGGATATCACAGGCTTGACCGAGCTTTCCGCCGAGGAGTTCGGAAACCTGGCGCGTAACAGTGAGGGGATGCAGGCTACGCTTGCCTCGTTGAATAAGCTGACTGTGGACGCAGGGAGTGGTATCGACGCGCTCACCTCCGAGGTGCAGAAGTCCAAGAGCGGTTTCCAGTCGTGGAAGGATTCGCTCGTCTCGGGGATCGCGAACTTCGTCGGGCCGAACCTGATGGAGTTCTTCGAGGATGTCAACCCGCAGTTCGTGATCTCGACCGCGTACATGATGAAGATGGGGGCTGAGGCCCTCGTGACTGGCTTCAAGATGGTCAAGGGCATCGGGGGCGGTCTGAAGGCGGGGGCGCAGGGGATGGGTATCCTGTCCAAGGCCGCACCGGTGATTAGCACGGCTACGACCGCTGTGGGTGGCGCTGCGGGTGTCGCGGGCGCGGGCGCTGCGGGGGCAGGCATCGCCGGGTTCCTGTCCGGGCTTGGTACCGGGCTGGCAGCGCTCGGTGCCGGGTTGCTGGCGGGTGCTCCGGGGCTGGCCATCGGCGGTGCGATCCTTGCGGGAGTGGCGATTGCAATCGCGGTTGCCCTGCGGATCGCGACCCCGGCCATCCAGGCGTTCGGCGAGATCGCGATGGGGATTATGGACCGGGTCGTGCTCGTCTTCAAGGAGATGGCTACGATGGACTGGAAGCAGCTTGCCATGATTGCCCCCGTGATGCTCACGATGGGGCCGGGCATGGCTGCAATGGGCATTGGCGTCGCGGCGATGGCAGGTGGGATGCTGTTGTCGATTCCAGCGCTGCTCGCGTTCGCGGGTGTGATGAAGGTGTTCGGCAATGACACACTGTCAAAGGCGGGTGGCGTCTTCGCGAATGTAATCAACAACTTGGCCCTCGCCTTCCAGATCGACCACGGCGCGTTGGAGACGGCCCTCGCGGGTATCAAGGGCGCGGCGACGTTCATCGTGCAGTTCGGCAAGATCGCCGCAGTCCTGACCGTCGCGGCCAGCATGGCGGTGGTTGGGAACCTCGTCGGCGGGATCATCAAGTTCTTTACCGGGCGGTCTCCGTTGGAGCAGTTGGTGGACTCCGGTTCGGAAATGGCCACCACAGTCAACGGCCTCGTGCGGTCGATGGGGGGATTGCATACTACGAACCTCGAACCCACGGCGAAGAAGATGGCGGCGGTGGCCGGGTTCATGGCCAACTTCGGCAAGATGGCCAAGGCCCTGCGGATTTCCGACCCCGGTGCTCTGAGCACCGCCGTGGGCAAGGCAATCGACATGCTGGCGGGTGGGGCGTTGCGGGCGCTGATTGGCAAGAAGCCCGAGCGGATCGCGAAGCACGCCAAAGGTATGCGCAAGACCGTGGACATGCTCGTGAAGGAGTACGCGGATTGGGATACGAGCGGCGTGGGCAACATGGGCGAGAACCTCGGCAAGGTCGCGGAGTTCACGAAGGCTGTGGGTGGTATGAGCGAGGGGGTGGGCAAGCTCGATCCGGGTGCGATGAGTGCGCTGTGGGACAAAATGACGTGGTGGCACGATAAGCAGGATTCGATTCGGAAGTCCGCCGTGGGCATCAAGGCAAGTGTGGGCTTCCTGCTCCATACGTTCGGCGACATGACTGTGAAGTACAGCAAGGAGAAGTTGGGGGACATCGCTACGATGATGACAGATGCAGCCCGGATCGCCGTCGAGGGCGCAAAGTTGGGAGAGGCGCTTGAGGAGTTGGAGGATTACGACGATCTCGACACGGCGGATATTCAGTCGGCTGCCAACAAGATCGGCGCAGGCATCAAGGCGTTTCACGATGCGAATGTGGGGAACCTGCGGGCGAATGGTGAAGTGGCGGTCCTGACCAAGCAGGAATTGCAAACCACGGTCAGGGTCCACGTGGAGGGGACTGTGACCGCGAGCGATTCGGAGACACACAAGCTCCTGCGGCAACTGCTTGCTGCTATGGGTGGTGGGGGAGCCACGCCCACTGAACGGGGTATTCCTCGCCGACCCGGCGCGGACGCGGCTGCGGTAGCATCCGGGGGCGGTGAAGGAGGGCAGACCTTTTGAGCGATGCGATTGTCAAACCTAACAGCGGGTACGTGAACGTCACGGTGCGGTTGGACCCGAATTGGACGTACATCGACCTGTGGAAGGAGGTTTTTGAGGAGCATTTGCACCTCGGCGCGGCGAACCCACATAAGAGGAGGGATGGAGTGGCGTTCACCGCGCTCTTCATTGAATTGGAGGAGGGCTTTGAGGAGAGCTTCGAGGCTAACTATTCCGAGACGGACGTGGTGGGGCGCGCCGAGGCATATATGACGTATACCGGGGGCAGCAACAAGGAAGTGCCCTTGACGTTCCAGTTCCATGTACAGGACGGCAGTCCGCTGGCCGAGGTTGTGCGACCCGCCCGGTGGTTGGATTCGTTGAAGCTCCCCGTAGTGGATATAAAGGCGAAGGTATCTCATGCCCCGCCGCCGCTGCTGTTGCAGGTGGGCAGTTTGCTTATTATGCGGTGCGTGTTGGCGACCGCGAACATTCAGTGGAAATCTCCGTTTGAGCCGGGCACGATGTATCCGCATGGTGCTGAGGTGCAGTGTACGTTCCGTTCGGTGCGGAGTCCCGCGAGCGCGTACGGTGGGCTTGGCGACTTCCGATACTTGATGGGTTGACCATATGGCGACTGTCTTCGCGACAAGTAGGTTCAAGGACACGCGGGTATACAACGATGTGGACGGTAACGGGCCACAGTTCGGCCTGCTCGAACCGCCGACTGAGTTCGCGGAGCTTGACCTGTCGCTGTGCTTGAAGCATCGGCTCTTGCAGCACGAGGTTGGCTTCTTCGACGTGTTGGCCGCGAGGTACTACGGATTTGGCAGCGAAGACCTCTGGTGGGTGATCGCGTTGGTCAACGGGATCGTCGATCTCGATGCGGATGTGGTGATCGGCCAGGAGCTTCTCATACCTCCGCGCTCAGTCGTGGTGGCGTTTACGCAGAGATAGGTCAATGGCTGACGAGCAAGGAAAGGCGACGCGGTCCAGTCCGGTTATTTTGACGGATGAGGAGATGCGGCAATCGCGGCTGTATGACCGTGACTCGTACGCACCGTTGCTGTTCGAGATGCAACTGCGGAGCGGTTGGGCGCACGAGCGAGAGCTTATACCTCTGCCCGCGTACAACGTTCTTCAATCGTTCAGCGTCGTGGAGTCGTCCGCCAGTGACAGGAACGGATCGTGGACGGCTACGCTGGAACTGTTCGAGCGGGACGAGACCGCTGCGGGGGTGCTCGAAGAACTCATATTTCTGCCCGGTAAGGTTCGGGGGCAGGAGCAGACGCTTGAAATACGGTGGGCGTGGGACAACCGGCCCAACCCGCTCAAGGAGGCCCCGATATACATCGCGCGGATTCTGAAGGTTGAGCCGACGTTCACCGTCGAAGGTTTGGGGGTGTCGCTCACGCTCGCGTCCTCCACGTGGATGCACAAGTCGCTGTTCGGGATGCCTGCCGACCTGAAGTTCCCGTCAGGGACCAACATTGGGACAGCGTTCAAGATGATTGCCGAGAAGGTTGGATGGACCGAGATTGTTGTGGAGAGTACGGACAGCGCGACGGATAGCGGACTCGCGCCCACCCGAGAGACGTACGACGCGACCCGGTTCATCAACAAGCTGTTGGCCCCGAAGGCGTTCAATGAGCATGAGGAACCCTTTCGGTTCTTCTTCGACCGCTACGGCCGAGCGCATTTCCATTCAGAGCAGTTTGGGTATCAGGGGCATGACCTGAAGAAGGTGCGGGTGGAGTACCGCTTCGCGAAGGATTCGATGGGCGAGGTGATTTCGTTCGAGCCGGAGGACAACGGTTTCTTTACGGCGTACCGAGGCGGAGGGGATGCGTTCTTCGCCTCTCTGGATTCCAAGGGGGGCGATCCGGTTACGTACAAGGTTACTCCTGAGGAGGGTGTGGATGGGCATACTGCTGGTCGGGCGGTTGAAGGTACGGTGGCCGTGCCTGATTTGCGCCCTGACGGTTTGGTAGAGATTACGCCCGAGCGGGGTGCGGCGTCGTACGTGCGGCTCTCTGCAAGGACAGATAAAATGGCGTTGGTTTATGCCAAGCGGTTCTATGCGTGGGCTGTCACGCAGCGGATCAAGGCCAAGCTGTCTGTCAAAGGTACGCACAAGCTCGGGCTTCTCGACCATATCAACGTTTGGTATTATACGCATGGGGGAGTGCCTCACTACCTCTCAGGTACGTATATGGTTACAGGTGTGACGCATAACATCGGTTCGGAAGGGTGGACCACCGATATGGACTTGCAGCGGACGGGCCTGCCGCAGGGTGTGGTGGAAGATATGCGCGACCAGAACTTTGAGGAGTTCGGCGTCGATAGGCTTGAGGAGTTGCCGTCGATAGCGCCCGATACGTGGGCAGGTTCGCCGTCTCTTGACGAAGGAGACGGCAGCGGGATGGTGATGGGGTAATGGCCCACGACGCGATATATCGTGGGACCGTGGTGGACATAAATGACCCGGAGGCACGGTCGCGTTACCGGGTTCACGTACACAGTGTCCATTTGCCGTCGCTTACGCGCGCGGACCTGTTTGCCACGTTGCAGGAGCAGGATCGCAACGTGGCGGCGCAGCAAGTGGTGCTGGTCGAGCAAGGCGACGAGGCGAGGGCTGTCGCGGCAGATGTGCAGCAAGCCTTTACGCACCTGCCGTGGGCTGAGGTGGTGTCAGCGGTCGGCGGTAAGCTGTTTGGGGACATCGGCCCCTACGACGTGGGCGACCTTGTGTGGGTGATGTTCGAGAATGGGGACGTGGAGTTGCCCTGCATCGTGGGCGGTTGGCTGTCCGAGTCGTACGGGATGCACGACCTCTCCCCGGACCTCGTGCTAGACGCCGGGTCCAAGAGCAGGCGGTGGCAGCGCGTCGATCGCGCGGGCAATACGGTCCAGTTGTCCGAAGACCCCGACGAGATGTGGGTCAGGCTGAGTTCGGGTGACGTGTCGTTGACACTGTGTCAAACGTCCGGGTCGATGTGGGTCCGTGCGCCCACGGGGGTATTTGGGGTTGAGGCCGCGCTGGTTTCGGTCAAGGCTGTCCAGACGCTTGTGACGGGCCGCGATATTATCCTTCAGGCGCTGGCCGTCGAGGTTTCTCCCGGTGAGGAGGATGCGGGTGCGCCCACGGCGCTGATGGCCATGTACTCCGGTTGGGCAGTGGAGGTGCATGGCGACGCGTACGTCTTCCTCGGCCAGTATATCGGCCGCAGAGACTACGAGCAGGCGCTGGTCCCGTTTCCGTATGGGCAGGAGTCACAGGGGGAGGGGTTGCACTTTGAGACGAAGCAGTCTCCGCTCATGCGCATTTGGCCGAAGTACCTGCTCATTGGGATCGTGCCCGAGGAGTTCGACAGGTACGCCGACGATGGCGCGATCGACACGCATCCGCCGGAGGACGTGTACGTACCAAGTTCGCACATGACGGCACACCTCCGCGCGGCAGCGCAGAGCATCTTGATCCGCACGCCCGGTGCCCGGATGCACTGGCAGGACGCGTGGACGCAGACGCAGGTTTGGACGAAGGAGCATACAGACGGGGCGCTGACGGACGACCGGATTGACGCAACTACGTTCCGAGCGGTGCGGGGTGACGTGTGGGATGTGCTTCCCGTGGAGGGGGAGATTGTTCTGTGGGCCGACCGTGACTTGATCCTCGCCTCTGACCGGGATGTCAAAGTGTTGAATCAGTTCAGCTATCTGTGTGAGATTACGGCCAGCACCACGGAAACCCCGATTGGCAACCCCCTCGGGGGGGACTCGGCGGACGACTGGTCAACTCTGCGGTATAAGTACACCGTCAAGCGTCTGTGGCAGTTTGCGGAGGGGCACGGCCCGGAGGCGTTTGATTACAACCCGGACGATGAGCGCGGGGCACCCTCGGCCGATGACGAGTCGTGGACAGGGGATGCGTTCAACACGGCCGAGATCATGGCGGGGTACAACAACGGGCACAACGTCCCCGTTCCGACAGGGCAAGTGGTGCGAGTGTTTCAGTCTGCTTATGTGGAGCCGGATGGCGGGGCCGGGGTGGGCAAGGAGCAGTTCTGGTTTCACTTTGACTACACAGGCCCCCCTGTGATCCCCGTGAGTTGTACCAAGACCGCTGGGGTCGCGGGCGGTGTGGGTGTGGATTGTACATGGGAGTACACGGTGGTCGATAAGGGCGGGAGCACGCTGTTGACAGGCGCGACCCCGCTCAAGGCGAGGCACGTGGAAACCACGTACTGGTACGGCGGTGAGAACGCAGCACATACCATGTGGGGTCTTGCGGTCTTTGACGACGGTGCGTGGAACCTGCTGATCGTTTACGGTGAGATACCGAAGACGACGGAGTGTTGACGCGATGGTGACCAGTGGGAGATTGATCCGACAGGGTGGCCTGATACTACGTGACACCGGTTCGCTTGGGCGGCACGAGGACTGTTGCTGCGTACCCTGCATCGGCTGCGGTCAGTCGTTTGAGATGGACGTTTTTCAGACAGAGTATATTGGGTCACCTATCCTGTTCCCGGCGGTGTACTTCAAGGCGAAAGCGCTCCATATACAAACGTACCCGACGCTTGATTGCACTGTCATTGAAGACTTGTGTGGGGCTTTCACACACCAGTGGCCTGAGTATTCACCCTCGTTCGACTGTTCTGTTCACCACGTAACGGACTACACCCAAATAAACCTAATGACAGTGGACGTGACTTTTACAGTCAACCTGCCTGTCCACGTTGGGATCGAGACCGTCGCCCCTGATGATTACAACAACATTTGGGTGGACGGCGTCAAACGGTTTGAGAGTACGTTGGGCGACATGTGGAATCCGTTGGACGGCAGTAACTGTGTGATAGGCGGTCGGCACTGGTTTGTAACTACCCTGGGGCCGGGCGACTCGATCCGTGTCCAGTCCCTTGCGTACGATACCCTCGCGACTGAGATAGACGTGGGATGGTTTATGCGATTCTGGTACAACGGTGACCCCGCTCCGGGTGCGTGGCCGAACAACCTCTGCGTGTCGGCGGTAAATAACTAATGACCCTTGCATCGGCACTGAACTCCCTGGCGACTCGGCGGATTGAGGAACACTGTCACGACTGTTTGCATTGGGGTGACAGGTCGGTCTTGGGTGAGCAATTCCACGGGCAGGTCGGATGTACGCTGGACCGGTCGTGTACTGTCTGCTTCCTCGGCCGTGCGAGCGCGGTTTGCCCCCTTTCGCCCCCGCTGTGGGGACAGGAGGTACCGTCCTGATGTCCGCGATTGGAGCAAGCTATGCCTGACTGCCCGGTGGATTTCATTGCCGCCGCGAGGGCGCGAGTTCTGCGAGACTACCGCGCGTTGGTTGCGGGGTTCCGTGCGGAGGAGGAGTTTGGTAAGTCGGATGAGGACTCTTTGTCGAAGGCGTTCAAGTTCGGTACGGCCACGGCGCGTGTTACAGCGGCCACGTCGCGGATCGGGACGTACGGCGCGTTCGAGTTCTATGACGCCAACCCGGCAGCTATCGGCGACGCGGATGCGCCGATTCGCGCGGACTGCCCGATATTTGACGTGCTGCTGCCGTGGCCCGAGGCCCCGGAGGAGTGGACGAAGGTGACGGAGGTGGACTTGGGCAATGACACTGTGTCACTGCACCTCGCGTCGCGTGTGGCCCGTTTGCAGGGGTTGCGGTATCTGTGGGGGGTGGCGGTGAAGGACTGTCAGCGGTCCTCGCAGTGGCAGGCGATCAAGTTCGCGATCCAGTTGTACCTCCACCTCAAGCGGCTCGGTATGACGGAGGGCCGGACAACCGCTACGCGGGACTTGGCGGAGCAGGCCAAGGTCGTTGATGATGATTGGCGGGAGAACCTGCTGGTGTGTTATGGCTGTCGGTTTTTCAACGGCTCACACTGCATACAGAAGTTCCCGTCCGGGGCGACGGAGGCCGTGTGGAGCACCTTCCTCGCGAGTGGCAACTGCCCCCGTGGACTGTGGCGGGGGGTGGACACGGTATACGACGCGTTTCTCGACGAGTCGGTCGGTCGGACGGCGCTCGTGTCTTCGCGCGCGGGCGCGGGGCAGTCGCTGTTGGAGGCTGTGCAGTCTCTCGACGGGGTGATCGAGGACAACCGGAAGCTGCTGACGGCGCGGCCGGATTACCCTGCGCGTTTGTGGGACAAGAAGTTGGTGTAGGCTACGCATGGCGTCGAGAGTGGAAATGAGGTAAGATGGCCACATGCCGGGCGTAATTGACATCGGTGAGCGGCGAGGGCTGACCCTGCCCGCGACAGTAACGCGGGGGGGATATTTCGCGTCGCGGACGGATTACGACGTTGTATGGAGTAAGCTGTTGGTGGCGCTCTTCACGCCCATCGGTTCCCGCCCCATGCGGCGCACGTACGGGAGCGGGATATACTCCGTTGTGTTCGACCCGGTGCAGGATCAAGACCCGATTATCGAGTACCTGATCCGATCTGCCGCAGCCTTGTGGGTGCCTGAGATTGTTATTTACACGGTGCGGACGGTTGCGGAGGGTCGGAAGGTGAGCGTGCATGTGACGTACGGCCTGCGAGACCATACGGATAGGGTTTCGCGAGCTATCGACATTGACCGAGCGGAAGCAATACGAACCTTGAGCGCGGTGGGCTGACATGCCGAGTACACCAAGACCGTTCTATACGTCCCGCAGCTACGCCACGATCCTCGCGGAGCTTCAGGCGCTGGTGGCAAAGACCCGTTCGCCCTTGCTGTCGCAACTGTCCGCCTCGGACCTCGGGGGCCTGTTGTTGGAGGCGCTGGCGTACGTGGGCGACATCGGTTCGTTTGCGGTGGACGCGGCGGCGCTGGAGATGTTTGCCCTGACGGCAAAGCGATACGGGTCCGGGTTGCGAGCGGCTCGTTCGGTTGGATACGTTCCGCAGTCGGCCGTCGCGGCGACGGTATCTGTGACCAGTGACACCCTGCCCGCAGACCTCACGACCAACGGTGGGACTATCGTGGCGGGGCAGACATTTGTCTCGACGGGCGGGGTGACCTTTGAGGTGTTGACCGCTGTTGTGATCGCCGTGGCTGATACGACCACCACGTTCACGCTCACGGAGGGCGTGTCGTACGTCGATACCTTCCAGACTACCAACTTGGCCCGCCAGCGTGTCAGGACCGACAACGGTGTCGTTGGGGAGGGAAGTTGGGACGTGTATGTGGGTGATCCGGCGCTCACCCTCCCGTGGGTGCAGGTGGACGACGTGGCCTCGGAACTGAATACCACCGAGACGTACGAGGTGCAGTTCGACGGCGACGGCAGGCTGCTCGTGCAGTTCGGCGACGGTACGGCCGGGAAGATTCCCGACGACACGATCACGATTCAGTACCGGACCTGCTCCGGGGCAGACGGTAACCTTCCGGCCGGGGCGGTCAGTGGTCGCTTCCGGGCGGCTGTCACCGGGTTGGGGTATGACCTGATCGTGACGGTGACCAATGCCGCAGCCGCCAGCGGTGGTGTTGATCGGGAGACGTTGGAGAGCCTGCGGACCAACCTGCAAACATACATGCGGACGCACGGGCGGGTCGTCACGATCAGGGACTACGATGCGGCTCCGTTGGATGTGACCGGCGTTGCAGCCGCCTTCGCGGACCTGTGGTTTTCTTCGTACAACGCCAACGCGCTCAAGGTGTACATTTGGGCGTCGGAGAGCGAGACCTTCACGTCCGAGTCGCTTGTCGCGTCGGTGCGGTCGGCTGTCGATTACACGCGGTTTGTCCAGGCCGGTGTCGCGCTCGGCTCCTCAGTGCAGTCGTACCTCGCGGCTAGGACCGTGAACAGTGTCTTTGTCGAGATCGTCCGCCCGGACGTGGCGTGGGTGGACCTGTACCTCGGTGACATTACGTACACGCGCTCGTACGACGCGGTCGCGCTGCACGAGGCGATCACAGAGGCCGTCGTGGACCTGTTCGAGACCAGCGGCGGGTTGAACATGCGGCTGGCCAGCCTGTACAGGGCGATCCGCGATGTGGACGGGGTGGAGCACTTCGAGGTGCAGCGCGCTGTGTATGAGCACGCGAGCAAGACCCGTGCTACGGGGTCGGTGCAGTTCACCGGCGGGGTGTCGCCCTTGGACACTGAGACACTGTCGATGGGCGACGGCAGCGCCACGGTTGTCTTTGAGTTCGACGACAACGCGGCCTTCGACGGCAATAACATTCAGGTGGAGATTGGCCTGTCGGCGCACGACACGATGGCCAACCTCGTGCAGGCGATCACGGACAACCTGCCCAACATCATCCCGACCAAGACCGCCAACATGGTCCCCACGTGTACGCTGGTGCAGACCTTGGGTGGTGTGGCGTACAACATCGCCCTCGTCAAGACCGTGGGAGCCTCAATGACCCTCATAGGAATGAGTGGCGGGTCTGAGACTGAGGTGGATGTGCAGGACGATCACCGTCGCCTGCAAACCACGCCCGGCAGTGCGCAGGACGATTGGTCCCCCGGTGCTTATGTCCCCGGCGAGCCGTTCACGGGGCTTGTGGCATGGCAAGACGGCGGGATCATACCGTACTTGCCGCTGGCGGACCTCGCGGTTGTTACCGACAGGTATTCGGCGAGGTACTACGAGGAAGCGACCACGTACAATCACGAGATCATCTATGACCCTGAGCCAGACGCATCCACGGTGCCCGAGGCGCTGTGCCTGCGGCGGCTCGTGTTCGAGCTTGTCCCGAGTACAGAATAAGCTGAGATGTTGAGTATGAGAAAGACCTGTTCACAGTCTGCGAAGGCGAAGATTGCACGGAGAGCTTATGCTCGAAGTGGGCAGGGTAAAGCCAAAATAAAGGTACACCAGCGTACCTATTCGCACAGTGAAGGGGGTAAGGCTACGATAGGCGCGTATCGTCGTGCTTACCAGCAGAAGGAGGCGTACAAATCGTATCAACGCAATTGGGAGCGTACCCATAAGGCTGTGCGAAGCCGCCGGAGAAGGGAACGGTATGCCACAGACCCATTGTTCCGTTTGCGCCAGTGTGTATCGGCGGCCGTTTGCGATGCGCTCAAAGCGGTTGGAAGATCAAAGAAGGGCGAGTCCACTTTTGCCCATCTCCCGTATACTGTGCAAGAACTGAAGGAGCACCTTGAGGCACAGTGGGAATTGTGGATGGGCTGGGACAATTACGGACGGGGTCTCGGTAAGTGGACAATAGATCATGTTGTCCCGCAGTTTGACTTTCACTACGAGTCGCTCGACGACCCGGAGTTTCAGAAATGTTGGGCGCTTGAGAACCTGCGACCGTTAGGCTTCATTGAGAATATACGGAAAGGCAATCGCCGGGAAAGACTCTCGGCTTGACACTGTGTCAAAGGAAAGTAACTAATGGCGAACTCACTGACCTATCAGGCCGAGGAGTACATGCTGAAAGAGGCCGCGTCTGCGGGAGGGATCGCGGCGATGGCGACGCACATTCGGCTGTGTACCACGCGACCCATCAAGGACGGTACTCTCGCGGTGGAGGCCACGGGGGGTGCCTACGCGGCCAAGGTGATCGTGACGGGCAACTGGACGTACAGCGCGGTGAACGGTCGGATCATGTTGGCCGATCAGGTGTGGACGGCGGTGGGCACGCCCATCCCGAACATCAACGGCGCGTACATCACCGACGTGGGTGGTAACGTCCTCGCTTGGTGGGAGCGCGCGGCGTTCACGCTCGCGGCCGGGGAGTCGCTGACCCTCGACGATCTTACCGTCACCCTGTCGTAATCGCCTCGCGAGGTACGGATGGCCGACTACGCCCTCACAGGTGACGTTGCTGTAACAGAAGCCCTCGGGGGCAGTATTACCCCTGCGCTCGTGGGCGACGTGGCCGTTACCGTCACGCTCGCTGTTGTCGCCTGGACGCTCAGTCCTTCGATGCTTCAAGGGGACATTCTGTCACAGGTCGGGGTTGTCGGTACGTTCAGGATCGACCGTAACCCCACGTCGGACGCGGAGGGTCTGCGGGCCGAGCTTGGGTTCCGGCCGATCACGCCCTTGGTCGTGAACAGCATCACCGTGGAGACCACGACCGACGTGTCTGACGCGATGGTCCCGTATGGTGGCTGCTTCCTGATGGACCCTGATTACGTACCCGCTCCGGGTGACGGGCTGTACGACTACGGCGCGCTGCCGGGGTCCATTGGCATGATCGTGGGGAGCACCCCACTGGTAACGCACTTCACATTCCGTAAGCCCGACGACAATGAGGTGGTCTGGTTTATCGACCAAGAGGGGACGAAGGGGCTGTATAACCTCTCGCTCGACGAACTGTACGCTCTGACGCTCGACGAACTGTACGCCTTGCTGTTGGAGGACGTGATCTCGCTGCAAACGGATTACGGTTTTTACAAGTGGGATGGAACGCTTTGGCAGTCGTACAAGTCGATCCCCGAGCGCGCATTCGAGGGGATGCGGCTGTTCGAGGCGACGGACCCCGATGATGTGTACCTATACTACGCACGCCTGATGGGCGCGGTCTTGCATGGCCTCACACGAGATGCCACGAGCTTCTATGATCTGCGAGACCCGGATCGGTGCCCGGAAGACCTGCTCATAGCTTTGATCGCGCAGACCGGGATGTATTACCCCGCTGACGAGGGCGAGGCGATGCGGCGGCGGCGTGTGCGGACGGCAGTAACCCGCAGTCGCAATGCCGGGTTGGTCTCGGCAGTTTCGGTGCAGTTGGCGATTTTGGGGTACAGTGGGTACACGACGGAGGTGTGGGTTGATCCGACCGATGTAAATAATTGGACGGCTATTGGGGATGCGCCCGCAGCAACCAAGGCCGACGCGCTCGCGCGAGGTGTGTACAATGACATTGACCCTGACTCGGGCGAGAAGGGGGCCGATTGGTACGAGGCACCTCACGGTTATTGGAACGCAGCGCCGATAGGGTACTACCTGAGCAGTCGGGTTGTGGTCCATGTGAACAAGGCAGATGGAGGTGCCCTCGACGCGGAACTCGTGGATGATCTCGCGGCGGCGCTGCGGCAGTTGGTGGCGCGAAACTTGGCGCTCGACTGCCTGCCTGCGCACGTGAGCATCCGCATGTTCGCGACGGACGTTCCGGTTTCTGGCGGCGGCGGTGGTGATGCAGTCGGCGTCACGGACGGATTGACCGTCACGGAGGTATAAGATGAGTCGTAAGATAATAATCCAGGGCCGACTGACGGTGTATGAAGTTGACCCGATGTTGCAGCAGCGTGTCGATCCTGTTTTGAGAGGTACGCTGTTGGAGATGGCGCTCGCGCGAGGCCGCGCGAGACTTGTAGTGCAGACCAGCAATCTGTTCGTGGACCAAGGTCTGGACATTCTGGTGGGCCTGCTGGCCGGGGGCGAAGGTGTACCCCCGTTCGGAGGTATGGCACCGGGGAATGTCTTGACGTATACTGTGGCAAAGATGAAGGTCGCGACAGGTGCGGTGGCGGCACCGGCGGCGGGTGACGTGGCGATGGCGGGTGTGTTGC
>SDBV01002871.1_pt1 | contig 25672 bp, 76 predicted proteins | sample 2277081 | NCBI WGS metagenome assembly SDBV01 (sample SAMN10402039, study PRJNA504765) | marine sediment metagenome | isolation source: marine sediment core GS10_PC15, 223 cmbsf | place: Arctic Ocean: Southern Knipovich Ridge | collected 2010 | reverse complement strand
TAAAAAATTTAATGCTTATCTTTCCCATTTTAACTTTATGGTAATAATTGCATTTAAACACTCAGAGAAAAAGGGGTTTTTCAAAACCCTTTTTTCTTTTCTACTTATTATTAGCAAATTTACTAGGAATTATACTCACGAGGTGAATATAAATGTGAAAAATAGATCAAGGTGATATGAGTGGTTATAGCACTCATATTCCTTATTCGCAAATTTAACAATTAAATAATACACTTTGGGAGGTGGAATATGTTATTTAATAAAGAAGAATTGATTAAGATGTGTAGTGAATTAAGAAAAGGAAATAAGGCAAATTTGCCGAAGAAAAAGAAAGAGATAAATATTGATAAGGTAAATTTGTTTAAAGAAGTTTTAGCGACATTTAAAGGTGAAACAGAAAGATGCCAATATGGACTAATCAGTAAATTTGGTAAGTTTATTTTGGATGAAATGGTTAGTAAAAATCTACTTCTAAAAGGATGGAAATTTAAGGGGATGATAACAGAACATAACATAAACGAAGGAACACCTGTCTATTGGTTATATCCTACATCCAAAAAAGAACTTAATAAGAATAGAAATAATTGGCTAAAAAACGAAATACCAAAGTTCTATAAAAACAAAGGAATATTTAGGGAGGTGAATAAAAATTAGAGCTAAAAAAATAGATAATAAAAGAGCAGAACTATTTAGAGAAACATTAAAAAATGGTTGGTATAGTGATAATATAAAAAGTGTGTTTGTTTCTTTGAAACCAGCATTCGCAATAATTCATCTTCAAAATTTAAGATGCAAAATTGTTAATAGGTTTTTCATAGATAGTTTAAAAGAAGATAACAACTTAATCTTTGAAAGTGTAGACATGGTAGGAGAAACTCTACATTTTGATTTTAGGAAATAAAATGGATAACTTTCTAGAAGCATTATTCCTAGATGCATTAGAAGACACAAATTGGGAGGCATAGATTAATCGCAAACTTACTTTCATAACAAAATAGAAAGGGGTGTGGTATAAGTGTTATTGTCCATTTTCGCCTCTCCATATACCACATCCCCTATTATTTCATAACAAATTATGTTCCTTATTCGCAAATTTAACAATTAAATAATATATATGTCCGTGCGGCACGGACGGCAAATTTAACATACTTAAATGAATATAACTATTGGAGGTGAATTAAATGGGAAAAGAGCAAAAGAAATTTTGGGACAAACGCAACCTAATATCAAAAAATATGGAAAAAACATTTGTCGATATGGACGAAGAGGGGAACGGAGTTATAGGAGGATTTGTGAGTAAAAAGAAAGCAGGAAAAGATGCAGAAAGCAAGACTGGGGATATATTATTTAAGATAGTAAAAACAGAAGATGGAATGATAGCAGAAGGACAGGCATGTTGCACAACCCATGATACCCTAAGAATATGGGGTTGCCTAAAAAACGCACAAGAAAAAATAGGGTTAGCAATAAAACAAAATATGGAAGCAATAATGGAAAAAGAAGGTAAGGAAAAATTTGGTATAAGGAAAAGTGATAAAGATGCCAAATAAGTGGAGGACTAATCCAACAAAGGCACAGCGTAAAATAACAAAAGGAATAGACGAAGAATACAAAAAGGTTGACAAAAACATTAAGCGACAGGAATATGAAAGAATACGAACTTGGAAAGTTCCTAAGAAAGCCAGTAAGAAAATACTCGACAAAGGTGGTATTGTAAACATTGATGACGATAAAAAAGAAAGGTTCTACAAAATAATTGTTTATCCTTCTACATTTGAACTTGTTGATTGTATTAAGATATTAAGTAAAATTGATAACAAAAAGAACATAAGTGGAGCAGTTATAATGCAATTTAAAACTGGACGTAAACAAATTGGTAAATTCTCAAGTATGAACGAAATTAAGTTTAACAAACTTGTAGAGAGTTTACAAAATTCTGGAATGGTTGTTGCTAGAAGTGCTATCCTAACTGATATGAGCAAATGTAAAACTATGAAGGAATGCATGGTTAAAATGAAAAGCAGAGTAAATTCTGAAGGTGTATAAAAGATGGAATGCAGATATTGTGGGAAGGAAAATAATTCGCCAGACAAAGATTTACTCTGTGAAGAATGTAGAGAAACTTTTGGACATTCTTTATATTCAGAATTATAAATAGGGGAGGTGAAAGAAAAAATGAATAAAACAAATACAAGAATAGAACTTGAAAAGAGAATTAAGAAAGTTAAAAAGGGCTGTGGTGTGAAAATAGGTGTTCCTATTTTTACAAAATTTAAACCTTGTGGAGAAACCCATAAAGGACATTTTTATTTTTGTGAAGAGTGTAAATATAAATTGAGTCAATTAGAAACAACATTGAGGTGGGTTATTTCAGTTGAAAAAGAAAAATGAAAATAAAGGGGTGAAAAGAAAATGGTAGAACCAACAGATGAAGAAGATGAAATAGGGAGGATTATCAATACCTTAGATTTTATTAAAACAAATATCAAATCAAATAATAAGTTCATATCTGATAAAGAAATAAGAGAAAGAATTATTTCCCTTAAAAAGAGAATTAAACAAAATAAAAGAAATAAATAAGTATGTAATGCTTAATATAGGGTGATATATTGAGGGCGAGTGGTGGCTATTCATAAGTAGGTTAAACCAAACCACCACCGCAAAAACTTCAATTAGAAAAATGAATGAAAAAGGATTAATACACGGAATAGCAATAAGAGAAAAGAAAACGAAAAAGTTAGTTGATTTTATTCCTTGTGATGTTGGAAATAGAGCATTAAAGGTTTTAAGTGGAGTAAGAATTAATTTAGGTAATAATTATGACGCACAAGAAACATTCGTAAAACAAGAAGAAATAGACTTAATTGAAAAATGAGGTAAAATAAAAAATGTTTGTATGTGAAGAATGTAAAAGAAAATGTAAAGAATGTAAAGGAAAAACAAAAAAGGGGAGATTTAGTATGTTTTCTGTAAGTAATGGAAGATGTGAAATGTGTGGGAATACTAAACCTTGCTATGAACAATATATAAATTAGGGGTGAAATAAAAAATGGAAATGAATATTTTAGACAATAAGGCTTTAAATGATTTATTAATGGAAGTTTGTAATGAGTATTTAAAAAGACAAAAGATAAAAAAACTTAGTGGAAGTGGAAACGGATATAATTTTGAATTTATTGTAAAAAAGATTGGTGAATAATGTTATTAAAAGGGGTGAAATAAAAATGAATAAAGTAAAAAGATTTGTTATCCTTAATGAAGTGGAGAGAAGTTGGCAATCGGAATGTATCTATTTATTATTTAAACGATATTGGAATGATATAGAATATGTTTTGGAAGATAATTTAATGATAAGTAATTTTGAGAATTGCAGAGAAAGGGGCTATACTTTAAAATACAAAGATAAAGAAGTTTCTTTTGCAGAGAATAGAAGTTCTGATGATATTGCTGTTTATCCTTTTAAATGGAATGATAATAAAAATTCAGAAAGGGATTATGAAAAAAAATCTAAATATTTTAAATATGGGGAATTTTATAAAGTATTTGAATGGTTGTTAGAATATTTGTGTATTGAATGGGCATAGGGAAAAGAAAATAAATAATTAGAGGTGAAATGAAAAATGACAATAAAATATCTTGTTAATTCTGAAATAGATGAAGGGAATTGTATAAGGTGTAATTCGGATTATATGGAAGCAAAAAATGAAAAAGAATTGATTATGAATTGGGTTCATCATTATTATAAATATCTCAAAACTTTACATATGGATAAAATTATATTTTTACCTTTTAAGTTAGAAATACAAAAGGCGAAAATTATTAAGGAAAAAAGAATGAAAGTTAAAAATGGCTATATAAAGAAATTAGGTACATTGAAAGAAGGGATTGGGATACTATAAAAAGAAGAAAAGCCCCAATAGAAAAAGCAAAAGAAATTTTAGGGTATGAACCAAAGATAGATTTAGATGAAGGTTTGAAGAGAACTTATGAATGGTTTGAAGATGAAAAAATTAATGGGAATGTGAGATAATACAATGAGATGGAGATTAACGGAACCAAAAGAAAGTATGGTTGAACAAATCAAAAAGTATGGTGGATATTATTGGAATGCTGGATTATTTTATGAATTTAAAAAGTATAGCTTTCCTAATTTGAAAAATAAGTACAATAAATTTAAGCAATATAAAGTTTTCAGCAAGATGGACGAGTATCGTAAACTTAAGAAAAGGGAATTGGAAGATGAAAGAAGAAGAACTAATTAGCCATAAGGAATTACATAACAAAATATTTAATTGTAATAAATGTTGCCCAGTTGGAATTAAAGATGTATATTGTAAAGATTGTCAAAAAGCGGTTATAGATTTTATGAATAAATATGGTGCTGGTGTACTAACAAGAGATGAAATGTTCGAAGAATTAAAAGGACGTATACATAAACTTGAACTAGTAAATAAATCATTGACTAATAAATTATCAAGTAAAACTGAAACAATTAATAGATTAATAAAAGCTAAAGAGAAAAAATGAAAGAAATATTATTACCAGAGGATGTATATAAACACAAAGATAGAGACTATACTTGGGAAATGGGGGATGATGAAATAGAAGATAAAATTAAAGATATGGATATGTATTATTGGAAATATTATTAAAGGATTGTCCAGAAGATTCCATAAATTTATTAGCAGCACTTTTAGGAATGATTGCAAGTACGAACGGTGAACAAATGGGTAAAACAATTAATGAATATTATGGTTTTCAAGAAATAGTAATATCTTAGACTGGAAAAATAAACTATAGAACACTTAGGGATTAAATTCCCTATTTTATTTTTTATATCATAATCACATATATGCTCAAGCGTCCGTGTGGCACGGATAGCAAATTTAACATACTTAAATGAATATAACTATGGGAGGTGGAATAGATGTTAAAAGCAAGAGTAATAGTAAAACCACGTGCTGGAGAGAATACCCAAGAAAGTAAAACTGGTGGTAAACGACAATCTCAAAAAGAAGCAGAAAAGCAACTTGGTAAAACTATGGACGGGATGTTTGGTAATAACTGGAAAAAAGAAATGAGAACCAAACAAATGCGAGGAAAAACTTGGTATAGAGTTAAATTCTCTACTATGGCACACTACGACAGATTTAATAGACATAAAACAAGAGAAAAAAATGTAAAGGATACATTAATAGACTACAAAGAAAAAGGCTTTAATACGTCTATAAAGCACACTAATAGCAAAGTTGAAGGTTGGATTGCTATGACTTCATTAAAGCAAAAGACAGTAAAAAAGAAAGAAGACATAAAAGGGCTTATTAATAGCATGAAAATAGACGAAAAACAAAGCAAGAATTCTCAAGTAGACTATTTAATAAACAACTTTGATAAGCTTGTGGAATACTTTAGAAACAAGGGGCTCTATGAGATAAAACCAATTCTTGAAGATGTATTAGTAAAACTAAAAATGAAAGAAATGAGTAATGGGTATGGTTTTGTAATACTATCTGGAATAGGGGGTAGTGGTAAAAGCAAGATAGCAGAGGGCATACTTGACTTTCTAAAAACTAACTTAAAAAGCGACTTTGCTTATATAAGCACAGATGATAGCACAACAACAGAAAACTTGCTTTGTAGAGTTGGTTTAGAAAATGGCTCAGAGACAAAAAGAATAGGTATAATGGGAAAAGCCATAAACAACAAAAGCAATATCTTCTTTGATGAGTTTAATAGAACCGAGTTTAGAAACATACAAAAACTTATGAGCTTGTTTGCTGGTGGTGTTTGTGATAGTGAAGGTGTTTATTTTAAGATACCTGAAAATATGCTTATTATAGGAACTTGTAATTTGGGTAGTATAGGAACTTATCCTATAGCAGAAGAATTTAAACAAAGGTGTGGAATAGTAGAATTAAAATACCCAAGAGAAGCCTATGAGAATATATTAAAAACTATATTTAGTGGAAACCCATTAAACAAGATGGCTTTGGACTTCTATGATGAAAGTTTAGTGTGTGCTGTTGAAAACAAACATGGTTGGAGAAATGAATTAAGTGTTAGAAGCCTAATTGATTTTATAAACGAAGTAAGAAGTGCTATTTATTTAAGAGGCTACAATAAAAAGGAATTACAAGATAACATAGAAAAAGCAGTAAAAAATATTGTGCTTCAGTTTATAAATGAGAATAACCCATACGACTTAAAAGAAAGTGATGTAACAGTGAAAGAAATTTCTAAAAAACTATATGATAGTGTTTTTGGGAACCATATGCTAGAAGAACCTAAGAGTGTTGGTGGTGCAGCAGATGAAGAATGAAATACTTGAAGATATAAGTGATGATAAAACAGAGGACACAATAACAAGCAACGAAGACAAAAAAACTTATGACAGATGGGTTAGTTTAGCAACAAGTAGACTAAGTCGGCTACATAGCACTGAAATAATTAAAAAAGATAGAAAGGTAATTGAAGAATATGATGGTAGTGGTAGAATACATATACCCTCAATTCCTCTTTTATTTAAGAAACAAAAAATTATAATGCTACCACAGAAAAAGAGAAAAGGTAATCTAAAGGACAAGCCAGACCTAATAATATTATTTGATGTTTCTGGCTCTATTGATGGTTCAAATTTAAAAAATAAATTAAGGGTGTTGTGTTCTTCTATTGGTAGAATATTCTTGGCCGACCTAAATCAAATACATTTAATAACGATTGGCTATGGAAGTAAGTATTTTGCCTTTAACAAATTTGTAGAACTTGATAAATGGCTTAGAGAAGAAGAATTTCGTGATGGAAACACAGATTATATTAGTGCTTTTAATTGTCTTAACCAAACTGGAATATTAAACACTGATAGACCAAGATTAATAGTCATGATAACTGATGGCTGTCCAAATGAAATAGCCACAAGTATGAAAGATAAATTGGAAAAACAATTAAAGCATAAAAATTGGTGGGAAGAAAATAATAAATTTAAAGTTGGCATAAGCAAGGACTATCTACTGAAAATAATAAACCATATTCTAACTTTAAGCAAATTAAGAGACACCATCTACAAGACTATTGTTATTGCTAATATAGACCATGAGGACACAAAAGAGGCGAATATAAGAATAAATGAAAATTGGAGAAATGCTAAGAAAGAAGACTTAGTGGAGAGTTTGGTTGTTTCTGGTAGTCCTAAGAATATAGCTGAAGCAGTTGCTGGAAAATTTATTACTGAATTCTTTTTAAATTCTATTAATTTAAGCACCGAGGAATTTAAAACTGGTGATGCTTATCATATAATAGTTGATAGTTTAAAGAAAGAAATTTTTAAGTTTGAACTAAGGAGGTGAAAGATGAAAATAAAAGACGTTCACGAGAAAATTAAAGCTGAATATGGAGAAGGAGGAGAAGAAAATACAATAGATATTGAGATTAAAAATTCAGAAAAAGACGTTCACGAGAAAATAAAGAAAGATTTTGAAAATATATTGAAATTTAATCAAAAAGGAGATTGGAATAACCCAATCTTCAGAAAAACAATAGTAAATGCTTTTAGGTTTTGTGCAAATAAATATTTAAAAAAATGTCAAGAGCAACAGGATAAGCAGGTTGAAGAATTGAAGAAGAAATTTAGAGGTTATGCATTAAGAATTAATGGAACGCATATTAACAATATAGTAGATAAAACCTTCAAGGTGAAAAAGATTGAAAATAAGGGGGTGAGAATATGGAAGCAAAAATAATAAAAGAACTTGATGATTTTCAAGGAAGAGCTTGTTTAGTTAAGTTAGAAGAAAAGTATTTTGTTGTAAGTTCAGTAGATAGTGCTTTTGACACAGGCTTACCAGAAACACTTGTTTTCCCAAGTGATAAAAATGGAAAAGTCGCATCTTGGGGAGAAGTTGCTGGTGGAAGAAATGTATCAAGAGAAGAAGCAATAAGGGAATTGGAAGGAGGGAAAAATGATAGATTGGTTAATACAGCAAGAAGTATGGATTGAACCCATTTTAAAAGTATTAATAGGATTTGCCTGTATTAAATTTTTGATATTCCATTGGTAAAAGTGAGAATAAAAGGAGGTGAAAATAAATGTCAATTATATTTTCTCAAGACATCAAAGGAAAATTAACTCATTGGGTTAATAAGAAATATAAGGATGATGCATTAAAAGGAGATTTTAAATTAAATGATTCAAATGCTCTTGATAATAAACCCAAAGGATTATGGCTAAGTTGGAATAATGGATGGGAAAAATGGAGTTTAGGTGAAAATTTTGGTGGACCTGCAAATAAAAAAGACAATGTATGTTTAAATGCGAAATTAAAATCAAATCTTAAATTATGGTGTATTAATTCATTTAATGATTTTATGGAAGTATGGAATAAATTTACAGATAAAGATCCCACGATTTTTAATATAATAACTATAAAAGAAAATAATTTTTGGGAATGGTTAAAAAATAAAGAGTATGATGGGGTTGCTTTGACTGATAAAGGTCAATGGGCTACAAGATTCAAAACTTGGTTGTATGGTTGGGATTGTGCTTCAATAGTTATTTTTAATCCGAAGAATATTGAGTTAAGGAGGTAAGAAAATGAGAGAAATTAAATTTAGGGCTTGGGATGAGAAAAGTAAAAAGATGTATTCAGCAGAAGAGATGGGACAAGATGAGTTAACTATAAACCCTAATGGTAGTGGATTTGTAAATGTATCCTCATCATCAACTAAACTTAGTATATATATGAAACATCTGATTCCATTACAATTCACAGACTTAAAAGACAAGAATGAAAAAGAGATTTATGAAGGAGATATTTTATCTTATAAAAGGAAGGATAATAAAAACAAAATTATAGAAACAAGATTTTTAATAGAATTTGGTTGGTATGATAATGAAGGAGCTAGATGTTATGGCTATTCTATAATAGATAAAATATTTTTAAGAGCAGGAAAGAGAGAAAAAGAATTTGAAAGAAATGATAAAGTAGATATTGATTATTATTTAAAAGATTTAGAGGTAATAGGAAATATTTGGGAGAATAAAGAATTATTAAAGGGGTGAAAGAAAAAATGCTAAGCAAAGATGAATTAAAATCAGTAAGGGGTAAATTCAGGGTGGTTGGAGTAGATACCTTTGACCATTCAGATTGGATAAAAGGAGATTATGATACAAAAGAAGAGGCTATTAGGATAGCAGAGAAAGACGGAGAAAAGATGTTAAAGACCTATGTATATGATGACAAGGGAAATTGCATAGAGGATTTTGGAGAATTTTAAGATTTAAATTAGATGGGGTGAAAAATGAATAGAGAAGAAAAATTAGTCTTATTCAAAACTTTAAAAGACTTAATGGAATTTGCTCTTAGTGGAAGACTACCAAGAAGATATAGAAGCATAGGAGAAATAGATGACATTATGGAAAAATTAGAACCCAAAGAAAAGGTTAATAGCAAAGGAAAAACTTCTTCAATAATACAGAGCAGAATAAGAAAAAGACGAAAGGAAAAAGAAGATAGAAGAAAAAAGACTATAAAGAAGAGAATAAAAAAAAGAAAGGATAAAAGAAAGAAAAGAAGGAGAATAATTTAATTGGGGTGAAACAAAAATGGTAGAAGAACAAAAAATACAAGAAATTAGAAGAGAAATATCTGAATTTAAAAAATTGAACTATAAAGAGAGGTGGAAGAAAGCAAAGATCCTTAAAAATGTTGTTTGGTGTTGCAGAAATTGTAAGTGTATTGTAGATGATGGAAAATTACCAAGAAACGAATTTATGGGTGAAAAATATTGTGGAGGCTGTGATAGTTTATTAACACGAAGAACTAATGGTGGGCAGGGAGATCCATTTAATTGGATTCCAAAAATAAAAAAGGGGTGAAAAGAAAATGGCTATTGTAACTGCTTTGGCTTTGGGTATTAGTATTTATGGTGTATCTAAATGCAAGGGTGAGATGAAACTTAATATGGGAATATTTGCATTTATTGGTTTACTGGAAACTATTTGCTGGTTGACTATTTTTTTAGGATAAAAATAATAAACAAAAAGGGGTGAAACAAAAAATGTCAAAAGAATATGTAGAAGATTTAATTGATTCAATCTCAAATAAAAAAGAACCTATGTATCTTAGAAAGGGTTGGTTGATTACAGCAAGAAGTAGATTAGACCAATTAGATAAGGAATTGAAAGTATTGGAAAAGTGTTTTAAAAAAGAAGAAAGAAGTTCAAAGTAAAAAGGAAAGTTGATAAGAAAACGAAGTTGTCTTATTAATACAAAATCATTGGAGGTGAAACCTGTGAGAAAAACATATTGTAGAGAGTGTAAACAATTCTGGGAAGAAAGCAGAGAAATACCCATTAGTGAAAGTTCTTGTCCTGATTGTGGAACAAAGGTGATAAAATGATAAACACATGTCACGATTGTGGTGCTAAAGAAGGAGAAATTCATATGTGGGGATGTGATATGGAAGAGTGTCCTTTTTGTGGTGGACAATTAATAAGCTGTGATTGTTCAGCAAATTTAACTAAACTTGATAAAAAAAGGATACCTTATATTGTATTACCCAATTATTGTAGAAGGTGCTTAAAATCATTTCCAGATATGTTTATGGTTCCAGATAAAGAATGGGCTAAAATGCCTATATCATTAAAACATGAAATGCTATGCAAAAAATGCTATAATAAAATAAGCAAGTGGATAAATGGGGTGAGAGAATGAAAGAAAAAAATAAAATAGAAAAAATAGAAATAACAAAAGAAATGTTTGAATCCTGTAAAATTCCAGAAAGTAAAAATAGTGTTACTATAACTTATGAAAATGGTGATGAATATTATGAAGATGAAACATATATTGGGTGGAATGGGGCTTGTGTAAAGAAAGAGGTGAAAAAGTGAATAAAAAAAGAAAAAGAGAATTAGAAGAATGGGAAAATGTTGGAAGTATGATTATGAAAGGACTTATAAGATTAGCAAAAAGATTTAAAATTATAAGGAATTAAAAATAAATGAAATCTTCAAGGAGGAAAAATGAAAATAGAAGAAGAAATTAAAGATATGGACATGTATTATTGGAAAGGAAAAATATGGGAGGTGAATAAATGATAGTAGAAATATTAAATGTGTTGTGGTATGCTACAGGGGGAATAGAAGAAAGAACACCAGAAGAACAAATTAAGGCATTAGAAGATTTAATTGAAATAAAAAACAGAGAAATTAAAAGACAAAATAAAATAATAAAACAATATAGAAAATGAAAAAAAAATTATTGCTATTGCTACTTAATGGTTTTTTGGGATTACAATTTTTCTTGTTGATACTAGAAATAATGAATGAAAATCATTCTTGGCTTTGGTTAATCCCTGCTGGACTTATGATTATTGGACTAAACATTAGTATATATTTAGATACAAAGCAATTTAAAACAAAAAAGGAGGAAAAAAATGAGTAAGGTATGGAGAGAAGTAATACGATTAGGAAGACTACAAGAGAAAAAAGAATGCAATGAATTAGACCAAGATGATATAACAACAATATTAGCAACCATAGATTTCTTTGGAGCAAGTAATATATGGATGAAACAAACATACTTTGATTTAAGCAAAAAGGCTAAACCAATTTCTCCGAGGTTTAAAGTATTTGACTGGTTAGCGATGTGTATTGACGGAAGAAATGATGATGATAGAAAACAAAATGAAGCTGGTTTAAAGGTGTTGGTTTATAGTTTCCTAAAGGTAAAAGGTAATGTAAAGAAATTTATTGAGGATTTAAGATTAACAGATTATCAGGTAAATACTAAATGGGAAGAAGTAGATTTATATAGATAAATGGGGGTGAAACTATGAACGAAGAAGATAAAGGAAAATACTTTAAAAACTCTAAGAAGATTGCTAGCAAAAAAAACATACCACAGAATATTGAGGATATGATAGAAACTAGAGCTAGAGTTACTGGAAAAGCCTGTGAAAAAGTAAATGAATTACTTTCTTTTTTGGGTGAAAGAGACAAGAAATTAAAATTAGATACATTAATTGCCGTAAGTCATTCACTTATTTTAAATCACACAGAAAGCATAGATGAAGCAATTAAAATAATTGATAAGCTAAAGGAGACTATAACTAATGTGGACAAAGTAATAAACACTTAGGGATTAAATTCCCTATTTTATTTTTTATATCATAATCATACTTAAATTAATTAAAGGAGGTGAAATAGAATGGAGAAATCAGAATTCGGAAGAGGGTTAGATTTTTATAAATGTCCTATTTGTAAGAAAGAGTTTGATAGAACTAAGCAAAGATGTCAGGGACTTGGAAAACATATGTCAATTATCCATAGAATCACTATAAAAGAATGGTATGAAAAAAATATAAAAAGACCTCTATGCAAATGTGGATGTAGAACGCCTACCACATTTTCAAAACATCATACAGGATGGAATGCATATATAGTGGGTCATGGTTCAAGAAATAAGATGCCAAAAGGAAAAAGGCATCATAATTGGAAAGGAGGAATAAAGAAACATTCTGCAGGATATATTGAAATAAGAGTTTATTCGGAACATCTTAGAAAAGATAAATCTGGCTATGTAAAAGAACATATCTTAATTATGGAAAAACATTTGGGCAGATTTATAAAATTAGGTGAAGTTATTCATCATTTAGATGGTAATAAACATAATAATAAAATAGAAAATTTGATTCTTTGTAAAGGGCATAGTGAACATAGAAAAATCCATTTCGAAATGGAAAAATTAGTTTATAGTCTTATAAAAGACGGGAAGGTGATTTATGATGGGAAAAAATTTAAGTTCAAGAAGTGAGTTCGGGCGTGGTCTTGTAATTTGTCTAGTTAAGTTTGCCGAACATTTTGAGAATGATATGGGTGGAAGAAGACTTAACATTATCGGGAAATGGGTACATGAAACTGAAGAGAATAGAAAGAATATGCTGTCGCCAAATCCAAAAGATAACCTTTACTATGGCTTTCCTTATATGGGGAATATAAAATTCTTTAAGGAGATGAGTGATAAAGTTTACAAGGGGAACTATAAGAAAGCACTTTCAAACCAAATTGAACTTTTTATGAATGGAGCTTCTGACCATCTTTACGACATAGAAGTTCCAAAAGGAAAAGGTTGGGATAAAATAAGAAAGATGGTTGATAGATTACAGAATAAGAGCTTAAAGATAGGACACGGATTTACCGATAAAATTTGGACTTTAAAAGACTTAAGAGAGCTTATGGAACTGACAAGGGAAATTGGTTTAGAAATTGATAAGAAATTGGGAATAAAGGCAGATATGGGAGAACATTAAAGTTTAAATGTTAATTTGCTATACTCACAAATAAAATAAAAAGGAGGTGAAATAGAATGGAATATAGAAGTTATGCAGAACTAAACGGAAACACTTTGGAACACCATGATAAGTTGATTTTTAGCGATTCACGATATATAGTTTGCAGTCATTGTTTTTGTTTATTAGGTGATGATTGTTTTGATGTGGATAGTCCTAAGAATAACTTAATATTTGACAAGCTAGATATTGAAGACAAAAATTATTATACTTGTGAAGACTATGAAACGGCTACAAAGATTGCTTTAAGGCTTTTCGCTAAGTTTGAAGAAACAGAAGAAACTTCTTTATTACCAAATGAAAAGATGGAAAAGACAATTTTTAAAGTTCTTGCTGTTAGTAAGAAAACCAACGATGTTGTAAAAAACAAAGTTGTAACTTCAGAGAACGAACAATCGGCAATATTGAAGGCATTTGGAGTATCAACAGAAAAGCTATTTATCAAAGTGACAGAAATGGGAAAATACACAGAAGATAAGCCAATCAAAGCTGTTTTAGTTAAAGAAGAAAAAGAGAAAAAGTAATTTCTTTTTCTTTATTTTTTTATTTTTTATATTCAAAAACTTATCATACTTATTAGTTAAAATAAAATAAAAAGGAGGTGAAATAAATGGAAAGTAATTTTAAAGTTGGTGATATTATCACAACAGAAACTAACGAAAGTGTATATAAAAATAAAAGACTTACAGTAAAGCGTGTAGACAATGAACAAATATATTTTGAGTATGATGGCGGAAATGAAGATTACTATTCTAATGAATACATAAATAAAAATTTTACAAGAATAGTAAATGAAAAGAATAGTAAATGAAAAACCCCAAAAGATAACTCACGCAATAATCTGGGATGAAGGCTGTAATGACCCAATTAAGTTTTTTGCTAATGAAAAAAAAGCAAAGGAATTTATTAAAGAACTAGACGAAAGACCTAATGTGACAAGTGGAAGTATTAAGTTAGCAGTAATTTCATCAATAAAATCAATAACAATAAAAAAGAGTTTAGGGTTTAGCGATTATAAGATTTAAGATTTGCTAAATCTTTTTTTTATTTTTTTATCATATTTATCATTATACTCACAAGGTTCTTATAGGGAAATAGTGGACTATGTATTTAAATAATTAGTTTCTGAGGGATTGCATAGTCCTATAAGTTTCCTTTAAGAATTCTATAACTTGTAGTCCGTGTGGCACGGATATTGGAGGTTTAAAATGGAAACAAAAATGGTTTCTATGAAAGAACTTCTTAACAAAAATAAAAGGTGTTGTCTTTCTCCGTTAAGGGTTTTTAATAGATGTTCTGAATGCTCTGAGTTTAAAAATTGTGAGAGCAAAATTTAAGCAAATTTAACATAGGAGGTAGTAGAATGAAAAAAATATGGGTATGCCCACGATGTAAGAAAAAAACAATTTGTGTTCCAGCACTAAGTAGGGCTGATAATAAAACGCAAATTTGCTCTGATTGTGGCTTAGAAGAAGCACTAATAAATTTTAGTAAATTTGTTAGAACTAAAAAGGAGGATAAAAAATGAACTTAAACGAAAAGGTATTAACAATAAGTAAAGATAAAAAAATAAACTTTCTTTTAAAAAGTGGTTTATATGAAGAAAAAACTTTAAGAAAAATAGATGAAGAAGAACTTAATACTTTATTTATAACAGGTTTAGACGCAACAGGATTTAAAATGTTGGGGGTTTAGAAAATGGAAAATAGCACAATAAAAACAATAATAGGAATAATAATGGTTATTCTTTCAATTACATTTATTTTATGGTATGAAACACCAATAATTAAAACAAACAAAGATAGATTATGCGAAGATGTAGCCACAATAGACTATCCAAATTATGAAGTTAATTTTTGCACTTTTATATTTGAGGGTTGTAGTTGTAGAATTAAGCGATGGATACCAGAAGACGTGGGAGGATATTGGAAACACAATTTTGTTAGGTTTGAAAAGGAGGTTTAGAAAATGAGTAAAATTTGCCCAAAATGTAATAATGGAAAGTTAGTATTTTATGATGGTGGTTTAGAGCATAACCCTAAATATGCTTGTGTTAATTGTGATTATGAAAAGGAGGTTGAATAAAAGATGAAAAAAGAAATTAAAAAATTAGTAGAAGAATATGGTAAAACAGAACAAAAATTATTAAAAGAAATTAATGAATTAAAAAACGTAGGGGCAGATTGTAATTGTGATGATAGAGAAATTATAAAAGTTATTCACGAAGGAAACTTTGATGAAATGGTTGCCTATTGTTTAAATTGTGGTGGAAGTGTATGGGATAGGAATTTGTAAAATGAATAACAAAATAATAGAAAAGTTAGAAAAATCTTTTATAGAAGAAGATAAAGCTGAACCTTTTTTAGATAGAGAATATGTAGAAGAAACAAAAAGGATATATAAATTATTAAAAAACAATAATACAAATAGTGATTTTATAGATTCAACAGATAGGGTAATTTATGATATAGTTAAAGATATTTTTAGGGAAGTAAGAAAATGAAAGTAATTAAAATAGAATATTATGAAGATGATAATATGACCTTTGAACTATTTGATAACATTAACAAAGCATTTGATTTTTTTAATAAAATATGTGTTGATAAAGTAAGTGGTAAAATAAGTTTGGTTGAAGTTAATGAAAATAACATTTATTATGAAAAAGACGGAAGTTTAAATTATGAAGATAATATAGAACTTTTTGGGGGGGTTGAATAAATGAATACTAAAAAAATAAAAGAATGTTGTAAAAATATTATTGCTATATGTGATGACTACGAAAGCACAGAAGAAAAAGCTAAAATTAATGATTTATTAATAGATTTAGATTTAAACAAAGGCGAATTAATGAGGTTGTTAAAATGAATGAAGATTTATTACCAAAAGTAAAACCAATAAAACCAAAAGAAAAAGGCATATATTACAAAGAAGAAAATATTTTTTATGGAAGTGGAATATTAAAATTTCATTATTCTAAATGTGGAATAAAGACGCTTTGTAGTAGAAATTTAAACGCCTTTTGGAAAAAAGATGAAAGAAATAATATTAAAGTTGTTGATTGTAAAATATGCTTAAAAAAAATAAAGGAGGAAATTAAATGAAAAAAATATTTTTAATAAATATATGGGACTTTATAGACATAGAGAAATTAAATGAAGTTTTAGATAGGGAAGTATTAAAGGGTGTACCAGCAGATATAGGATATACTTGTTTAGAAATTACCGAAGATGGAACTTTAAAACTAAAAGCTGATTTTTCTGTGGAGGTTGAATAAAATGAAAGAAAAAGAATTTATAAAAGTGTTAAAAGAAATGAATTTTTATGATGGTTTAACCATAGAAGTTTATTATAGTATTGACGATAAAGGAAATGTTATTTTAGACGAAGAGGGAATAAAAAAAGAATTAGAAATAAGATTAAACGAAATGAAAGAGGTGTTAAGATGAAAAATATAACTGAAATTTGTTTATGTGGTGGAGAAGCAAAGTTTAGCTATTGGGATAAGCAGATACCAATACTAAAATGTAAAAAGTGTGGAGATGAGTTTGAGGCACACGAAGATTATTGGAAAGATTAAAGGAGGTAGAATAAAATGGGATTTGATAAAAAAGAATTAAGCATAATAAAAGAAGCAGTAATTGAATATGAAAAAAGACATTATGAAAGCGAGGGACAAATTTGGCAGAAAAAAATTAATGGTTTAATTGATAAATTAAGATAAGAATGTTGTAATCAATAAAGGAGGTAAGAATGATGGATTGTCCAAAATGTGATGGAATTTTAGAACTAACAAATACAGATAGTAGGCAAGAATGGTGTGATGAATATTATGAATGCAATAAATGTGAGAAAGAATTTATTAGAACTACCACATATACTCAAAGTGGATTAGTAGAAAGTGATGAAATAGAGGAGGTGGAAGAATGAAATGCGAATTTGATGATGAAACTCTAAGGCTAATTGCTTTGGCGATTGGGACAAGGAACAGATATGAAAAGGACGCAGAAATTCCAAATCACTACTTGTCCTATATAGCGAACAAATTGGTCGGAAATGACGGGTTAAGTTTGGACTTGGAAAACCAAGAAATCTATGAAAGACTAAAGAAGATTGTCAAGGAAATAGAAAAATGAAAATGGAATTTAAAATAGATTGGGGAAGTATAATAGTTGATATTGTGAAAAAGAAAGATTTGGATACAGGGGACTTTGGAGATTGTTGGGAAGAAGACTATGATTGGACAGAATTAGATTTATATGTTATGGGCAGTTTTTGGGGTGAAGTAGTTAGTTGGGGATTAGTAAGAATTGAAATGGAATATCCAAAACTAAAAAATTGGAAAGAAAAAGATGTTGAAAAAGATTTGGAAAGTTATAGAAACCATATTGAAGAGGAGGAGAAAAATGTCAGATAAGGGTGAGTTTGTAAAATGAGAAAAAAAATATTATCAACTGCATATCCTGGGAATATAAATACAAAAATTAAGATTTTGGAAGAAGCAAAAAAACTCATAGAGGCTAATGGTATTGAAGATTATGTTTTAGAATTAAGTCAGCCATGCGTATTGGGTGGAGCAACATATATAGTCACTTCTAAAAAAGAACTTGATAAAAATTATGTTGGTTATAGGGGATTTATGATATATGATAGAGTATGCAAAAGGCTTGAAGATTCTAAAAGCTGTGAAGAAATACGTCCCCCATACAGAGACCCAGATTTTATTAAAATATGTGAGGAAGTGAAAAAATGAATTTAAAAGAAATTGTTAGAAAAGGAATAGCAACTGTTGGGCTTGTAGCTGCAATTGGAGCAGGTGCAGAAGGTTTAATAAAAAATGAAATAGCAGAAGTATTAATAAACAAAAGTATAGACGATTTTACTATTACTATTGAGTGTTAATAAAAGCATAACCCATTAGGAAGGTTTAAATAATATGAGTTCTTTTTACTTTCTATGGGTTTTGAAATTAAACTAATACCATTAACTAATTTAGTATTAGACAAAGAACAACCAAGAAAAGACTATGTAAACATAAATGAATTCTCAGAGTCTTTAAAAACTAATTTAGTAGAATACCCTTTATTAGTAGAAACAATTAACGAAAACAAATACTTAATTATTGATGGACACAGAAGACTTTTAGCAAGTAAAAAAGTAGGACTAAAAGAACTATGGTGTAAGGTATATACTAAATTATCAAATTTACAAAGATTGGAATTAAGGGTTAACCTAGAACAACATAAAGCTAACTGGAAGATAAGTGAAAGAGATGTTGCTTGGGTAAATTTGTTTAAGTTATTAAAAGAAAAGACTAGTAATTTTACACGAGCAGATTTTGCCAAAAGGGTTGGTGTAAGCTGGGATACTATTAATGACGCATTTGACAGAATTAATTTGGGCTTAGACGGAAATATGTGGGACACTATTCCACCAAGTTATATACATGAAACACAGGGACTCGATAAGAACATAAGAATTGAATTATTACAAAGTTCAATAAAAGATGGTTGGGGCAGGGATAGATTAAGGCAAGAAGTAAGAGAAAGAAAATCTATTTTTAAAACAAATGGTGAAATCCATGAAGGATTACAATTTCATAGTAAAGCACCAGAAATAATTGGTGAAGGATTAGACTTTAAACCAACATTGACATTTGTGTTTAACAAAAAAGAAGATAGAGATAAATGTATAAAATACTTTTGTAAAGATAGTAAAAGTGAAGTTCCTAATGGAGAAAAATTACTAATCCTAATAACAAATGCTGCCTAACACCTATTGGGGAGCAAGATGTACAAGTGATTCTATGGATTGTGCATTACCAATTGCAATAGATGCAAGGAATGGATGCTCTTATAATTGTTTATATTGTTTTTCGAATAGTTTAATGCGTGATAAGTCAAGAAATATTAAAAAGGATTTACAATTAGAAAAATTTGGGGTTTCTCAAACAGGATTTAATATTAATTCATTTGAAAAATTAATTAAAGGCAAATTAAACAATTGTTGGAGCAGAGTTCTATATCCTTTAATCAAGAAAAAATGTCCGCTACAAATCGGCGCATTAGGAGAACCTTTTGATGAATTAGAACCAAAACACAAGTTTACGCTTAAGGCAATTGAACTTTGTGGAAAATATAAAATACCCATAAGAATTTCAACTAAAGGTGCTAAAACAATTATGCGTAGTGAATACTTAAAAGCCTTAGAAGAAGCAAAAGATTATGTTTGGGTTGCTTTTAGTATGATAACTTCTAATGATAAAATTTCTAAGGAAATAGATGTTGGTGCTCCAACTTCAAGTCAAAGATTTGAAGCTATGAAAACATTGTCAGAAATAGGTATTAAAACTTCATTACGCTATAGACCAATAATTCCAAAATTGGCTACAAAAGAAACAAACAATGTTCCAGATTACCAAATATTAATAGATAAAGCAGTAGAAAGTGGGGCAAAAGCTATAAGCTATGAAATAATATTTTTAAATCATATGGCTAATTTTAAACAAAGATTTTTATACAAACGACTTTCAAAGGCAATTGGTATACAAAATTTCCCAAGCTATTGGAAAAATTTGTCAATTAAAAATCAAACTTGTTTAAGGGCAAATAGATTTTATAAATATAAATTAATGATGAACATAAGAAATTATGCTAAGAATAATAACTTAATAATTGGTATAAGTGATCCTCATTTTAAGGAATATGGTGATTATGCTTGTTGTTGTGGGATTCCTAATGATGACCCAATTTTTGGTAACTATTCAACATCTATGACAGATATTGTAATTAAAGGTAGAAAACATTATGAATTAACTGGTGAAAACTTACAATTTACATATACCGATTGGGCTCCAGAGTGGGCTAAACATATTGGTTGGAATAATATGTGCAATACTGGAGATGCTATAAAAAAAAGAATTTCTAAGGATATAACTTGGTATGACAATATGAGAGCAAGCTGGAATAATCCTAGACACCCAAGGAGTCCCTATAATTATTTTGAGGGGATTTTATATCCTATTAAGGTAGACAAAAACAAAAATGTAATTTATGAATATAGGCATTGGGCTGCTCAGATATGGAAAAAGAAATTACCTAAATTAGATGTAACTATCGCTTAGTTACAACAATAATAAGCAAAAGGTTTATATATTTTATTATCTTATTATAGCCCAAGTTATAAAATGTTAAATTTGATAATTATAAGTTATAAAAATATGGAGGGATAAAATGGGTTACAACAAAGAAGAAAAAGAAATTGAAACTATGTTATTTAAAGCTGGTGTTCTTAAAAAGGACTCTATAAATATAGAGTTTATAGAAGACATAGGAAATATGTTTTGGAAACGGTTATGGATTAAGTGGAAACTTGAAGAACCATTTAAAGACCTTATTAATATAACATACAAAAAAGTAAAAAGTATTGAACCCTTAGTAGATAAAGACGAAATTAAAAGAAGACTTATTAAAGCTATGAAAAATCAATTTGAGAACGCTTTTTTAAACACAACTAAAAAAGATAAAGATATGAGGTATATAGGTTAAAATGGAAAAAGAAAAACAAGACAAGATTATAAGGAATGTTAACGCTAACACTTGGAGAAGATTTACAGGTATATGTAAAGCAAAGAATGTTATGGTTGGTGATGAACTTTCTAAAATACTTAAAAAGTATGCAGATATAGAAAAAGAAAATATATAAAGAGGGGTATAAAAAATGTCAGAATTAGAAAAAGCAGAATTATCACATCGGGTTAATGAAATGTTAAAAGAAATTAAAGAAATCAAAAAGTGTCTTAAAATGATTGCCAATTGGATATATGAACATGAATTAGATAGAACAAAATTAACTAATAAGTGGTATGGAAATTGTAGAAATGATAAAGAAGGAATATTAAATAAAATAACAAAATTAAGTTGGGGGGAAAAATGATTAAAGGTTTTAGATGTAAACGAGAAGAAGCTTTTCGTAGAAAGAAAGATAAGGAAAAAAATGAAAGATAAAAATAGAAATTTAAGCGAGGAATATTATAAGATATTAAAGGGCAATCCAAGGACTGAGATGACTTGGGATGATTTCTTTGATAGGTTTAATATTCCTAAGGAAAGCAGACTTGATTTTGGTGTGGCTTGTATATTAAATGGATTTAGAAATATATATGATAATAATAAGGATACTTTTTTAGGCGAAAAGAGGTGAGAAAATGAAGATTGAAATTACAAAGGCAAAAGAAATGAAATTAGTAGAAGAGACTACTGCTCATATAAATAGAGGAGTAGATATTAAAGATTGTGATGAATTTGGATATGGTCGTATTGTAGACCTTATTGTAAAAGTATTAAACAGTGAAGGATTTGTAGCAGATATTAAACTTAAAAAGAAGGTAAAATAAAAAATGAATGAAGAAATAACAAACCAAAAAGTTGTATTAACCTATCTATTTGAAGCTATTAGGGATGGTCTTATTTCTAATAAAGTAAAGACAGGAATATCAAAAGATGAAGTTCTTAATTGGATAGAAACGAATGAATTACCACTTAAAATGTGGGCTTGTATTATTAATAATGATATTTTAGTTTTGAGAAAATTTGAAGAGGTGAAATAAAATGGAAGATAATATACTGAATATTCTTATAACTTGTCTATTTGTAATTAATGGTGTATTATGGAGTTTACAACACAGATGGAATAACTTACAACAAAAGACCAATAAAGATATTGAAAAGGTAATAGGTGGACTTGTAAAATGTGATGATGACCAAATCAAAATAAATAAAATCGTTAAGGAAAGATTAGATAAAAAGGGGTGAAAACAAAATGAAAAGTATAATTGGAATTACTGATATAAGTGGTTTTGGAAAAGACACAAGTTATGAAAAATGTTGTCAGAAAATGCTTCAAGTAGGATATGAATGGCTTGAAAATAACAAAGATAAACTTAAAAGATTAAAGGGACATACTTATAAAAACGTTTATGGGATTTTCGAACCTGATAGCAAAGAAGCAAAAGAATTATCTAAAGTTATTGTTAAGGGGGTTGATTGCACAGGGGCAATGCACCAAGCTGTTATGGGACATTTATTCTATATCTCTCGTAATGGATTAGATAAATGGAAAGAAGAGGTGAAATAAAAAATGCAAGTTGGAAAAATAACTGAAAAAGGTGAATGTGTTGGTTTACTTATTCAAGATTATGATAAGAAAGTCATTTTCCTTGACAAAGATTGTATAACCGAATTAAAAGAAATATTGAGAAAAATTTGAAAAGGAAAAGAAATGGGTGTGAAAAAGAATGAGATTATTTAAAAAAATATACAATTGGTTTTTTGTAGTGGTTGATAAAGAAGAAGATATAAAACGTGATATAAAATATAAGATAAAAGATAAGCGTATTTTCTCAAATGGTTGGTGTCTTTTAACAGATGGGTTCGGTAGAGACTATTTATCTTGTGATGGATTAAAAGAACAAAAAAGTATATGTCCATTTTGGAAAAAATAAAGGGGACAAAAATGAATGAACTAAAAAAGATTAAAGCATTCTATACAACATTAAACAATTTAAAAATAAACAAATATCAAAGGTTAGCAGTAGTTGTAATAAAAGAGTATGAAAAAAATTTAAGGGGTGAATAAATATGACACATTTTGTAACCTTGATTGTTGTTCCTAAAGCAACAATGGAAAGTGGAGAAAGAATTGTAAACGAGTATATAAACGAAAAGATGGGGCCATATAGCGAAGAATTTGAAGTTGAACCTTGCGTGACTACAAAGAAAAAAAAGGCTGAAAAAGAGATTAATGAATACATAAAGGGCATTAAAGACAAGAAAAAGAAGAGTTTTTATAATAACATTGACTGGGCTGGTAAAGTTGAACAATATTATGGCGGGGGCATAGACAAAGAGGGTAATGTAACTTCTACCTTTAATCCAAAATCCTTTTGGGATTGGTTTGTAATTGGTGGTAGATGGGATGGTATATTAACTGAAAACATACAAAAAAGCGAAAATGGATTTAATTTTAACGAAAAACACCATACTTTGTCAAATAATTGTATTAAGGTTTCTGCATTATTGCACACATTAAGACTTAGACTACAAAAAAACAAAGGGTTAGAAATAGCAAGAAAAGACATTTTAATGAGTTTAAAAGAGCCACTTGCCGGTGTGGGATTTTACGATATACTTAGAAAAGAAAAATCATTAAATGAAAAACAACAAGACAAAATCCATAAGGAAATTACAAAGAGATTTGCTGATTATATAAGGGGATTTGACTTTGAAAACAAAGCGTTGGTCTCTAAGATAATGGATAAGAAAGGAAAATACCATGCTGGAAAGGATTTTGGCTGGTGGGGCTTTAGTAAAGACATAAAAAGCAAGGAAAAGTGGATTAAAGAATACATTAAAGTTCTTGAAGAAGCACAGGGAGATTATATAGTCAATTTAGATTGTCACGTTTGAGATGATAAATACCAGAAAAAAAGGACAAAAAACTGAGTTAAAGTGTGAAAAGGAATTGAAAGATTTGGGGTGGCTTACATACAAAGTTAAGGGTTCTACAAAGTTTAATAAGAATGTAGATATTTTTGGGCTCTTCGATCTTTTTTCCATTAAGTTGGTCAAGAACAAGCAGAAAAGGTTGTGGATACAGGTAAAAACCAACAATATGCCCTATGGAAAAGAATTAAACCCATATAAAAAATTCAAAAAAGATTATTGTGATAAAAATGATAGTGTTGAAATTTGGAATTGGGTAAACCATAAGGGTTGGAGGAAAAGGCTAATTTGAAAAGGAGGATTGGAAGATATATCTTTTGAAATTATTTGTGATGTTATTCCTACAAAACACGGAAAAAGGTATGCTAAAAGAAAAGCAGTATTTTTACATCACTTAAAAAAATATTTTAATATTACACCAAAAGGGAGATAAAATGAATAAAACAAAAACAAGAAAAAAGATAATAAGAAGATGCTCTAAATGTGGTAAGAGTATAGAATTTCCAAAGAAGGCTTGGGGTGTTATCCACAAAGGAAGCATTGATAATTCGTTTGCTATATGTGATGATTGCAACGAAGAAACAAACGCATATTCTTCTCTTATTGATAAAAAGTTGAGAGAATTAAAGATTGAATTATCAGATATATGGGTTGAAAAGAATATTATTAACAAACAAAAAGGAGGTTTAAATGATGAGTAAATGTCCAATATGTCAAAGAACATACTTTTCAGGGAAAGATTTAAAGTATAGAATAATATTCAAAGATTATTTAGATGGGATGAGAACGGAAAGTTATTGCTGTGAGAAATGTTATAAAAGTATTGGTGTGAAAGGGTTAGTAAACTTAGCTAAACAGACGGATAAAGTTAATTGGAAAGATTTAGAGGATTTAGGATTGATAAAAAAATATAAAGGGGATGTGGTGAAAGATGAATAAAAAAGAAATACTGGAAGAAGTTAAAAAGAAGATTTTAAAAAACAGAAGAAAAATAGAGTATTGTTTATGTTATGGTTTAAAACAAGATTTGACAGAAAAAGAAATTGAAGATTTTAAGAAGATATTTATTAAAATTTATGAAGAAGAACTATTGGAAAATATTGGACTTAAAACAAAGGAGGGAGAAAAATGGGAGCATATAAACAAATAGATATTATAATGAAAGAAACAGGTTATTCAGAAAGAGAAGCAATAGATTTTTTTAAGAGAGAAAGAATGCAGTAGAATGAAAAAAGAACCGCTTAAAAGAAAAGTAATGAAAGTATCTAAAGATAGAAGTATGACTGCTACTAAAGATTTTAGATGGTATTGGGAAGAAGATATTAAATTAGCAATTAATTTTTTGATAGATAGAATTGAAAATTATACTTTGATTAAAAATAAGAATTTAAGAGAACGGGTTTTAAAAGATATAGAAGAGTCTTTTGAAGATGTAACAAAGGAGGTAGAAGAATGAAAGCAGAACAACTTAAACATAAAGGGATTAAAGAAATGAATAAAGAATTTGCTGAAGCTCATAGTTTTGGAAAAGCAATGTCAAGATTAGGAAGAAAAATTGATGTTCCAACAGGGAAATTATTGTTTTATGAAGATGATATAAAAAATGCAATTCAATGGCTAAAAAATCATTTACCAGATGAAGATGATATGAATAAAACTGTTACTAAAAATTTGATAGATGAAGCCTTTGAAGATATAACAAAGGAGGTAGAATAAAATGGGATGGTGTGTAATAGGATTTGGATATATAGAATCTAATAAGAAAATGGATTTAGAAAAGGTTAAATCTATTGTAAAAGAAATGAAAAAATGAAAATAGGATTTACAGG
>SDBV01002870.1_pt1 | contig 25676 bp, 22 predicted proteins | sample 2277081 | NCBI WGS metagenome assembly SDBV01 (sample SAMN10402039, study PRJNA504765) | marine sediment metagenome | isolation source: marine sediment core GS10_PC15, 223 cmbsf | place: Arctic Ocean: Southern Knipovich Ridge | collected 2010 | reverse complement strand
CTAAATGGAGGTGGAGAGAATCGAACTCTCGTCCTTATCAAACTTGGTAAATTAATGACTACATGCTTAGAGCCTTTAATATATCATCGATCTAGCTCGAAAGACTCCCCGCATTAGATCGACTTGCTACCTTTAAAATCTCGAAATTTTCCTAGAAATAGCGAATAAGAAAATTTCATACCAAGATATATGACAGTAATTTCTAAGACTCTCGGTCAAAACTTAGATTACCGAGCACTTAAAACTGTTAGGTCTTAAGCCGCTAACAACATCTCTTCTGAGTTATCGTTTATGTTTTTGCCGGAATGATTAAAGAGGCCAACCGACGTCCTCTGCATGCCGCTAATTCCTTGCCTGTAAGTCGAAACCTTTACACCCCCGATAAATTCATGTTTCGTTTATTATATTATACATTTTTTGATTTAAATTGTATAGATTTCTGGTTTACATAAAGTATTGATTTGGTGTAACATAGGAATAATTTAAAGAGTTGAGGATAAAATGTTTAGCTTAAATAAGGACGAAAGTTTTTCAAAAAGAGAGGAAAGGGTCTTAGATTTTTGGGAAAAAGAGAATATTTTTCAAAAATCTGTTGATAATAGAGAAGGGGAAAAACTTTTTTCTTTTTATGATGGACCGCCTTTTGCAACAGGATTGCCGCATTATGGGAATTTGCTTGCGAGTATTTTAAAGGATGTGATTCCAAGATATAAGACGATGAGAGGCTTTTTTGTGCCAAGAAGATTTGGGTGGGATTGTCATGGATTGCCGGTTGAAAATGAGATTGAAAAGGCGCAAGAGCTATCGGGTCATGAGTTTGTCTCTAAATTTGGAATTGCCAAGTTCAATGAAGAGTGTGAAAAAATTGTTTTAAGATATACCGAAGAATGGAAAAAAACGATTAATAGAATAGGTAGATGGGTAGATTTTTCAAATACCTATAAAACTATGGACATCACCTATATGGAGTCTGTCTGGTGGGTGTTTAAAGAGCTTTATGATCAAGGTTTGGTGTATGAAGGTTTTAAAGTCATGCCATACTGCTCTAAGTTGGGAACTCCACTTTCTAATTTTGAAGCTAATTTAAATTATCAAGAAGTCGATGACCCATCTTTAACTATTAAGTTTCAGATGAAAGATGATAAAGACACCTATTTTTTAGCTTGGACGACAACGCCTTGGACATTGATATCTAATTTAGCTTTAGCTGTTGGACCTGATATAGATTATGTGAAGATAAAAGATAAGAAAACTAATAAAAACTATATTTTAGCCAAAGAGAGAGCAAAAGAATATTTCAAGGAAGATTTTGAAATAATAAAAACTCTCAAAGGAAAAGATTTAAAAGGGAAAAAATATACCCCTCTTTTTGACTATTTCAAAGATACCAAAAATGCTTTTAAAGTCCTTGTTGATGATTTTGTAAATCTAGAAGAGGGGACAGGAATTGTACATACGGCGCCAGCTTTTGGAGAGATCGATTTTTATGTTTGTAAAAGAGAGAATATTGAAATTGTATGTCCTATTGATAGTCAAGGCCGTTTTACTAAAGAAGCGCCTGATTTTGAGGATATGTTAATCAAAGATGCAGATAAATTAATTATCAAAAGGTTAAAAAAAGAAGGTAAAGTTTTTAAGCATTCAACTATTCGGCATAGATACCCATTTTGTTGGAGAACAGATACACCGCTCATTTATAAAGCTGTTAAAACTTGGTTTGTGGCAGTTGAAAAAATCAAAGATAAAATTATTGAAGCAAATAAAAAAATTCATTGGGTGCCAGAGCATATTAAAGAGAAAAGGTTTGGTAAATGGTTAGAGGGAGCGAGAGACTGGGCGATATCTAGAAATAGATTTTGGGGAACTCCAATTCCTATTTGGAGAGATGAAGATAATAATTTAGTTGTTATTGGAAGTATTAAAGAATTGCAAGAAAAAACGAATAAAAAAATAGATAATTTACATCGTCAATTTATCGATGATTTAACCTTTGAACAAGATGGCAAAACCTATCATCGAATAGAAGAGGTTTTTGATTGTTGGTTTGAATCTGGTTCTATGCCTTATGCTCAAAATCATTATCCTTTTGAAAATAAAGATCTCACTGATAAAGGCTTTCCAGCAGATTTTATTGCTGAAGGGTTAGATCAAACAAGAGGATGGTTTTATACTTTAAATGTTATCTCAAGTGCAATCTTTAATAAACCTGCTTTTAAAAACGTGATCGTTAATGGAATCATTTTAGCTCAGGATGGAGCTAAGATGAGTAAAAGGCTTAAAAATTATCCCGATCCTCAAAAGGTGTTCTCACAATATGGCGCTGATGCAATTAGACTTTTTATGTTGCATTCTCCAGCTGTTAAAGCTGAAGATTTAAAATTTTCTGAAGAAGGCGTTGCTGTTGTTTTAAGACAGATACTTTTGCCTTTTTGGAACTCATATGTCTTTTTCGCAACTTATGCCTCTATTTATAAATGGAAGCCCAATAAAGAGTTTAAAAAACCAAAAGCTGATATCGATAGATGGATAATTTCTTTATCGAATAAGCTTATCTTAGAGGTTGAAGAAGCTTTGGATAAATTCGAGCTTAACAAAGCCATTGATCCTTTACTAGATTTTATTCAGCAGCTCACCAATTGGTATATCAGACGCTCGAGAACAAGGTTTTGGGCAGATGAAGATACCCAAGATAGAAAGCAGGCTTTTGAGACGCTGCATTTAGTTATGCTTAACTTAACGAAGGTTAGCGCACCTTTTATAGTATTTATTAGTGAAGCGATCTATAAAGAGCTAAAAACAGATGATATGCCAGAATCAGTTCATCTATGTGATTGGCCAAAATATGAAAAAGATTTAAGAGATTTAGATTTAGAGAATCAAATGAGCTTGACTCAAAGAGCTGTTAGTATCGGACATGCTCTTAGAAAAGAGTATAAAGTTAAAGTTCGCCAGCCTCTAAGCAAAGCTTTTATAGAAGCTGATCCTAAAATCTTAGACTATTTAGAAAAACAAAAAGACCTTATTAAAGAAGAGTTAAATGTAAAAGAAGTTCAGCTATTAAAAGATGAATCAAGATTTATAACCCTCAGTGCTAAACCTAATTTTAGAACTCTGGGTAAAAAAATAGGTAATCTTTTGCCAAAAGCTCAAAAGATTATTCAAAACTTTTCTTTAGATCAAATGAGTGATATCGAAAAGGGCAAAACTGTTGAGATCAAAATTGATGATCAAACAATAGTTCTAACTAAAGAAGATGTAATGGTTGAAAGAAAAATCAAAGAGGGCGTAGCAGCTTCCAGAGATAGTCAAATAGCTGTGGCTTTAGATACTAAAATCACCCCTGATCTGATTGAAGAGGGGATTGCAAGAGAAATAGTCAATAAGATTAATCTGCTTCGCAAAGAGAAAAATTTTGAAGTGACAGACAGGATAGATGTTATTTTTGATACAACCGATTTAGTTAAAAAAAGTTATGAAAAACATAAAACGTATATTGATCATGAAATTCTTGCAATTTCTGTTAGATTTGAAAAAACAAGCGGCTCTGGTATCGATATCAATGGGGAAAATACAATAATTCATATTTCAAAGAAATAATTTTTTATTTTCAACCAATTGGAATTGGTATCTGTAATTTTTCAAAAATAGGCCTTATTTTTTCCCAAGAAACAGGTTTTGACATTATTTTTTTTATACCACATTTACGACATCTTTTTTTTAGAATGCCATCTACTGTATGACCAGTATTTAATACAAAAGGAATAGGTTTTTTCTTTTCTGTTTTTTCAATTTTTTTCCATTTTTTACACTCTTTGCAACCATCCAGAACAGGCATTTCTAAATCTGTTACAACAACATCATAGGATTTTTGAGTTAAAGAATTTATTGCATTTTGACCATTATCTGCCTCGTCGCATTGAAACCCTTTTTTTGTAAGTATTCTGCTAAGTATTAATCTACATATTTTATCATCATCAACAACAAGAACTTTAGGAGCGTTGTGTGCTGAATCTGAAATATGATTTATTTTTGCTAAATATAAAGTAGTATTTTCAAAATATCTAGTAAAATAGATTGTTATTTCTATAAGCCTATCATCCGTTGTTCTAGCTGTAAAGTGATTAGAACTTTTATCATCTTTTGGCAAAGTAACAATATTAGAAAAATTTGGTATTAGAACTTCAATATTTTTCTGTTTTAAACTCTGAGATGAGTTTTTATCAAATTTAAAATAATTTAGAGCAGCAGCATTCACATCTTGAATTATCCCTGCAGCATCAAAAAGTATTAAAGAATCTTTTTCATCGACAAATTTTTTTTCTGAAGAAAAGTTTTCTGAAAATTTCAAAGATGGAAAAGCTTGATCTATGGTGGTCATAGTAGCCTCCTTTTGAAGCAACACTCATATCAAATATTAAAATTTATCTCAAAGAAAATTTTTTTAAAATTTCAATGGCTTTTTGATTCTTCTTCTAATGAAGATGAGATAAATAGCAATTATGACAAAAGCTGATGACCAAATGATAATTTTGGGAAAAATAAATATCTTGAATGGAGGTTGAAATGCTCCCCCCCATCTTTTCGAGGGAGGCCAAAAAATAAAGTTTAAACCGCCTTTTAGATTGTCTTCTGGCACAAATCCGAAATCTCGACTATCTGAACTGCCTGCATAATTATCGCCTAAAAATAGATACATTTTATCTGGAATCTTGATGCCATACTTTGCAATTGTTTCTTTGTTGAGCTTTCCGTTTAGATCAAGTGGAGGTCCTAAATCTTCAAAAGCTTTATATAGATGAATGGTGGATTGTTTTTTGTATTCTCTTTGGATAAAATTAACTAGCGTTGCATTGCTCTGTTTGAAAATTCTATGCCCCATGAGATAAAAATCTTTATTTCTAAAATATGCATATCTAGAAGGGATTTGAAGTTGATTTTTACGATATGGCTCTAAAAAAGTTAAAAAATCTATACCTAAATTATATAAGATTTTTGTTCTCTCATAGCTAAATTGGTTTAAAGAGTGATCCTCTTTTAGTATTTTGACGATTCCAAACCAATCAACGCTATAGGCTTTGCCATTTTGGATTTCATAACAACCATCTTTAACACCTAAAAGTTTTGGTAAGTATTTAGTATTTTTAATAGAAGAGCCGTAACGATAAGCATACTCATTTTTTACACAAAATCTTGCCGTGTACATACTTTTAAAGATTTCTTTTAAACTCGCTTCTTCTAAAGGAAAAAGCGAAGTTGAATAATTCAGTGCAGGTCTTAGTCTTCCGAGTTCATCTCGAATAATCTTGGCCCCTTTTAAAGTTGGGTGGTGGGTAAGCTCAAGATATAAAGGAGCCTCTTCAATATCTAGCAGAGTATCATTTGAATATTTCTCAACTTCGTTTTTGGATAATATTCTTCCCATCGCATAATTATTGAAACCCCAAATATTGAAATAGTTTTTTATTTCAGAGTTTTTAGTAAAAACAGAAGAATGTTCAGTTATCAATTCTCCATCGACCTGTCCCATAGATGTTACATTTAACATCGCTATCGGCTCATTCATTTGATAAAATATTACTGGAGAATATAAATCTTCAGAAAAACGAGAAGGGGTTGCAACTTTGCCCTCAAACTTTATAAATGGGATATGCTCAATATCTTCAAACCACTTGGTATTAAATTCATCTATTTCATCTCCATGTTGATCTATTCCATAAATTTTTCCACCATAAAAATATAGAGTATCCCCAGGCTTTCCTATAAGCCTTTTTACCAATTGCTTTTTACCAGGAAATAGATAGAAATATAACATACTTGAATCTGGCATATCTAAATTAGCACTTGAAAAAACTACAATAGAGCCTCGTTTGAGTAAGTTCTGATCAAAATAAAAATGTTTTAATCTAAGTGGTATATTGATGCCAAAATTAGTTTTAGAAACTATAACCATATCTTTCTCTTTAAGAGTCGGTCTCATAGAGCCTGTCGGAATAGTTAAAAATTCAAACCACATTTGTCTGACAATAACAGCTACAACAACAGCAAAAAGAAGAGCAAAAAAAACATCAATAATATGATCGAACGATGATTTTTTTAGATATAAAGTTGTTAGTTTTTCTAGATTTTTAGCAGCTCTATCTGCTGCCTTCTTATTTTTTTGTACAATAGAAGTTTGAAGAGAAGTTAAAACATTTTCAAATCTTTTTTTTTGAATGTCTGATAGAGTTTTCTTTTTTCTATTATATCGAGTATATACATGGCGAAGTACCTTTCGACATCGATATAAACTGTATGTGCTTTTCTTGAACATTTAAATTTCCTAAAAATATATAGTATTTTACTCACATTTTATTAAAAGATCAAATAAAACTTAGGTTTATTACCCAATGTTAGACTCTTTTTAAACTATAAATATTAATTAGAAGATTTTTCAAGACGCTTTCATTTTGCTAGGGCGGGGTTGGATTGTGGAAAATTTGTTTAAAACCTTATTTTTATGATCAGTTAAAGATTTAAAAAAATATTCAGCGAAAATCCTGTAAAGATTTTATTAAGATGATTTCCCACTAGTACGTGCTCTATTCATTAAGAGGAAAGCTTTAAAAAGAAATGAGTTTTTTAGTTTTAATAACTTTGTTCATAACTCTGTTTTTTATTAATAGTTTTTTTAAGATTTAATAATTTTTTACTTTTGAATAAAGATTATTTCCAAATAAAAAGGTCGTTGGATTCAATATAAATGTTATCTTGAAAGCTAGGTTTTATAGCGAAACGATATTTATGATTTTTTTCAAAGATTGTATTAAGATATTTTGTATCCATCTTTAAAAAAACTAAATCTTCTTCTTTTTTTATTTCAAATTCTATTGGATGAATAATTTTATTATCTTTTTTTGTCAGATCGATTGCGAAGAGATTGAAATTTTCAAAATGACTAGCATCTTTTAAAGATAAAATTAAACTATCAGCTAGTTTTTTTATTTGAGTAATTTTAGCATCTCTTTTAGGAAAGTTTTTTATAGGTGTATTTAAATCTTTGCCAGAGTCGATTGCTTTTATCATAAAGCTAATGTGACCATTATTAATCTCGATAAAGTAGGGGAAGGCAAAGTCATTACCAAAATAGATATCAAAAGTTTTAGATGCAAATTCTGAGCCATCATTTGGCCAAATAGATCGATATACATCAAGTTTGGGTTTATGTATCTTTTTTGAATCTACAATTTTATTAGGTTGCCAAAGAGCTCTTCTATCAACTTCTGCTCTCATTGGAGGTGGCCCAATTTTTTTTCTATCTTTATCTAGTATTTTTTTAAGATCAAGATCTAAAAGATGGGTTATGAGGCTTTCATTATTTAGTAGGTTAATATAGCAATTTCTAGAAACGGAATATGCATCTTTGATTTTATTTGTTTTTAAATCAATTTCATAAAGAGACCAGGATAAACTTTTTTTGCCGCCATTTTGAAGCCATTTTCTAAAGGAGATATAGTTTTTTTTAAAAGTATTTTTTGAAATCGTTATCTCTTGGAGGACTAAACTATCTAAAGTCTTATCTAAAACTGATAAAATTGAGTAAAACTGATTATATTCATAGATAATATAATCATTTTTACTTGAGCTTTTTAGTTTATCTTTAAAAAAGCTATTTGTAGCAAAAGCTTGAGAGAAGATTATTAAAAATATAAGTAAATACTTTTTCATAAGCTTCATATTTTAAATAATAATAACATAGCATGCCAGAAAAAAATTGATGATTTAATTTAAATAAAATACTGTGACAAATAGAGAAGGAAGATGAAAGGTAAAAAAAAAATTATGAAAAAGACAAAATATAAAACTGTTTTTGCAATTTTAGGTTTTTTTATTTTTATTTTTGCAGTTTTTATGGTGAGTAAAAGTTTTACTTACTATGCATCAAGTGCAGAAAAACAAAATGAAATCACTTTAATAGATCAAAAAATTGAAGAGCTGCAAGGGATGAAAAGAGGCTATGAGGCAAAAGCTTTAAATCACGCTAATCAAGCCGATAGACTGCAATTTATTGAAGGGGAACTTCAAACAGCCAAAAGACATTGGAAGATAGCCGATGATAATAGAAGAATAGCTTTGCAAATACAAAAACAGATCGATGAGTTAAAAGTTCAGAAAATTGATCTGCAAAAAAAGTATGCTTAGAAGCCTGGGAACATTTAATATTTGCAGCTTTTTTTTTAAATTGTTTGTTCAATAAGGTCTAAAAACTCTTTTTCAGATATCCCATCTACTTTAATTTTTTTAATCTGCGTAGTATGACCTGATAGAATAGTTATTGAGCTTTTAGAAATAGAGAGTGTTTTAGCAAAAAAACGAATGAATTCTAAGTTGGCTTTGCCTTTTTCTGGCACTGCATTTATCTTGATTTTTAAATAATCTTTTTGAAATCCAACAATTCGATTTTTTTTTGATTTAGGAATAATCTTCACTTTAATAATCATCTATTGACTCAAGTTTATAACAAATTTTTTAACACAAAAATTTTAAAAGTTATAGCTAAAAAACAATGAAATTAGTAATATATAGTTCATGAAAAATTATAAGTTTAAAAATTCCTTTTTATATCTTTTCCATCGAAGCTTCTAAGTTTTGATTAAACCGTTTCAATTTATTTTAAATTAATATTTAATGTTTAGGTGAAGATATGAAAATTAAAGAATTTATTTCAGTTACTCTATTAATTGCCGGTACAACGATCGGAGCTGGGATGTTAGCTATCCCACTTGTTACCGCATCATCTGGTTTTCTGCCAGCTGTTATTATAACTTTTTTCGTTTGGCTTTTTATGTTTTTAACGGGACTTTTGTTTTTGGAAGTGACTCTATGGATGCCGAAAGATGCTAATGTGCTATCGATGTCTAAAAGATTTTTAAGTAATAAAGGCAAAATCATTTCAGGAGCAACTTTTGTATTTTTATACTATTGCTTGATGATAGCCTATTTTGCAGCAGGTGCACCTTTATTAGCCTCTTTTATAAATGCTATTTTTCAGATAACGCTTCAAGGCTGGATAATATATGCTATTTTTGGGCTTGTTTTTGGAGTGATTGTTGGTATTGGAATAAAGCTTATCGATAGAGTAAATTATATCTTAATGGTTTCTCTATTTATTGCTTTTTTTGCACTAGTTGCTATTGGTAATAAAAATGTCGATGTAGAAAAGCTGTTTTTCCAAAACTGGAAAAGTGTGTTACTTGCCGCCCCTGTTTTATTTAGCTCTTTTGGATATCACAATGTAATCCCATCTTTGACATTTCACTTTGATAGAAAGCCAAAACTCATGCGATATTCAATTTTTTTTGGAACTTTAATTCCTTTTATAATCTATGTTTTATGGCAATATTTAATAATAGGGGTAGTTCCAACAAGTGTAATTGAGCAGACTTTAAAAGCCGGTCAACCTATAACTGAAACCCTGCAATCGATTACCGGTATCGGATGGGTAAAAGCAATGGGCAGAATTTTTGCTCTTTTTGCGATAATTACCTCTATGCTTGGAGTTTCATTTTCTGTCGTTGATTTTTTAGGCGATGGCTTGAAGATGAAAAGATATGGCAAGGATAGATTTTGGCTTTGTCTTATAACTTTTATTCCACCTTTTATATTAACGGCCTTAGATCCTTCCATTTTTGTTCTAGCAATCGGTGTTGCAGGGGGATTTGGTGAAGCTTTTTTAAATGGGATTTTGCCAGCTCTTATGGTTTGGGTAGGAAGATACAAAAAAAATCTCAAATCTAATTTTTCTCTTTTTGGTGGGAGAATAACTTTAAGCGTCATTTTATTTATTGGTTTTTTGGTTATGGCTTTAGAAGTAGTTTACATAATACAAAATTATTTAAAATAATTTTTATGTATTGTTATTAATTCGAAATTAATTTACAGTTTTCGCCTTAATTTAATAAAAGGAAAAGCATATGAGTAGTCCTGCAAAAGTTAATGGGTTAATACCTATAATATATCATAAAGTCAGCACTTTTGCTGCAAATGCAAAAAAATCTGTTCTAAATAATTTAACAATCTCAGATGAGAAAATAGCTAAATTTCAGAAAATGGCAAGAAAAGTTAGAGATTTTATAATAGAGAATAAATCATTAGTTTTTTTTGCATTGAGTGTTGCATTTTCATATTATACGGCGCCAGCGGCCTCTTTTGAATACCTGCACTCTCTTGGATACTCTTTAAAAGAGATTTTTATTCAAGGCGCTTTAATTGGAACTGCAGCTCTAAGTCTTAAAAATTTGTTCTTTTCAAAATCTCTTTCAAAAGTTCAAGATGATAAAATTCATTATCTATCAGGTGTTGCAAATATTGGACAAACATATCTTAGCCCAACTGTTGGACTGGTATTTGCTGTGGCTACTAGTGGATTTATGCTTATTAAAACAGCTGTAAAAAATATATTTCCAGCCGATGAGACTAGAGTTTATATGTTATTTGATCAAAAATGATTTTATTTTTCATTTTTGATGATGCCATCTTGGATTTCGATTATCCTATCAGCATAATCTACAATTCTAGGATCGTGAGTAACAACGATTAAAGAAGATTTATTTGCTTTTTGAATATCTTTTAAAATCTGCATAACTCTTTTGCCATTTTCTGCATCTAGATAACTGGTCGGCTCATCACAGAGAATAATTTTAGGATTATGAATATAGCCTCTTGCGATAGATACCCTTTGTTGTTCTCCGCCTGAGATCTCTTTGGGGTATCGATCTAATATATGTTTCAGATCCATCTTTAGTAGCAACCCTTTGGCAATATCTAAGGCTTTTTCTCTTTCAACTTTTTGTATAAATAATGGAATAGCAACATTTTCTTGAACGTTTAAATAGGGAATTAAATTAAATGATTGGAAGACAAAGCCAATATTTTTTCCTCTAAAAAGAGTTCTATTATCGCCAGATAACTCTTTTAAATTTTCATTTAAAACTGTTATCTCTCCTTTAGTGTGTCTGAGTATGGCACCTATTACAGATAGAAGGGTTGTTTTTCCAGAGCCAGATGGTCCCATGAGCATGACAAGTTCATCTTCTTTAACTTTTAGATTAACATCTCGAAGAGCCTCTACTTGTCCAGATACTGAAAAAAAAGTCTTTTTTACATTTTTGCAAATAACAGTATAATTTTCCATCATCACACCCTAAAAACTATTGCAGGTTCTACTCTCATAACCTTTCTTAAACTCAGCATTGTAGCTATTAAACAAATTAAGAAAATTGAAAAAATTGTTAATAAATATAGCTGCCAAGGTAGTTTGAAAGAAAGATCAGTATTTTTAAGCAAAAAACCAAAAAATGAAGCAAATCCTGTGCCAATTGCCCACCCGAGAAAACCTACCCAAGAAACCTGGATAAGAGTCATTTTAATCAAGATATTATTCTTTGCTCCCATTGCTTTAAAAACACCTAGATAACGAAGATTATCTAAAATAAAATTGTAAAACGTTTGTCCTGCAATGGCAGCTCCTATTATAAATCCTAAAAGAACAGCAATCCCGAAATTGAGAGGAATCCCAGTATATTTTAAATAATAATCTACCGTTAATTTTTCAAATTGATGATTGGTATAAGCTGCTAGAGGAGTATATCTTTCAATATCATGGCACAATTTATTAGCATCTATATTTTTATTAGCTTTAACTAGAATAAAAGAGAGAAGCTTTCTCTCAAGTGGTGCAAAAGTAGTCGCTCTTGAATAGGTTGTATAAATGACCGGTTGAGATTGAAAAGTTCTTTCAACTTCGCATATTCCGACAACTTGAGCGCGATGATCATTTAATTCAATAACATCATTAATTCCAAGGGGAGTTTTTTTACCATCGTTTAAAGTAGAGGAGAGCTTATCTTCAGCGCCTACTTTGTTTACCACTATTCCATCTATCAATCTTAAATCTTGGATTTTACCATCTATCATAATTGGTGGAGCTCCAATTAGAGTTGAATCATCAATACCTATAACAATACAATTTTGAAAATTTCCATTAGGCAGTCTGGCTTTGATAATGCCTTTATATAGCGGCATAGCCCAATCAACCCCTTCAATACCTCTAATTTTATATAAATCTGTATCCTTTAGAGGTTTTATATCATCAATAAATTGTACTTTAGGATCCATCACCCATATATTTCCTTGGGAGGTATCGGAAATAAATCCATAAGTTCTAGACATAATACCAACGAATATCGCCGCTTGCTGAGTGATGATAAAAGAAGCAAAGCTAAGTCCTAAGATCATTCCAATATATTTCGCCTTATCATTTATGAGCATTTTTAAAGCGGTCCTTAGCATTTAATAGCCTCCACCAAGCGCTTTAATTAAAGCGATTAGATCAACAGAGACATTTCTTTTCTTATCGATAAATTCATTTTCAACATCTATCAAAGTTTGCCGACTTTGAAGATAACTTGTTTCACTATCTAAACCAGAGGTAAAAAGATCACGACTTAAATAGGTAATATTTTTTTGGGCAGTGAGTTTTTTTGATATAAATGAATAATTTTGCTTTTCATGAAAATAGGCAACCAGAGCATTTTCAACATCTTCTAGAGCTAATATAACACTGTTTTTATAAGCTGAAATAGCCTGTCTATGCAATGATTTTGCAACATCAACATTAGCCAATCTTCTACCAAAATCAATTATAGGAAGATTCATAGAAGGTCCTATGGACCAAGCTTTAGAAGCCCACTGAAACCAATTTTTTGATTTACTAGCTTCAAAATTAAAATCTCCAACAAGAGAAAAGCTTGGAAATAGCTCAGCGATCTTTGCGCCAACTAAAGCTGTTTGTGAATATAAAAACTTTTCAGCTTTTCTAATATCAGGTCTTCTTCTGATTAAATCAGATGGCAAGCCAACTTCTATCTCTTTTGTTATCTCTGGAATTTTTTTCATTTTTGAAAAGTCACATTCTAGAGATTCTGGAATCTGCCCTAATAAAATAGCAAGTCTGTGAATATTGTTTTTATATAAAGTTGTAAGATCTATAATATTTTGTTTGAGATTTTCAACTATTTTGATCTGATCTTGCGGCTCAATCTCATCTGCTAGACCTGATATAAATTTTTCTTTGGTTAGTTTATATATCCTTTTTTGAAGAGCTAATTTTTTTTCATTGAGATAGATTTTTCTTTTCAAAACTACTATATCAATATAACTTCTCGCAACATCGCTAAGAAGAGTTATATATACATCTAAAGAACTATCTTGCTGTTGTAAGTATGAGTAAAAAGCAGCCTCTTTATTTTTTCTTAACCTGCCAAAAATATCAACTTCCCAAAAAGCATCAAAACCAAACTGGAAAAAGCTCTGAGTTAAGGGGCCTAAAAAATCTGTATCTACCACATTTTCAGATCTATGTTCTCTTATCGCTTTGGCATTTAAATCAATCTCCGGAAATAAATCAGCTTTTTTTATCCTATAAAAACTTCTAGCTTCTTCGATTTTTTCAATCGCAATTTTTAAATCATAATTGTTCTCAATTGCGATATTGATATATTCGTTTAAAGATTCATCATTAAAATTTTTCCACCACTCATCAAGTTTTAGTTTTTCTTTTGTATCATCTAATTTTTGAGCAAATTCCCCAGGCATGCATATTCTTGGTCTTTCTACCTTTGGTCCTAAAGTACACCCAGTGAAAATAAGTAGACTAATTAACGTCGTGATTTTCTTCATGGTATATATAATCCGAGTGATTTTCATCATTGTATCTATAATCCGATGGCTTTGCTTCTACATAAACATCTAGAATTTGACCTATATAAATAGGAAAGGCACTTCTTTTAAATTTATAGATAAGTTGCAGAACTCTAATATCAACTTTTTCTCTGTTATCTCCAGTTAGATCAACTTTTGGAGCTACAAATGGTTCAATATTCACAAACTCAAGCGCTATTTTGATCGAACTATTTCCTCTGACATATGCTGTGGCTGGAGCATTTCTATAAACTCTCCAAGCATCGGTCTCATCAACATCAACTTTTATATGAAACTCTTCAGTATTTCCAAAAAGTACAAGATATGGCTTTTGAAAGGGATTGGCTTGAGCATTTTCAGCTGGATGTAAATTTACATCTAAAACTTGTCCATGCATTGGAGCTCTAATAGTCGATCGATAAATATTTGTCTTAGTTACATTTATCTTAGCTATCGTCTCTTCTAATTCTTTTTCAGCTATCTGCAAATTATAGAATTGTTTATTGTAGTCGCTTTCACTAACGGCATTTTTATCTTTTAGTCTTTGATAAAATGAAAATTGAACTTTTTGATCATCTCTTTGTCTAATTCTTACCTCTTTTTGTTTTTCAAATTCATTGAGTTCTGCTTCCAAAGTTTGAGTATTTAATTTATATAAAGGAGCCTCTTTATTGACAAAATGACCAGATTTTACATAAACTTTGTCGACTAGTTCTGGAAATGGAGTTCCAATCTGAATATTCTCTGATGAAGCTTCAATTATTCCCCGACCTGCTACATAATGAAGATATGGAGATTTGGGTGGAGCAAATATAATCGGCGCTGGTTTTGTTTTTCTCATGGAATAAAATACCATGAAAATAGCAAACACAATACCAACTGCGGCAATTATAATTAAAAAATACTTGCTAAGTGATTTCATAAAAAAAAAATCTTCCTTCCCTATATTGCACAATAAGAAGAAAGATATTCTAGATCAACAAAAAAAATTAACAATCTATGATTTCACAAACCTTATATTGACCTTCATTTTCACTTTTTTCACATTTTATCGAAAACTTAACAGCTTTTCTAACTTTATAATCAGGTTTGCTACCAGATACAAATCTCTCTCGATTATATCCTTTTTCAACTATCTCTTCTTGATATAAATTTTGAGGATAATCATACGAAGAGGGCCAGTCTTTTTTGCCAAGCATTACTTCAACTGTTTCCTTATTTGTAATATCAAATGATCGATACCCATACTTATTTGCTAGCATAGCAGCCCTCTCTAAGGCTTTTTCTTTCACTTCTTTGTCACTTTTCTCATCTTTGATCACGACAATTGTAAATTCGTCTTCACTGTTACGATATTCAAGCACTTTATTTTTAGTATCTTGAGATATTCCATTTGAGCAACTAATCGTTGTGAGAGCTAAAGTTATTAATAAAATTCTAACTATCATTATTATCCTCATAATTATCCTGTCTATCTAATTATAATAATTACACTATTTTGATAATTAAAATAAATAAATAGTTAAATAAATCTTCATTAACACTAAATAAAAGCATTCGGGTGATATAATTAAATCAAATCTAATGCTAGATGTTGCTAAGAGTTAAAACATTGGATTTAAAGTTATTAGGATCAAATCATTTAAAGGATCTTGAGGAAAAAAAGAAGGTCCTATAAAAGTAATAGGACCTAGATTAATTACATTCCGCAAATCTTACATTTAGAAGCTTTAGATTTGCTTCTTTTTTTTCTAGTAGCTGGTTTTTTTGCAGATTTTTTAGCAATTTTTCTTTTAGTTGTTTTTTTGGCAGCTTTTTTAGCTGGTTTTCTTTTTGCTTTTTTGCGTGGCATAGTTTTTTTCCTCCGAAAAAGGTTTATCTATCTATTTTTCGAATATAATAATGATATTATTTATGCAATTATTTTTTTTGTTTTTTACAAAATATTTTAGTGAAAAAAATCTAAAAATATGCTTTTATCTTCAGCATTTTTAATTGGAGATTTTATATGAAAAAAACAAAAAGCAAATTTTTAATCCTTTTTATTTTAACGATTTTTAGCTTTTTAAATCTAAGCGCTGACAATCTAAAGATAAAACCATTAGAACAGAAAAACATTTTAGTAACTGGGGGAGCAGGTTTTTTAGGCTCTCATATGTGCTTGCGATTAGTTGAAGAAGGACATAGAGTTATCTGTATAGATAACCTTTATACAGGCTCTACTGATAACATTAATAATTTACTTAATCACCCCAATTTTAGATTTATTGAGCTTGATATTACAGAGCCTTTCGATATTGATGAAAGCTTAGATGAAATCTATAATTTTGCCTCACCAGCCTCTCCTCCTCATTATCAAAAAGATCCAATTATAACTTTTAAAACAAATGTTTTAGGATCGATAAACCTTTTAGAAATAGCCAGAAAAAACAATGCCAAAATATTTCAAGCATCTACGAGTGAAGTTTATGGTGATCCTATCTATCATCCTCAAAAAGAGACAGATTGGGGAAATGTAAATCCCATAGGTGTGAGAGCTTGTTATGATGAGTCTAAAAGAGGAGCTGAGACGCTTTTTTTTGATTATCATAGAAAATATGGGATCAAAATCAAAGTTGGTAGAATTTTTAATACCTATGGCCCAAATATGGATATCAAAGATGGTAGGGTAGTCTCAAATTTTATCACTCAAGCACTTAAGGGGGATCCTATTACAATTTATGGAACAGGATATCAAACCCGTTCATTTTGCTATGTTGATGATCTAATCGATGCGATTGTTGCTTTAATGCAAAGTGAAGATAGTTTTATAGGACCTGTAAATATTGGTAATTCAACAGAGTTTACAATTGATGCGCTGGCCGATAAAGTTATTGAAATGACAGAGTCTAACTCTAAAATAATACAATTGCCTTTACCATTAGATGATCCTAAACAAAGAAGGCCGAATCTTAGCTTAGCTAATGCTAAATTAAACTGGCAACCAAAGATAGAGCTGGAAGAGGGCTTAAAAAAGACAATCACATACTTTGAAGAAAAGCTAATCTTAGAAACTTATTGAAGTATAGATCTATTGGCAACAAGTAAAAGTAAAGCCTCTTTTTTAAGAGGCTTTAAAGCTCATCTGGCATGCCAATTCCAATATATCTAAAACCCATTTTTTTAAGCTCTTTTGGATTGAAAAAAGCTCTGCCATCAAAAATATTGGGATCATTCATTGTATTTTTAATTTCATTTAAAGGAATGGAGTTAAATTCTTTCCATTCTGTTACAAGCACAATTCCATCAGACCCAATTGCTGCATCTTTAGGATCTGAATACCAATTAATATTTTCTCTGTTTGATAAGATTTTTTTCGCATTATCCATTGCAATAGGATCGTAAAGATTTAAAATAGCACCTTTTTTTAGTAAGTAATCAATTATCACCAAAGAGGGAGCATTTCTCATATCATCAGTATTGGGTTTGAATGAAAGTCCCCAGATAGTGAAGGTTCTACCTTTAAGGCCACCTCTATTTTCAAAGTAATTATCGATATATCTAGCTAGAAGCTCTTTTTGCTCTTCATTAACTCTATGGATAGCATTGAGTAGAGTTGGCTCTATATTAACATCTTTTGCTATGAAAGATAAACTCTGCACATCTTTAGGAAAACAAGAACCTCCATAACCAATACCAGCATTTAAGAAATGTTTGCCAATTCTTTTATCAGGACCGATACCTTTTTTGACATTTTCTACGTTTGCTCCAACATTTTTGCAGATATTTGCGATTTGATTCATAAAAGATATTTTTAGAGCAAGCATGGCGTTTGCTGCATACTTAGTTATTTCAGCTGATAAAATATCCATAGTGATTAAATTATTAGTAAAATCTTTATGGATGTTTATAAGAGTATTTTTGACATTTTCATTTTCAGTTCCAATGACTATTCGATCCGGCTTTAAGCAATCATGGATAGCTTCTCCCTCTTTTAGAAACTCAGAATTACTAGCTACATCAAATGTGATATCTTTTTCTCTTTTAGATATCTCTTTTTTGATAATTTTTTGGATTAGAAAGGTTGTGCCGACAGGTACAGTTGATTTGGTAACTATAATTTTATACTCTTCGATATTCTTCCCAATCTCTTTAGCAATCGCTTTAACATAACTTAAATTGCATGATCCATCTTCATTTGAAGGGGTAGGCGCGCAAATAAATAATATATTAGACTCTTTGATAGCTTTTTTGTAATCGGTAGTAAATATAAGCTTATTTTCTTTAACATTTTTTTCAACGAGCTCTTTTAGGCCCGGTTCATATATAGGGATAATCAATGAGTTTAAATTGTTTATCTTCTCTTCATCAATATCTAAACATGTAACTATATTTCCTTTTTCGGCAAAACATGTGCCGGAGACTAAACCGACATAGCCAGTTCCTATAACAAGAATCTTTTCACATGGATAAATATGTATACTTGTTGCTAAAAAAATAAAAATAAAAATTTTGATCAAAGTTTTCATGAAAATCCCTGAGTATTTAAGTTAAAAAGATATCTAAAATTTAGGATTTATTTTTTTTTAGCAAGTAAAAATATGAAAATTAGATGCGAATTTTTTATTGCTGGAGTCTTTTAGAAAAATTATTGACTAAATATCTTTGATCGCCTTTAATCAAAAGAAAAATAAAGTCAAAATCTAAATTTAGAGGTTTTTCTTAAAAAAAAATATTTTTAATTAAATATTTTATTTTTCGAAAAACAAGGATGTCATCCAAATATGACGCTAAATTTTTCCTGTTACTAAATTCAAAATTAAATATTTTATTTTGCTAAACCAAGGTTAAAAATACTATGAAAGATTTTTCTATACTTATTGGTGGACAAGCGGGCTCTGGTATCGAAAGTTCTAGTTTTATCATTGCCAGTTTGCTCAATCATTTGGGTTATCATGTATATAATTACCGTGATTACCCCTCTGTTATTACAGGTGGTTACACTTTTTCAATTATTCGAGTAGCTACGACAAAAATATTAACGCATAAAAATGAGATAGATTTTGTTTTGGCTTTAAACCAGAACACAGTAGATTTTCATAAACATCTTTTAAAAAAAGAGGTGACGATATTATATGATCCATCATCTGTTAATGCAACTGGACTTGCAATTGATGTTAAATCAATTATTAAAGAAGAAAAAGCTAAAAGCGTTATGGCAAATACCTGCATTATTGCAGCTTTGGCCAAGGTTTTGAATATTGAATGGACGTTAGTAGCAGAGGTTTTTAAAAAGCATTTTAGAAAGGAAACTGAGCTAAACTTAAAGGTTGCAAAAAGATCTTATGATAGTACAAAAACTATGTCTAAAATAAAACCTATTTCAAAAGAGAAAAGGCCTCTTTTAACAGGTAATGATGCAGTGAGTTTAGGACTTATAAAAGGTGGGCTTGAAACCTATATCGGCTATCCCATGACTCCAACTTCTGGTGTACTGCACCTTTTAGCGAAAGTTGAAGATGAGTTTAACCTGAAAGTGATCCATCCAGAAAGTGAGCTTAGTGTAATTATTATGGCGCTAGGCTTTGCTTATACTGGTAGCAAAGTAGCTGTAGGAACCTCAGGTGGTGGCTTTTGTCTTATGACTGAAGGGGTTAGTTTTGCTGCAATAGCAGAACTTCCAGTTGTCATTGTTCTCGGTCAAAGACCAGGGCCAGGAACTGGCCTTCCCACTTATACTGGGCAAACAGAATTAGATTTTGTTCTATCAGCCGGCCATGGTGAGTTTGTAAGATTTATAGTAGCCCCCGGAGATTTAGAAGAAGCTTGTTTTTTCTCGGCTGTTGCTTTAAATATAGCTTGGAAATTTCAGATACCAGCTTTTGTTGTAGTCGATAAGACTCTAGCTGAGGGTGTATATACCTTTGATACAAATATCATAAAAGAAATAGAAGAAGAAAAAATTGCCCTATCAGATAAGAAAAAAGACTACAAAAGATATCAATTTACAGAAAATGGGGTATCTCCTTTAGCTTTTGTTCCTCAAAAAGATGCTGTTATAAAAGTAAATAGCTATGAACATGACGAGAGTGGAGTTACTACAGAGAGCATTTATCTAAGCAAAGCCATGCAAGAGAAAAGGCTGAAAAAAGAAAAATATCTTTTAAAAGAGATTGAAAAATATGAGATTGTTAGCGTTTATGGAAATAAAGATTCTTCTATAGCTTTAGTTTGCTTCGGATCAAATAAAGGAGTGTGTTTAGAAGTTGCGAATTTATTAAATATCAAACTAGTTTTTCCCAAAGTTTTATCTCCTTTTCCAAAAAAACAATTTGAAGAAGCTTCAAAAGATATTAAAACATTCATCTGTGTTGAAAATAATGCAACAGGCCAATTAGCTAATCTTTTGAGTTTTCATAAATATAAAATAGATGAAAAAATATTAAAATATGATGGTCGCCCATTTGCTTTAGATGAATTAGAAAAATTAGTAAAAAAGGTAATAAAATGAATCAAAATAATCTTGATACTGGTTGTCAAAATACATGGTGTTTAGGATGTGGTAATTTCTCTATTTTGAATGCCATCAAAGATGTAGTAAAATCGCTTGTTGAAGACGGGACTTTATTGGAAGATATAGTTTTAGTTTCAGGTATTGGCTGTCATGGTAAAATTATCGATTATCTAGATATGAATAGTTTTTATTCACTTCATGGAAGAGCTGTGCCTGCAGCTGAAGGTATAAAAATTGCTAATCCTAAATTAAAAGTGATAGTTTTTTCGGGTGATGGGGATTCTTATGGAGAAGGACTTGAACATTTAATATTTGCGGCCAAAAGAAACATCGATATAACAATGATCGTGCATAATAATAGAGTCTATGGTCTTACAACTGGCCAATATACTCCGACATCTCCATTTGGCTATAAAGGAAAATCGACTCCCAAAGGAACCCATGAAGATCCTTTAAATCCATTAGAGCTTATGTTAGCTAGTGGCGCTACTTTTATTTCAAGAGCAGCATCGCATGGAATAAATCTTTTAAAAAAAATTCTTAAAGAAGCAATTTTGCATAAAGGTTTTTCTCTAGTTGATATTTTGCAAGTTTGTGTTACTTATTACAATATGTATAAATATTATAGCGAAAGAGTTTATGAACTCTCAGATCATGACTTTTCTGATTATAATACAGCTTCTAACAAGATTAGAGAATGGGACTACAACAAAGATGCAAAAATAGGCCTTGGTGTTTTTTATAAAAAAGAAAAACCAACTTTTGATGAAAGATATAAAGATTTTGTTAGAAAAGACATTGATAGAGATAAAGAAATTAATAAAATTTTAGAGCATTACATTTGATATTGATAAGATTATTGGATATCTACATAGCTATTTTATTTCTTGTTCTCCAACCTCCAAATTTGTATCTCAAATAAAAACAGATAGAATTCATAATTGCATAAAAAACCATTAATGCCCATACATAGGAGGGCGATGAAGATTTTTTTACAATAAAGAAATAAACTGGCATAACAGCAAAAAACCAAGCGCCTACGGCATTCATAATCATTATAAAAATAGTATCTCCGGCCGCTGTTAGAACACCCGCTGAAATCCAAGTAAGTCCATCGAAGATGAAATATAACCACAAAAATATACAACTAATTCTAAGAAAATAAAAGAGCTTGGAGGTATTAGCTGATGTTTCTTTTGATAAGAAAGCATTGATTAGTGGATCTGGATAAATTAAAAGTACTAAAGATATAACCAATGCAGAAAGTAGTAACAATTTAACAGCTGAAAACCAAGTCTTTGATACTTTAAGATAATTTTTGGCTCCGATTAAATTAGCCGATACTGTCGTAACACCTTTTTGAAGACCAGCTGTTGCAAAAGCAATTACAGCATATAAATTTTGTCCGATAGTCATAACTGTCAGATAAACTTCTCCTAAAGTAGCCATCATATGAATAACTATGGCCCAAGCTGTAATTTCTATCATATGTCCAAAAGCGGAAGGAGAGCCTATTCTAAGACATTTTAAAAAAAGTTTTGGCTTAAATGTTAAACGGTTCGTGTTATATTTTTTTCGGTTTTGTTTACTTAAGAAAAAGAACATTAAAAAAGAGACTTGAAATATTTGAGCAAAACCGGTTGCTAGAGCAGCCCCTTTTGTCCCATAAGATGGAATCAGATTTGTAACCCCAAAGATAAGAATTATATCTAAAAGTATATTCACAATATTCGATATAACAGTTGATAGCATAATAATTTTTACTTTTCCAATTCCGATAAAAAATGAAGCTATAGCTGTTTGGACTGCAAAAGCAACATTGAAATATAAAATCCATTGAAAATATGGAAGAGCAAAATCTTTATAGTGATAATCTGGCAAAAATAGAGGCCCTGCAAATTTTCCAAGTAAGAAAAAGATTGGAAAACACATTAAAGAAAACCAGATCATTTGCCAAGCAGGTGAGGCTGCTTTTGTATACTGCTTAGAACCATTAAACTGTCCGACAAAGACCTCTGCTATTGAGGCTATTCCTATAGCCCCATATTGAAAAATCATACAAAACATGGCAGATGCAGTCGCTGCATTCATAGCTTCTAAAGAATAGTTTGCTAAAATGAGTCTATCTACAAAGAGCATCAAATAATTAGATAAAAATGAAAGCACTAAAGGTAGAGATATAGTGAAAAGTTCTTTAAGAGTTCCAGATGGATGTTTTGTTAATTTCGCATATTCTTTTGTGATTTCGGTTTGTTTTTGAGTCATAGTTTTTTGATTTTCAGATAAAAATTATATTTTACATTTTTAGAATTAAAAAAATGCTTATATTTTTTTTAATGAAATTGAGTTTCCCTAACAGTAGTTAACCCTTTTTAGAGCTTCGTCCAAAAATTATAACAATTCCACCAACTACAACTAGAGTTATCCCACCAATTAAAAGCCATCTAACTTGGTTGTCATGCTCAGAGGCTTTGCTCATCAAAGTGTCTTGAACAGCTTTGCCAATAGGTGTTTTTGAAAAAGGCTTGGTATAGGATCCAATCTCACCCTTTGCTTCTGAGATTTCTCTCATATAATGAAAAGCATAACCAATTAAAACGATTCCTATGATTAAAACAATTATGCCTATAATTCGTTTATAATTCATTTTTTACCTCAATGCCTGTTTTTTTTCTTATAGAATAAAGTCGAAATAGTTTGCAACTAGTGCTATATAAATTATAATTGAGAATCTCTTCTTATTTAATATTTTATATAAATATCTAAAAATTAATATTTTCTGACAAAACTTTAAATTGAAAGTGGAAGTTTAAAGAATAAAACCTCATTTATAATATTTTAAATATTATTAAATTTATAATTTTGTTTTATTAGTTTGTTAAATTCATTTATCTGCTTTATTTTTTTTATTTAATTTTTAATAAAAACGGATACATTTAAAGATATACTTGATATAATCGCCTTTTAAAATTCAAAAAAAGTTAAAAAAATATGTCATTTTCAGATTTAGAGTTGCATGCCGGAATCCTAAAAGCTATTGAAGGCGAAGGATATACTAAACCGACCCCTATTCAAGAAAAAGTTATTCCTAAGATTTTGAGAGGTTTTGATCTACGAGCTTCCGCGCCAACGGGCACAGGGAAGACAGCCGCTTTTATTCTTCCTTGTTTGGATCGATTGATGAAACCATCTACTCTAAAAGGTAGAGGTCCTCGTGTTCTGGTTTTGGTTCCTACTCGAGAGTTAGCAATGCAGGTTGCGACGCAAGCAAAAAAATATAGCAAGTATCTTCACAAAGTGAAAACAGTATGTGTATATGGTGGTGCTCCTTATTATGTTCAAAATAGAGAATTAGCTGCCAAATACGAGATATTGGTAGCAACCCCTGGACGTCTTATCGACCATCTTGAAAGAGGAAAAATTAATTTTTCCAAACTTGAACTTTTGATTCTTGATGAAGCTGATCGTATGTTAGATATGGGTTTTATAGATCCTGTAGAAAAGATTACGAGAGCCACCCCTAGTACTCGTCAGACATTGATGTTTTCAGCAACACTTAAAGGTGAAGTTCTCAAACTCTCAGAGCGTCTTTTAAACAAACCAATGGAAATACAAGTAAGCCATAATAAAGAAGAATATAAAAATATTAAACAACATTTGTATTTTGTTGATAACATCAATCATAAACATCAACTTTTAGATCATTTTTTAAAAGATCCAGATCTTTCTCAAGTGTTAGTTTTTACTTCAACAAAAAGACAGGCAGATATCCTCGCTACCAAGTTGAAAGACGATGATCATAAAGCTGCCGCCTTGCATGGTGATATGAACCAAAGACAAAGAGAGAGAACTCTTTTGCGTATGCGAAAAAATAGCATTAGGATTTTGATTGCTACAGATGTAGCAGCAAGAGGTATTGATGTTAGAACCATATCTCACGTTATAAATTTTGATCTTCCGATGACTCCGGAAGATTATGTTCACCGTATTGGAAGAACTGCAAGAGCCGGCGCCAAAGGTACCGCTTTATCATTTGCTTCTCCGAGAGATGCAAAAATGGTAAAATTAATTGAACAATTTACCGGACAAAAGATCGATTATAAAACTATCCCAGGTATGGAACCTAAAAAGAACTTTTCCAAGCCAGATTTTTCGAAATCTAAACGACGAAATGCTAGATCAAGGAATTTTAAATCACAAAATTCTAAATCAAAGAATGCTAAATCTAACTTTCCATCTTCTCGAGGTACAAAAGGAAAGTTTCATTATAAATCTAAAAGGGGTTTTAAAAAAAATCAACGCGAGTCTTAATACTGCCTCTAATTTAAATATAATAAATTGTATGTATAAATCTGCAAAGAATATTTAATGAAAAATATGTTATAAAAAAAATCAGATAAATAATAACAATATTTTATAGTTTTATGATTTCATCTAGCGGTTGTTCTAAGAGTCAAAGTCCAATTACCAAACAAGAAATTATTCAAGCTCAAAAAGCTTGGGGAGATGGTCTCGTCTCTATCGGAAAAGCTTACTCAGATAAAAAAGATTATAAAAATGTTGCTACAAAACTTGTTAATGATCTTTATGCTTACCAATTAGGCGAGGTGCTTTTCAAACCTTCACTAGCGTATGCAAAACCCTTTAGATTGACTGAAAAAGGAGCTCTCTCTTACTTTATAGGAGACGATAAAAACTTTCCTGAAGACAAAGGATTTGCTTTAGTACCCTTGATTAAGGTTCGTTTTGCCAATGTTGGTTTTTTCATTCAGGATAATTATGCAGTTGCTATGGGAAATTATTTTTTTACTCCTAAAAAAGGAAAAACTATCAAAGTAGAATATACATTCGGATATATAAAAGATAAAAATGGAAAATTGAGAATTCATTTACAACACTCTTCTTTGCCATATTCAGAAAAGTAAATTTAGACATGGAGCAACTAGTGACAAATATGTTCTGTTTTTGTCACTAATTGTTATTTAATAGACAAAATTTATTACTACCTTATTTTTAATTGAGTGATATTGATTTAATATACAATTTCTTCTTGAAAGATTTCTATCCCGGTTAGCTTCTTCAGTATATTCTGATAAATTTATATTTAAAGGAGGGTTTTTACTCTCGTATATGATGAAAATTAATATTTCACATCTATAAATTGATGGTTCGGGTTTTGTTGTATGGCATATTGTTTTTCCCAAGAAGAATTGAATAAAACCATTAGGTTTTCCCAGCGGTCTTTAACAATGATAGAGTTAAATGGTTTTTTATAAGTGTCGATATCCCCAATAATCCAAGAACTGCATTGATATGGAAGAAGCTCTAAGTTAGTCTCTACTTTATACTCATCTTGTAATCGATATTGTAGAACTTCAAATTGCAGCCTTCCTACTGCGCCATAGAACGTGCTGTTAAATTGGTTTTGGTTATAAAGAATTTGAAT
>SDBV01002869.1_pt1 | contig 25682 bp, 24 predicted proteins | sample 2277081 | NCBI WGS metagenome assembly SDBV01 (sample SAMN10402039, study PRJNA504765) | marine sediment metagenome | isolation source: marine sediment core GS10_PC15, 223 cmbsf | place: Arctic Ocean: Southern Knipovich Ridge | collected 2010 | reverse complement strand
TTTTTATTATAACTACTATGATTAAAATTATTTTTTATGGTATGTTAGTTAAATATTTAGTTAAAGGAATATAAAAAGTGAAAAGAATTACCGCCTGTTTACTGCTTATTTGTGCTAGTTTTATCTTATTTTTCAATTGCGATCAGAATGATGTACCCTTGATAAGTAGTTTTAAATTAACTTTAAATGTGGAAAAAACAGGTATAGTAACTATTCAGCCTGGTAATATTACTGTTTCCAGAGGAACATATGAATTTTTATTCGAGCATGATACAGTTATTACTTTTAAAGCAGGTTCTATAAACTCAATTAATGATACATTTAATTTAATATATAAAATACCGGATTCGGCAGCTGCACTAATAAAAAACTGGGCCGGCGATATATCCGGTTCTGCATCTGAGCAAACTTTAGTTATGAATTCTGATAAAACTGTAACCGCTGAATTTGATCTTACTGGTATAACGAGGAGTGATATTCGTTATGCAGAAGATGATTCACTCTATCTGATTCAGGCATTTGTTTATGACAAAGACGGTTTTATAAAAAAACTATCCGAACATGATTATAACGGCAGTTTTATCGATTCTTATTCTTATGATTATGATGATGAGGAAAGACTCTCAAGGATTACTTACATTAATCACCCGGATTCAATTATTAATGAAGATTTTGAATATGATGAATCAGGAAAACTTATAAAAGTAAACTCATACGGCACAAGAGAGATAATTGAATATAAAACATTTAATTACAATAGCGACCAGCAGATTATTAGTATTATTAAATATGATAAATCAGACAATAAGATAGATAAACGAAACATAGAATATTCATATTCCGGTGAAATAACTCAGATTAGATTTTACGATGGTGATAACAATTTTATTTCATATATAGAAATTTATTATAATTATGATAAGGTATTAGAAACGTTAAATTATTATAACGCTGCAGGAGAACCTTTAGAAGTCCTGCATTATGAGTTTGATGAATACGGAAAAGAAATAATCTTTATGAACGGAGTATTCGATTCTGAGATGAGCGAAGAGTACAATTTCTATAAAAACTCTATTTATGAAACTTTTTAAAATTAATGAAGAATATTCCGCGGCTCTGCTGCAAGGTATTCTTATGTTTGTAATAAAAAAATCCGGCCACTAAATATTTTTAACGGCCGGATGAAAGATATTAGTCAACATATATCCTTAATCTGTACTCGCCGACAGTACCATAATCATAAGGGCTTACCTTAATGTAATATGAGTTATAATCATTTATATACAAATCAACTCTTGCATTACTATCCGTACCGGAATCATCATCATTCATAATTTCATAACCTGATTCATCATATATAGAGAGTAGAGTATCAAGACTTCCAAGCGTTTCTATAATAACAAAGCTTCCGGGGCCAAGATCCATGGTCTCTGCATTAAAATAATACCAGTCCTCATCTCCGGAAGGACTAAAGCTCTTTACAAGGTCTCCTCCGAATTCAGTAAGCAGTTCAGCTTCGGCCTGATAATTGTTTGGCTCACCTTCATCAACAACAATCTGCTGAAAGCTTGATACAAGGCTGTAATTCCCTGTAGTATCTGAATAATAGGCCTTTACTTTAAAATAATATATTCCAGGCTGATCGATAAGTACTGTTACACGCGCATTTGAATCCATGCCGCTATCATCATTATCTGTAATGTAATAGTACGGATCATTAGGCCCGTAAACTTCTATATATGTATCCATAGTACTCTGAGTTTCAACAACAACACTATTAAAATTATCGTCCATCAAAACACCAGACAGGTCCATCTGGAACCAGTCATAATCTTCCTCCGGGCTTATAGTCAGGCCGCTGATTGTTTCTCCTGGAATTAATACACTTGCAAATGAAGGATCATCATTCGGTTCATACATGTCACCGCCTGTTCCGGTTGCTATATCATTACTAATGCTCAGTAAACTGAGGATTTCCGGATAAAGCGGCAATACCTTTTCTGAAGCCGCTAATACAGTATTGTTCGATTCCTTAATTAACTGAATACCAAGATAAATTTTATCGCCTACACGGAAAATGTTTCCAAAAACCTTATATGATATATTTATAGGTTCTTCTGCAGCTGCAGCACTAAAAGGCACAAACGGGCTGGAATTGTATTCCGGAATAATGGCAATACCGGGAATATCACTATTAACGATTCTGGTTGTTAACATATACCCAAACAATACTCCAAGCTGACTCGGACTATTATTATACTTAATAGCTGTAATAGATATATACTGTGTTTCTCCCTGCGAAGAAGGCAGATTATCCTTTATTACAGCAACTGTATCATCTGCTACAGCCATTAAATCTGAAAGAAGGTCGGATTCTATATCCATATCCTCAACTGCTTGAGGTAAAACGGAAAAAATAAATAATCCGGATATTATTATACTTACAATAATTTTCTTCATAATACTCCCCTTTTGTAAAATAAAAATATATACTAACATAATAGCATATTCCAAAATAAAAGTTGTAAATAAATTGTAAAATTATTGTAATCAAGGATTTATTGTGGACTGGAAACAAGTATACGATGACTTTCCTATTAATAAAAACTACATATGGCTGAATAACTGCGGCTCTACTCCGCCCTGCAGGCAGATAATAGATAAAGTAAATACTTATATAGATGAATATTCCTTAAATGGTATTTATACAAAATCATTTTCATTAAGTAAGGTTAAAAGAAGTATAAAGGCAATAATTTCAGAATTACTTAATTGCAATGGGGAAGATATTGCAATAATCCATAATACAGCAGAAGGTATGAATCTTATTTCGTATGGCCTTAATTTAACCAGTGGCGATGAAATATTATTACTGGAAAATGAATATCCGAGTAATGTTTATCCGTGGGAGCATTGGGCATCAAAAGGCATAATATTAAAAACTATACCAATAAGCAATTCTCCCGACATTTTTCTTGATAATGTTAAAAAGATTATCACAAAAAAAACAAAGGTTATGACTCTTTCCGCGGTGCACTGGTGTACCGGAATGCCGCTACCTATAAAAGATATTTCTGAAATATGCAATAATAATAATATTGAGTTTATTCTGGATGGCGCACAGGGTGTTGGCCATATAAATATAAATATGAAGGAGATGGGTCTACATTATTTATGCTTTTCTGCGTGGAAATGGCTAATCGGCCCCTTAGGCCTTGGGATAATGGTTGTATCAAAAGAAAAAATAGATAAATTAAAATATATTTTTAAGGGAACAGACTCTGTAATAAATTCCATGGAATATTTTCCATATAAAAAGGAAATTAAGCATACAGCAGAAAGATATATGTACTCTTCACCGAATTTTAATGACTGGGTATATTTTGATTCATCATTAAAATATTTAAAAGAAATAGGATTTAATAATATCAGAAAAAGAATATTTAAGCTTTCAAGATATTTAATAACATCATTAAAGAATATTGGTTTTAAACCTGTTTATGATACTGATAAATATCCTGAGACAGGCATAGCTGTCGTAGAAAAAGATGAGGTTAATTGTAAAGAACTTTCAGCTTCTTTATTTAAAAATAATATTATTGCGAAGGAACGCTTAGAAATGCTCCGGCTTGCTCCTCATATATATAATTCATTTGAACAACTCGATAAAACAGTAGAAATAATAATTAAAAATCTATAAAATACTGGTTTCTTCTAAGAACTTATAATTATCTTATCACCCATCTTAATATTAAACAGCTTTTCTGCACTTCCCATATTAACTGCTACTTCAAGATATCCGGAGCTTCCCCACAGAGCGGATAGCATTCCTTTTTGTTCATCTTTGTAAGTATCTTTTATTCCGGAAAGTTCTATATTATTAATTTTAATATTTTTGTAATTTTTTATTATTTTCATATGAATATTGGATATGCAGTTGCCAAAACCATCAATATAAATTATTTCACCAATAATATTTCCATATTGATCTTTAACCGGCTCATTTATTTTTAATGTTACAAGCTTATTTATTGGCTCACCAAGTTCTTCCAGTTTACACCCGTTAGCAAGATGTGCTGCAACAGGAGCAAAAATATCACGTCCATGAAAAGTATTACTGATATAAGGCATCCAGAACTTATTATTTGTTATTCTATACGCCTTGTACGCCTGACTATCTTTTATCAATAAAGTTAAAACTCCATTGTCCGGACATACAAAATATTTATCTGCCATTAATACTACAATCGGATTTCTCTTAGACCCAACACCAGGATCTACAACAATTACATGTATTGAACCATCTGGAAAAAAAGGAATAGTTTCCGCTAAAAATCTTGAACAATTATGGATATTAAAAGAATCAAGCTTATGTGTAAGATCTACTATTTTAGCGCTTCTGCAGATACTCAGGATTACTCCTTTCATAGCAGCCGCGTAAGGATCCCTGGTCCCAAAGTCAGTTGTTAGTGTAATGATCGGCTTCTGGTTCATAGTAGATCCTGCAACTCAATAATTTAAAAATTAAAGATCATCTTAAACTCGGGCCCCAATCCATATATGAATAAAGTGTTTGTATCTTCAACATCCTCACTTTTTAAATAAAGCATATTAAATTGAACATTAAAACATAAATTTACAACATTAAACGGATAATAAAATTCTAACTCTGCATCAAGGTCCACCTGCCACTGCCGCATACGCGTTACTTCCCAGTTCCACAATCTTAAGCCGGGAATAAATCCTCCGTATATTTCAGAATAAAAAACCATGTCATTGTCCAGGCCTTTTTCAAACCGCACACCATATACAGGCAGGGGAACCGGCTGCCTGTAATACGTCTCCCATGTTTCTCTTATTGGAGTATCACTTGACAATTCTCCGTCCACATGAAACCTGACCAGATCCAGAGTAATTCCAAAAAGCAGAAAAAACTTAAAATCATTCTGATTTCTGAATAAAAGAAATCTGTCCTGTATACAAACACGGTAATATACAGAAGCATCTATACTGGCATCCGTGCCCTGTATAAGTTCGGAACCATTATAAAAGGAATTTTCTTTTATCACCTGATGCCTCCGGATAAAATATTTAATAATAGAATATTATAAAAAGGTCTTTATAGGAAGAATAAATTTAAGATACAATATTTTATTGTGTACGTATAAAATAGGTAACAGAGCCTCTGACATTAACTGTACTGTTAACTGCCCTGAACCGCCAGTTTCTAATTGCATTAATTACTGCAGTATCCACTTCTGTATATCCGCAGGATTCCTTTAATGTGATATTGATTAAAAAACCCTGAGGCACTAATGTAAATGAAACAACAATCCTTAAGCTTAAGCCCTGAGTTGAAATCCATTCGGGCAATACAGGATTAGTAAGATATACTGCCTCCCTGCTCTGCGCATCTTCCCAGGTCAAAGCAAGGTCAGAATTACCGGGTTCATTTTCAGGCTGGATGGATGTATTGTCCGGCCGGTTTTCCAGTATTTTATCGAGCTCTGAAAGATTGGTTATATCGAGCGCGCTCTGTTCTGGTTCCTCTGCTATTTCATCTGCAGTTTCATCTATAAATTCCTCTTCGGTATCCTCTTCAGGTTCTATATCATGATTTTGCCCGGGAATAGTCTGCTCCGGATTTTCTACAGGAGAAATTATTTCTGCATTATCCCGGCCCGGTATCTCCGTATTTGTTGTTTCTGGAAGGTCTGTTTTTTCTATTACACTCTCTACAGGTTCCTTATCATTTGTTAATGATGGTCGCGCGGAATCCTTCATATCCGGAACAAACTCCGGTAAATTTTCCAGCTCAATGTAAATCGGTCCGATGAATTCTTCGGGCGGCTCAAAAATATTTTCCGGAAGAGCAAATACAAATAAAACAAAAAGCAATACATGGATAAATATAGTTACAATAGTACTAACAATTAGTCTTATTGTTTGTTGTTTTCTTTCTTTAATCTGTGAATGCATGGAGGTTTTCATCACTCTGTCTCGTCTTAAAATTTACTCCTTTAAATCCGGTATCCCTTAGAATATCTAAAACATGTAACATAAGGGCATAAGTAACATTCTCATCCCCTTCTATCACAATAGTACTGATATTTTCTTTTTCCTCCTCTTCTATATTTGAAAAAGTATTCCGCAGCTCATTAAGATCATACTGCTGCTTATTCAAGTATAACTCATCTTCGGACACTATAGTAACCACAAGCCTTGTCATAACAACAGGCTCAGAAGAAGTAGATTCCGGATATACAATAGGAATGCCGGGTGTTACCAGAATAGTTGTAGATACCATAAAATAGATAACAAGCTGAAATACAATATCTATCATCGGTATAAGGTTTACTTCTTTTTTAGTTGAAAGTTTTCTCCTAAACTGCATACTCTTTTCCTTCTTTTACATCATTATTGCTTAATAAAAGAACAAGGGCATTCGCTTTGTTCTCCAGCCGGAGTATAATATGATTAACTTTATTAACGAGGAAATTGTAAAAAATTAAAGCAGGAATAGAAACAATAAGCCCTGCCGCAGTAGAAATTAAAGCTTCTGAAATACCATTAGCAAGCATTCCGGGTTCTCCGATTGCCTCGGTAAATTTGCCCAGAATCTGAAAGGCGTCTATATTACCAAACACTGTTCCAAGTAATCCTAAAAGCGGCGAAATACTTGCAATAGTTCCAAGTGCGGATAAAAAGCGCTCGAGTTTTGGAACTTCCAGATTTGCTGCATCTAAAATTGCTTCTTTAATTATTCTCTGCTCGTATTTCCTGTGTTCAATTCCCGCTTTCATTAGATTTGTAATAGGTGACGGATTATTCTCACAGATTGATAATGCTTCATCAAAATGTCTTTTTTCTAAAGTAATTTTTAAACGCGTAATCATCTTTTCTTCATCTACTCTTATTTTCTTAAAATAGATAAATCTTTCGATAATAATGATTAGTGCTACAACTGAGCAAAAAAGTATAGGCGGCATCACAATTCCGCCTTTTAAAAATAATTCCAACATTTTATGAACTCCTTTTAAAACTTTATCTGTATTTTCAAAGTACCGAGAAAACCAGGTGAAATAAACGGTTCCCTGCTGAACCTGTAATCTTCAAACATAGGATTTAGTATATCATTAAATTCGCAAATTATCCTTGCAAAATCCGCAATCTGTACATACGCGTTAAAATCCAAAACAGGTTTAACCGGCACTTCAACAAAATCTGTAATAAAACCTGCAGTGATTATCATTCCATATTTGTCCTGTTTCTGAATTAATGCTGTTTCTAAAGAAAATTCACCAAGAACAGAAAAATCGGGATCCCATAGAAGTGTATCCCTGTTTATAAAACTTAAGGATAATACACTGGGAGCCTGCCAGGATATTTTTATTTCATTATCCAGCTCTATTACATCATCTGTAAAAACGACAGGAAATAAGCCTGTAGTAATGTTAACTTCATCTTCCAGTTGAGGCAGATTCTCATGAAAAAAGAGCTCCTGTTTTAAAGAAATAGTAAATTGATTTTTCAGATTAAACTGGGCATTTAATCCTGCAAACCAGCCGTGATTATCATGAAACTCTTCCGGTATATCGGAATATGTATAATCTGTTAAAATCGTTTTTAAATCCACCTGATTTAAAAAGTATCCGCCGCGTATTTTAAATGAAAAGAAATCAAATGGTGTTCCCCAGAAACTTGCTTCGAACGGAAAAAGAACTGGAAGTTGTTTACTGTAAAAATATGAAACTTTCGCTCCGATATTAAGCCAGTGCGGCAATTCTACAGAAAGGGAAGTTCCTGCAAGAACTCTGTGAAGAAGAAGGTCATCATCGCCGGGTATGTTTCTGAATTTATATTCTGCATTAAATCCGAGTAATGCGGACTTAATCTGAAAATCAGTATTAAGCCCTGCACCGGCAATAATTTCCTTTGGAGGATAATCTACAGTATAATCCGGAGATGCAGAGCCTGTTAAAAGAAAAGTAGAATAATTTGCAAAAATAGATCCGCTAAAAGTAAATTTATCCCCCGGGCTTAATATAAAATTATTGGAACTTGAGAATGTCCTCGATATTTTTGAAAAATAATCACCCTGTCCCTGCAGCCCGTGCTCAAGTTCAAGATAATTCATAGTATTTTCTATCTGCAGCCCGGAAATATTATATTTGATACTTCCTTTTAATAACTCTTCCCGAAAGCTGAATCCTATTCCGGTATCTTTAAAAGAAAATCCGTCTAAAGTTTCATGATTAAAAAATAAGGAGTACCGCGGAAATTCCCCCAGTTTGTTTATCTGTATTTGACAGAGAAGATGGCTGATATTGCCTCCGCCTAATACAGATTCTACGAACAGTGAAGGAGAACTTTCCATTTCACCTTCTTCTCTCTGTATAAGGTCAAAGTCTATAGTAGGTTCTTTAACTGTAAGTATTTCTTCGGGCAGAGGAACGTCCCGCTCTGCAGGCAGTGCCCACTCGTCTTCCGGCAGTTCTGCAATAATTAAATCTATACTCAAATCTTCAACTTCCATAATGACAGAAGGAATAACAATATCAGGCTCCTCCGGCTCTAATGTTTCTTCCGCGTATAAACTAGAAATAGTGAAAACAAGAAAAAGTATAAAAGTAATTATTAATAATAAATTATTAGCTCTAAACATTATTCCAGCTCCGGAAGCAATTTACGTGCTTCGATTGTCCACTGTGAATTTGGAAAGTTCTGTTCAAGCCTTAAAACCATCGCCCTTACATCATTATTCATACCTGCTAACTTCATCATTTCTGCAGCACGAAAAAGAGATGATGCAATTAAGTCCCTGTCTGAAGGATTAATTACTGCTGCCTTTAAAAACTCATTACCGGCAGATATAAAATTGTTCTCTTTAAAATAATATTCTCCAATCAGGTACTGTGCGTTTGCATGTGTTTCCCTGTCTTCTGTAACTGCAATTACATCTTCGAGCAGATTATATGCAAGGTAAAGATTATCAGAATCATTTAAGTATAATCTTGAAAGTTCTATCATTGCCTCACGCCCTGTTTTTGTTGCAGCATTATTATTACGCTCTACTAAAGCTGTAAGCTCTGCTTCTTTATCACTTAAGCCTAAAATTAAATACCTTAATTCAGAAACCTCCTGTTCGATGTTATATGCTTCTGCTTCTTCCGGATATAAATTTATAAGTTCTGTATATATTTCCAGTGCTTTCGCAAAATCATTATATGATATATATATTTCCGCGGTTCTCTGTACTGTATCGATATAATACGGGCTCTGTTTATGATCTATTATCAGCATTTCCCAGACAAGCAGCGTATTAAGCTTTTCGTTAAGACTGGAACTTGCAAGCCCGCTCCAATATAACGAAGCATCTGTAAACTGTCCGCCTTCATATTTCATCCTGTAAGTAAAAAAAGCATTAACTGCATCTTCATAAGAACTATTCATAAAATGCAGTTCACCAATTTTATAGTATACCGATTCAAGAAGAGAACTGTCCGTATAAGTATTAACAAATTCATTTAAAGTGTTAATGGCACTGGATGTATTACCTTCTTCAGAAAGTATCATCGCATAATCATACAGAGCATCATCTGCAAAAGAAGATGTAGAATTATATATTTGATAAAGTAAAGTCCTGGCCTCTTCGAACCTGCCTGTATTCATATAACACTTTGCGGCAAGAAAGATTGATTTATTTGTAAGACCGGAAGTATCTATTTTTTCGGATTCAATAGACTGTTCCGCAAGTTCTGTAAACTCAGTTAAAGCCTTTAAGTATTCTCCCTGTGTATAATAGCACCAGCCAATAAGATATATAGACATAGGAGTCATCTCATGCTCCGGATATTCCTTTTTAAAATTTGTAAAAGCGGATATTGCTTCGGGTATTAGTTCCAGTCTGTAAAGTGACCATGCCCTGTAATAATGAGCGTAAGGAAGAATGACATTAAGTCCTGCTGACTCTACTGATTCTTTTGTAATAGGAGAAAGAGCAGTTAGAGCTTCTCCATAGGATTTATCTGAAATCAAAGACAATCCTCTTAAATATGAAACTAATAAAAATGCATACGGGTCTGTGTACTGCAGGCCGGAATACTCTTCATTAAAAGTTGCTGATTCGGATAATATTGAATCATAATCATTCTGTATAAAGAATAGTTTTAAGAGCTCGAGCCTTGCATGGATATCCAGAGGAAAAGTATGAATGTATTTCTGCAATGCCTCTTCTGCTTCCGCATAATTATAAAGGGACTTATAAATTTGCCACTGCAATATTAAAAATTGTTTGTAATAATCATCCAGTTCCAGTCTTGAAACAGAAGAATATTCTTCTAAAACCTGAGCTATAATTTCCAGGGCTTTATTTAAGTTCCCGGACTTATAATATGAAAATGCAAGAAAGTATGTAGCTTCATAATACCGGCTTGAATCAAAATTATTTTCTAAAAACTGCTCATAAAAATTAATAGCATTTTCAAAGCTGTTTTCCATAAAGTAAGTATCTCCAAGCCTCATTATAATTGCACCTGAACTATCTTCCATGCTTATAAGTGCTTCTTCCAGAATCTTCCTGGCATCCGCAGTCTGCTGATTTCTTATCTGCACTTCGGAAAGATAGATTGGAACAGATGAGCTTATGCTTAACTCTTCCCGCTTTTCCCATGCTTTGTTTAAAAAATAAGAACATAATTCATATTTGCCTCTTTTATAGCTTTCTATACCGACCTGGATCCATAGATCTATAAGTTCAGCTTCATTATCCGAAAACCTCTGTTCTGCTTCTGCTAAAATATCTTCCATACTATTAAAATCTTCATTTATCTGCGCATAGAGAAAATTTCTCCTGTATGCAATAAGTGCCATATCATCAGTTCCTGAATCTATAAGTGACAAATAAATATTGTGGGCCGCATCGAGCTTGTTAAGCTGCCATAGCGCTTCTGCTTTGTACAGGTAGCATTTATTTCTAAGGTTTTCTGTATAATTTTCTAAAGGATTTGTTTCCAGAAGCTCTATGGTTTCTGCATATGCTTCTTGCTTTAAGTAAATATACGAAAGAAGTACAACTCCATATGGATACTGCTCTGAATCTGAATGATACTCTAAAAGAATTGTTATAGTTTTTGAAGCCTCTGAATAATCATTTAAAAAAACTTCCCCAAGCGTCATATAAATCAGACTGTTTATTGTATAATCCCTGTTACCGGAAACTGTTAAAAATGAGCTAAAACGGTCTACAGAACGTGCAAAATCCTTTAAATGATATAAACAAAGTCCCGCCCAGTAATGTATGTAGTTTAAATAACGTGTAGAACGATACCTTGTCTCTATTCGGAAAAATAATTCGAGTGATTCATTATATTGCTTTAGATTGTATAGACAAACTGCTCTTCTGTACTGAACATCCGGAATCAGATCGGAAAGAGGATAAGTATTTAAAAACTCGTCATAAACATCAAGGGCAAGAATATAATTCTCAGCAAGATATCTTGTTTCTGCTTCTCTAAAAAGCTCCCTCTCAGATGCAGATAACCCTGTAATAATAATAAGTAAATTTAAAATAATTAATACTTTTAATAATATTTTTTCCATTATAATATAAAAACATACATCAATATTTATCTGTTTTCAATATTTATGTATATATTACAATATTTTTATCTGGAGATTTGTTATGAAAAAAAATATAGGATGGATCGGAACAGGCGTTATGGGAAAATCAATGTGTATGCATCTGTTAAATGCTGGACACAGTATTTTCATATTTAACAGAACAAAAGAAAAAGCATTAGAATTGATTTCTTCCGGAGCAAAATGGTGCGAAAGCCCAAAAGAAACAGCTTTAAACAGTGATATTACTTTTACAATTATAGGTTTTCCAGAAGATGTAAAACAGGTCATACTTGGTGAAAATGGTGTCCTTGCTGGTTCAAAGCAGGGGAATATAATAGTGGATATGACAACTTCCGAACCTTCTTTAGCAGAAGAAATATATAATAATGCATCAGCTAAAGGTGTTTCATGTATTGATGCACCTGTTTCCGGTGGCGATACAGGAGCAAAAGATGCAAAACTTGCTATAATGGCAGGAGGAGATAAAGAAGCATATGATATTGTTTTCCCTCTGTTTGAAATTATGGGAAAAAATATAGCTTTTATGGGCAAAGCAGGTTCCGGACAGCATACTAAAATGTGTAATCAGATTTTAATTGCTTCTACTATGATTGGTGTTGTGGAATCTTTAATTTATAGTTACAAATCGGGACTTAAGCCCGAAGAAATTATCACTGTAATCGGTAAGGGAGCCGCTGGTTCATGGTCTATTAACAATTTAGGCCCAAAGATTTGCAAAAAAGATTTTTCACCGGGATTTTTTATTAAACACTTTGTAAAAGATATGGGTATTGCCCTGCAGGAAGCAAAAAAAATGAAATTAAGTTTGCCCGGCCTTTCTATGGCATATCAGTTTTATTTATCTGCTGTTGCCATGGGCCTGGAAAATCTCGGCACACAGGGCCTTTATAAAGTGTTTGAGAAAATAAACGGAATTGTTTAAGGGCGGTCTTAATTATTAATACATTTGACTATGAATATATATTTAACTGGTTCTATAATAAATCTTCCTGGTAAAAAAATAATATTTGATTTGATTTTTTGATATTTCCTGTTATAATACATAGTACAACCAGTTAAATATACATTATTTTTATGAGAAACAGCAATACTATAATAGACAGCATGGGCAAATCCTTATATACAAGACACAAAATCGATAATTTATACTATAATTATTGCAGTGAAAGTATAACTTTTAATAAAAATGTCAGAGAAACAACCGGGTTGCTGCTTAAACACGTTCAACTAAAATGCGGCGAAGAAGCAGCTCCTATAATTATTTACTCGATGTCCATGCTAAATGTTAATTTAATTATACCTGTAAAATATTTTTCCGAATTCAGAAAGAAAAATGAAAAATTATCCAGGAAAATTGAGTTAAAATTAGGATTCGGGCAACAGGGCTCTGATGGGCCCTTAACCTTTTTCCTGCCTGTTAAAATATCAGCCTCTAAAAATTACAATACTGACAATATTTTTTTACTCGTAGAATTAATAAGAAAACCGCCGGACACTATAATTATTATGCTCGGTGAGTTAATAAAAATAAATACACTGAGTAACGATCGCAAAGATAAGAGAATACAGGTTAATAAAAACACCATCAAAAAACTCCATTTTTCGTCTACTTCCGGAATACTGCAATTAAACAACTGAAGAAGGAAATGCATAGTTAAGGATGTTTCATTTTCCGGAATGAAAATAATCGCAGCTGGAAACCAAAAGGATTTTCTTAACAAAAAGGTTACTATTAAGCTGGAATTTGCAAATAATATAAGCGTAAATTCAATAAATGGAACAATAGTTCGATCCGATTTTATCGGCGATTCGAAAGACTTTGTAACACTTGGTATACTTCTGGATAATAATTCTATTCCCTTTGATTATAAGAATATTATTGCTGACTTTCTGTCAAGCTCTGCTTAGATTAGCATTTTATAGCAAGTTAATAACTAATTTTTACAATTAGCGCAAAGCCCGAAGTATTCCAGCCTCGAGCCGGTTATTTCACGTGATTTTGCCCATGTAAGCCTTCTGTTAATATCCGGTACTTCCACTTCAAAAGGAATATCCTCAACAGCACTGCATTTTGTGCATTTAAAATGTATATGAGGCATTGTGTTACCGTCAAAACGTTTCTGCCCCTCTGAGTATTCGAGCTTTAAGATTATTCCGGCTTCCGCAAGATTCTCCAGATTTCTGTAAACTGTTCCAAGGCTTATTCTGGGCACTTTCTTTTTAACCATCAGGTATAATTCATCTGCAGTAGGGTGGCTTTTTACTTTCTTTAATTCTTCCAGGATAATACTGCGCTGTTTTGTATTCCTAACCATATAAACCTCAATATTGATAATAATTACTAATTATAGTTTAGATTAATTTTATTATCTTATCAAGAGTTTTTAAAAAGAGTTTTACTCTTAAAATTATTTTTCAGATATCTTTCCCCGCATATTTTTTAATGTTTCTTGATTTTTTTCAAAATAATTCCGGCATTTTAAGGAATTAAATCTTTCTTCATGATTTTCGGCAGCCTCAATTAACTCATCGCCCTGATCAGCCCAGACAGAATTAACAAGCACTAATAAAACTAAAACAAGAATTGTCTTTTTCATATTCTTGATCCTTTCTAAATTTAAGTAAAATCCCGCAAAAATAGGAGAAGTATATGCAGCATCACATGCGCGCGGTGGCCTTCTGCTTAACAGCACCCTGACGGGTACATAGGCCACCTGCGGTTGAGCAGCAAAACTTTGCACATTTTGCGCTTGTTTTATGCGCATTCTTTAGAACTTTATTTCTTTAATGTTATTTAGCAGATCGTCTCGGGATATTTGAGAGCTTGTCTGTTTTAGTCATTTTGGTTTTTGGTGCAGGATTGACTCTTTTATATTTTGATTTGCCTGCTTTTTTATCATCAGAAGATTCTTCACTACCTTCATCTGCTATATTTGCTTTTTCTAATTCTGCCTGCTGTTTTTTTAATTCTTTGCTATACGCGGCTTCATCTTCAAACAAATGACATTTTTTATATTTCTTTCCGGAACCACAGGGACAGGGATCATTTCTTCCTGTTTTCTTTAATCGTTCGTTAAAATCTGATTCGTCCATATATTCTCCTTTTTCTGCAATAAATAAGTATCCTCATTTAAGATATTTCCATGCAATAGATTAGTCTGAAAATCATATTTATATCAACCTCTTTCTATCATTTTTCAATCACTTTAGTGTATTTTCTTCTTTTCTAAATATGTTCTTAATGCTTTTCTTGATGCTTTGTCTACAAGTGTAAAAATTTTGTGTAATAAATCTTTTGTACGCAGCCTTGAATGGCCTTTTATTTTAAATAACTTAAATTGTAATTTATCCTGATATTTATAAAATTTATGATAAAGTACCGCATTATTCAATTTCTTATTTTTTCTTAAGCTCATAAATTCTGATTTTTCTAATTTTATTCTTCTCTCCGGTAAACCAACTATACATTGCGAATCCGTATAAATACTTAAATTTAAATCTACCTGTTTATTATTTTTCATTAATTCTTCTAAAGCCCACAATAATGTTTCGATTTCCAGTTCTGTTGATGAGCCAGATTCAAACCGTTTAAGCTGCACATTTCTTTTTACTAATTCCAATGTTTTTGTAATGTTTTCCATATCTGATTCAGGAACTATTAAAAAAGAACCGAACCCAATCTTCTCTTTTGAATTTAAACTTATATCTGTAAAAAGCGCTATTTTTTTTAGATCCATGAATTATTTTTAGCTTTTGATAGCAATGACCTCCACAAAGATAATTGATAAAATAACTTCAACACCGTCAGACAAAAAACAGAATAATTAATGCAGAACAATAATATAAAAAAGTATAGTACTTCCTCCAGTTCATGAAGCCATTGTGGATAGGTGCTGTTTCCAACAGAAGTGATGTTCTGATGAATACAGATTGGCATATCCGGATCTACACAAAAATCGTAAATACTATCCATGCCAGGATGATTCGCACGCGGGAGATCTCCATAAGTTAAATTGGCCAGATCATCATGGCGGAAAAGAATTTCCCCACGTCCACGCCAGATATTGGGAAAATATTTTATCATGCGTTCTATATGTGTGTAGGCGAACTTGTCTGTAGGATTAAATCCTTCAATTAAAGGAAAAAGCAGTTTTCTGTCCTCCTCTTTTAAAGCTGTGTACTCATGAGCTACCGTAAAATCCATAGCATTATATAAAAATACTTTCATTAGTAGAATCAAGTCCAACCAATACATAAACCAGATCTTATGAGTCTGAATGCATTGCAGTACTCTGTCCCAGCCCATATGATCTATCAATATTTTTTCTTCTTTACTACCCAGCTGCTTTTTTATTTATGGAGTAAATTTAAATTCGAGGAAATTCTTGGCACAGTATTATACAAAACCAACTTTAACCTGGAATTTTTATTTGATTAAAAAAAACTAACAATTGTTATGATTAAAATGCAGAATAATACTTGTCATATCATCTGCTTGAGGCGTTTCTTTTATAAAATTATTAATTTCATTATTCATTTCATCTAAAAAATCCGTTCCCATTTTTTTATAGTTATTAATAATAAAATCCTTTATTCTGTCCTCACCGAATCTTTCACCATATTCATTTAATGCATCTTCAAGGCCATCTGAAAATAAAAAAGCGGATTTCAATTTGGAAACAGAGTAATTATAAGGTTCTGCGGAAAAATCAATTTGTTCATTTATTCCTATCGGAGCATAATTCGGCTTAAGAAAAAGAGCCTTTGTTTTTTTATCATCCTTCATAATTATACAAGGAGAAGTATAGCCAAAATTAAAGATTTTAACATTTTTCTCATTTTTAAATATAAACAGAAATAAGGAACAAACAAACTGTTCCGGACTTGTTTGCGCACAAACAAATTGATTAAAATCTGAAATTAATTTTTCCGGATTGGAAATGCCACTAATTTTCTTCTGTTTTATTAATGTAAAAAAGGAATTTATCATTATAGTTAAAAGTGAAGCAGAAATATTTTTGCCGGAAACATCAAAACTGGCAATTAAAATTATATCATCTGCCAATTTCAATACCTGATAAAAATCTCCGCCCAATTCATGCGCCATTCTTAGATTTGCTTTTATATTCAGAATATCATCTTCTAAAATATTTTTACTTAAAAGAAATTGCTGAATATTTTTTGCTTGTGATATTTCCCATTCCTGCAAATCTGAAATATGATTTATTAGATCGTTATATTTAACCATTCCAAAATACTTTCCATCATGAAATACGAGAAAATTTTTAATATTTTTTATTTTATCTTTGTCTGTCAATTTTTTAAATATTTTTTTAATATATTCCCGGCTGTTAATATAAAGAGTATTTGTATACATATATTCATCCATTTCCGCGTTTCTAATTGAGTTCCAGAATGATTTTCCTTTTTCTTCAATAAGCTGTCTATCAATTAAGCCTATTCCCTTATCGTATTCAACAGGGAAAGAATTTAAATCTTCATTTTCTTCAAACATCTGCAAGACATCATCCAAATGTAAATTTATACTTATAGGTTCAACAATTTGCGTAATAAAGCCAACCTGGGTAGGATGAAAATTCATTTTATTTTTAGATTCCATTTCCTATGCTCCAAATATTTTTATTTAATATATGTAAAAATTAATTTATTATATCATAAAAAAAAAATAGTTAAATAAAAAATTAAAAATTCTTCTAAATTATAATCTTTTTAGAAGAATAATATTTAGAGTGTAAGATTATGCGGCTCTGATTATAAAACACGAGCAGCCATAACGCATTACATTCTCAGACCGGCTGTTTCTGTATTGTCTTTTTTTTGAGCATTCATTTAAGCATAATTATCATCATTATTCTTTGAATTAACATCTGCTTCGGAACCGTAGTACGCAAAGTCTTTTATAAACAAACATGCTTCTACCTATAAATTAAAATAAGCTATAGCTTTTATATGTTAAAGCGACAATTAAAACTCCTTTTCACTTTAACTCATGGTTTTTGTTACTTTAACGAAACTGTTGCCTTATTATAATGTTGTCAAAAAAGTGGAGGCAAAACGTCGGAAAGAATAATTGTAGATAGTCAACTACTGGTATTTGAAAAGCAAATCAAAATAATTTATTCTATCAAAAAAATACTTTATTAATACAATCTTTATAACTATACTTATTAATAACAGAAGGTCTAAAGAGAGTTATTTATAGTAAAATGAGTAAGGTCGATCTTTTAAGGAATACAGAAATATTCTCCGGGTTGAATGAAGCAGAGCATAAGGTAATTGCAGATCTTAGTGAGTATCAAGCTTTTGAAAAGGACGATCTGGTCTTTGAAAAAGGGAGTGTGAGCAGGAATTTTTATATAGTGGAATCCGGTGAGATTAGTATAAAAACTGAACTCAAGGATGATAAGACCATAGCATATTTTATTCGTGGTGATATATTCGGTGAGTTTGACCTCTTTGAGGATGATATCCGTACTGCCTATGCTATTGCAGGCAACAGGACAAAACTCCTGGTTTTTCCAAAAAGAGGCCTGAACTTTGAGCCTGTTTATAAAAAGCACCCCCATATCTTTGCAAAAATATATCATAAACTAATAAATATTGATGCAGGAAGAATACGCAACATTAATAAAATGGTATCGGAAAAGACACAGTGGATGAAAGAAATAAAAATGCTGATGCTCCATGACAAGCTCACAGGGCTCTATAACCGTGCATATATAGAAGATGAACTTTATAAAAACTATGACCATCTGGGGGCTGTCTTTAGTGTCATGGTTGTTAAACCGGATAATTTTAAAACTATTAACGACACCTTTGGCCATGAAGCAGGTGATATTGCCCTGAGTTCCATTGCATCTAAAGTCCGATCTGTACTCAGAAAGAGTGACATTCCTGTCAGATTCCGGGGTAATGAGTTTGTGATTATTCTGCCCAATACAAAATTGAGAGAAGCTTTCGAACAAGCCAAAATATTTTTCTCGGAACTAAGCAATCTCGATCTGGGAAAGATGATAAAGGAAACCAGTTTAACCCTTAACTTTAGTATTGGAATTTCAACCTATCCCCTTCATGCAAATAATTGTGAGGAGCTTGTGGGACGGGCCTTTGCCAAACTCTTTGAGCAGCGGGATAATGGTGGTAATGGAATACTACTCGATACCGAGGCTGTGGATAACAATATTGAGTTTTTAAAATCTGTGGAACTATTTTCTTCACTCTACCTGTCTGAGCTTAGCAGGATAGCAAAGCATCTCCATACAGTGGAGATTAAAGCCGGCGGAGTTATATGTAATGAAGGTGATGAGGGAAGGGAGTTATTTATTATTAAAACCGGAAGTACCTCTGTTTTGATAAAGATTCAGGATGGCAGCAATAAAGAGGTCGCCGAACTTCTGCCAGGCGATTTTTTTGGTGAAATGGCCATATTTGAGAATTCCCCCCGCTCTGCTACCTGTATTGCCAGGGAAGACAGTACGATTTTAAAACTCGATGAAAATGATTTTTTTAAACTGATGGAAACTGAATCGGAAACATCAATCAAAATAATGAAGATTATGCTGGATATTATGTCTGAAAGAGTGAGTAACACAGGCAATTTTATAAAAGAAATGGTTAAATGGGGTAATGATGCAAGCAGGCGTGCAGTTACGGATAAACTAACCGGTGTATATAACCGCAGGTATCTGGAAAATGCTATTATAGAAATATTTGAAAACGCAAAAAAACAAAATACACCATTTTCTTTGATAATGGCAGATCTTGATTTCTTTAGAGAAGTGAATGAGAGTTACAGCCATGAGATTGGTGATAAATATATAGTTGAGGTTGCAAAAGTTTTTAAAAAGGCCGTACGGAAAAATGACATCGTTTCAAGATATGGCGGGGATGAGTTTACCATCCTTTTGCCGGATACAACGTTAAAAAAGGGTGCAGAGTTTGCAGAAAAAATAAGGCTGGGGGTCATGGAGCTGGATTTTCTTAAAAAGTATTCCGGCCCGAAGATAATGGTTTCGGTTAGTCTTGGGATTGCTTGTTATCCCGAAACCTGTACAGAGCTAAAAGTTTTGAGAGAACAGGCGGATCTGGCATTATATAAGGCAAAGGAATCGGGAAGAAACCGCGTTGAATCTGCTGATTACCCAGGAATTTAAAAGCCTATCTTATAAGTATGGATCAAATATTATAATCCATTTTTTTCAAATACTTTCTGTATAAACTGAATACTTTCATATGAAGCACCATGAGGATCTCGCTGAGCAAAGCCATCTTCTAAATCTACTGACAAATAGCCTTTGTAGTTTATATTCCGTAAAGCCATTAACAATACATCCCAATTAATATTACCTCTACCTGGAGGAAGTTTTTGGTCGGTAATGCCATTATTATCATTAATGTGGACATGAAATATATCATTTTTAAGAATTTCGATAAAACCAACCAGAGAACTGGCCTGTAAAGTCATTAAATTGAAAATTCCAGTATCAAAAGTTACACCTAACGCCTTAGAACCAACTTCTTCAATCATATCTTTTACTGCCCAGGGACTATTAATTATATAAGCTATCGAATGTTTTACATGTAGTGCTAATTTAACATTTTTTGATTCAGCCACCTTAACTAATTTTTTAAGTTCATTACAGGCTCTTTTCCAGAAACCTTTAAAAGGTGATGTATAAGGCCAACAATACATTCCTTTTATCTGGATTACCGGACAACCGCATTTACTTGCATATGTGATAGCTCTCATAATCGAGTTCGAACCATCAAAACGTTTATCAGCATTACTACTGGCAATGTTTGAACCTTTAGCAACATGAGCTGAACTATGTAAAGATGAAATCTCAAGCTGCTTATCCTTAACATATTCTTTAAGTAGTTCAGCACTCATCTCAGGTAATCTATCTAATTCAATCCCACTGTAACCATATTTTTTTAAGACTGGTATAATATCAGTATAATGAAAATATTGGAATGTCTTTGAATATAAGGATAATTTCATATAGTTTTTAACATACAATAATGATTATAATTTAAAAATCAATAATGTCAATAAATTATAACGAATTTTTAAAATTGATAACCTGAATATAAATGAATATCCGGCAGGTAAAAAGCTATAAGAAATGGATTGAATAGATATATTTAATTAGTAATAATCCTAATTTGAACTTGTCTTTGATTTTGAATATACATCAAATGCAACTGCAAGTAATAGTACAAGGCCTTTAACAACGGATTGCACAAATATACTAACTCCCATTATTGACATACCATTGTTAAGGATACCCATGATTAATCCACCAATAATCGCTCCAATTACAGTACCAACTCCACCTTTTGCCGATGCACCGCCAATAAAACATGCAGCAATAGCATCTAATTCAAACATAAAACCGGCAGATGGGGAAGCGGAGTTAAGACGTCCGGCAAACACTATGCCTGCTATTGCAGCCATTAAACCATTATTTGCGTATACCCAGAACAATACTTTCTTAGTTTTAATACCCGATAAAGCTGCTGCTTTTTCATTACCACCAAGTGCATAAATATGCCTGCCGGCTACTGTTTTATTTGTGATAAATGTATATATTAAAATTAGTACTGTTAATAAAATTAATACGTATGGTAAACCATTTGCAAGTGCCAGCCAATATGTGAAAAGATTAATCACGACAAATATACTGCCAGATCGTACAAAAAAACTACCTATCGAACCAACTTTAAATTTATATCTTATTTTATCTCTTCTAATTAAATATTGTCCTACTATTAAAATTAATGATGCTATAAATCCAACAACTATGGTAGTAATATGCAAACCGCCTTCGCCGCCAATAAAATCAGGTATCGATCCCGATGCAATAGTAATATATAACTGTGGTAAAGGAATTGTTAAGCCATTCAGGATTATATTATTTAATCCTCTAAATATAAGCATACCTGCTAATGTAACAATAAATGCTGGAATATTTACATATGCAATCCAAAACCCCTGCCATATCCCGGCAAGCAGTCCCATCAATAATCCGAGAACAATAGAGGGTATTACTGGTAGTCCCCAGAATACACTAAAAAGCGCGGATGAAGCACTTACAAACGCAACAACAGCACCAACCGAAAGGTCAATGTTGCCTCCGGTTAAGATACACAGCACCATGCCAATTGCAAGAATAAGTATATAACTATTTTGCGCAATTAGTCTTGATATATTAATTGGCCTTAATAATATACCGCCTGTAGTTATTTGAAATATTCCCACTATTACAATTAGAGCAAATAGAATTGCATATTGTCTCACATTATGTCTGATTATAATTTTTATCTTTTCCATCTACTTTAGTTCCTCTTAAATTTTATTTGTAATTATCATCCTTTTATTATAGAAAATCTCTATCTATTACCTGCACTTTGAATAATACAAGTCATAATACTTTCTGGATTAGCTTCTTCTTTTGACATTTCACCGACGATTCTTCCTTCATTCATTACATATATTCTATCACATATGCCCAATATCTCCGGTAATTCAGAAGAAATAAATACAACACATTTACCTTCATCTGCCAGTCGGTTAATTATGGAATATATCTCATATTTTGCACCAACATCTATACCTCTTGTTGGCTCATCTAATAATAGTACATCCGGATCAGAAAATAACCATTTGGCAATGCATACTTTTTGCTGATTGCCGCCGGATAAGTTCTCTGCTTTTTGAAGAATACTGGATGACTTAATGCTTAGTTTTTTTCTATACTCATTAGCTACGTTTATCTCTTCATTATTATTAATAACGCCCCTATCACTTATTTTCTCCAGGCTGGACAAGGATATATTTCTTTTAATATCATCTATTAATATAAGCCCGGCTGTTTTTCTGTCTTCTGTTAAGTATGCCATACCTTTAGCAATTGCATCACTAACATTTTTAAAAGTTATTTCTTTGCCGTCTTTTATAATAGTGCCTTGAATATTCTTGCCGTATGCCCCTCCAAAGACGCTCATAGCAAGTTCTGTTCTTCCGGCACCCATTAATCCGGCAAATCCTACTATTTCACCTTTTCTAACATAAAAACTAACATTATTAATTTTAACACGTACTTCGTCCAGAGGATCATATACAATCCAATTCTTAACCTCAAATGCTACTTCTCCTATATTTGGTGTTCTCTTAGGAAAACGATCCGTAAGCTCTCTTCCTACCATATTTTTAATAATACGGTTTTCCGAAATTCTATCTATGCCTTTTTTAAGTGTTTCTATTGCCATACCATCACGTAAAACTGTAATTTCATCTGATATCTCTGTTAATTCATGTAATTTATGTGAAATAATAATACATGAAATGTTCTGGTTTTTATTTAATTCTACTAATAATTTTAATAAATTATCCGAATCGTCATCATTTAATGCTGCTGTTGGTTCATCTAAGATTAATAATTGACAATCTTTAGATAGGGCTTTGGCAATCTCCACCAATTGCTGGTACCCTACACCAATATCTTTTATTAAAGTGTCGTGTCCAATCTTAATTCCAACTCTCTTCATTAATTTAATGGCCTGATCATTTGTTTCATGCCAGTTGATAATACCGTTTTTTGCTATTTCATTACCTAAATATATATTTTCCGCAACAGACATATAAGGATTTAATGCCAATTCCTGATGAATAATGGCAATGCCTTCTACTTCGCTGTCCTTTATATTCCTGAATTCGCATGTTTTACCGTGATATAATATATCACCCTCATATGTACCAAATGGATAAATACCACTTAGTACATTCATTAGAGTAGACTTACCCGCACCATTTTCTCCGACAAGCGCATGTATATGCCCTCTTTTAACTTTTAAATTAACATTATCCAATGCCTTAACACCGGGGAATATTTTAGTAATATTTTTCATTTCAAGAATATTTTCTGACATATATCATAATCCGTAGGTTTCAAAAATAATGCTGCAGTGATATCATACCACTACAGCATATAATTGGTAAACAATTTTTCTATTAATAATTTAATTTTAGATCGTTAAAACTGATCTGCTGTATAATAACCTGAATCAATAAGAATTTCTTTGTAGTTATCTACATTAGCAAATACAGGTGTTTCCAAATATGAAGGAACAATTTTTACTCCATTTTCATATGTTTCGTTATCATTTGTTTCCGGTACTTTGCCGTCCATGATATCAATAACCATAATTACAACTCTCTGGGCTAATGTTCTTGTATCTTTAAATACGGACATTGATTGTTCGCCTGCAATCATCATTCTAACATTAATAATATCACAGTCCTGGCCTGTTAATACAGGATATGGTTTAGCTGCTGTACCGTAACCGGCTGCCTTTAATGAGGCAACTATACCCTGGGCCAAACTATCGTTTGGTGATAATACAACATCAACGTCTCTGTCTGCATAAAAGGCTGTTAATAGATTGTCCATTCTTGCCTGTGAGCCTGCCGGATCCCAACCTTGAATCGCAATAATTGACATGTCAGTTTGTCCTGAATTAAGTACTAACTGTCCAGCATCGATAAATGGCTGTATTGCATCCATAGCTCCCTGGTTAAAGAGATATGCATTGTTATCATCCGGAGATCCGCCAAATACTTCCAGGTTAAATGGTCCGGCTCCACCTTTAAGATTTAACTCTTGTACGATAAAATCGCCCTGGAGTTTGCCTACCAAATAGTTGTCAAATGTAGCATAATAATCAATATTCGGTGTTTCTCTTATAAGACGGTCATAACCGATCACTATAACATCTTCTGCAGCAGCTTCTGCCAATACGCCTTTAAGAGCAACTCCATCAATAGAAGCAATAACTAAAACTTTACAGCCTTTTGTTATCATGTTTTCTAATTGAGATATCTGAGTTGCTACGTCGTTGTTAGCATATTGCAAATCTACTTCGTATCCTTCAGCTTCCAATTTTTCTTTTAGATAAGCTCCGTCCTGGTTCCATCTTTGAAGTGATTTTGTAGGCATTGCTACGCCAACCATCAGAATTCCGGCTTCTTCTTCTTGAGTTCCTCCTGCAAAAACAGAAAAACACAAGCTTAGAAAAAGCAACACTACTAAAGCAATTCTAATATTTTTTTTCATATACTCCTCCTTGTTATATAAAGAAAGACGTGCAAAAACTATGCCAGTTTATAATTAATTTAGATTTTTTTTATTTCCTTGTACCCTAAGCAATTAAAAAAATTATATTTCAATTTAATTATAGATAATCAGAATTTAAATTTACAAGTGAAAATAATTACACAGTTGGTGATAAGAAATGGGAAAGTTATTACTCAAATAAAGAAACTCCCCAGCAGAGCTGCGAGGTATTCTTATGTTTGCAAGGCAGTCCTGCATCAACAATCAACTATATAAGCTCAGGATTCTAAAAGCAAATGTACTTTTTCCAAGGTCACGATAAGCTACTCCACCAGTGTAGGATTATTAATCATACTCAATCTTAAATTTTTATTTATAGCTGTCCACATCATCACTTAAAACCCATTTCATTATAAACATAAGAATAATGTAAGGTAAAACTCTCGGGGATTCTTCTGTGAATTAGTAATCCACCTAAGAATCCCCGGGTCTGCAGGAGTGCGAAAAAATATGACTACCGCCATTAATTTTTTAAATAATTAAACTACGCGCTTAATCTTTTCTCCGTTTCCTGATCAAAAAACAGTACTTTTGATACATCCACCATCAACTTCATGCTTTCTCCAGGAAGCCTAACCGTTTTCGGATCAACACGGCAGAGGACTTTGGTTCCATTAATCTCTATAAATACAAGGGTGTCCGGTCCTGTTGGTTCAAGGACCTGAACAGTACATTCGAGTTCATGAATATTTGGGTTTTTTTCCTGTTCATGAAATCCACTTGCAATTTGTTCGGGCCGTACACCAAGAATAATTTTTTTACCAAGCCATTTATCCAATTTTAATCCCGTACGATTAATAGGAATGAAAAAGGATTTTTTCTTACTATTCTCAAAATTTACAC
>SDBV01002868.1_pt1 | contig 25689 bp, 27 predicted proteins | sample 2277081 | NCBI WGS metagenome assembly SDBV01 (sample SAMN10402039, study PRJNA504765) | marine sediment metagenome | isolation source: marine sediment core GS10_PC15, 223 cmbsf | place: Arctic Ocean: Southern Knipovich Ridge | collected 2010 | reverse complement strand
TGGAACAGTCAAAAGAAGATCAGAGGAAAGGGGGTCAGACGGACACTACACGCGGCTCAAGCGAGCCAACGAAACGGGAAAAGTAATTGTCGCCGGCCGGGAAAAGTAATTGACGTTGAACAATAGGTACGTTGCTTTTCCGCATTTAGGCAACCAGGACTACAATAATGGTTGTTTTGCCTGACTGGCCTGAAGAACCGGCCGCAGGATTCCTTCGCACATCTCGCAACCCTTCGCCCGTCGCGAATATCAATCGCGAGCTGGAGATACAGGCCCGGAAGCAGTGAGGGGGGCCGGGCGATAGATAGTGTGAAAAATGCCCCCGGCCTGGGCCAATACTAATCATTGATAGTAAATGGCCCATACGTCCTTCAATAAACGCCTCCTTGTCTGTTTGAGCATACAGGCGTACTTCTTCCATGCGCTCTGCTGCCATCAAATATTGTGCCGTCAGCAATGATGTTAATCAATTCGGCCTATTTGATTGCTTGAAAATCGAGTGGTACTGGGATTATGAAATCAGTTATGTCAAGGGATTCGCTTCCTCTTTGGCGTTCAAGTTCCGCATTAAAGACCTCTTCGAACCGCGCTTTATCCTTTTCAGGATTCTTGGAGTGCAAAATGCAATAGTCGTTATTGGCCTCTGCATGAGATGGTTTAGGATTATAGGTGCGTTGCGCCTACATTTTAATAAAGGCTGCTCTCTGTGCTAGCATAGTTGAGATAGCCCCTCCCTTTAAATTAGTGTAGAGGGCGAGGGGGTTTTAATGAATAACTTTAGCATGAGTCCGACCGAAATCAGCAAGATTAGTGTGGCCAGGTCGGGGTTTGCCGAGGCCGAGCGATGCGAGCCGAAGCGACCTAGGCGTTACCAAGACCGAGAGCCGCCCATACGTCTCCAACGACAATCCTTATTCCAAAAGCCTGTTAAAAACGCTTAAATACCGGCCCCAGTTTCCTGCTGGCTTCTGATCGATCCGGAACACCCGTCCTTTTTGCCCCACTTTCTTTAGTCAGTGCAATAACGAACATCATCATTCAGGGTGCGCTTTGATGACGCCGCAAATGGTCCACAACGGGTTGGCCGTCAAAGCAATCATATCCCGCCAAGTCGCTCTTGATCGGGCCTACGAAAGCCCACCTAAGCGGTTCGTTAACAAAACACCAAAAGTGCCTGTGTTGCCCGAGGCTGCGTGGATTAATCCGCCGACCAAACAGACCGATGATAATCGAACTACGCGACCAGCAGGCGCAATTCCGTAGGGTGTGAAATTAATCGATGGAGCTGTCTCAAAGTGCTTGACACGTTGGCAGCCGAATTGAGGTAACTCCACACAATCCGATGCTAGATTATGATAACTGTGGAAAACAAGGTAGAATAAAAAGCAGCAAGTGGGCGCTTGGGGTGGAGCTGCTTTGATAGGGGATGAACTGCTAGAAAGTTCGACTGCGATGAACTCGGATGTGCGAATTATCCGTATGGTTCGAGACTCAGCCCGAACACTCCTTAGCCATTCTCAAGACGAACAAATCATCGCTTGCCTTTTCAAGATGATTCGTCAGGACATAGGTGTGTCCGGCCACCTTAACCTCGGCATTATTGATATGGAGCAAGCGTGCGTTGCCTGGAAAAGCGTCGCCCCGCTGAGTGTGCTTACGATGTTGCCGGAAGCGCCGATTGCCATAGATGAGCTTCACGAGGAAGCGTTGGGCAGCGGCTCCTGGACCGGCAGAATATTGCCAGACGGTCGCTACAAAATGGTTATGCCTTTAATAAGTGGCTCCGAGTATATTGCCTTACTGGAAGTCATCACTGATCGATATCATGATCTGGGTGGGCTTCAACTGCAGGCCTTGGAAATCCTTTGCGACCAGGCCGCGACGGCCCTGAGGAACGCCAAGCGCCTGCAAAACGCTGAAAGCGTGACCGAACATTTTAAGTCTCTTCAAAGAGTGACGGCGCAAATCAACTCAAAGAGGTCTCCTGAACGGATACTGGCTATGGTCATTGACTTTGCCAAAGAGATGCCGCAGGCGGAAAAGGTTGTCGGTTGGCTGATGACACCGAGCTCGAAATTGCACCGCGATTCGATGATCGTCAGAGGTTGCCGTCGATCGCTGCCTGAGAAGGCGTGGCGTGCCGACCTGACAAAATTAGCTCGCGAGATTATCAAGACAAAAAAGCTAATAATCTTGCGGCATTACGAAATGAAACTGTCAGGAGTAGACATACCGGCGAAGAACGCGTGCGTGCTAGGTGTTCCCATGATGTCACAGAAGAAGGTGACGGGAATATTGGTCGCCATAACTACCAGGCCGCGTCACTTCACTAAGGCCGACGTTTCGTCTCTTAGCATTCTTGGTCGGACGGCCGGGCGTGCCATTCAAAATGCTATTCTGTTTCATAGATCTAAGCGGTTGGCTGCTTACGAGGAGAGGTATCGGATTTCGATGGACCTCCATGATGGGTTGGCGCAAGCCTTGTTTAGCATCGCCCTCAACCTCGAAGTGTGCCACCAGAAGATCGACGACGATCCTCACGGTGTTAAAGAGCGGATCTTGGGATTGCAGAAGCTTTCTCGTGAGACGCTCGTGGAGGCTCGCGGATACATTGAGGAATTGCAGCCCAATAAAGCGCTGGCCGGGTCCCTCCCGTCAATGCTTCGAGCATACGTTCGCAAATTCAATAAAAACAACGGAACTGACGTAAAGCTGACGTGCCGTGGATTATCCAATGTGCCACTGCCTTTCCCATTCAAGCAGGATATCTATATGGTTCTACAGGAAGCCTTAGCTAACTTCAATAAGCATGCACAGACCGAAACCGCCCAAGTGCGATTGACTAAGAAGAACGATACTATTGTTCTTTCGATTGAAGACCAAGGCGCCGGTTTTTCCATGGACGAAGCCGAGAATGACCAGAACTCGACCCAGTCTCAGATGGGCCTAAAGAACATGAAGAAGCGAGCTGAAAGGTTAGGCGGCCAACTCCATATAGAAAGTAGCACCGGGCAAGGGGCGAAAGTGACGGCGAGGGTGCCGATGCCTGCGAAAGGAGATCCGCTTGACGATTAGAGTGATAATCGCCGATGATCATGCCATCGTCCGGCAGGGCATCAAGGCGGTGCTTAGCAATGAGGAAGGGATAGAGGTCGTCGGGGAAGCTGCTAACGGCTCGCAAGCGGTGGAAAAAGTGTGCGAGCTAGTGCCGGATGTGGTGCTAATGGACGTGAGGATGCCCGGGTCCGGCGGAGCAAGTGCAGCGAAGTCGATAAGAATGGCGCAGCCGGAAGTAAAGATATTGGCGCTTAGTGCCTACGGGAGCGATGAAGACATATTGGCATTGCTTGAGGCCGGGGTCTGCGGTTATATCCTGAAAGACATGCACCCTGCAAAGTTGGGGCATTCGATCAGAACCGTCTATGAAGGAAATCTGGAACTTGATCCGATCATTGCGCAGAGATTAGTGAACAAGGCGGTGGCAGCTAGCGAGGCCTCGACCGAGCCGGAACTGAAACTAACGAAAAGAGAAAACGAAGCTTTGCAGCTGTTGGCCAAGGGTCTGAGGAATAAGGAAATCGCGGCCAGACTTTGGATAAGCGAGAAGACGGTAAAAGTATACGTCTCCAGCTTGCTGAGAAAGCTCGAGGTTGAATCCCGTCTGGAGCTAATCCTAAAAGCAACAGAGCTTAAGCTGGTCAATCTTGACAAGGAACAAGCCTAGAGCAGAACAAAGCAGTAGATGAAGATAAGACTAAAGACCAAGCAGTTATTGGTCTTTAGTCTTATCTGAAGCTATGCCCTTTGGTCGATTGTCAGCCCTCCTCTCGCCGAGTATGGTTGATGCAAGCAGAAAACATCGCAAATAATCGCCACTTCGAATTTGGTAAAGGAGCTGATGGGTGGACGAAGAAGCGATCATCGAACTTCTAGTAGCCGACGATAACGAAACGGTTCGGACTCAGATCAAGGATTTCTTGGAGCTGGATAAAGATCTTCGAGTTGTGGGCGAAGCACAGAACGGTCAGGCATTGATTGAGCTGGCGGAGGAGCATCAACCAGATTTGGTACTGATGGATTTGCGGATGCCCAAAATGGACGGCTTTGAGGCTGCGCGCAAATTGAAACAGAAATATAAGGATATACGGATCATATTTCTATCCATGTACGACAACGATGAGTATCGAGCGGAAGCGAAGAAACTGGGTGTGGACGCTTATCTCGTCAAGGGAGTTCCGATGCAGGAAGTAGTAAGCGCCATCAAGAAGACTTCGAGAAAGACTGTGTAAGTTGCGGTTCGAACAAGACAACGTTGACAACATGAAGAGCACGGCGTCGACCCTGAGGCTGGCCGAGAACCTATCAGTGCCGATTGAGAGAGCTCAAGCCCGGTCCGCTCGAGGCGTTACCAAGAGAGCACAGGATCTCATTTTAAGCACCGCGTTCCTATTGATCCTGGCCGGGCCTATGTTGATTATTGCGATTCTTATCAGGCTCGATTCCCGGGGACCGGCGGTCTTTAGGCAGGTACGAATTGGCCGGAACGGCAAGCCCTTTACGTTCTATAAATTCAGGACTATGCAGGCGGGCAATGATGACAGCGCACACAGGGAATATGTCCGGCAACTTATCGAGCGAGATAAACCGTACGAAGGCGAGAGCGAGTTCAAGATCATCGATGATCCCCGAGTAACGCGAGCGGGTCGGATCTTGCGTTACACCAGTCTCGATGAGCTGATGCAGCTGATCAACGTGATCAAGGGTGAGATGTCGTTGGTTGGTCCGCGACCGGCACTCTCATACGAGGTTGAGCGCTATACGGAGTACGAGATGGAACGACTTGCGGTCAAGCCGGGCCTCACCGGTCTTTGGCAAGTAAGCGGACGGACAAAGATCGGCTTTAAGAAGATGGTTGAACTCGATACAGAGTACATCCAGCGCCGCTCTGCTTGGTTTGACATAAAGATAATCGCACGGACCATACCGGCAATGATAAGGACTAGGGGTTGGTAATATGGGTCTTAAGCAACAGGAGATCATAAACGTCGGCTTGGTTGGCTACGGCTACTGGGGGCCGAACCTTCTTAGGAACTTGATGATAATCCCAGGCTGCCGAGTAGTAGCTTGCTGCGACAAGCATGCGGACCGACTTGACATGGTAGGCGAGCGTTATCCCGGCGTCAAGCTCATCTCCGACTACCGAGAGATGCTGGCTATGCCGGAACTTGATGCCGTTATAGTCGCTACCCCGGTCAATACGCACTATCAACTGGCGGCAGAAGCGCTGACCCACGGAAAGCACGTCTTTGTTGAAAAGCCGATGGCCACGACAAGCGTGGATGCGAGGGATCTCGTCGACAAAGCCAAAGCGAGAGGCTTAGTGCTGATGGTCGGACACACCTTCCTGTACAGTCCGCCGGTTATTAAGATCAAGGAACTGATCGATAGCGGTGCGCTCGGGGAAATTTATTATATCTCTTCATCCCGGGTCAACCTGGGAATCCATCAGCCGGACGTTAGCGTCATCTGGGACTTGGCCCCACACGATTTTTCAATAATCTTCTATTGGTTGTCGGAAGAGCCGACCTTTGTTTCCGCGAGCGGTCGCGATTTTATCCAGCGAGGATTGCACGATGTCGCTTTTATCGATCTCGATTTTCCGTCGGGCGCGGTGGCTCACGTCCAAGACAGCTGGCTTTCGCCGGCAAAAAGGCGGCAAATGACGATTGTTGGCAGCGAGAAAATGGTTGTTTACGATGATACTAACCTCGAGGAGCAAGTACGCATCTTTGACAAGAGCGTCTGCTACGTCGACGACCCCGATACTTTTGGAAAGCATCAGCTGACCTATCGGACCGGGGACATCACGACGCCGCGGCTTGAGGCGCTCGAGCCGCTCGCGACTGAGTTGTCACATTACATAGATTGCATTGTCAGCGGCATGAGCTCAAGGACTGATGGCCTACATGGTCTGGCGATCGTTAAGGCACTAGAAGCTGCCGACCGGTCGATAAATAACGGCGGCGGCAAACAACCGGTAGGTTCGGTCGACTTCGATAGCTTGGAGCTAGTGGCCGAAAAGATGGAGTTGCATCGCGGGGTGACTCGTGTCTAGCGATGTCGGTCAAGCCCCCCTCGTTCAAGCCAGTCAAACCGGGTTAATGCCTAATACGTATTCTAGGGTTCAGATTGGGCCGGACACGGTTATTGAATGCCCGGCGATTATCGGCAAGCCGGCGAAAGGCCGGCAAGATGGTGACGACCCTACGGTTTTAGGGGTCGGTTGTCATATCCGCCCATTTTCCACCATTTATGCCGGTTCGATCATTGGCGACCGTCTCGAGACTGGGCAGGGGGTCAGCATCCGCGAAAACAATGTGATCGGTAGCGAGGTGTCGATTGGCACCAACACCACCCTGGAGTTCGGCAATGTCATCGGAGATCGCTCCCGCATACACAGCGGTTGCTTTCTAGAGATGGTGGAGTTGGGCCACGACGTTTTTATCGGACCGAACGTGGTTTTTTGCGACGATCCACACCCAATGGGCTGTTCAAGGTATAAGGAATGTCGGGGGGGAGCCAAGGTCGATGACTTCGCCAGGATAGGTGCGAATTCGACGATTCTGCCCGGGGTGCGCATTGGGCGAAATGCCCTTGTCGGAGCGGGCTCCGTCGTGGTTGAGGACGTGCCCCCCGATTCTGTAGTGGTCGGGAATCCGGCCCGTTTTCTTAAGAAAATCAGCGACCTGAAGTGTGAAGCGGGCTTCTACGAGCGGCCTTATGTGTGGATGGCTAAGGAAGCACGGAAGTAGAAGTTGATTTGAGCTTGGATATCAGGATGCAACAATTACATATGGATAATCACATGTTCGATATTTGGAGACACAAGTTTGAGTCACTGGGTTTGACAAAAATCAAAGTGGCGGGCGACAGCATGTTCCCGACGCTGGTCGAAGGAGACCATATTTTTCTCGCCAAGGTTGACGCGGACAGCCCGAAGATAGGGGATATCATTACGTTTTCCAGCCACGGACGACTGGTCACCCACCGCCTAATCGGCCAGACCCGTTTAGGTAAGTATGGGCGACTGTTTTGGGAGCGAGGAGACAACAGCAGTCATGTGGGCCGGTTGTGGCAGACAGAGATTCTCGGCAAGGTGGTGGTGATCAGAAAAGCCACGGGTTCGTTCCAACTGATGTGCAATGATACAAGGAGGGGACGGCGGATAGCCACGCTGCCCACCGCCGTCTTCTGCGCGGCTTACGCTATTCCGTACTATCTCAAGCTGCGGTTCTTAGGTCAGCGGTCGGTTTTGGGGTCGACTTCTCTAAGAAACATGTTCACATACTTAATTAGAGTTACATCGACCGCGGACGGCCAACCAGGGAGGCCAATATGACGACGACCATGGAAACCAAGCTCTTTAACTTGAATGTGGCCGGGACCAATATCTCCATTGATGGGCTTGACAGTGAGTTGCATGATAGGCTCAGCACGATATTCTTGGGCTTTCCCGCCGGTCCTGAGCCCCGGCGTCTGATCTCTTTGCAGCTCGACTTTTTCGATGCACCGGAGGTCTTCCGCTTATCAGAATTTAGCCTGCCTGGACTTCCTACGATTTTGGTAGACACAAAAGGCTTGTGGGCATCTGTGGACATCGATCACGGGTTGGGTGTCGTGCAATACTGTCGTTCAGCCATGGCTGATTTCGAGTTTAACTTCGGCCTTTTTTTGGCGAAACTTATCTCGATTTGCCTCACTGCTGAAGGCGGGATTCTCTTTCATAGTTCCGGATTAATCCGCGACGACTGGTCCTGCATGTTCCTGGCCCCGTCGGATGGCGGCAAGACAACCATATCGAGACTGCTTGAAGACTCGATCAAACTCAACGATGACCGCCTGGCGGTAAAGCCCGTTGGCGACGCCTATGAACTGCACAATACGCCTCTTTGGGACTTGTCGGGTCTTGTAGCCTGCAACGCGCCGTTGAAACGCATCTACTTCCTGGAAAAAAGCGATCGTTGCGCGATCACGGAGATAGGTCCGGCCGAGGCCTTGCGTAGATATCTGGCCTCCATGTATGGCGATATGTTTTGGCAGATTCTCGGCGGACACCTGAAGATGTCGGTCGAAGACATAGCGATGGGGAAGTACCGGCCGCGAAATACCGAGTATACGTACCAGATGTTTGGCATCCTGTCCGACATATTCCGGACGATCCCAAGCGCCACTATCCAGTTTTCGCTTGACGACCGACTAGCAAAGGAGCGCATCCATGAAGACATCCGAAATCTCTCCAACTAAGAGTGCGAAATGCGCCTATCGAGTGATCGGGGAGAGCGCCCTGATCATCGACATGGTCCATTTCGACAAGAACAAGCTCTGCTGCTTAAACGAAAGCGGCACCCAAGTTTGGGAGTTGCTCGACGGCGACCGGAGCCTCGATCAAGTGATCGACATGTTTATAGATGTCTATGATGTCGAGCGGGAGCAGGCGGAAAAGGATATCAAGGCCTTTCTCTCCACCTTGGCTGAAAAGAAACTGATTGACCTGCGGCCGGCGCAGACCGTCGCGGAGATTGGGGGCTAAGTGGCCACGCTGGCGCAAACGTTGACGTATGCCAAGGAGGAATTGATTCCTCTTAGCGTTATGGTCGAAGTGAGCCATAACTGCAACCTGGCCTGTGAACACTGTTATAACGGCGAGTCTTCCTTCGCTGACGAGATGTCGCTAGACGAGTTCGCGGCCATTTTCAAAGAGCTGGCCGCGGCCGGCGGTCTATTTATGACACTGACAGGCGGCGAACCACTCCTGCACCCGCGGATATTTGAGATCATTGAGGCAGCCCGGGAAAACGGGTTTGCGGTCCGTCTCTTCTCCAACGGGACGTTGATCGACGAGCGGATCGCCGAGAAACTGGCCCTCCTGGGTGTTTACGAGGTGGGAATAAGCGTCTACGGCGCCCGGGCCGGAACCCACGACGCGGTGACGCTGGAGCCTGGATCGTTTTTCCGCGCCATTGGCGGGATCAAGGCGGTAGTCGCGCACGGGATAGACGCGATTGCCAAGTTTACTTTCATGAATAATAACGTCGATGAATTCGACGACGTCCGCCGGCTGGCGGCCAACCTGCGGGCCAATTTCACTTACGGATACTTTATGGCCACGCGGACTAATGGATCGACCGAACCCTTAAAGCATAGATTGAGCCGGGCCGACCTAAAGTCTTTGCAGGACAATAGTTACCTTTATCCGCCGCATGTCCGCGAGCGTCAAAAAGCGTTGAGAGTCACTGAAAACCTCTTGGAGCGGAGCCTGTGTCGCGCTGGTTTCGATAGTTGTGCCGTCAAGCCAAACGGAGACCTGCACCCGTGCATCTTTCTGCCTCGTGTCGGCAATTTGTTGGATTCCGACTTTCAGGAGCTGTGGCGCCAGACGCCTTGGCTCGATCTCTATCGCCACCTAAAGGTAAAAAATATTGAGCAGTGTCGACATTGCCAGCTCCTGCCCGGCTGCCAAAGATGCTCGGGCTTGGCCGGGCTAGAAAATCATAACTATTTCGGACCGCAGGATTTCGCCTGCGTAGTAGCTGAAGTTGAGAGCGAAGCTCTCTTGGAGTCTAAGGAAGGAGTTGAAAAACCAGTATGAAACCCGAAAAAAAGAAAGCTTACATACAGCCGGCTATCGAGGAAGAAGTAGTCTTTGTGCCGGAAAGCTCGGCCTGCGAGTGGATGCCGCAATCCGTGTACCTATCGCACCATTCCGGTGAAGCCTGTGGCGATGGAATTCATGAAGATGCCGAAGCTTGCGCCCCCGTCAAAAGCCAGTGGTGGCACGCGACGTAGTCGCGGCAGGGAAAACTAGGCAGACATGGAAGCAATCGAAACAATAGGATTAACAAAAAGGTATTTGCCGCCCGGGCGCTTGAAGAAGTTGTTCGTTAAGTCGCCGATCAAGCGGGAAATCTTGGCGGTCGACAACGTCGATCTCCGAGTCAAGCAGGGCGAGCTGATCGGCTTGATCGGGCCGAACGGCGCGGGCAAGACGACTCTTATCAAAATGCTGGTCACGCTGCTCCTGCCCTCGACGGGGCGGGCGCTCGTGGACGGCAGCGATATTGTCGAGCAGGAAGGGGCAGTCAAGTCTGCGATCGGATTCGTTTCGAGCGAGGAAAGAAGCTTTTGCTGGCGCCTGACGGGCCGGGAAAACCTGGCGTTCTTTGCAGCGCTTCAGAACCTCGGCTCTCACGCGGCGCGCGAGCGAGTAGCTGAAGTCATGAGAATGCTCGACTTGGACGCAGCTGCAGACGACATGTATTTCACGTATTCGAGCGGTATGAAGCAGAAATTGAACATCGCCAGGGGCCTACTAAGGAACCCTAAGATCCTTTTTTTGGACGAGCCGACCAAGAGCGTGGACGCAGTCATGGCCAAGGAAATAAAGCGATTAGTAAAGGAAGAGATCGTCGGAAGGCAAGGCCGGACGGTCGTCTTTACCTCGCATCGATTAGAAGAGGTAGAGGAGATCTGTGAACGCGTCGCCATTATGAATAAAGGTCGGATACGCTTCACCGGGACATTGGCAGAGCTCAGGCAGCATATGCGAAGCAAAGACCGCCATTTGTTCGAAGTCAAGAGGTTGGGACCACAGCATTTTAATGACGTCGGGCAAGCCTACGACCTAGATTACCGGTTTGCGAATGGCAACGGCTCCGGGGTCTATAAGTTTGAGTTCGAGTTCAAGAACGGCGAGGACTCGATCTCCCCTGTATTGCGTCGATTATTGGACGATGGCGGGGAGATCGTCTCGTTGACTCGCCATCGCCCAGGACTGCAAGACTTGTTTCATGAGTATCTGGACGAGAAGGCATGAGGACTTCAGCCAACAAAGCCATGAATTTCCTAATTCGGGACTGGCGGATCAATACCAGCTACCGTCTGTCATTCGCGATGTCGTTTGCCGGGATCTTTGTCTCCGTGACCATGTTTTTTTTCATCTCCCAGCTCTTTGGCGGTGCTTTCAGCCCGTATCTTAATGAATACGGGGGAGACTATTTTTCCTTCGTCCTGATCGGGCTGGCCTTCTCCGGCTTCGTCAATACAGGTTTGAGCGCTTTTTCGAGCAGCATTTCCCGGGCTCAGGCCCAAGGCACTCTTGAAGCCATGCTCGTCACACCGACGCGCCTATCGGCTATCGTTCTTTTCTCGTCTCTTTGGAGCTACGCGTTCAATTTTTTTAATGTGCTTGTCTACTTGGTGTTCGGCTCGCTGTTCTTCGGTTTGTCTCTGAGCAACGCCAATATACCGGCTACCTTGCTCGTGCTTTTTCTGGCTACATTGATATTCAGCGGGATCGGGATCATCTCCGCCAGTTTCATTATGGTTTTTAAGAGGGGCAATCCGATCGATTGGCTGCACCGGATGGCGTCGACTGTCTTGAGCGGCATGTTCTTTCCAATCACAGTTCTGCCGTTGTGGCTCCAACCGTTCGCCTACGTCGTACCTATTTTCTACGCCCTGCAAGCCATGCGCTTGGCGGTCCTTAAGGGTTATTCGATTTCGGCCCTCAGCAGCGAGTTGCTGGTCTTATTGGGAATGACTATCGTGATTCTGCCACTGAGCATGCGGGCGTTCAAATATGCAGTACGGGAAGCTAAAAAAGACGGGACATTGGTGACTTACTAATGGGGAAGTGTAGGTAGCCATGATTCCATTTATGGATTTGATCCGGCAACATAATAACATTCTCGACGACCTGGAAAGAGTGTTCAGACGAACGGTCATGCGCTCGGCCTTCACCTTGGGTGAAGAAGTCGAGGTATTCGAGCAAGAGTTTGCCGGCTATTGCGGTGTCGACTTTGGGATCGGTGTGGGATCAGGCACGGAAGCGCTCTATTTAGCCCTGAGGGCCTGCGGAGTGCGAGCGGGTGACGAAGTTATTACGGCTCCCAATACTTTTATCGCTACCGCCGAGGCTATTTCAAAATGTGGGGCCAAACCGGTCTTTGCCGACATCGACGGCCAAACCTTTAATATTGACCCAGGCCGGATCGAGGAGAAAATAACCCCTCTAACTACGGCCATTGTACCTGTCCATCTATACGGCCGGCCCGCAGATATGGATCCGATTCTGGCGCTGGCCAAGAAATATGGATTAAAGGTCGTTGAGGATGCCTGCCAGGCCCATGGCGCGCTATATAAAGGGCGCCGCGCAGGCTCATTGGGGGATGCCGGTTGCTTTAGCTTCTATCCGAGCAAGAATCTTGGAGCGCTCGGAGACGGCGGGATCGTGGTGACCGGCAATGATGAGGTGGCCGCGAGTGTGCGGCTGCTTCGCAGCCATGGCGAAAGTGAGAAGAATCGCCACACAGAGAAAGGTGAATGCAGCCGTCTCCACGGGCTGCAGGCGGCTATGTTGCGCGTGAAGCTCCCATATCTAGATCAGTGGAACGCGCAGAGGGTAGCAAAAGCCCGCCTCTATTCAGAGTTGCTCGCTCCGCTGTCCGATGAGTTTGTGGCGCCCACATTTGAAGGCGAGCTATCGCATGTATTTCACCTGTTCGTCATTAGAACCCACGAAAGGGACAGGTTGATGGAGAGTCTCCTGGCCGATCAGATAGGTGTAGGTGTTCACTATCCGACCCCTATCCACCTACAGCCTGCATATAGTGATTTGGAATATTCGGTAGGTGATTTTCCGGTTGCCGAGCAGGCGGGAAAAGAAAGCCTATCGCTACCAATGTTTCCAGGACTTACCGATAAAGAGGTATCTGAAGTAGTTCAATTAATAGAAGCCGGAGTCAATAAAGGACAGGAACAACTTGCTTAGCCGGAAAGTTGACCAAAAAAATGGGAGCTTAATATGCCTTCAGCCTCCCAGTCCTCCGCTTATGGATGTTAATCGCGACTATGCGGGAGGACTGGGAATCACGATTGGCCATAACACGCGGACGTCTTATGGCCACGAAGAGTGTGCGTTTCCTAATTTGGAGTTGGCCATGACGGCTGGCGTCCTTGAGGGGGCAGGTTACGATACTGAGTTTCTTGATGCGCAAGCGGAACAGCTTGATTCGGTGCTCCTCATAGAACATATCTCGAATTCTCGCGTCCAATTCCTAGTGTGCCTTCTGAATCTCCCAAGCATCGCAGGTGACTTACAGCTCTTGTCAATAATCAAGCAGGCCTGCCAAGACCTTGTGATTATCGGCATTGGGAGTGTCTGCAAGATGATACCGGACAATATATTGAATTCGGATAGTCTAGATTATCTAGTTATCGGTGAACCGGAAGTGCAGGTCAAGGAGATAATTGACCATCTAGTCAAGGGCGAGTCGGTTAATGACATCCGCGGAGTTGCATTTCGCCGGGACAGGGAAACGATTCAGACGCCGGCCACGGAAACGCTAGTGGATCTACGCTCATTGCCAGGGATTCCTTATGGTTTGTTGCCTGTGAGCAAGTACACGTCTCATATGTTTGGAGCAGAAGAGAGATTGATGCCTCTTATCTCAAGTAGGGGCTGCCCGTTTAAGTGCGCGTACTATTGCCCATATCCGATGACCGCAGGGAAAAAGATTCGCTTTCGCGACCCTCAAAAAGTTGTCGATGAAATCGAATACCTGTATAGAGAATTTGGGGTTCGCCGATTTGTGTTCCGTGATCAGAATTTTACTTTTTCGTCGAAACATGTGCGCGAGATATGTAGGTCCCTGGCCAAAAGTAACCTAGACATTGAGTGGGTATGCGAGACGCGGTTTGATCTCATAAAAAGTGCGTCGCTGCTTGCCGATATGAGGCAAGCTGGCTGTCGGCAAATCAACTTTGGACTTGAATCGGGAGATCCAGAACTATTTGAAGGTTTCGCTAAGCCAATGGCCAGCTTTGATCAGATAGAACGAGCGCTAACACTAGTCAAGCAGGCAAAAATACGAACACATGTTCACTTAATAGTTGGCCTTCTTGGAGAAAGCTGGAAGACCATTAGGAATACGAGTCGGATTTTACAACAGTACGATATTGACTCAATTCAGCTCTCAAACATGATCGCCTATCCGGGCACTGAGTTTCATTTGGAGGCAAAGAAAAAAGGACTAATTATGACAAACAATCTTGCGCGATATGGCGGGAGCCACATCGTTGTACGCACTGAAAAATTGTCACGACTCGAACTAGCCCTTGCTCGCTACTATCTCCGAAGACGCCTGGTAGGCTTAAAGTATAGTGAGGAAATCGGCCGTTTGCTGGCACGATTATCGAGTGCTTTGCTGAACGTTATGCAGGCAAGAATGGGGTTTAATAAAGGAAATGTGCCGGTTAGATTTGATGGTTGAGGAGTAATTACGCATATGCATGAGATTATTAGAATACTTAGGCGTCGAAAATGGTTACTAATAGTGCCTTTTCTGATTAGCTTCTGCTTGCCGGTCTTCTTAAGCTTCATTTTCTTAAAAAGCTATGAAGCCGACGCATTGATCTGGTTGGATTCAGACACTGCGCTTACGCCGCTCGTCAGGGAGAGAGACTCTGTTGATGAAAAGCCGATTCAAACGCACGCAGCGGTTATGGCGCAATTACTAAAGAGCAGGAGTTTTCTGAATGAGATAATCAAGAGAACTGATTTGAAAAAGGACATTAAAACGGCGGCAGATCGTGAAAACGTAATCTCGATGCTCGAGAATAATCTGAATTCGTGGGTAGCCGGCCCTAATTCTTTGAAGTTGATGTATAGCGGTTCGGATCCGAGGCAAGCGGCCCAGATTGTTGAAGCCTCGGCAGACTTATTTATGAAGAACGCACTTGAAAACCTTGACGAGCAAAACGATGCCGCAATTCAGTTCTTTGAGACACAGCTTGATCAATACGGCGAGCAGCAGGAAGCCAATCGGCAGGCCCTACAGGGCTTCAAAGAGAAGCATCCCCAGTCATATTTATTGGAACAAAAAAAGATACTTCTTTCTCCAGTCGAACTCACAATGACTCCGGCGGCACAGATGGAATATGACCGTATCCAGAAAGAGTTCGAATATACGTCAGAATATTATGACGAAACGCTTAAGAGCCTCGCTAGGGCAGAGATCTTCGCCAAGGCCGAGCGAGAGAGATATCAGGCCGGATTCTCTATTTTGGATCCACCTGTCGTCGCGACGACGTTTTCAAAAAAGAAACTCCTGCTTTTCGATGTGATCGCTTTCCTCGCTACGTTATTCATTGGCGGCGGCATCGTGGCGATTGCTGAATGGACCGATCCCTCCTTAAGGACAGCGGCGGACGTCGATCTGTCTTTGGGGTTGCCGGTTCTTGCTTCAATCTCAAGGCAGAATTAGCTGAGGTCATGGGCAAAAACATCTATCAAAATATCCGGGGAATTGGTTTCTTTTTGGGAAGGGCAAAATGAGCAGGACAACGGCACCAATCAAGATTGCACAGAAGCAACAAACAAAAGAAGTGGCTTCGCTAGAAACGGAAACAGCTGGCGCTCATCTATCTGGGCCCATGATCCCGTCACCTAAAAACTCTCAGGAGTTCAATTCAATAATTACAAAGCTTTTTATATCCAAACAAGAGAAGACGATGTCCGTTGCCATCTGCAGTGCGTTGTCTGGGGAGGGCGTTACGACAATCAGTGCGAACCTTGCGGCAATTCTAGCCTCCCAGGTACAAGAAAAGGTCTTGCTGGTTGAGGCCAATCTGTATAGTCCTCAAGTCCATACGCACTTTCGAGTGCCGAGAACGCCTGGTCTAGCTCAGGTCCTTGAGCAGACCGAGGGACTTGAGAGCACAATCCACAAGATAGTGCTACCAAATCTTTTCATCCTTCAGAGCGGCGGGCCCCGCGAAAATGGGTCGCTGTTGATAGGCTCAAAGCAAATGGAGGAATTGGTTTCTAAGCTGAAGCAAAAGTTTAGCTATCTGATTTTCGACACAGCCCCGGTGCTAAAGAGTGTCGATGCAGCGATGCTGGGGCAGCAAGTTGATGCTGTAGCTCTAGTCGTGCGCGCCGGACTGACGCCGCGAGATCAAGTAGTGAAGGCGAAAGAGAGTCTAGTCAACTGCAATATGGGCGGTGTCATACTAAATTCGGTTTAGGGGATTAGCCCGCGGAACCGCTGAAACTTATGTATATTTTCTTAGCCTTGATCGGAGTTTTTATCATCACGGGACTGTCTATAGAAGAACGCAGCCCCCTGGTGGATTTTGCAATGTTCATGATCTCACTTTTCATGCTCTCAATACTAATGTTCACTTATTTCTATTAATTGGCGAGAGAGATGGAAGAAACCTATAGTCTTGAATATTATTTGACAAGAGAGCGGGCCCGGACCGTGGTTCGCAATATTTTCGTGCTCTTGATTTCTCTTACTCAAGCATATCTACTCTTCAGGTTTCCTCCAGGATATCTGGCATTGATTTTTAGCTTGGCAACGCTGACCCTTGTAGTGTGTTGGCATAAACCAGTAGTTGGATTCGCTGGGTTGCTGGCGCTGACGCTATTGTTTGAGCAATTCAAGTTTGCCGACTTTACCCCGCTAACTCTACGAGTACCTTTCTTGGAAAACATTAGCAGCTTTACTTCGTTAAGCTTCTTGGCCATGAATCCGTTCGAAGTACTTCTACTTACGATAGCACTTGCGTTGATCGCGCGGGTGTCTATTGAGCGTCGAAAATGGCACTCCAACGCCTTGTTGATGCCTATAATGATATTTGGAGCCTGTCTCACGTTCTTTGCTGGCTACGGCCTGGCAACTGGCGGCGAATTCAAAGTGATCCTCTGGGAATTGAGGGCGCTGTTTTATCTCTTGGCTATCATCCTGATATTACCGCAGTTGATATCGAGTGAACGTGATGTAAAGGGGTTACTTTGGATTTCTATAGTCGTCATCGGAATAAAAGCGATCCAGGGGATTTGGCGATACACTGTTGTCTTAGGTGGAGACCTGAACTCAGTTCAGGCGATTACAGCTCATGAAGATGCACTATTCTTCATCAGTCTAGTGATACTACTAATTGCGATGCTCGTGTTCGACGGACCGAGGGCGCAAAAGGTTTTGATTGGATTACTCATGCCGGCCATCCTGACGGCTTTTGTGTTAACCGACAGGAGGGTTGCTTATGTGGCTTTAGCGGTTGGGCTAGTCGTGTTGGGTGCACTTGTGGCGAGGCTGCCGCATAAAAGAAAATTGGTTGTTTCAATTGGGCTTCCATTTATGATCATCGGGCTGCTGTATCTAGGCGCGTTTTGGAACAATTCAGGTCCTTTAGGGCGATCCGCGCAGGCAATCAAATCGATTGTTCAGCCTTCGTCCACTTCAGATATTCAGTCCAATCAATATCGGCGGGTCGAAGAAATGAACTTGATGGATACAATTAAAAGCAGCCCTTTTATCGGGATAGGATTTGGTAAACCTTATAAAATGACAGGCCAATTAAGCAATATCGACTTCTCGTTGGCGGCATATATTCCTCACAACGAAATCCTGTGGCTCTGGGTCAAGATGGGCACGTTTGGCTTTGCAGTGTTCTGGTTTTTCGCGGGCTCCATCCTCGTTAGGGGATGTCTCGTCTACCGCCGAGTTCGGAACCCATACTTTAAGGCGGTTGCTCTTACCGCCGTTGTCTTGCTGGTCATGCAAATAGTTGTTTCTTATGCGGATCTCCAGCTCACATTTTATCGGAACATGGTTTACCTGGGCACGTTTGTCGCAATATTGCTGCGGTTGGAGGATCTAGATCAAGATGGTCAATCTGTCGGCACCTAAGCTTGAGGATGATTTGGACCTCAATCTTGATGAGCGCCCAGTGGGATTTGCGCACCGGGCGGTACTTCATATAGTCGGCGCCAATTCCGTTCAGTACAGCACGTTCGAAGATTACTTTATCTCCCTGAGTACAAGTTGTAAAAAACAGGGAATATCATTGCTTCTGGCCTACCCCGATTTGCCTGCGAATGGCGGTTATTCGCGGGATTTTAAGCGTGCCGGAGGAAAGAGCTACATCTTACCGGGAAGCGAAACGGTTTCTTTCAGGTCAGGCCAAGAAATTTGGCGGATGCTGAGAGCACTGAGGCCTCAAGCTGTACATGCACACTTCGGACGGATCGCATACATTTCTGTCATCTTTGCGCGCCTTCTAGGGATTCCGAGAATATTCCTGACCAAGCACGAGCGCATAGCGTCGACCGAAACGGCCCGCCATAAAGCTGGATACAAATTCATAGCCTCGCGAGCTGATAAGGTCTTTTGTGTCTCTGATCTGGTTCGGCGTGACCTCAAATCACTGGGGATTAGCGAAGACAAGCTTGAGATCCTACCGCTTGGTGTGCAGGCAAAAAAGTTTATTACGGGTGCCCAAGAGAAGCGGGGGCTTTCACGCGAGCTGGGTTTGTCAAATACGGAAACGTTGGTTCTGAGCGTCGCGCACCTCAGGCCCGGAAAAGGCCTAGAAACTCTCTTGGAAGCGATTCCGTCAGTGCTGGAGTTGCACCGCAACACGACGTTCCTCTTGGCCGGGGAGGGCATCCTAAGGGATGAGCTGCGGGCTCAAGTCGAGAGACTAAAGATTGATCATAAAGTCCGTTTTCTTGGCACCAGACAAGATATTGCCCGAATTGTATCGGGCAGCGACGTGTTTATTAGTACTTCGTTCTCTGAAGGAGGTGGCTCTAGCATCCTTGAGGCTATGGCCGCCGCAAAACCCGTAATCAGCACACCGGTGGGGCTTGCCGAATCTCTAATCACTGATCGTGAGAATGGGTTCTTCGCGCCGATCGCCGACATTTCGGGGACAGTGCGAGTATTGGCTGATGTACTCAACGCGAAAGATCGATGGGCCAAAGTAGGATCGATGGCTAGGAGAACCGTCGAAACATCAATGTCGCTTGATAAGTCCACGCAAGATTTGGCTGATGTTTACGCTCAGTCAATCCTTCCTTTGGATGAGAAGAATGGCTAGGCCTACTCAGACACCTGAGGCCAACGTGACCGTCAGGAGAGAAACGCAAGAGATCCTAGATAACAGCAAGGTCATGTTGGTCTCCAAAGCGTCAACGTGGGCGTTAGCTTTGATTCTTACCATTTTTCTCCCCCGGTATCTTGGCGAAACAGCCTTTGGAAGGTTGTACTTTGCGATCTCATTGACGGCGATGTTCACGATATTGGTTGAATTTGGGTTGAATTCGTTGGTGACCCGCCAGGTGGCCCGCGATCCAAGCTTGGCGGTACGCCACTTGGTCAGTGCGAGTTTAATCAAGCTGGCACTCTGGGCCGTCGCGATGATATTGCTATACGGAACCATTGCTGTTGCCGGGTATCCTGCCGACACGAGAATCGCCGTATATTTGCTCGGTGTGGCGATTATCTCATTTTCAGGGAGTGAGCTGATCAAGGCAATATTGCAGGCTTTGAACAAGATGAGATATATTGCAATAGTTGCGATTTCAGAAAAAGCCGTGTTAGCACTCCTGGGCGTACCAGCTCTAATTCTCGGTCAAGGCTTCGTTACCATCGCTTTAATCATGGCATTCAGTTCGCTCCTTGGCCTTGTTCTCCATGTCTACTTTCTAGCTAGAACCACCCCGTTTAATGCGGCAACCCTGATAGAAGAGTTCGACGCTTCGGAAACTCTCACGCTGTTAAGGCAAGCGATCCCGTTTTTTTGGATGCTGGGTGTCGGTGCAGTCTATTTCAAGGTGGATGTTGTAATGCTTTCGATGATGACAAATGACGACGTCGTTGGCTGGTATGGGGCGGCCTATCGGTTATTTGAGACGCTCAACTTTGTTCCCGAAATATTTACTTTTGCCGTATTTCCGGTTCTATGTAGGCTTGCAAAAAGGGAGGACGGATCACTAAAATATACGGCGGAGAAAAGCTTCAACTATATGCTATTGGCCGGGATCCCCATTTCGGCGGGCACATATATTCTTGCCGACAAGATCATCGCTTTTCTTTACGGGAGCGCCCAGTTCAATAACTCAGTCGCTGTGCTGCGGATTCTAAGCCTGATAGTAATATTTCTTTATTGCAATGGGGTAGTGGTGAGGTTGCTCATTGCCACGGACAGGCAGAAAAAGCTTGCCATTACTGCAACGGTGGCGGCCGGCCTCAATGTTGGGCTAAATCTCTTGATTATCCCAACCTACCAGCATGTTGGTGCGGCTGCGACTACGCTGGTTACTGAAGTATTTGTCCTCGTATTAAATCTCAACTTCTTGCCACGTGAATTGTTGCGGGGATTAAATTGGTCTTCGCCGGCGAAGTCATTGTTCGCGGCGCTTATCATGACCGGATTCCTCATCTATCTTAATACAGCGCATCTAACCTTATTAATATTGGTCGGGGCTCTCGTCTATGTCGCGATTATCGGAGTCACGCGGGCTATTTCGCCGGATGACATGGCTGCACTTAAGGGCACCTTTAGGCGAACGAAACGAACCGAAGCGGAGCTGACATGATGGCAAGAGCCGCCGCCGGACAACCAAGAGATAAACGAACCTTACGGATAGTAGTAGCCGGCGCTTTTGGCTGTGGCAATATCGGCGACGATGCGATTGCGGCGTCGGTCGTCGATCAACTGCGTGGTCTCGATCTACCTGTCAGCATTACGCTTCTCAGCGGTTCGCCGAAAGAAACCGCTTTGTGGCTAGATGTAGAAACGGTCAGTTTGAGGAGGAGAAAATATTTGCCGGTATTGCTGCACTCCGATTTCTGTATTTGTGGTGGTGGAGGTTTGATCGATGACGGAGACCTGAAATGGCTCGGATTACGAGGCATGCTCGCTACGTTCTTCTTTTTCACGCTTGTCGCCAAAATGCGGAGAATACCAGTTGTGTTTGTAGCGGTCGGCGCCGAACCTTTTCGGAGTCGAATCGGCCGGCTTATGGCCAAAACGATGCTTAATCTGGCCGATTTAATTCTGGTTAGAGATGTGAACTCCCAGCTAATCTGTGAGGGCTTAGGGGTCAAGAATGAGATTCACGTTACGGCGGACATAGCCTTACTCTACAACCAAGAGATTATTGAAAACGGAGCTCGCGACGGATCGGACGAAGGTCCGCTAATCGGCATAAATGTTCACTCAGATATTGCCGAGGCCACAGAGGATTATCGAAATTCATTTGCTGAAATTATCAACACGCTCGGCCGGCTCTATTCGGCCAGGATACTATTCGTGCCGACTTGGCCAAAGGATATCGAGGCCAGCGAGATGCTTGTAGAAAACCTTGATCCCAAAATCTCTCACAGCATTGTTTCTGTTGATTCAAGGCCAGACGAGGTTATGGCTGCGATATCAAAATGCGATCTATTTGTTGGGACTCGCTTGCATCCCTGCATCCTCGCATCCCTAGTCTGCGTGCCTATCGTCGGGTTTGCCCGGTACGAGAAAGTTTCGAGTTTTCTGGCAAGAGCCGGCCAGGAGTGCATCATTGCTCGCGATCATTTAAACGTCAAGGAAGCCATTGGTGTGATCGGCAGAGTTCTCGTGGATCGCGAGCTTTACCGGAAGAATCTCAGACGCTCAATCGAAAAGATGAAAGGCGAAGCTCGGCGAAATACCTTGATGGTGAACGAATTATTGCAGCGAGAGCTGCAGGCAAGCTTAGCTCCGGACAGCCGTGAGCTTTCTGAGGATATTGATGCCATTGTGTGCATGTCTCCGGATATTTGGGGCGACGTCAAGCGGCCCCAACAATTAATGCAGATCATGTCGCGAAGCCACAAGGTTGCTTATATTGAGCCACCAGTATATATTGCCTCGCTTCTAAGAAGCCCGGCAACCCAACTGCTAAACCGCGCGCACCGCACTAGATGGAAGAGAGCCTTGACGCGGCGTGGCTTTGTGCCGAATGATAATATTTGTGTCTATACACCTCTCGCATTAGTGCCGCGACACTATCTATACAAGTTGCCCCTGCGCGGATTCGTTCGCGCCTGGGAATCTTTTGGAGATCGCAGACTAGCGGCATGGACGAGAAAAGCACTTGATCGGATGGGAGTCGTGAAACCGTTATTCTGGTTTGGTGCCCCAGAACGTGATCACATCTTAAGTGAGCTGGCGGAGCATAAGGTTGTCTATGATTGTGTTGACCGCTGGTCTGACTTCCCCGGTCCGCTCGCGTACCCTGAATGGAGACTCAGGCTGGAGCGAAGCGAGAATTTCTTATTAGAGCGCGCAGATGCCGTGTTTTGTTCGGCTCGAAGTCTTTTGGAAAGCAAGAAAGGTCAAGCCAAGAACCGCATCGCGTTGCTTCAAAACGGCGCCGACATTGCTCATTTCAGAACAAGTTTGCAAGACTCAACTATAACCCCATCCGATATACGTGACATTCGGACACCTATTATCGGTTATTTCGGGGCGATTGCCAGTTGGCTTGATTTTTCTTTGCTTAGAGAGCTTGCTGTGGCTCGTCCTAAATGGTCAATTGTGTTGATTGGTCCGTTATTCAGCGGGGCCATAAGCGGTGAAGCTGATGAATTGGATTTGATAAAGCCGCTAACCAACGTCCATTTGCTTGGAAGCAGGCGATATGAAGACCTGCCCGGATATCTTAAAGCTTTTGATGTAGCGATCATACCATTCAAGGTGAATGCTTTAACCGAGGACACAAACCCAATAAAAGTGTATGAATACTTGGCAGCAGGCAAGCCCGTGGTTTCTACCCCGCTCCCTGAAGTACAAGCTCTGGGCGCGGTTGAGATCGGGCGGGATTCACGGGAGTTTATTGCGCTGATCGATGGGTTGCTGCAGGGAGAATTAGCCACCAACACTCAATCAAGATTGAGATTGGCGCAAGAGAATTCCTGGGAAAAACGCGTTGCTTTTGCTTGGGAGTTCTTGCAAGGAAGTTTGGTTGGCAAGAAGGCGCTTGGGGACTAGATGATGAGGGTTTTAAGTCACATTTTAGGGCGATCGAATGATCGTAGGCTGACGCCCGAGGACAACTTTATTCTCAGTTGGTGCCAGTTGGCTCTCGGTACTAATTACGATCCTGTCCCTGAAGTGCCTAGCACATCAGAATGGGAGCGGATCTATGTACAGGCCAGAAGCCATGGTGTCGCCCCATTGCTCTACCGGACTTTGATAGCAGATGGGGTCCTTGCAGACCAGCAGATAGTTGAACGATTCAAAACTTCGTACTATCAGGCTTTCGCGCAGGCTCTCTTCTTTCATGAAGAAGTAAAGAAGATTTCTGCTAGCCTGAAACCTACTAAGACCCCAGTTATGCTGCTTAAAGGGGCATACTTGGCACACTCGGTTTATCCTGACCCGGGATGCCGGCCGATGTCCGATCTTGATTTGCTGGTCCCCAGGGATGGCCTGGATGTCGTCGAGCAAACACTTGTCGACCTTGGGTATACAAGGGCATTTCATTCGAGAGCTCACAACCTTGCGCATGACTGTGTTCTGCCCTACACCCTTCGTCGAGACAAACGAAAGAAAATCGAGATTCACTGGGATTTGGCCCCGCCGATCGGCCGAACAGATAATATCAAGCTTTCAGAGATTTGGCAGCAAGCGATTGTTGATCGCATTGCGGGCTATGAGGCTCTGGTCATGCGCCCGGAAGACCAGCTGATCTTTGCATGCGCTCATCTTGCCTCAGACAAGCATTGCTTCGATCGCCTGATATGGTTCTGTGATATCTGCGCGATTGTTGCAAAAAGGGAGATATCTTGGTCGTATGTGGTGGCAAGGTCTGGAGAGTTTAATGCGAGGGTTGCTGTGTATTTTGCTTTGGCATTTGCCAGGGAATTGCTCAGACTTGATATACCCGCGCATGTCCTGCGCGAACTCAAGCCGTCAACATTGCGGACGATGCTCTTCTCGGCGACTATGGGTAGCCGGCCTGTTTTAGATGGTGTTCCCAATTACCGAAGGTCGATGAGCCGGTACCTAATCCCGGACAACTTAGAACAGAGCGCCAAGATGTTGGAAAGAAAACTTATTCCCATGCGGGAGTTTGTGCAAGCGGATCGATTCCTGACAAATTGTTACCGCCGAGTGCTGAGCGTGTCGGGGACGCTGATAAGAGGCCTGCGAAATATTTTTCAAATTGTTCGAAATCGACAGGCGTGCGATCGTTGAGGTGCAGAGCATTGGTCAATGACATAAAACTACTTTACATTGCCACCGCTCTACCATGGCCGCTTAATGGCGGCTACAAGATCAGACTATTCGAGAATCTGCGCTTGCTGGCGGAGTCCTGTCAGGTAACGGTGGTCTCGATGACCGAGGGGGATGGAGCAAAAGACGAGCTCAAGGAAGTCGGACACGAGCTTCCCGGAGTGCGATTCATCGAACCGATATCTCACCCGATACATATTCGAAGAAAACCTCTCGCGCTCGCCAGGGTTGCCGTGGGTGGCTTGCTTAAGAACCAGCCTTATAAAGTTGTAAAGTTCTCTTCGAAGGCGATGGGACGCGCATTAAGCAACTTGGTGATGGAAGAGAGGTTTGACATTGTCTGCACTGAGCTCGCGACTTGGAGTTATATCTCGAAGCTAAACAAAATGACCCGCTCGGACTTCCTGCTGATTCTAGATCAGCACAATATCGAATCAGAGTTGATACGAGACTATGCTCGCAACGAGCGATCGATTCACAAAAAGCTCGTTGCTTATCTAGAGTATTTTCGCACAGCAAAGTACGAAAAAACGGCCTGCCGTAGTGCCGACATGGTCTTTACGATTAGCGAAGAGGACCGGCGTTTTGTTTCAGATCTACCGGGCTGCAGCGACAAGTCTTTCGTGGTCCCAGCCATTGCCAGCGAAGAAGTAGAAATGGTATCGCCCAGGAAAACTAAAGGCCGCCAAATACTTTTTGTCGGGCAGCTGTCATGGCCGCCCAATGAAAGTGCGATTAGGTGGTTTGCCGACAATGTTTTACCAAGGGTCCGTGAGCGAATGCCAGACGCCCAAGTTCGCGTCATAGGTTCAGGCGTGAGTCAGAGATTAGAGGAGTATTTTCTTGAAAAGGGGATTGAAGCCCCTGGTTATGTAGATGATCTTTCTGCACCGTATAACGATGCGGCAGTATTTATCGCTCCCTTCTTGGTGGGTGGAGGGATAAGAATCAAAATCCTAGATGCAATCAAGTCGGGGTTGCCGATTGTTACGACTAGCATTGGCTCAAAGGGCCTGACGGTAAAAGATGGCGATCAGGTGCTGATAGCTGATGAACCACGTGCTTTTGCAGACGCGGTTTTCCGGATCCTGGATGATCCGGATCTTGCAGTTCTTTTGGCCTCGAGGGCTCAACGGTATTTGCAGGATCATCACTCTCGAATTAGCGCAAGCAGGAAGGTTAAAGAAGCGCTCGTACAGCTAGACGTGATCCCAAAAGAGCAGGTCATGCAGACAGTTGTGCCCATAGGGAGGGCGAGCGAATGCGAATGAAAATACGGGAAGTCAAAAATAAGTATGCTTGGATCAAGGGGAGAGCTGAAGGATGAATATTGTTCAGACAACTATTACGAAAACGCGATCAACGAGTACGGCCACAACCCGGAGGTGTGATTCATGAGAGCTACTAAGCGAACGATAAACAACCGGACTTGGAGACTGATGCTGGTAGTAATGCTGATCTTTAGCCTACTCCCGAGCCTACCAGCACAGGCCCAAAGCCACGTCATAACTTCAGTCTTTCAAATCTCTGCCTCGAGCGACGACGCTGTCGAGACTAACGACACCGATA